>SXGQ01387780.1_pt1 | contig 45135 bp, 53 predicted proteins | sample 3178371 | NCBI WGS metagenome assembly SXGQ01 (sample SAMN11356859, study PRJNA531348) | freshwater metagenome | isolation source: freshwater sample F1-20 | place: China: Fuxian Lake, Yuxi | collected 2017-12-25 | reverse complement strand
GCCCTGCAGGCCGGCCATCAGCACCACAGTGGGCAGTGTCTCGGCCTGGGCTAAAGGCGCATTGGCGCCCCCCATCACCTCCACCAGCTCGTTGTGCACCAGCTGGATGAATTGTTGGTCGGGGGTAATGCCGCGCACCACCTCAGCGCCTAGGGCTTTACTGCGCACATCAGCAACAAAATCCTGCACCACCTGCAGGCTCACATCCGCCTCGAGCAAGGCCCTCCTTACGTTTTTAAGCGCCCCATCAACATTGGTTTCACTGATGGCAGCTTGGCCCCTGAGGCCGCGCACGGCATCCTCAAGCCGTTGGGAAAGCTCTTCAAACATCAGCTGCCAGCGCGGAAATCAGCCAATTGCCAGGGGCCATTGGCGCCATTGCGAACAAAAACATAGGTATTTGTTAAGGGGGTGGGGTTTTGTTTTTTTAACAGCTTGCCATCGGGGCCAAGCAGTTCCTCGGAGTAGAGGATTTGGGCTTGAGCTTCAAGCCGCACTGGGCTGCTGCTGATACTGCTGAATTTATCCAGCTGGGCGTTCACCTTCAGGGTTAAGCCAGCTTTGGCATAGTCGGCCCGATCGGCAATCACGTTATCAACCAGTTTTGGTAAGGCCAGTTTGCTTAGCAACGCTTCGTTGTTGCCCCCTGCCAGCATTTCAGCTTTTGCTTTTAACCATTGCTCTAAAACCGTTTTGCTTGCTTGTTCTGGAGAATCAACTGGCGGCTGTGGCTTTGGTTGCAAATTTGGTTGCAAGTTGGGTTGGTTTATTGCAACCGGTGGTGGCGGCAGCAATAGGGCTTCCTTGGGGATGGGAGGCGGATCTTGTTTGCGGCCGAGATTTAAACCAATGGCGCTGGTTGCCACCATTGCCACCCCTAAAACAAGCCAACGGTTGATGTTGCTGAGGTTTTGCAATTTGGCAATGGGCATTTCCCATGGCTGGGACTGCCACCAATCCCTAATTTGTTCCAGCAGCAGGAACTTTTCTGTTGGTTGTTCAGGCTGAGTTAGATCGTTTAATTCGTTTGCTTCTTTTTGCCAGATTTGTTCAAGTTCAGCGGCGCTTGGGTTTGGCAGCAGCTCAAAGCTGGTGATTTGTTCAGTTCTTTGATCGATTCCGTGGGCGCGGCGGCGGTCGCCCCTTTCGATATAAGCCTGCACATCACGATCGGCAAAATAGGCCTCCAGATCTGGGTCGGCCTCAAGGTCGCGATAACAGGGCAACACCTGTCTTTCGAGCCAATCGCGGCAATAGGCGCAAACGCCAGCGAGGGGATCATCCCCTTGTTCCCTGGCCCAGTGCTGTAATTCAGGGTCGCTGCCCCGCTGGAAATGGGATTGGGCAGAATCCGTATTACCTAAAAGCAGTTCTAAACAGGCAATTTCAGGTTCAACTCCCACCTCATGGAGGGTTTTGAGCCGACCTAGGGCCGATTCGATCCGTTCCGGTTTGCGTTGGGCAAAACCAGATGCTGTAAGGGCATAGGCGCTAAGGAAATCAGCAGTTACGGAACCAGCCTCCGCCATTGTGAGGAACAGATCGATCTGTTCTTGCACGGTGAGGAAATTACGGATCTGCTGAAAAAATGATTGGAAGGCTTCTTGGGAAAAATTTGGATCCTGTTCGCCATCGAGGCCACCGCGGCGACTAATCAGTTCTTGCAGAAGCTGCTGGCCAAGCTGACGCTGCTGGTCTTCGATTAGGGGTCTACTTAATAAATCCAGCACCCGATAGGGAAGCAGCTCTTGCAGATCAGCCTCTAGGGCCAAACGCCGCTCCAACTGTTGCCCCATCCGTTGCAGCAATTGAATGCCCTGTTGCAGCAAAAGGGCCGCTGTTTCGTAGTGGCGTTCGCGGCGCCTCTCCGCGCCCCCCTGCTGGCAGGCCAGGGCAGCTAGCAAGGCGAGATCGGCCTCACGGCTGCTGCCTAGGGCAGGGGCTTGGGGTGGTTGCAAAGCCCTGCGGGCCCCTTCAAAAGCTTCAAGGGCTTGGCCTGATTCCATTAAAAGAATCAAACCGCCCACTTCCAAATTAGAGGGCACATCCAGGGCGGGCAGGATTGTTGAAGCTTCGGTTGTTTGTTCCGTAAGCAGGCATTCGTAATGCCTGCGCTTATCCATATCGGTAAGAAGATTTGCGCTTGCCTCAAGCAGCTCAGCTCTGGCGGTGAGCGCTTCGCTGCTGAAACCCGGCCCAGGGGGACGATCTAAGCGCTGCTGCAGGGTGCGCAATACGCCATCGCTTGCAACTACAGGGCTAACTCCCAGTAAACGGAAATGATCGAGCGGTAGCTCCAAGCGCTGGATGCTTATACAGGAGCGAAGTTTACGTTGGTTCAACGGTAAAGTTTGTTTTTTGATGGGGCCTAGGTGCCATGACCAGCGAAACCGCTGCTGCCGCAGGTTTTTCTCCAGCGGCGCTCGGTGCGGAGCTGAACCGGGAAGATGGCTTGATGCTCTACCGCGACATGGTTTTAGGTCGCCGCTTTGAAGACAAATGCGCGGAAATGTATTACCGCGGCAAAATGTTTGGTTTTGTTCACCTCTACAACGGCCAAGAGGCAATTGCCACGGGCGTTATCAAGGCAATGAAGGCCCAGCACGATTGGTTCTGCAGCACCTATCGCGACCATGTGCACGCCCTCAGCGCCGGTGTGCCAGCGAGGGAGGTAATGAGTGAATTATTTGGCAAGGAAACCGGCTGCAGCAAGGGCAGGGGTGGTTCGATGCACCTTTTTTCTAAAGAGCACCATTTATTAGGCGGTTATGCCTTTATTGGTGAAGGTATCCCGGTAGCACTTGGGGCCGCTTTCACTAGCAGATATAAGCGTGATGCCCTTGGTGATAGCAGCAGTAATGCGGTAACAGCAGCCTTTTTTGGCGACGGCACTTGCAATATCGGTCAATTTTTTGAATGCCTAAACATGGCTTCGTTATGGAAATTGCCGATAATTTTTGTAGTGGAAAACAACAAGTGGGCCATTGGCATGGCCCACCATCGCGCCACCAGCGACACGGAAATTTGGCGTAAAGCCAGTGCCTTTGGCATGGCTGGGGAAGAGGTTGATGGCATGGATGTGTTGGCCGTTCGCGCCGCCACCCAAAGGGCTCTTGAGAGGGCAAGGGCTGGGGAGGGCCCCACCTTGTTGGAATGCCTCACCTATCGCTTCCGCGGCCATTCCTTGGCTGATCCAGATGAACTGCGCGATCCAGAGGAGAAGGCCTTTTGGGCCCAAAGGGATCCCATCAAGCAATTTTCAGCCCTATTGCTCAACCAAGGCAAAGCCACCGCCGATGATTTGGCTGCAATCGATGCCGAGATCGATGTTGAGGTAAGGGACTCAGTGGAATTTGCCCTGGCCGCTCCAGAACCAAACCCCGATGAGCTAACCCGCTACATCTGGGCTGAGGATTAATTCCAGGGTGAATTGAAATCAGAGCTGGGATGGAACCCTGCGGGTGAGGTTGCGCAATTTACGCAAGGCCTTTAGCTCCACTTGACGCACCCTTTCCCTTGAAACATCCAACAAACGGCCAATTTCAGCAAGGGTGTGGCGTTGTTCTCCGGAGAGGCCAAAACGCAATTCCAGCACTTGCCTTTCCTGGGCCGTGAGATAGGTGAGCCAACGGCCCAACTGCTCATGGTGCATGCGGCGTTCCACCGCATCTAAGGGTTCTTCTTGGCGGTTATCGGCGATCAAATCACCGAGAAAACTGCGGCCCTCATCGCCGCTGATTGGCGCATCCAGGCTGGAGGTGGTGAGGGATTGACGCAGCAAACCATCTAGTTCTTCCACCTCAATCTGCATTTCTTCAGCTATTTCACGGCGATTTGGCATCGCTCCCAATTTGTGGGCCAAATCCATCGTTACCTTGCGCACGGTTGCTAGCCGCTCGCTTAAGTGCACCGGCAGCCTGATGGTGCGCGATTGGCAGGCGATGGCCCTGGTCATGCTTTGGCGGATCCACCAGAAGGCATAGGTGGAGAACTTGTAGCCGCGGGTGGGATCAAATTTCTCAACCGCCCTCTCTAGGCCCAAGGAACCCTCCTGGATTAAATCCAACAGCTCCATGCCCTTGCCTTGATATTTCTTGGCCACACTCACCACAAGGCGCAAATTTGCCTTCATCATTCGTTCCTTGGAACGACGACCCACCCGCACCAATTTCTTTTCGTGGATGGTGAAGTTCTCTTCACCTTTTTCAACCAGCAGCATCATGGTTTGCACCTGATTGCCCAGTTCGATTTCTTCAGCAGGGGTTAGAAGCGGAACCCTGCCAATGCTTGCCAAATACCAGCTGATGGGGTCGTTACCCCTTTTGCGGCTGCTCTCCACAACGGAAAGCGGGGTGGCAGTCATTGGAACTCTCAATCAGTATGCGAAAACTCCCATGCTTTTGCAGTTTCTTGATGTGTTTTCAGTAACCTTTTAGATTTGCACGGGTAAATCAACACAATTGCACTAATTTCTGCTGATTTAATTCAGCTTTAACCTCAATTTATTGCATTTATTGCAACTTAGATAAGCTTTTTGCCACCGCCAGGGGGCTAGCGCAGCCCAAGCCTTGTTGGGCAAGCCTCAGGCCCGCTAGCCCATGGCGCAGCCCCGCCAGGGCTAGCAATTGGCCTGAAATGGCGTTGGAAAATTGCTTTGCGCTTGCCACACCAAGGGCGCCAAGGCCGCCGGCATAGCCAGCAAGCACATCACCCATGCCGGCCCTTGCGGCCCAGGCACTGGTTTCCAAAAGCTGATAGCAGCAACCCTCGGGGGTTGCGATGCAACTGTGGGCGCCCTTCAAGAGCACCTGGGCACCAGTTAGTTGTGCTGCTGTTTTTGCTGCTTCCAGCGCCGCTTGCCCTGCCAATTGGGGGAACAAGCGCGTGAATTCACCTTGATGGGGAGTGATCCAGGTGGGTCCATGGCGGCTTGAGAGCCATGGGATTACCTGCTTTCCCATGGCCAAGTGATTCAAGCCATCGGCATCGAGCAGCAGCAAGCCAGGAAATTCTTGGAGCCCAGCCGGAAAAGCTGCTGTTGTTCCTAGGCCAGGCCCCACCACCAGCGCATCCAAGCGATCCAAGCCCTCAGCCCGGGAACGCCACAGCACATGGGGCAGTAGTTGCTCTAGCTGCTGGCCTTGGCCTGGTTCTAGCGCAGCCTCTAGCCAGCCCACACCGCTGGCACTGGCTCCTTCAATGCTTAAACGGGCGGCACCTGGATACCTATTGCTGCCGGCAATAATCCGCAAGCGGCCGCGGCCGTGTTTAGGGGCCCAGGCATCTGGTGTGGGTTGGGGCGCCAAGGGGCCATAGGCATCTTTTCCCCAAAGTCCTAAAACCGCTTCGCTAGCAATGGCGGTTAGCGCAGCTGCTGGCAAATTCAGCTCGATCCGTTCCTGTTCACCCACCCAAGCCATGGCGCTGTCTTGCCATAAGCCCTGTTTCCACAGGCCAATCACCAAGCTGCGACTGCAATGGGCAGCCGCTTCCCCCAGCAATACCCCCCTATCGCTACAGAGGCCACTGGGACCATCAATGCTCCAGATTTCAGCGCCGCAAAGTTGGCGTTGCCCCAAGCTTTGAGCCACTATTTCAGGCAGGGCTCGGCTTTGACCGATGCCAAAAATTGCATCGATCCATAGTTCAGTTCCTCTGGGATCAGGGGGCTGCTCCAGCTTTGGCAGCCCCAGCCATAAGCAATGGCGCAAATGGGCCGCCGTGAGTGGTTTGTGTTCAGCAAAGGGACTCCAGATCCGCACCGGCCAGCCCGCCAGCCACAGTTCCCTTGCCAAAACCAAACCATCACCGCCGTTATGGCCTGGCCCCACTAACACCACCACCCCACGGCTGCGCAGGCCTGCCTCTGCTGTTAGGCGTTCGGCTAAGGCCAAACCGGCTTTTTCCATCAAGGCCGCCACCGGTAGGCCGCTATCAAATAGTTGTTGCTCCAATTGCCCCATCTGGTTGGCCGTAACCAAGAGGTGGTTTGCATTTGCGGCGGGCCACACCATGGAAGAGGCAACATGGGTACATGACTACTTTGTTGCCAACCGCAAGTGCAACCCCCGCCGTGGCGGCGGTGCTCGAGCGTTTGCGGCTGTGGCCAGGGGAGCATCACATCGCCGTGGGCCTCTCCGGTGGGGTGGATAGTTCCCTCACAGCTGCCCTGTTGCAGGCAGCTGGCTGGCAGGTGGAAGGCCTCACCCTTTGGTTGATGAGTGGCAAGGGGGCCTGTTGCGCCGAGGGGTTGGTGGATGCTGCGGCCCTATGTGAATCCCTTGGTGTTCCCCACCATGTGGTGGATTTTCGCGAGCACTTCCAGGCTCAGATCGTTGATTTTTTGGTGCAGGGTTATCAGGCCGGCGTAACGCCCTTGCCATGTTCTCGCTGCAATCGGGAGGTGAAATTTGGGCCGATGTTGGCCTGGGCTGAAAAGGAATTGGGTTGCATGCAACTAGCAACGGGGCACTACGCCCGCCTACGGCCAGCGGCGGCGGCCACAGCTGGCCGTACCCAGTTACTAAGGGGCCTCGATAGCCATAAAGATCAGAGTTATTTCCTTTACGACTTACCCCAACAGGTGCTGGCCCGGTTGGTGTTTCCTTTGGGTGAATTAAACAAAACTCAAACCCGCCAGGAAGCTGGCCGCTTGGGTTTAAGAACGGCCACCAAGGCTGAAAGCCAAGATCTTTGCCTGGCTGATCACCACGGTTCGATGAAGGCTTTCCTTGATGCCTACCTGCCGCCGCGCCAGGGACAGATCGTGCTTGCTGATGGCACGTTGGTGGGTAGCCACGATGGCATTGAGCACTTCACGATTGGTCAACGCAAGGGCCTAGGCGTTGCCTGGAGTGAGCCACTGCATGTGGTGAAACTCGATGGGGCCATGAACCAAGTGGTGGTGGCACCACGCCGGGAGGCCGGCCGCATTTCTTGCCAGGTGGCTGCAATCAACTGGGTTTCGATCGAACCACCCCAAACCGCCTTGCAGGTGGAGGTGCAGGTGCGCTACCGCAGTGCACCGGAATTGGCACTGCTTACACCGATTTCAGATAGCACCTGCCAACTGCAGTTTCTAGAGGAGCAATTTTCAATCACGCCTGGGCAGGCGGCCGTGTTCTATGCCGGAGAGTTGTTGCTGGGCGGCGGGCTGATTCAACGGGAAACCGTGATTCAACGGGAAACCGATTGAAGGCTTTCATCACCAATGGGGATCACTGCTCAATTCCACCTGCAGGCTGCTGCTGTGGCTTGGCACTGAGCTGATACAGGCCCGCACAGTTTCGCCATCTACATCGATTTCACAGGCACCACAACTGCCGCCAAGGCAGCCGGTGGGGATTGAAATGCCTGCCGATTTTGCTGCCGCAAGCCAGTGGGCGCCTGCTTTCGCTTCGGAAACCTTACCGTTTGGCCAATGGATTTTTATGGTTTTAATCGCCATGTTGTGGTGTTTTGGGAATTAATAGTGGGTCGATATCCACATGGGCTTCAAAGGCATCGGCGAGGCGATCGAGCAATGCATCCCGTTGACGGCTGTGGTGCGGTTGCTGTTCGCTGAGCATCGCTAAGCCCTTGCGCTGGCGCAATTGATTTAACCAGCGTCGCCGCCAGGGGCCGTTCTCAAATACCCCGTGCAGGTAGGTGCCAGCCACAGTGCCCTGCACCCAGCCCAACCCTTGATCGGCGCAAAGGGGCTGGCAGGGCTCAAGGGCAATCGTGCTGCCGCGGTGCAGTTCAAACCCCTCAATCTGGAGGGAGTCGATTGCTGAAGTGTGGTTGTTGAGGATCGGCCATAGGGATTGGCTACTGCGTTGTTGAAGCGCCTTTTCGGCGCCGAACACGGTGCGAAGCGGCAGCAGGTTGAGGCCTGCCGCTTGGGTTGGGCCATGGATGCTGCCTTCATGGCCATCGGGGTCATGCAGCTCACGACCAAGGAGCTGCATGCCGCCGCAGATGCCAAACACATGTCCGCCCCCAGCTGCATACAGCTGCAAAGTGCTGGCAAAACCGTTTTGTTTGAGGGCCTCCAGATCCCGCAGGGTTTGCTTGCTGCCGGGCACGATCACCGCATCGGGGTTGCCCAGCTCCTCACCGGGTGCCACCCAGCGCAGCTGCAGCGTTGGTTCGGCTTCAAGGGGATCGAGATCGGAGAAGTTGCTCAGCGAGGGCAGCTTCAGCACGGCGATCTCGAGTTCGGCGCCCCGTTTGCGGCCGCGGCGTTCCAATAGATCAAGGGAATCCTCCGGCGGAAATAGTTCATCCAGCCAGGGCATCACCCCCAACACGGGAATGCCGGTGTGGGCCTCCAGCCAGCGGCGCCCCTCATCAAACAGTTCACGGCGGCCGCGAAAGCGGTTGATCAGCAGCCCGCGAATTAAAGGACGCTCCACCGGCCGCAGCAGCGCCAAGGTGCCCACCAGCTGAGCGAACACACCACCGCGCTCAATATCGGCTACCAAAATGCAATTTGCTCGCAAATATTGAGCTAGGCGCAGGTTTGTTAGATCTCGGGATTGAAGATTTACCTCAACAGGGCTGCCGGCCCCCTCGAGCACCAAACGTCCGCCGGGGTGGGTTGCCTGCAGTTCGCTAAGGCCCTGGCGGATTGCCGCCCAGCCGGGTTTGAACCAATCGCGGTAATAGTGCTCAGCGCGGGCCTGCCCCACCGATACACCTAGATGAATCAACTCACTAGTGGAATCACCCTGGGGTTTTAAAAGCACTGGATTCATGCAGTGGTGGGGCTCCAGCCCAGCCGCCCAGGCTTGCAGCGCTTGGGAGTAGGCCATCTCGCCACCGGTTTGATCCACCCAGGCGTTATTGCTCATGTTTTGCCCTTTAAAAGGCAGTGGTTTTTCTCCGCGACGCTGCAATACCCGGCAAAGGGCAGCCGTCATCAATGATTTGCCCGCACCACTGCTGGTGCCAAGCACCATTAAGGGGGTGAGTTGATTAGGGGTTTTCATTACTTAGCAACGCTGCTGGCAACAAACCAGGCCTCTAATTCAGGCCAAGCCAACAATCCACCAGCCAGTTGCTGAATTTTTTGAACAACTGCTGCGTTGGAAGCTTTAAAAGCAAAGCCGTTGAGTCCAAGAAACACAACCGCAACCAAAAAGCCGGTTCTTTTGTTGCCATCGCTAAATGGATGCCCCACAACAATCGCTTCTGCATGGGCAGCTGCAATTAGGGGGATTGAAGTTAATTCTCCAAAACTCCAGCGCTGCTTTGGGCGAGCTAGGGCTGAACACAAGGCTGAATCTGAGCGCATTCCCTGCAGCCCCCCGTGCTCAAGAATTTGTTGATGATGAATTGCAATAACAGCTGCTTCAGGTACCCAACGGGGCTCTGAAGGCAGGTTCATTGAGCCAATTGTCGCAGGGCTGGTTGATATGAGCGAGCCGCTTCTGAGGCAAGGGCCAGTGCCTCTTGCAGGGTTGGGTTGAAAGGTGAGAGTAAAATGCCCTGCTCGGTTTCAATAGCTTCGATTCGATCTCCTGGAGCGAGATGAAATCTACGAGCCATTTCACTTGGAATGGTTGCGCTCACAGATCCACCAGATCTACGCAAGGTAACTTCCATCGCTATGGCACCCAAGGTAGTAGCACTTTAATGCTACAGGCTGAACTGCTCAGAGCCTTGGCCAGTGGCGCCGTAGCCAATGGCGCAGGCGCCGTAGTTTTGTTGCTGAGGGAATTTCCCCTGGCCACATCAGGAGAACCTGTTTACCCATTGGCGTTAAACGCACTCGATGGGTTAAGCCCTGGCCATCAACTTCGCGGCGCAACACTCCTAATTTAATTAACCAACAAAAAATATTTTCAGTGGTATCTGCATTGAGATCGGCTTTGCACCAGTTCCGTTGCGCGCAAACAGCTGGGCTGCTGAGGGGATCAGTTGCGGCATTTTCATAAAATGAACGTTTAAACGGCAGGCAGCGCATCGCCTCTGCAGCCCTTGCTAGGGAATGTTGATCAACGCTGAAATTAGGATTGCTCTGCATCAATCAACTCTAAACAATTTCATTGATGGAACTGTTGTTGGCCTCTGCCTCCCCTTCCCGCAAGCGTTTGTTGGAACAAGCTTGCATTCCCCATCGCGTGCAGGTGAGTGGCATTGATGAAGAGGCAATTCAGCATGCCGATCCATTGCAACTGGTGCAGGATTTAGCAATTGCAAAAGCCAAGGCTGTGGCCCATGCCATCTCAATCGAGGGCATAAATGCAGGTTTAGGCATCTTGGCCTGCGATTCAATGTTTGAATTTGATGGTGAGGTGTTTGGTAAACCCAAAGATCCAGCTGATGCAATCAGCCGCTGGCAGCGCATGGCCGGTGGCTGGGGGGTGTTGCATACGGGCCATTGTTGGCTGGCAGCTGATGGGGCTGAATATGGCGAGATTGTTAGCACAAGATTGCAATTTGCAGCCGTTGGCGAAGCAGAAATCAAAGCCTATGTAGCTACTGGCGAACCATTGAATTGCGCCGGCTGTTTTGCACTTGAGGGCCGAGGTGGCTTGATGATTGAACGGATTGATGGTTGTTTTAGCAATGTGATTGGGCTCAGCTTGCCATTATTGCGCCGCTGGTTGAAAAGAAGCTGAGCTGCAAATAAATAAGCAACAAAAAGCCCCCGCAATTCTGCGAGGGCTTGAAGTATTGATTGATAGATATCAATCCAAATCGGGCATTGCCAGCACTGGTTCGGCCTTGCGATCGATTCCTTTTTCAAAGCCAGCGGCCGCTGCTCTAGCACGACCAGCATGCCAGAGGTGACCAACAAGAAAGAAGAAGGCAAGAATGAACTGAACGGATGCAAGCCACTGACGGATATTTACAAAGTTCACCGAGTTTGGTTCGGTGATAATTCCACCAACGGAGTTCAATGATGCATTAGGTGCATGGGTCATGTATTCCGCTGCCCTACGCACTTGCCATGGCTGGATATCATTTTGTAATTTATCCAGGCTAAGGCCATTGGGGCCCCTGAGTGGTTCAAGCCAGGGACCACGGAAATCCCAAAAGCGCATCGTTTCGCCACCAAAGATGATCTCACCGGTAGGTGAACGCATCAGATATTTACCAAGGCCAGTGGGGCCCATGGCTGAACCGATGTTGGCTCCCAAGCGTTGGTCGCGCACCAGGAAGGTGAACGACTGGGCTTGGGATGATTCGGCATTGGTGGGGCCGTAGAACTCAGAGGGATAGGCGGTGTTATTGAACCAGATGTATGCCGAAGCGATGAAGCTCATGAAGCTCAAGGCGCCAAGGCTATAGCTCAAATAGGCCTCTCCGTTCCAAATAAATGCACGGCGCACCCAGCCGAAAGGCTTGGTTACCACATGCCATATCCCACCGAAGATGCAGATCAAGCCGATCCAAATATGACCGCCAATGATGTCTTCCATGGAGTTAACACCGATAATCCAACCCTCGCCGCCAAAGGGGGCACGGGTTAGATAACCGAAAATCACACCGGGGCTGAGGGTTGGGTTTGTAATTAGGCGCACATCACCGCCGCCTGGGGCCCAGGTGTCGTAAACGCCACCAAAGAACATTGCCTTGAACACCAGCAACAATGCACCCACTCCAAGCAGAATTAGGTGGTAGCCAATGATGTTAGTCATCTGGTTTTTATCACGCCAATCTTGAGAAAAGAAGGCGGAATAGTTTTCCAGAATTTCAGGGCCGCGGATGGCGTGATACAAGCCACCCAAACCGAGCACAGCTGAACTGATCAGATGCAATACCCCAACAACAAAGAAGGGGTACAGATTCGTTACCTCACCACCAGGACCCACGCCATAACCGAGGGTTGCCACGTGGGGGAACAGGATCAAACCCTGCTCATACATAGGCTTATCGAAGCTGAAGTGACTCACTTCGAAAAGCATCATTGCGCCTGCCCAAAACACCATCAAACCGGCGTGGGCTACGTGGGCGCCAAGGAGGCGACCAGACAAATTGATCAATCGAGCGTTACCAGACCACCAGGCATAGCCGGTGGATTCTTGGTCTTTACCGCCGATGATCAGCGAAGAATCAAAGGGCGTTTCCACGGGGCAGAACCTCTTCTGGGAAGATGAAATTTTCATGGGGCTGGTCGGCTGGTGCCATCCAGGCGCGTAAACCTTCATTCAAAAGAATGTTCTTTGTGTAGAAGGTTTCAAATTCAGGATCTTCAGCGGCCCTGATCTCTTGGCTTACAAAGTCGTAAGCGCGCAGATTCAATGCCAAACCGATGATGCCAATGCTGCTGGTCCATAAACCCATCACTGGCACAAACAACATAAAGAAGTGCAGCCAGCGCTTATTGGAGAAGGCAATACCAAAAATTTGGCTCCAGAAACGATTGGCCGTAACCATCGAATAGGTTTCCTCCTCTTGGGTTGGTTCAAACGCCTTGAAGGTGTTTGCACCATCGCCATCTTCAAACAAGGTGTTTTCAACCGTGGCGCCATGGATGGCGCACAGCAAAGCACCACCAAGGATGCCCGCCACTCCCATCATGTGGAATGGATTGAGCGTCCAGTTGTGGAAACCCTGCAGGAAAAGCAGAAAACGGAAAATTGCTGCCACACCAAATGAGGGCGCAAAGAACCAACTGCTTTGACCTAACGGATAGATCAAAAACACACTTACGAAAACTGCAATCGGCCCGGAAAAGGCAATTGCGTTGTAAGGGCGAATGCCAACCAATCGGGCGATTTCAAATTGACGCAACATGAAACCGATCAAGGAGAAGGCGCCATGCAGTGCCACAAAGGCCCATAGGCCCCCGAGTTGACACCAACGCACAAAATCACCTTGGGCTTCTGGGCCCCAGAGCAACAGCAAGCTGTGGCCCATGGAATCCGCTGGTGTAGACACAGCAGCGGTGAGGAAGTTGCAACCTTCTATGTAGCTGCTGGCAATACCGTGGGTATACCAAGAGGTAACAAAGGTGGTGCCGGTAAGCCAGCCACCCAAAGCCAAGTAGGCAGTTGGGAAAAGCAATAGGCCAGACCAACCAACAAATACAAAGCGGTCGCGCTTCAGCCAGTCATCGAGGACGTCGAACCATCCCCGGCCTGCCGGCGCCCGCCCTACAGCGATTGTCATCGATAGAGGCGTGATACCGGGCGATGGTAACAACGTTTTGGGGGTGTTTGCGGCAAATGGAAACGGGCTGAAACCCTTTAGCTGAAAGCTATATAAGTAAAATTACCCATTCAGACTGCTTTGCTGGCTTTATTCTGCCCTGCTTTGCCAGGATGCAAGCAGTTCAATAGCCTCTGCCTTGGCCATATCTACTACTGAAGCGATCAATCAAACGGTGCTTGGCTCCCGCCGGCCATCCAACATTTTGATGGCTGTGCTTATTTCCACCGGGGGCATCGGTTTTCTGCTCACAAGCCTTTCCAGCTATCTCGGTCGCGACCTCCTGCCGGTTGGCCATCCAGCTGCTTTATTTTTCGTGCCCCAAGGCTTGATCATGGGCGGCTATGGCATCGCAGCTGTGCTTTTGAGCACCTATCTCTGGATTGTTATCGGCATCGATGTGGGATCTGGTTTTAATTGTTTTGATAAAAAATCGAACACCATCACGATTGAGCGCCGTGGCTTTCGTGAATTAATCAGCTTCAGCATCCCCTGCGCTGATGTACAAGCGGTGAAGGTGGAGGTGCGTGATGGCCTCAATCCCCGCCGCCGCTTAGCGCTTAAGTTGCGCGGTCGCCGCGATCTACCCCTTACCAGGGTGGGCGAACCAATTGCCCTGGCTGAATTGGAACAGGGTGGTGCTGAGCTGGCCCGTTATTTAGGCGTTCCATTGGAGGGTGTATGAATCGTTATTTGGCAATGCTTTTGAGCATTTTTGCCCTGCTTTGGCTGCCAGCTTGCTCAACAACGGCAGCCCCGGCCGATTTGGGCTGCAACCAAGCTGTTAACACCTGTTTACAGGGCACTGCCAGGGTTGCCCTAAACACTGATAAGGGCCAGGTTTTAATTGAATTGGATGGCAAAAATGCCCCCCTAACCGCTGGCAATTTCCTTGATCTGGTGAAACGGGGTGCCTACAACAACACCGTGTTCCATCGGGTGGTGAATCAACCAACCCCATTTGTGGTGCAAGGGGGGGATCCCCAATCGGCAAAACCGGGGGCATCTGCAAGTTTATTCGGCACTGGAAACTTCCTAGATCCAGCTTCAGGGGCGCCCCGTTTTATTCCCCTTGAGGTGAAGCTCAGCAGTGAAGCCACTCCCCGCTACGGCAGGCCCATCAGTGGAGCTCGGGTTACAGACCAGTTGGCCCTGCCCCATTACCGCGGTGCCGTTGCCATGGCCCGCTCCCAGGACCCAAATTCCGCCAGTGCCCAGTTCTATGTGGCACTAAGTGATCTGCCGGAACTGGATGGCCGTTATGCCGTTTTTGGCCGGGTGATTGAAGGAATGCCGGTGGTAGATCGCATCGTTCAAGGCGATCGCCTGCGTAAGGCCGAATTGCTTCAGGTGGGTAAGTAGCTGCCTGAATTGCGCAGTTTTAGTGATTCAGAATTAACCCCTGACGCCCTTTGCAGCGCCACGTTTCCGGTTCGGGCGATTTCAAGAATGCCAAAAGGCTGCATTAGTTGCTCTAGGGCAACCAACTTGCCCGGGTCGCCAACCACCTCAAGGGTGAGGGCTTCATCTGCCACATCCACAACCTTGGCCCGAAACACCTGAACAAGGTCGAACACTGCGCCACGGCTATGGCTATCGGCTTTCACCTTCAACAGCATTAGCTCCCTTTCCACCGCTGGTATATCGGAGAGATCAATCACTTCCAGCACGTTCACCAGCTTGAGCAGTTGCTTTGTCATCTGCTCAAGCACAGGCGCATCGCCAGCCACCACCATCGTGAGCCGTGATATTCCCGCCTGCTCAGTGGGTCCCACCGCAAGGCTTTCAATGTTGTAGCCCCTTCGGGCAAACAACCCCGCTATCCGGCTCAGGGCGCCGGATTCATCCTCCACTAACACCGAAAGGGTGTGCTTCATTGCCCCAGCTTTGGCCCAGCCAAACCTAGGCGTTGATGATCCCAACTCAATAGCAGCCTGTTAAAGCGCTCGGGATCTTCGTCGTGGGGGCAGTGGCCCAGCCCAGCCATTAACTGCAGCTCACAAAGGCCCTTAGGGCTTAACGCAAACACTTTTTGGCCAATCTGGGCTGGCACCAAGCGATCTTGCTTACCCCAGAGCAGCAGCAAAGGGCATTTCAGCCGTGGCAAAAGTTCTGGTGCCGTTGCCGCCGCTGGCCTCAGCCCCATGCCCCGCACCATCCCTGCTAATGCCCCGGCCGCTCCCTTGCGCCGCGCCGGTTGCTGAATCAAGCGCACAAGTTCGAGGTTGATCCGTTCTGGATTTGCGTAGGCGCTTCTGATCCCAAGCCGCAGCAGTGGTGTTTGGCGAAGCAAGGCAATCAAGGGGCCCAGGGGTATGAATTTGGCAAAAGAATTCAGCAAAAAACGTTCCAGTTGCCTTTTCCAGCGGGGGCGTCTTTTGGGTAGAGCTTGCAGCAGGGTGGGATCAGGCAGTGGCGCAGCTACCACTGCCCTCACCAGTTCAGGCGCAAAAACAGCGGTGGTAACGGCCACCAAACCCCCAAGGGAATTGCCCACAAGGAGGGCTGGCACCTGCACTACCTCCCGCAAAAATTGCTGCAATTGCCTGCTCCAAAGCCTGTTGTCGAGGGCGATGGCGGGTTGATCGCTTTGGCCAAACCCCAGTAGATCGATGGCATAAACGCAGTAGCCAGCCGCCGCAAGCCCGGCCACATTCGAGCGCCAATGGCCGCTGGCGGCACCAAAGCCATGGAGCAACACCAGGGCCGGCCCGTTGGGGGGGCCAAGCTGGCGCCAATGGCAATGCCACCGCCCAAACTCACAATGGTGCTGTTCACCCCAATTGCTACCTGATTGGGGCGTGTTCATCGGAAACCGAGTGGTAACTAGTCACTATTGCGAAGCCGCGGCCCAAGTGCTCGTGGGGGAGGGTTTTTTTCGGGTTGATTCGCGGCCTGCAAGGGACTTTGGTGTGTTGCTACTCCGCTGGCTTGCCCGGCAACAGCTCAGCCACGAACTAACGGTGTTGGATGGCATGGCGGGTTGTGGCATTCGCAGCGTGCGCTATGGGCTTGAGGCTGGCGCCACTGAGTTGTGGGTTAACGACGCCGACCCTGAGCGTTTGCCTTTGCTTGATCAAAATCTGGCTGCATTACCCCATCGCCCCGGTTTGCATTGGCAAACCAGCAAGCAAACAATTCAAAAGCTATTGGCCAACTTCGTTTTGCAAGAAAAGTATTTTGATTTTGTTGATATCGATGCTTTTGGTGCTGCCACAAGCCTTTTGCCCGCAGCCCTTGGGGCGGTGCGGCTGGGGGGGGTGCTCTATCTAGCTAGCAGCGATGGCAGATCTTTTACTGGCCATGATCGAGCTGCAGCCGTAAGGCGATTGGGGGCGGCTGTGCGGGCCCAACCCTGCAGCTGGGAGTTGGCGTTAAGGCTGCAATTGGGTGCCATCGCCAGGGCGGCCTGGGCCATCGGCCATGGGCTAAAGCCCCTGCTGAGCTTCAGCGAAGGACGCACCTTTCGCACTGCCGTTCAGCTAACGCGGCGCCCGGCCCCCCAGGAGGAAGCGCTACTTGGGTTGCAGGCCTACTGCCATAAATGCGGCAACCACTGGGGTACATCGCTGCTGGCATGGAAATCCCTTGGGCTTTGCAGTTGCGGTGCTGAGCCTGTTTGTAGTGGGCCGCTTTGGCGGGGGCCATTGCAAAACCCTGAGGTTCTAAGTGATGCCCTAGCCCTTGAGCCGGCTGGTGCCCCTTCCCTTGCTCCCATCGCCCTAAAGAAGTTGCAGCGCTTAATAAACGACCCCGCTCAACCGGCAGAGGCCTTTGCCTTTGCAGATTTAGCCCGCCATCTGCAGGGTGGTTTGCCCCGATTGGAACAGCTGCTTGCTGCCCTGCGCGCCGCTGGTTGGCGTGCTGCAGCCAGTGGCATCGAAGCGATGCAATTCCGCACGGATGCCCCATGGGCTGTGGTGTTGCGCTTAGCCCGATAAGCTGCTGTTAGATCGGTTTTCTCCTGTGGCATCTGAAATCTTTGGCATTGCAGCTGTGTTCTGGGTGCTGATCCCCCTCGGTTTAGTGGGCGGTGCGCTGCTGCTCAAATTGCAGGGAGATTGATAGTTACCCTCGGCCCTGGGCCTTGGCTTCTTAAGCTCCCCATCACTGAGGGGTGCTGATGCAAGTACTTGTGTTTGGTGCTACGGGCACCTTGGGGCGTCAAATCGCCCGTCGTGCCCTGGATGCGGGCCACCAAGTGCGATGCATGGTGCGTTCACCCCGTAAGGCGGCTTTTTTGCAGGAATGGGGCTGTGAATTAACCCGTGGCAACCTGCTCGAAGAAGATTCCCTTGCCTATGCCCTCGAGGGGCAAGAGGCGGTAATCGATGCTGCAACCGCTCGACCCACCGATAGTGAAAGCGTTTATCGCATCGATTGGGACGGCAAATTGAATTTGTTAAACCACTGCCGCCGTGCTGGTTTGCAACGCTTTGTTTTTATTTCACTGCTGGAAGCCGAGCGATTTCGCAGTGTGCCGTTGATGGATATCAAATATTGCACTGAGCAGTTATTAGCAGAATCTGGTTTGGCCTACACCGTGCTGCGCACCTGCGCTTTTATGCAGGGGGTTATCGGCCAGTTCGCCATACCGGTGCTGGAAAGCCAAACCGTGTGGGTAAGCGGCAGCTCCACACCAATTGCATATATGAACACCCAAGATGTTGCCCGCTTTGCTGTGGCGGCTTTAGGCCAAGAAGAAACAATCGGCAGCAGTTATCCCGTGGTGGGCCCCAAGGCTTGGAACACAGGGGAGGTGGTGCAGTTATGCGAGCGGTTTAGTAAAAAAGATGCCCGTGTAATTCGAGTTTCGCCCTTTTTGATACGCGCCATGCAGGGGGTGGCATCCTTCTTTGAACCTGGGGTGAATATTGCTGAACGCTTGGCTTTTGCTGAGGTTACTGGTGGTGGGGTAAGCCTCAGCTCAGCCATGGAGGAGAGCTACGCCGCCTTTGGCCTAGATCCCTCCGAAACCACAGGCCTGGAGGCCTATCTCCAGGAGTATTACACCAGCATCCTGAGGCGGCTTCGCGAGATGGAGGCCGATCTCGATAAGGATGCCAAAAAGAAACTGCCCTTCTAATCGCTTCTTTTATTGCCATGGCCATTGCTCAGATCAAAAACCTGCAACGGCGGCTCGCCAACCTTGAGCAGGAGGCTGAAGCCGAATTAGACCGAGTTTGCGGTAATCATCTTTGGGCCAGTGTTGGCCCGGATGTGATCGATGCCCTTGAAAACCCAGCCGATCGCGCCCGTGCCAACTACTACTACGGCCAGTTGATGACCGTGCGGGAATTACAGGGGGCAATGGCTTAATTGATCAACCGTTGCAAGCGCATCTCCTCCTCCGCGCTAACGCTTCGCCATTCACCAGGGGCTAAACCCTCCAGGCTTAAGGGTTTAGCCCCATCCATCAAATCAATTGCCACCCGAATCAAGCGCAGGGTGGGAAACCCCACGGCAGCGGTCATGCGCCGCACTTGACGGTTGCGGCCTTCCCTCAGGCTTAGCTCAATCCAGCTGGTGGGCACGCTGAGCCGATGCCGAATCGGTGGTTGCCGCGCTGGCAGCGCTCCATATTGATCAGCATCAAGGCGGCGGGCCCTGGCCGCAAGGCTTAGGCCATCTTTCAACATCAGGCCCCGCTGCAGTTTTTCGATGGCAACTTGATCAATAGTTCCTTCCACTTGAACCCAGTAGTGGCGCCAATGGCCCCACTTGGGATCGCAGAGATGATGTTGCAAGCGGCCATTGGCTGTTAGTAAAAGCAGGCCTTCGCTATCGGCATCAAGGCGCCCAGCGGCGTATACATTTCGCTGGGGCACCAGTGCTGCCAGGCTCTCCCAGCTGCTGCCAGGTTCCCGCCGAAATTGGCTCAGCACCCCGTAGGGCTTATGCAACAGCAAGGTTGGCGTTGATTTGAGCTGGGGGGTGTGCACCTGCGCCTTAAACTGAAGGTGAGTTGTTTATTTGGCCTGCCCCCTGCATGATCGAAACGTCTGGTGTGATTGAAAAAGAGCAGGGGAACGGCTTCTATCTTGTTACTTTGGAACAGCCTGCCGGCCACCAGTGCCTTTGCCGGGCGGCGGGCAAGCTCACCAAATTTCGCATCAAGTTGCTGGCAGGCGACAAGGTGTTAGTTGAAATCAGTCCTTACGACTTAACCCGGGGCCGGATTACCTATCGGGAACGCAATGCATCTGCTCCAGGCGGTAGACCCCCTGGTGGTGGCAACCGTCCAGGGGGTCCGCGCCGCCGTTAGAGCAGCGCTTCAATGGCGGCTTTAACACTGCTGCGTTGCTGCACGCCACGCCATTGTTGCTTTAATTCTTTATTTAAAAACAGTTGCAGTGTTGGGGTGCCGGTTACACCCGCTTGGCTTGCAATTTGATTGTCTTCATTCATATTGATCTCCACCCCCTGGGCAGCACCCGCCAATTCATTCAGGATTCGGCGTAGCTGGGGCTTAAACACGTGGCAAGGCCCGCAGTCGGGGGAGGTGTAGATAACCAGTAGGGGTTTTTTGCTTTCGTGATAAAGCCGCCTTAAGGCATAGCTACCCCCCTGCCAAAGGGCAGCTTGATCAAAATCTGCCTCAGTTACCTCGAGGGTTTTGATTGGTTGTTCCGCTGCAACAGGGTCTACCGGTTCGCGAGCTGTGGTGATGGCTAGACCGTTTTCGCTGAGCCAGCGCTCCGCCGCAAGGGCCGCTTGGCAGCCGCTGGCAGCTGCGGTAATCGCTTGACGCCATTGGGCATCAGCCACATCACCAGCTGCAAAAACCCCTTCTTTTGCGGTGGTGGGCGATCCGGCTGTGGTGATTAGATAACCCTTGCGATCTAATGGCAGCTGATCTTTGAGTAGGCGCGTGTTTGGGGTGTGGCCGATGGCATAAAAAATACCTCGCACCGTAAGCGTTTCAGCTGGCTCACCAGCGTGATCTAGCAGGGTTAGTTGCTCTAGCCAATCGCTACCGGAAAGGCTGCCAAGGCTGCGATTCCAGTGCACGCTGATTTGGGGATTAGCGAGTACTCGATCAGCCATCGCTTTGCTGGCCCGCAGGCTGCCACGGCGCACGATCAAATGCACATGGCTGCCGTATTTAGTGAGATAAACCGCTTCTTCGCAGGCGGAATCACCACCACCCACCACGGCGAGTTGTTCATTGCGAAATTGGGGGGTGGCCCCATCGCATATGGCGCAGGCGCTAATGCCACGGCTCCAATATTTTTCTTCATCGGCAATGCCGAGGCGATTGGCGCTGGCGCCGGTGGCAATGATCAAGCTCTGGCAAGAAATATCAACTCCATCCACCTGAACTAGGTATGGGCGTTTGGAAAGATCAATGGCGGTGGCATCAGCTTCGATCAAGCGAGTACCCCAACGCACGGCTTGAGAGCGCATGCGATCCATCAATTCAGGGCCGAGGATGCCATCAGGAAAGCCAGGGAAATTTTCCACGTGGGTGGTTGTCATCAACTGACCACCCGGAATGCCCCCATCCTGGTAACCAGTGATCAGAAGCGGATTCAAATTTGCCCTTGCGGCGTAGAGCGCAGCTGTGTAACCGGCAGGGCCAGAACCAACAACCACAAGGTTTTCCAACTTGCCTTCAGCAGAGGTTGCTTCCATTGAACCAGGCTTATGCGTATTGATTACGTATAAAGCCTAGCCAGATCTAGCCCTGGATTACCCCATCCCTCAAGGTAAGCGGCTCTTTGCAGGCAATGGGGCAACCCAGAAGCCAATCGGCGTGTTCCGCGGTTAAGGCATAGCTGGCTTCGATCTCGCCATTGGCCTCAAGTTGATCGAGACGCCACTCAAGCCAGCTGATGGTTTCGTTGAGGCTGGGGTGGATTGAGCTCAATGCATCCATGGCAGCCTCCTTTGGGGTTGAGAGAACGTGGCATTTTTAAATCCACCAGAGTGTATTCAGAGCAACAAATCAAAAAATCTTTCCATAACTAAAGCCTTTGGCCTGGATCGGGGTATGGATCAACCTGTAGGGATCTGGGTAATTCCGTTCCCTGTTGTTGGCTAGGGGGGAGGCGATGCCAAGGGTCTTCCAGATAGGCTGCACCCCTGAGCCGCCAGGTGCTGCGGGGGCTACTAGGGGTGGTAGTAACTCCGGTGGGGAGCTGGTAGGGCTCCACCGTGATCATTGTTTGTGCCTTTGCTGCGGGGGCTAAAAGCAAATTGGCGCCACTCAAAATAACCAACGCAAACGGACCACCAACGGCCCAAATCGAGGAGATGATTGCTTGCATGGCCAGAAGTTATCAAGCTTGACCGCTTTGGCAAGGGCAAAAAAAAACTCCACTGCCCGGCAGTGGAGTTTGGGGTGACGTGCTCGCGGTGGGCTCCGGGCTCCTTATTTATCCGCCCCCCTATTAAGCAATGGCAATGCCACACAAGTGTTACTGCATCCTTTTAGTTGCTAACCAAATGTGACTGAGGTTGTTCAGGAGGCCAGAAATCGCGGTAGTTGGGGGCCCTTGAGTTCGATCACTGCGCCAGCAGCATCAGCGATGGCCTGCTGTTCGAGCCGCCAATTACCACTGCCTGAAGCTTGCTCAACGCAGGCTTCCTCAACGCTTGCATCCGCTAGCAGATAGGGAAAGCTGAGGCTCCAATTGCTGGCATAGGCCATCAGTAGCGGATCGGCGGGGGCATGCACATAGGAGGGATGCCTTGGCATCGGCTCCAGGGCGCTGCGGCTGCCATCTAGGCGCACCGCCCTGGTGATGGCCTGGAGGAAGCGGCTGCGGGTTGTAACCGTTGTTAGGTAGGCAACTACCCGCAAGCGCGGTGCATCAAAGCCCTCAGCGCACATATCAACGCTCACAAGCCACTCCCCTTCTCCGTCTTGGAAGTTTTTGAGCGCTTCCGCCGCGCTTGGGTCTTGCGAGTGCACCAAAACAACCCTGTCGCCCTGCTCCTCCAGCAGCCCAGCAATCCCGCGCGCATGGGTTATGTCGCGGGCTACCACTAGGCCAGCAGCCCCAGGCTGCTGCTGCTGCAATAACTCCCGCCTGCGCCTGGCTTGAAGCAAAACCTGCAGGGCAATGCTGCTGGAATCACCCAGGCGCACAGCCTGCCTTAAGTTCCGAGCCCGCCAGCTTTCTCGATGTTCGGTTGATAGGGCTGATCTATCGCTGTTTTCATAATCAATCCAGCCATCTTGGAAATGAAAGCGCAGGGGCCTCACATCACCTGAGCTGATCAACTCTTGGGGGGTAACAACTAGATCTGGGGTAATAACCCGTTGCGGCACCCCCTCGATTGTTAAAAGCTTTTGGCGCGAGGAGCAAAACTGCAATTGGTCGGCACGAAACGGAGTGCCGGTGAGCCCTAGCCGCAGCCTTACACCATCACTTAGCTCTTCAAAGCTTTTACCCCAGCCGCCTTCTTCCGGTTGTTGGGGGTTTAAACCGAGGTGATGCACCTCATCGGCCACCACCTGCCATTGCTGCAGGGGCCACCGGCTTTGCAGTAGCTGCTGCCAATGCTTGGGGTCCCGTCCCGCTGCCTGGTAGCTCAAAATCAAGCCGTGGGGTCCCATTTGCCCCTCCCCTAAATCCAAACCGAGTTTTTTTGCGGCGCTGTGCCATTGGTTTGAAATTGAGCTGCGGTGGCAACAGATGCAGATGCCGCTTAGCTGCTGTCCTTGGCGCAATTGCAGAAAAGCATGGAGGCTGCCAAGGGTTTTGCCTGCCCCTGGGCCGGCATGGATCAAAACATCTGTGCAGTGGCCTGGTGCTGCCGTTAGCAGACGGCGCCGCAGCAATTCAAGCAAGCGTTTTTGCCACGCACGGGGCCGAATGCCAACCGCTACGGAGCCATGGGGACGGCTAATGGCGAAAGAAATGGAACCCATGGCCAGATTTTGAGTGTTTTTGCGCAGGGTGAGTGGCGCTGGCCGACCTAGCTTCCAGCCAATAAGGTTTGTGGTCTACCCCATCGATGTTTAATCCCTCTTCAATCCCCCCACCAATCCCAACAGAACTACTGCAAAAACTGGAACGTTGTTTTAAGCAGGAGTGCGATATCGACCCTTTGATTCTGCGCTTACGCAACCTCCGCAGCCATGGCGCCTGGGCCGAGGTTTGTTGTTTAGAACAGGAACTACTGCCTTTGTTCTGATGCGTTTAGCTGTTACGGGTGCTTCCGGTAAAACCGGTTGGCGCATCGTGGATGAGGCCCGCTTGCGCGGCCATCAGGTGGTGCCGATCCTGAGGCCAAATTCGCAGCTGCCCGATGGCTTTATTGCTGATGGGCTACCGCTAAAGCGCTTGAATCTTGCCGATCAAAATGCCCTGGTGGCTGCCTTAAACGGTTGTGATGCCTTGTTAATTGCCACAGGTGCAAGGCCCTCAATCGATTTGGCCGGCCCCTTGAAGGTTGATGCCTTAGCGATCAGAGATCAGATCACTGCCTGCCGTAAGGCGGGCGTTAAGCGGGTGGTGTTAGTGAGCTCCCTCTGCAGTGGCCGCCTATTCCACCCACTTAATTTATTTGGCTTGATTTTGATTTGGAAGCGCCTTGGCGAGCAGTGGTTAGAGGCCAGTGGCCTTAGTTGGACCATCGTGCGGCCTGGGGGGTTAAAGGAAGCAGAGGAGCAATTGGAGCGTGAGGGCATTCGCTTTAGTGGGCCCAACCAACAGGAAAGCAGCAGTATTCCCCGACGACTGGTGGCCCAGGTGTGCCTTGATGCCCTCGAGCTGCCAGCGGCGATTGGTCGAATCTTAGAAATCACCAGCGGCGAGGATGTGCCTAAACAAACCCTTGCTGATTGGTTAATTGAAAATCCCACCAGCGCCATTTAGGCCCCGTTTCCCCTGGTTGGGCGGTGATCTGCAAACCCTGCGGGACACCTTGAGGCGTCCACCCCGCCTGCCCCCCGACGTGGGCTTGCCACTCACCACAGCCCTGCCCTGCGGCGGCGCCTTGTTGGCTTTTCACGATCCCGTTGAAAACCCCTTGGCTTTGGTGCTTTTGCTCCATGGTTTGGGGGGCAGCAGTGATCGAGAGGGTTTACGTCGCATGGGAATTGCGCTTCAAGCAGCTGGCTTTTCGGTGCTTCGCCTCAATTTGCGCGGTGCCGGTAAAGGCAGGCCCCTGGCTTCAGGCACCTATGCGGCCCTGTGCAATCAAGATTTGGAGCCGGTATTCCAGTTGGCGCGCCAGCTGGCTAACGGCATTCCCTTGGTGGGTGTTGGTATTTCCTTAGGGGGAACAATTTTATTGAATGCCTGCTTTGAATTTTGCATAGATGCTTTGGTTTGCACCAGTAGTCCCCTGGATCTTGCCCTTTGCTCTGCTTCGATTGAACGACCCCGCAATCGCATTTATCAGCATTGGTTAGTGAAGCGTTTAGTGCAACAAACCCTTGAAGATCCAGCTGGAATCACAGCAAAGGAAAAGCATGCCCTTAAGCAAGTGCGCAGCATTCGTGATTTTGATGAGGCGATTACAGCACCTCGCTGGGGTTTTAGTAGCGCTGCTGCCTATTACAAACAGGCAAGCCCCCTATACCAATTAGATCGTTTAAAAGTGCCAAGTATGTTGTTGCAAGCTGATGATGATCCCTGGGTAACAGCATCTACAGCAGAGCAACTGCAGCTTCAAAAGAATGATTTTCCCCTTGAAGTGTTGCTCACCCGCGGGGGTGGCCACAACGGTTTCCATAGCCATGGCGACCATCCCCTGGCCTGCTGGGGCGATCGCCTGGTGGCGGCATGGTTAAAAGCTAAATTGTTTAACCAACCATTCAGTGATCGGTTCACCAGCAATTAGGTGTTGCTGCACAATTCTTTCGATGCGCTCTGGCAGCAAAGAGCCATAAACATGGCCGCTTGGCCAAATTAATAACACCGGACCATCGCTACATAGCCTCAAACAATCAGCCTTAGTTCGCAATACAACTCCTTCTTTGCGAGCTGGATCTTCTAAGCCCGCGGCTTTGATGCTTTTTTTTAATTGCTCCCAGCATTGGGCCCCCACTGGCCCTTGGTGGCAAAGGGCCTTAGTTGGGGTGGCACAAAGAAACAGGTGATATTGAACCGTTTGGATCAACGGTTGGCTTCGCTGTGGTTAACGAGCAGATGATGAACGTCTTCCAAACCTTCCTTCGCTTGAATCCTGGCCTGTTCAAAATCACCACCGGCTTCAGGCAGCAGGGCTTCACCAACGCGATCGAGCAGCTCTTCGTGGCGTTCCTGCAGAAATGCCAGCAGTTCTTCTTCAATCACCTGGCGCACAGCTTTAGAACGCAATTTGTTTTGGTCGGCCTCAGCAAAAGTGCCACCAACTAATTCTTTAACGAATAACCGTTGGATTTCATTGCTGCGCAAGAAGCTTTCCACCGCATTAATGGTGCCATCGGCCACCGTGCGCTCCACCTCCATCATTTCCTTGCCCAGCTTGAATTCCCAGTCGAGATGACGCTTTTGCCAGCCCTGTTGCTGCAGCATTGGCACCACGGTTTGGGAAAAGGTGTCGATCGAAATTTCGTAGATGCGTTCAGCAAGCCTTTCGCACCAATCTTCACCGTGGGCCCTGAGGTTTTCTTGCAGTTCAGTGCGTTCAATTTGATGCCCACCGTGGTGGCTGTGGCAAACGTCGCCGGGGCACTCAACGGCAGATAGGGGCATGGCAAGCAATAGGCAACCTTTTTACGTGTTAGCGAGAAATTGAGCGATTGGTAAGTGCTGTGCGGAATATCTTCGGCTATCAGAGCACTTCAGCTGTTACGCGCCTGGCCCAGGCGTCTACGGCTAGCACTTCCTCCAGGCTTGGCTCCGCCCGCAATTCCTGTTGATGCCTAGCGCAGGTGCGCTCGATCAGTTTGGGGATATCAAGGAAATGGATGCGCTCCTCCAGGAACATTGCTACCGCCTGCTCATTGGCGGCGTTGAGCACTGCAGGCATGGTGCCAGCGGCCCTGCCCGCGGCATAGGCCAATTCCATGCAGGGATATTTAGCTGGATTTGGTTTGCTGAATGTGAGCGAAGCCACTTCCGTGAGATCAAGGCGCCGCCAGGGGGTTTCCAACCGCTCTGGCCAGCTCAGGCAATAGAGCAGTGGCAGTTTCATGTCGGGCCACCCCAATTGCGCCAGCACTGAGGAATCGGCCAGCTCTACCAACGAATGGATGATTGATTGTGGGTGAATCACAATTTCGATCTCGTTGTAATCAAGGCCAAATAAATAATGGGCTTCGATTACTTCAAGGCCTTTATTCATCAGTGAAGCCGAATCAACAGTGATCTTGCGGCCCATGCTCCAATTGGGATGGCTGGTGGCATCAGCCACCGTTGCCTTGGCGAGATCAGCTGGATCCCAATCGCGGAAAGCACCACCGGAAGCAGTGAGCAGGATGCGCCGCAGGCCAGGAGGTGCAAAACCAGTGGAAAGCCTTGCTGTATCAGCCCAAGGTGTGCCCTGGAGGCATTGAAAAATGGCCGAATGCTCAGAATCGGCAGGCAGCAAGCGCGAGCCGCTTTTTTCCAGTTCTGGTAGCACCACCGGGCCAGCTGCAATCAGGGTTTCCTTATTGGCCAGGGCTAAATCTTTGCCGGCGCGAATCGCCGCCAGGGTGGGCAGCAGGCCAGCGCAGCCAACAATGCCCGTAACCACAAGATCGGCGGAAGCCCATGCGGCAGCTGTGCAGATACCATCGCTACCGCCCACCAGCTGGGGCAATGGCCTGGAAAGCCCAAGGGCGTTTAAGCGCTCTTGCAATTCGCTAATCCGATCGCCATCTGCCAGGGCAACCACCTCTGGACCATGGCGTTTGATCTGCTCAACCAGGAGCTCGAGGTTATTGGCAGCGGTGAGGGCTACCACCTTGAAGCGATCGGGAAAGTCCTCAACGATCTGAAGGGTTTGGGTGCCGATTGATCCGGTGGAGCCGAGCACTGACAGGGCTTTCACAGCTGGCGCCTAGGCGGTTGGGTGGCCCCAAGTGTCCCATTCACAGGGATAGCCGTGGATTGCCTGCTCACCCCTGCTGCGCCAAGATGAAACAAAATAATCAAAACTACAAATTCATTTCAAAAAGAGACTTCCAATTTAATGAAATTTCCCTGGTTGCAACGTTGGAACTTTATTGAGCGGGCGAAACTTGAGCGCCAGCTTTGGGATGCCTTTGAACGGGGTGAATCAATCGAAGCTTTAGTGGATCAATGCCAAGACGAATTCACTAAAGAAGTGTGGACCAGCACCGCAGCCAGCATCCGCAAAATTGAGCGCATGATGCGTGATCAGCAGCAGCCCTAGCTGCGCAGCCACTCGGTGTTGCCACCCGGTTTATCAATCAATTCAATCCCTTGTTCTTTTAGGGCAGCGCGAATGTTATCGGCTTCTGCAAAATTGCGGTTTGATTTTGCTGTTTTACGAGCTGCAATTTGTATTTCAATATCAGCATCGCTGAGTTGCACTGCAGAGGCACTTAATTGTTCTGCATTTAGGCCAAGCACCCCTGCTAATTCTTGAAATAGCTGCCATTGGGAGCCCAAAGCCCGTTCTTCGCTGCTGGGGGTGTCGCCGCGCTCGAGGCGATTAGCTAGGGCCCGAAGCGGTTTTGCTAAATCAAATAGCACCGCAAGGGCAGCGGAACTATTGAGATCGTCGTCCATGGCAGCAGAGAAGCGCTCCCGGTTTGCTTCAAGCCAGGGTGCGGCAATTGGATCAAGGTTTTGCCAATTCAAGGCTGGTCCATGGCGTTCACCTAGCAGTAAGGCGGCATTCAAACCTTTCCAACCCGTGGCAGCCGCAGCTAAAGCTTCAGCGCTGAAATCCAGGGGTTTGCGGTAGTGGGCCTGTAGAACAAAAAAGCGCAGGGTCATGGGCGAAATACCGCTTTCTAATAGGGCGCGAATCGTGGTGAAGTTGCCCAGTGATTTCGACATCTTTGTACCCTCCACATTCACCATGCCGTTGTGGAGCCAATAGCGGGCTAGGGGTTTACCAGTGGCGGTTTCTGATTGGGCAATTTCATTTTCGTGGTGCGGAAAGATCAAATCAGCACCACCTAAATGAATATCGATTGTTTCACCTAGTTCTTGGCGCACCATCGCTGAACATTCGATATGCCAACCCGGCCGACCGGGCCCCCATGGTGATTCCCAGCAGGGCTCCCCAGGCTTTGCCCCCTTCCAAAGGGCGAAATCAAATGGATGTTGCTTGCGGCCTTCCAGTGCTTCGTTGCTGCGGCCGCCAGCACCCTGCTGCTGTTCATTGGGATCACGGCCACTTAATTGACCGTAGTTATTGGCCTTAATAACGGCGAAATACACGTCGCCAGCGGCGCTGTAGGCGGCGCCTTTGGCTTCCAATTCAGTTATTAGTTGGCGAATGCCGTTTAAACATTGGGTTGCCCTTGGCATGCGATCGGCAGGCATGATATTTAGGCGGGCCATATCTATTTCAAATGCGCTGATATTGCGTTCGCTTACTGTTTCCATATTGCTTCCTTCTTCAAGGGCACGATTAAGGATTTTATCGTCGATATCTGTGTAGTTTTGAACAAAGGTAACTTTATAACCACTAAAAGTTAGATAACGACGCAGCACATCCCAAGCGATGTAGCTGCGGGCATGGCCCAGGTGGCAAAGGTCGTAAACCGTTACGCCACAGCAATAAATGCTTACCTCACCAGGTAGCAAAGGCTGGAATTCTTCAATTTTGCGACTGAGGGTGTTGTTGAGTTTTAGTGCCATTTCATTTCGCCTCCATCCAGTTGGGGCCAGCGCCAATTTCCACTAGCAGGGGGACTGAGAGGGTTACGGCCTGTTCCATTGTGTCTTTAACAAGGGCCATCACTTCCTTTTGGGCAAGCGGATCACATTCCAAAACCAGTTCATCGTGTACCTGCAGCAACAGCCTTGCCGGCAGCCCAGTGGCGGCCAGCTTTTGATTTAGTTGCACCATTGCTAATTTGATAATGTCTGCGCTGGAGCCCTGAATCGGTGCATTTGCGGCAGCCCTTAATTGTTGCGCTTCCATGCCACCGCGGCGCGCTAGCTCTAAATTTATTTCCATGGGATCTTTACCCTTAAGCCTGCCGAGGCCATTGGGATCAAAATTAAAAACACGCCTGCGCGCCAAGATTGTTTCCACATAACCACGGCTCAGGGCTAATCTTTCTTGCAGTTCTAGAAAAGTAAATACTTTTTGATAGCGTTGTTTGTATTTAGTGAGAAATTCTTTTGCCTCCGCCTGCCCCACGCCTGTTTCACGGGCGAAACGCTGGGCACCCATTCCATAGATAACACCAAAGTTAATTGTTTTGCCCAGGCGCCTTTCATCGCTACTGATAACAGCATCAGCTGCTTTATCTAGTAAAAGCCTGGCCGTTAGGGCATGCACATCATTGCCATTATTATATGCATCAACTAATACTTCTTCACCACTGAGGTGGGTGAGGATTCGCAGTTCGATCTGGGAATAATCGGCGCTGAGTAGTTGCCAACCCTCCTGGGGCAGGAAGGCCTTACGGATTTGACGGCTATAGGCCGTGCGAATCGGAATATTTTGTAGATTTGGATTGCTGCTACTTAAGCGGCCGGTTGCTGTTACGGCCTGGTTGAAATCCGTATGTACCCGTCCTGTTTCGGCCTCCACCAATAGTGGTAGGGCATCAACATAGGTGCTCTTTAACTTACTCAAAGTTCGGTGTTCTAAAACTAATGGCACCACTGGATGATCGGTCTCTAGTTTTTCCAGCACTGCCGCATCGGTGCTCCAACCAGTTTTGGTTTTTCGTGATTTTTTGCGATCTAAACCCAAGGTTTCAAATAACAATTCACCCAGCTGCTTTGGAGAGGCCAGGTTGAACTCGATGCCAGCTTTGCTGCGGGCCTCTGTTTCAAGCAGTAATAACTGTTTTGCCATCTCAGTGCCTAATTCCTGCAAGTAGGGGATATCAATGCGGATGCCTGTGGCTTCCATCAGGGCTAATACAGGTTCAAGGGGCAACTCCAATTGATCTAATAATTTGCTCAGCTCACTACCAAGCCCATCTAGTTGCTGCCTAAGAATTAGGGCTAGGCGATAGGTTAGATGCACATCCATGCCGCAGTATTGGGCGGCAGCATCAATGGCTACGCTGCTGAAATTTTGCCCCTTGGCTACCAAATCAGTGAAACTGGTTGGTGTGAAATTAAAATGGCGTTGGGCTTGTTCATCAAGGCCATGTTTAGCATTTGCATCTATTAGATAATCGGCCAGCAGGGTGTCCATAACCACCCCCTGCAGTGGTAAACCATGGCGTAATAGAATTAGGCGGTCGTATTTAGCATTTTGCAAGGCCTTTGGATGCTGCGCACTTGTTATCCAAGGGCTGAGGGCCATCAACACTTCATCAAGGGGTAATTGACTTGGAGTTGTTAAACTTTGCTGGTGGGCGATTGGGATATAGGCCATATCTGCAACACCCTCGCCCCAGGCCACACCAATGCCAACCAGCTCTGCTTTAAATGGGTTAAGGCTTGTTGTTTCCGTATCTAGGGCTATCGGCTTTTGGGTATCAGTTGCTGCCATTAACCTCGCCATTAAGGCGGCCAGGCAAGCGGTTGTAGTTATTAATTCTGGCTTCAGAGTTGTTAGCTGATTTGATTCAGTTTCTTGTGGTTTTTCTGCTTGAGAATCTATTTTTTGGGCTTCTAGTTTAGCTGTTTCAGTTTGACTTGTTTCTGCTCCTGCGGAGAATAGGTTTCTGAATGTTGGTACCTGTTTTACCAGGCTGTGAAGTTCTAGTTCCTCAAGGCTGCTGCTAAGTGAATCTGAGTTAACCAAGCCAAGCTCTAATCTTGGCTCCTCTGGTAAGGGTACATTGATTAGAATTTCAGCAAGCATTCTTGAGCGATAGGCATTAGCTTGATCAGCCCTTAACTTTTCTATCAAGGCGCCCTTGAGGCTTCCCTTGCTGGCCTTGGGATCATTTAATTCCGCGAGCGCGGCATAAATTCCATCCACATTGCTGAATTCTTTCAGCAGGTTGATTGCTGTTTTTGGCCCCACCCCTTTAACGCCTGGGATGTTGTCGGAACTGTCGCCGGTGAGCGCTTTTAAATCAACCACCTCCTCTGGTGTTACCCCAAGTTTGGCAATAACGCCTTCCCTACGGATTTCCGTGGGACCACTGTTTTTTGCATAGGGGCCACCACCCATGTAGAGCACAGCAATATCGCGTTGATCATCTACCAGTTGAAATAGGTCGCGGTCGCCGGAGAGAATGCGAATCCGCCAACCTTGATCTGCCCCGCGATTAGCCAAGGTGCCGAGCACATCGTCGGCCTCAAAACCAGGTGCCATTGCTAGGGGGATATCAAGACTTTCTTTGAGGATTAGTTGCAGGTTGGCCAGATCGCTAAAGAAATGTTCCGGTGCCACATCTCTGTGGGCTTTATATGCAGCATCTGCCTGATGGCGAAAGGTGGGTTCGGCCGTATCGAAGGCCACCACTAAACCTGCGGGTTTCAAAAGTTTGCAATTATCGAGCAGTGCTTTTAAAAAGCCATAGGTAACACTGGTGGCCACACCTGCCTTGGTGCTAAGCCCCCCTTCCCCCCCCTTTGAGAAGGCATAGAAACTGCGAAAGGCCAATGAGTGGCCATCAATCAAAAGCAGTAGGGGTTTGCTCAAGGTGTGTCCCAACTTTTAACTTGTTCCAAAACCGCTGGTGGCCATGCGGCTTAGGGGTTTTAGCCGCAGCAACCGTAAGCCTTCGGTGGGAACATCAAAAGATTGCAGTTGATCTACCAATTCCGTGTGTTGATGGGTGTGGGTCGGTTCTGCGCCAAATTCCAAGATTGTTCCTTTTAAGGCTTTTTCTGCTGCCTGGGATGCAAAAAAAACAGGCTTGTGCATAAAAGGCTTGGTTGGCAGCAAAGCGGGGGAGATCGAGGCCGTTTTGGGCTGATCTAGCCCGCCAGCAGGGATGTTTTGATTCAGCTAGGGCATCAGCATCTTTTTGATTTCTTCCCACTGCATTGGCTTTGCAAACCATTAAAGGAGTTTAATTCGGCCCATCAACCATGCTGGTGTGATGAGCGAAGACCGCCTCAGCCTGTTGTGGGGCATCACCATTGCTTCGGGGGCAACAGCCCAGCTGTTGGCGCGAATCACCAGCTTGCCTGGGGTGGTGCTGCTGCTGGCCAGTGGTTTGGTGGTGGGTAGGGCCGGCTTCCATTGGGTGGAACCGCTTGATCTGGGCAATGGCCTCGGCACGGTGGTGGGCTTATTGGTGAGCTTGGTTCTTTTTGATGGTGGTTTGAACCTGCGCCTGCCTGGCGGCGATTTAAAAACTGCCGTACTGCGCATCGTGTTGGTGCGTTTTGTGTTGGCCCTAGGTGGAGGATTGCTGGCGGGCCATTGGCTTGCTGGTTTGAATTGGCAATTGGCGGCTGTTTATAGCGCCATCGTTTTGGCCACCGGCCCCACGGTGGTGAACCCGCTGGTGCAACAAATGAAATTGCTGCCGCCGCTTGGGGAGCTATTGGAGGGAGAAGGCCTTGTGCTGGAGCCGATCGGAGCAGTGCTGGCTTTGATGCTGCTGGAGCTGGTTCTGGGTGACCTGCAGAGCTGGCAGGGGGTGGCCCAGGGGTTGCTATTGCGGCTTGGTTTTGGTGTGCTGGCTGGGTTGCTATGCGGTTTATTTCTCTCGGAAATATTGCGGCGGTTGCCGGATGAAAAGGATGCCCTCGGTTTGAGGCTGCAACTAAGCCTTGGGGTATTGCTGTTGATGTTCACCAGTTGCGAAGCATTCCTGCCGGAATCGGGCTTGCCGGCAGCAGTGGCCGCTGGGGTGGTGGTGGGCAGGAGGCCCTCTACTGAGCCTGAACAATTGGATGGCTTAATTCGCCAGTTGGCCCAATTGGCAATCACGCTTCTATTTCCCCTGTTGGCAGCGGATGTGTCTTGGCAGGAATTAAGCCCCCTCGGCTATGGCGGTGTGGCTTGCGTTTTGGTTTTGATGCTGCTTGTGCGTCCAGTGGCGATTGCCATAGCCACCTTTGGTTTGCCCCTAGATGGCCCCCAACGTTTGATGCTCACTTGGCTAGCCCCCCGGGGGATCGTTACGGCCGCCATCGCCAGCTTGTTTGCCATCCGTTTGGAGCAGGCCGGCATTTCTGGGGCGGGCCGCCTGCAGGGTTTGGTTTTTCTAACGATTTTGATGACCGTGGGCCTACAGGGCCTCAGTGCTCCATGGCTAGCTAGAAGGTTGGGTTTGGTGCAGGCGGATCCGATCGTCGCCACTGCTATTGAGCAATAACCAGGTTTCGATTAAATCTGGCCCCTGCAGGCGCCCCAGCAGGGCGGCACGCATACTTTTCATAAGAACCCCTTTCTTAACACCTGCTATTTCACAGGCTTGGCCAATTAATTGTTGGGCACTGTTGTGATCAAGGATCTGATCAGGTATTAAATCCAGCAAGGCATTTAGGGCTGGAATTGCCCCTGGGGTTTGCAGTTGGCTGAGTGCTTCTGCTGATAATTCAGGTTGTTCAAAAAATGGTTTTGACTGCTCTACCCCATCTGCCAAAAGGCTGAGGGAGGGACCGATCAAAGTGCATAGTTGCTGGCGCCAGGCCAGGGGTTTAGCGCTGTAATCAAAATTGGCTTTCTGCCAAAGGGGTTGGAGTTGAAGCTCTAATTGGGTGCTGTTTAGTTCATGGAGAATTTGGCCATTAAGCCAATTCAACTTGTCCCAATCAAACCGGGCGCCAGCTTTATTAACCCGATCAAAATCAAATACTGCTGCTGCCTGCTCAAGGTTGAAACGTTCAGCCATTCCCTCCGGCGGCGACCAACCCAATAAGGTCATGTAGTTGGCAAGGGCAGGGGCTGTGTAGCCCATGGCTTGAAAATCTGAAATCGATGTAACACCATCGCGTTTAGATAATTTTTTACCCTCTTGATTGAGTATCAAGGGGGTGTGGGCAAATAAAGGGATGGGTAGATTTAGGGCCTCATAAAGAAGCAATTGTTTTGCGGTGTTGGCGATGTGATCTTCACCGCGGATCACATGGCTAATTGCCATGGCGGCATCATCAACCACCACCACGAGGTTATATAGGGGATCACCGATCTGATCGGCGGCGGCGCGGCGGGCGATCACCATGTCGCCACCGAGATCAGCGCCAGCCCAGCGCATTTCACCGCGCACTAGATCATTCCAAGCGATGCTGCGTTGATCATCAATGCGAAAACGAATGGTGGCTTGGCGGCCTGCTGCGCTGAATTCCTGCTGCTGCGCTGGGCTTAAGTTGCGATGGCGATTGTCGTAGCGGGGAGCTTGTTTGTTTGCGGCCTGCTGTTCGCGCATGGCTGTTAGTTCACTATCACTGGCGAAACAGCGATAGGCATGGCCTGAATCAAGCAGCTGTTGGATCGCCTGGCGATGTTCAGCAATGCGGGCGCTTTGGATAACTGGTTCGGCATCCCAATTGAGGCCGAGCCATTGCAAACCCTCAAAAATATTGGCAGTGAAGGCATCTTTACTGCGTTCCTTGTCGGTGTCTTCAATGCGAAGCAAGAATTGGCCCCCATGGCGGCGGGCAAACAGCCAATTGAAAACAGCGGTGCGTGCTGTGCCGATGTGTAGGGTTCCAGTGGGGCTAGGGGCTAGCCGAACGCGCACTGGGGTGGTGATTGCGCTAACCATTGAGCTCACGGATTAAGGATTATCAGCTCAAGATCTTGCAATTGAAAAGTTGGAAATTTGAACGGGACTGACGGGATTCGAACCCGCAACTTCCGCCGTGACAGGGCGGTGCTCTAACCGGTTGAACTACAGTCCCATGGTGAGAATTAGGCCAATGATTAACATCTAACAACCGTTAATTAACAATTGATTAGAAAATACTAATCAAAAACTAATTGGAAAAATTGTTTAGATGGGCTTCAGTGGTGTTGTCCTATTTCGGTGGCCATGTCCCATTAAGGGAAAAGTCATTATCGGTCTTGAGGGTGCCACCCGTCAACTGATTTGTTGCGTTGAACAACTCAGCCTTGGGGCTTAAGGCTTTCGAGCTCCTTTAAACCTTGCAGTAGCGCCTTAACCGTTTCAGGGTTGGCTGGTTTTTGGAAGGTGGCCAATAGTTCACGGCCTAAAACGGTGCAGCCAAGATGGGAAAATTGCTGGCGCATCGCCTGCAATACCTTTTGGCCGCCACCACCACTGTGGCTGGCTAGGGCCACGGGCCGGTTGCTGAACATCTCCCTGAAATCTGGCGAAATCACGGAAAGCCAAGCGATGGCATTGGTGAGGCTGGGGGGGATTGAGCCGTTGTATTCAGGGGCGCATACAAATAGGCCGTGGTGCTGGCCCATGGCCTGCTCTAATTCTTTAAAACTTTCCCCGGGGCCTTGCTCTTTAAGAGCAGGCTGGAAAAGGGGCAGATTTAATGCGCAAAGATCAAGAACCCTGCAGCCCATGGCTTGATTGATGGCCTCGCTCTCGATTGAGCGAGCCAACTCAAGATTTTTGCCAGTGCTGGCCGCCAGGATCAACATCAGGGGCGAAATCCAGCGGGTTCAATTAGGCGCACTTGATTGCCCCTGGCGGTGAATTCCCTGCCTTGGTCGCTTTGTACCACAACACGGCCGCCGGATTTAACACGAATCACCCGAGCTCGAACCCAGCCAAGGGCTGCAGATTCGAGCACTTTCACCACATCACCAGGCTGTAGATCCAATTCCATGTTTCTAACCTCAGGTTCTTACCTCAAAGTGGACCGGGATGCATCGGACGCGCCGTGGAGGACTTGAACCCCCGACATCAGGTTTTGGAGACCTGCGTTCTACCAACTGAACTAACGGCGCAGGAGGCGATGCACCCCCGCCGCTGCGACTGTAGGCAACGGCTGGTAACGACGGTTGGGTGGATCAGCGATCGAAGCGCTGCTTAACCCGGGTGGCCTTACCAACGCGATCGCGTAGGTAGAAGAGCTTAGCTCTACGCACCTTGCCGCGGCGCTCCACGTTGATGGTGGCCACTTGGGGGCTATGGAGCATGAACACCCGTTCAACACCGATGCCTTGAAAAATGCGTCGCACCGTGATGGTTTGGTGCATGCCGCCGTGGCGCTTAGCAATCACAACCCCTTCATAGGGCTGGATACGCTCTTTATTGCCCTCACTAATGCGCACACCCACCTTCACGGTGTCGCCCACATAGATCTCGGGCAGATCTGATTTGAGCTGGCTGCTTTCAAACGAGCTGATCAATTCAGCTGCGCTTAATTTGCGCTTTTTCTCAGCTGCTGGAGCTTCAGCAGTGGATGGTTCGCTCGTGGTCTCTGCGGCTGTTTCCTCTGCAGTCATTGAGTAGTAAGCAACTCCTATGCGAGTTGCTGGTGCGGGGCCAAACAAAGAGCTTACCTCTTCGTGCCATTGAACCAAAACCGCCTAGGGGGATTTGAATTGCCTGCGCCATTTCTGCACCAGCAGCATCCCGCCGCTAATCAGCATCCAAAGCAGCCCCAGGCCATTTAGCAACACGTAGATCGTTTCAGCCCTTGGCCCAAGCCATTCGCCCTCGTGTAACACCAAAAGCAGATGCGCTTGGTTGCGGCTGAGGCCACCCCAATCCCGAAGCAACCTGTAGCCCATGCCTGAAATAACAGTGAGCAGCAAGGGAAGGAGCACAAATGGTGCCAGCCTTGAATGCCAGCGCCGCAGGGTTTGAAGCAGGCTGGTCATCGCACTAAAAACGCAACTGGGGCACGGCCGTTGATAGTTTGTTAACTCGGGCCTGGATAGCTGTAACCATGAATCTATTTGCTGAACTCCTGGTATCGGCCAAACCCCAGGCTGGGCCTCGCATCCGCCAAAACCGCAGGGGGGTGGAGTTGAAGTCGGCCAGGGAGATCACGATCATGCGCCAAGCGAGCCGAATTGTGGCAACTGTGCTCAAGGAAATCATGGGCATGGTTAAACCAGGCATGACCACCGCTGATTTGGATGCCTATGCCGAGCAGCGCATCCGCGCCATGGACGCAGTGCCGAGTTTTAAGGGTTACCACGGCTTTAGTGGCAGTATTTGCGCCAGCATCAACAATGAGGTGGTGCATGGCATACCAAGTGCAAAGCGGGTAATTCGCGATGGCGATCTACTCAAAGTTGATACGGGAGCCTGTTTTGAGGGTTATCACGGCGATAGTTGCGTAACTATCTGTGTTGGTGATGCACCTGAGGAGGCCGTGAAATTGGCCAGGGTGGCCCAAGAATCGCTCATGAAAGGCCTTAGCCGCATCAAAGCTGGTAACACCCTGCTTGATATCGCCGGAGCCGTTCAAGACCATGTGGAGGCCCATGGCTATGCCGTGGTGGAGGACTACACCGGCCATGGGGTGGGTCGCAACTTGCATGAAGAACCCTCAGTGTTTAACTTCCGCACCAAAGATTTGCCAAACGTAACCCTGCGTTCCGGCATGACTTTGGCCGTGGAACCAATCCTGAATGGCGGAACAAAAGCTTGTAGAACCCTCAAAGATCGCTGGACCGTTGTGACCGAAGATGGCAGCCTTTCAGCCCAATGGGAGCACACTATTTTGGTAACTGATGATGGATGTGAAATCCTCACCGATCGCGATGCCGTGTAGTGCTGCGGTAGTAGATATTTCTTGTGAATTCAGCCAATGGCATCAATAACCATGTAAGCGGATTGGGGCTAACAATCACCATCTTTTTATCATTAAGCACCTGTTGAATCACTGTTTTTGCCACACTATCTGCTTTCATCAGCCCATAGGGATTTAGCGCTGATTTAAACGGACCTAACACCAAGCGCCGCACGGTGCAGGGGGCATCCAAGCTGCGCAGGCTCAGCAGTTGGCCCAGGGCCCGCTTGCTGATCTCATAGAGGGGGCTTAGGGCTGGATTCACCTCCGCCTCTGAGGTGTTTACCCACACCTCACGGTTCTTATTTGCTTGCGGGTTTTGTTTATCGCAAATCTGCAGAAATATTTCAAGCAGCCGCAGGGCGCTAAGGGTGTTTACCTCAAGGCTTTCCATGGCCGCTGCTGCATCCCTGGCCCCAATCCTGTTGATGCCGTGGTTGATCACAAGGATTTGAACCCCAGCCAACAGCTCTTGGAGCTGCTGCTCTTCGCCCACCTGCCAACTAACCGTTTGCACGGGCACCACCTGGCCATTGGCATCAACCAGCTCTAGGGCCCCCTCGCTGTGGCGCAGGGCCACTAAATCAGCTCCCTGAAGGTGTAGTTGTTGCAATAAGGCCCGGCCAAAGCTGCCGCCTGCTCCCGTTACGGCACATCTTTTGCCGTAAAAAAAACCTTTATCCACCCTTGCACCGGATCGAACAGTAGATTTTCTCACTAATTAATCCTGCCGCCATGGGCTATCCCAGCGCCACCCTGTTGGTGGGATCCTGTGAACCATTCAGCGGAAAATCAGCCCTTGTAATGGGTTTGGCCCAACAATTCCGCAATCGGGGCTTGCCATTTCGCTATGGCAAGCCTTTGGCCACCAGCTTGGAGCAACAGGGTCAAAGCGAAACGCTGATCGATGACGACGTTCGTTTTGTTGGTGAATTTTTCTCCTTGCCTGAAACGGCCTTACTGCCTTCACTGCAAGCGATTGCTGCCCCTACGGCCCAACAGCAACTTTTAACTGGTGAGCAGGTGGCGGCACCCCAAGCGATGGCGGCACTGGCTGAATTAATTGGGGTGGCTGAGGGCATCACCCTGCTGGAGGCTGCGGGCTCCCTAAGTGAAGGCTTGTTATTCGGCTTAAGCCTGCCCCAACTGGCCCTAGGCCTTGCGGCACCGGTGTTGATCGCCCATGCCTGGGAGGATGCCCGCAGTGTGGAGGCGCTGCTGCGGGCCAAGGCCCTGCTGGGGGATCAGCTGCTGGGGGTGGTGCTCAATAACGTAGATCCGAGCCAAATAAGCCTGCTGCGCCAGGAACTGGTGCCAGCCATGGAAGCGCTGGGTTTACCTGTTTATGGCTTGCTGCCCCGCAGCCCCTTGCTGCGCAGCGTGACCGTTGGCGAATTGGTGCAGCGCCTCGGCGCTGAAATGCTCTGTTGCCGTGAACGCAAGGACTTGCTGGTGGAAACCCTCAGCATTGGTGCGATGAATGTGAATTCCGCCATGGAATTCTTTAGGCGCCAGCGCAATATGGCCGTGGTAACAGGCGCTGATCGCACTGATATCCAACTGGCGGCCCTTGAGGCTTCCACCCAGTGTTTGATCCTCACTGGCGCCGCTGATCCCCTGCCCCAACTGATTAGCCGCGCCCAGGAATTGGATGTGCCTTTGATCAAGGTGGAGCACGACACGCTCACAACCGTTGCAGTTATTGAAAAAGCTTTTGGCCACGTGCGTTTGCATGAACCGGTGAAGGCCAGCTATGCGGCGCGAATGGTGGCTGAGCACTGTTCCTTTGAACCGTTATTTGAACGTTTGGGTTTTTGATGCTTGTTTTGTTTGCCCTGAACAAGCCCACTTTTACGGTCGATCCCACTGCTACGGTCGGTTCCACTGCTACGGTCGACCACTGCTGAGCCCTGGCGCTGCCTGTGACCCGGTCCCTCGATTTACCAACGCTTGACCGGGTAGACACCTTGGCTCAGGAATTGGCTTTGCTTCAAGACACGGGTAAGAGGCGCATTGCGATCCTTGGCACCCGCCATGTGCCTGTGGTTTCTGTTCATTTAGTTGAATTGGTGGCTCGCGCCTTAGCGCAGGAGGGCCATAACTTGATCACCTCCGGCGCCCAGGGGGTGAATGCGGCAGTTATTAGGGGCGCTTTAGCTGTGGATCCAGCCAAATTAACGGTGATTCTGCCCCAAAGTTTGGAACGCCAGGGCAGTGAAACCCGCGAGCAATTGGAACGGGTTTTGCATCTGGTGGAAAAACCCGAAAACGACCAAATGCCGTTGGTTGAAGCCAGCGGCATTTGCAATCGTGAAATTGTTAGCCGTTGTGATCAGCTGATTTGTTTTGCTTTTCACGACAGTGAAACTTTGATCGAAACCTGTCGCGGCGCTGAGGAGATCGGCAAAGTTGTAACCCTGTTGTTTTTTGATTAAGGCATCAGGATTGCTTTCATGCCCTCCAGGTAGAGAATGCCGCTACAGGTGAGCCCAGTGGCCCAGCAGAGACCCCGCAAGGGGGGCACATTCCCCACATAGGCAACGATGTAAACCACGCGCAGGAGGGGGTGGGCACGGGCCACTGCCATGGCAATTGGGCTATTCACCGCTGCAATCAAACAAAGCAGGCAGGCAGGCCCGTGAAGTGTGAAGGCTTCGAAGCTGTTTTGGTGGGCCCAACTGGCCCGTTTCCCCCAGGCTGGCATCCGTTCAAACATCGCCCTTGGAGCGGCCAGATCAGCCATGGTGAAGTCACTTTTAGATCGGGCTGCCCCAAGGGGCACCACGCTGAGCACCACCACAAGGGCTGAAAGTAGTAGTGAGGCGGCAAAAGCGGCTTGGGATGTCATGGTGATGGGCGAGTTGATCGCTCTTTTCTAGGCTGGAAGCTGTTACCGGTGGGAGTGCCCAATGGCAGATAGCTACAGCTTTGATGTGGTGTCTGATTTTGATCGGCAGGAGCTGGTGAACACGGTGGATCAGGTGCGCCGCGAGGTGGGCCAGCGCTACGACCTCAAGGATTCCGCCACTGAGTTGAGCCTTGAAGAGGGGGCAATTGTGATTACTACAGCCACCGACATGACCTTGGATGCGGTGCTTGATGTGTTGCGTCAAAAAGCCACCAAACGGGACCTATCGCTAAAGATCTTTGATCTGCAAACCCCAGAACCGGTGGGTGGGAATCGCGTAAAACAAGAGATCAAGTTGCGGAAGGGGTTGAGCCAGGAATTGGCAAAATCCCTAAGCAAAACAGTTCGGGATGAATTGAAAAAAGTAACTGTTTCGATTCAAGGCGACAGCTTGCGCATCACTGGAAAAAATAAAGACGATCTCCAAGCTGCAATCCAATTGCTGCGCGCCCAAGATGTGGAAGTGCCCCTGCAATTTGAAAATTATCGTTAAAGTGTTATCGTTAAAGGGTTAATTCTAAATCACATTTATAGCGCTTAAGGGCATGGGTTTTGATTGCCTCCGCTTGCACCACTTGGTTTACTTTTTGGGCTTCTAATTCCATTGCGGTTGCTTTGGGATTGCTTTCTTGCCAGCGTTGATTGAGTCGATCTAGGCGAGTTTGCAAAAGGATGTTGATCTGATCAGAACAGCGGGGCCCAGCCCCCTCTGGGCGAAAAGCATCGCTGCGTTCAAGGGCCAGGGCTGTTGCTGCAGCTAAAAGAAGCCAACTGAGCAAAATAAATGGCAGCCTGGGGATGTTGCAGCCCATGGGTTGGTGTTTTTCGTTTCTTTAGTTTGCCTTGCACTCCTGCCTAATCCATTGCAAGAGCAAGGCCAGCGAGTGCAACCAATCCCTTCTAACAGCGGCATTGTTGTGAGCCAAGAACGGTTGGCGAGCGAGGTGGGTGCAGGGATTTTGCGCCGTGGTGGCAATGCGATTGATGCAGCGGTAGCGACAGCTTTTGCTCTAGCTGTAACCCTGCCCCAAGCGGGCAATTTGGGTGGTGGTGGTTTTTTATTGTTTTGGCATCAAGGGCAACGCAAGGCCTTTGCCCTCAATTTTCGTGAGATGGCACCGAGGAGTGCATCCGCGGAGCTGTTTTTACAGGCTGATGGGGATGTGGATCTCCAAAAGGCCACCCGCAGTTTGCTTAGCAGCGGCGTGCCAGGCACGGTGGCGGGTTTACTTAAAGCCCAGCAACGCTTTGGTGTTTTAAATCGGGCTGAAGTGATGGCCCCAGCTATCAAGCTGGCCCGTGATGGGTTTTTGGTATACCCTGCCTTGGCAACATCTTTACAACAGGCATTACCCCTGTTGGGTGCTGATAAAGAGGCAAAACAAATTTTTTATCGCCTTAAACCAAACAGCGCGGCAGTTGGTTTTTATCAACCTGGTGAAATCTTTAAGCAACCGCAATTAGCAAAAACTTTGCTCTTGATCAGCCAACAGGGAAATGCTGGCTTTTATCGTGGGGAGGTGGCAAAAAAAATTGAGGCTTTAATGCAAAATAAAGGAGGATTGATTGATAGATTTGATCTTTTAAATTATAAAGCTCCATGGGTGGAGCCGATCAAGGGGGAATTTCGCGGACTCACTGTGTTATCGATGCCACCCCCCAGTAGCGGCGGGGTAACTTTGGTGCAAATAATGAATTTAATAGAACCATTTGATCTTGCTCAAATGGGGTTAAACAGTGCTGCTACTATTCACCTTATGGTGGAAGCAATGAATTTAGCCTATCGAGATCGCAATAGCGAATTAGGTGATCCAGACCAAATAACCATACCCATAAAACGGCTGATAAGTAAAAGCTATGCCAATAGTTTGCGTACCTTTATACGCTCCGATCAACACACTCCCAGTAGTGAATTGACCCCATTGCTAAATAACAGCACTAATACAACCCATCTCTCTGTTGCAGATCGAAATGGATCATTGGTGGCATTAACAACAACGCTTAATTTTGCCTATGGCAATGGTGTTGTTGTGCCTGGTACGGGGTTTTTACTTAATAACGAGATGGATGATTTTAGCGCCAAACCCGGGGTTGCTAATGCCTATGGGTTAGTGCAAGGGGAACGCAATGGGATTGCACCAGGCCGGCGACCTTTAAGTTCAATGGCCCCTACGGTTGTGCTCAATGCCGATGGCAATGGTTGGCTTGCCACTGGAAGCCCGGGGGGGAGTCGGATAATTACCACTGTGTTGCAAGTTCTGTTAAATCGAATTTTGCATGGCCTAAATCTTGCCAGTGCTGTGCTTGCTCCACGCGTGCATAGCCAACTTTGGCCGGATCAGATCTTGATGGAGGAAGGAATCAGCCCAGATACGCAAAAGTTGTTAGAAGCTAAAGGCCATAAGTTGTTGCGAACAGCGGCGATGGGTTCGGCTAATAGTGTGGAAATACTTCCTAGTGGCGGCAGCCTTGGCTTTGCTGATCCCCGCAGACCGGAAGGAGCCGCAATACCGGAACGTTTTTAGGATGAATCAAATTATTTCTAGATCAGATTTTTGTTATTTATCAAACTTCGGTTAGATAAGCGTCGCATCAGTGGGCCGTTACGGGAGGGTAATGAGTTTGGTAAATGATTCCAATTAATCTGCCTACCCCCTGGAAATTCGTAGCTATTCTCTATTATTTCTTGATTTTGCCAATAGATATCCAAAAGGCTAATAGATTGGCGAGGGTATAAATTACCCACCAGTAATTGACGTGGACCACTGCCTGTTGCACCGAGCTGAATCAGATCTAATTCACCTAAACGGGCTGGATAGTAGGCATGTTGATGACCACTTATATAGGCATGAACATCCCCATTTTCAAGTATTTGTTGCAGTTGATTGGCTTGATCTAACACCTCACCAGCTAAATCTCGGCCGCGGCTGATACCCCTTAGTGATAGATGACCTACCGCCATACGTAATTTTGCTTGTTTAGCAATTTGGCTAGCAAGTTGGCGGCGCGCCCAATTTTGTTGTTGATTAGATATCTGGGCACTGGAGGCATCCCAGATCAACCAAAAAATATCATTTACTAGTGCAGTGTAATAAAAAGGAAAGCCACTTGAATCAATAAACTTAAGAGCAAGATTATCTTTCTGAGATTGCCAAAACCTAAGCGCAGCAGCTCGATCTACTTCAAATTGATAACCAGTATCCGATTTGCTTGAGGAGGCATCATGGTTACCTAAACTAAAAATAAATGGCAATCCAGCAGTTTGTATTGGTTGCAGGATTTGGCGATGAAAGCTATGCCACATATCATCTAATTGATTAGGGCTAAGACCCAATTTTTGGCCCGCGATCATATCGCCAGCGCAAATCACTTGATTTGGTTTATTAGCAAGTAATAAACGGATCCCTTCCCCTACCGCTGAGATATAAGCGGTGGAACCATAACTGCTATTTATATCGCTAAATAAACCGAGCCTTAAATCTTGTTTTGGTAGTGGTGCTGCCCTGGATTTGGGTAACACTAAAGCACCTAAACTTGCCGCCGTAAGTGTTAACAATGATCGACGCGTGAAAGTTTTATTTGATATAATTGGCATTAAATTATAACCCATCACCAAGATAGGCGCTCCTTAGGTTTTGATTAAGGCTTAACTCTTTTGCCTTGCCTTCTAACACTAAGCCACCGGCTTCTAATACATAACCGCGCTGGGCAATTGCTAGTGCTGCATATACATTCTGCTCAACTAATAATATGCTTAGTCCCTGTTTATTTAAATTGGCTAAGCATTGCATTAATTCTGCCACTAATAATGGGGCCAGCCCAAGGCTTGGTTCATCCAAGATTAATAATTTTGGCCTAGCCATTAAGGCTCTTGCAATGGCTAGCATTTGTTGTTCTCCACCACTAAGATTACCGGCTAATTGTTTACGACGTTCCGCTAAACGGGGAAATAGTTCATAACAGCGTTCAAGATCTGCCTTGATCTGATTGCGATCATTTCTTAACCATGCACCTAATTCCAGGTTAGTAAGCACAGTTTGCTTTGTTAATACTCTGCGGCCTTCAGGGCAATGGCTAATGCCATTTTTTACCGTTGCTTCTGTGCTCAATCGCCCTAGGGATTTACCCGACCAGATGATTTGCCCTTCAGCGATTGGCACTAATTTTGAGATCGCTTTTAAAGTGGTACTTTTCCCTGCACCATTTGCGCCAAGTAAGGCAACACATTCACCATTATGAACCTCTAAGTTTAGATTTCGTATTGCCCAAATATGGCCGTAGCGAACCCCCAATTGATTTAATTGTAGAAGAGGGATTGTCATCTTGATTATTGTGATCCGAGGTATGCTTCAATCACTAAGGGATCGGTCTGCACTTTTTCTGGGCTACCAATTGCAATACAGCGACCAAAATTTAAGACCGCAAGCCGATCACATAATTTCATCATCAATG
>SXGQ01455773.1_pt1 | contig 45159 bp, 32 predicted proteins | sample 3178371 | NCBI WGS metagenome assembly SXGQ01 (sample SAMN11356859, study PRJNA531348) | freshwater metagenome | isolation source: freshwater sample F1-20 | place: China: Fuxian Lake, Yuxi | collected 2017-12-25 | reverse complement strand
GCGGTGTTGGAAATCCACATCGACAACAGGGAGGTCGCGAGGAGGAAACCGCCCAGAACAGAGGCGGGGCTGGAGCCCATGCGGTTGAGTAGGCCGAGGGCGATGCGCTGGTGGAGCCGCCATTGCTCCATCGCGAGCGCGATGAAGAAACCGCCGAGATAAAGGACGATGATCTCGTTGAAATAGTTCTGCGGCGTGCGGCGCACATCGCCGAGCCCGAGCAGCGGAAACAGCACGAGCGGCAGCAAAGAGGTGACGGCCAACGGCACGGCCTCGGTCATCCACCAGATGGACATGAGCGCCGCGACGGCGGCCATCGCGCCGACAAGCGGGCGATCCGGCGGCCCACCCCAGCCCCAGAGCAGGACGGCGAAAACAATGAGGCCGGAAAACAGGCCGACAAGGCGGACTCTGGAAACAGAGGGTGGGGTGGTCATCGCGAAGACAAAAGGGAGGGCTTAGAGGAACCAAGGACGGCTTTGACGCGAGGCGAGTATATTGTTGCCGGCAACCATCAACCCGCGGCTTCCGTTGGCCGGGTTGAGCGTCTGCCTGGCAAAGATTTCAGGCCGCCGGACCGTGCTGGTCGGCGAAATGACCACGCAATCGCCGGCCCGCCTTCATCACTTGGCCCGGCGTCGCGTGGCCGAGGAGTTTTTCAAAATCTCCCGCCGTCGCGATCAACGCATCCAGATCGACGCCACACCGGTAGCCGGAAACCTCCAGCGCGTGGATCAGATCCTCGGTGCAGATGTTGCCGGTGGCTCCGGGCGCATACGGGCAGCCGCCGATCCCGGCCAAAGCGGCGTCAAAGTGAATCACGCCCGCATCGAGCCCAGCGAACACGTTGGCCAAGCCGAGTCCCCGCGTGTTGTGGAAATGGAGCGCTAGGTTGGCCGCCGGATAAGATCGGCGCACGAGTCCAACGAGCTCGTGCACGAGCGCCGGATAGGCCATGCCGGTCGTGTCGCACAGATTGATCGAATGGATCCCCGCTTCCTCTTGCAGCCGGCGGCACCACCGCAGAATCGTGGCGGCCGGAATCTCGCCTTCGAACGGGCAGCCAAAGCTGCACGAAAGCGACGCGGCGACCCGCATTCTCGCCGTGGCGGCGAGAGCGGCGGCCTCCTTGATGGCTTGAAACGAGGCGTCGCCCGACATGCGCAGATTCGCGCGATTGTGACTCTCGCTGGCCGACATCACGAGGTTCACCTCGTCGGCCCGGGCAGCGATGGCCCGCTCCATCCCGCGGACGTTGGGCGCCAATGCCGCGTAAATCACTCCGGGGCGGCGGGTGATGCCCTGAAAGACTGCTTCCGCATCAGCCAGTTGTGGGACCGCGCGGGGCGAAACAAACGAAGTGACTTCGATTTTCCTGAGCCCGCTCGCTGCGAGCCGGTGGACGAGCGCGATCTTGTTCTCCGTGGGCATGAAGCCAGCCTCGCTTTGCAAACCGTCGCGCAGCGCCACCTCCTGCACGTGGATTTCCCTGCCTTGGCCGCACCACGGGCTCATGCGATGACTCCTTCGGCTTTGAGCTGCGCCTGCTGTTCCGCAGTGAAGCCGAGCCCTTCAAGAATTCCCCGGGTGTGCTCGCCCAGCAGGGGTGCCGGCGAACGGATCGCGCCCGGCGTGGACAGGAGTTTGGGCACGATGCCCGGCACCTCGACGTCGAACCCCTGCCGCGTGCCTTGCTTGAGGATCATATCGCGCGCCCGGTAGTGAGGGTCCGCCGCGATGTCTGCGATATCATAGATTCTGCCGGCCGGCACACTGGCGGCGCCCATCTGCGCGAGGGCGTCGGTGACCGTGTGGCGCTCCGTCCAGTCGCCGATCGCCTGATCGAGTTCGGCGGCCGCTTTTACCCGGCCTTGGTTGCTGGCGAGGTCGGGACGACCGCCGAGATCACCGCGGCCGATCACGGTCATCAGGCGGGTGAAAATCGCATCCCCGTTGCCGGCAATCAGCACTACGCCGTCCGAGCAACGATAGGCGTTGGAAGGGGCGATGCCGGGCAGGGCACTCCCGGCGGGCGCCCGGACTTCGCCCCGCGCGCTGTATTCGGGCAGCATGCCTTCCATCGCGTTGAAAACCGACTCGTGCAACGCCACATCAATGACTTGGCCGGCGCCGCCGTTGACCTTGCGGTGGTGCAAAGCGGTCAGCACGCCGATGGTGCCGTGCAGTGCGGCCAACGTGTCCCCGATGGAGATGCCGCAGCGCACCGGAATCTGTCCCGGTTGGCCGGTGAGGTGACGCAGGCCGCCCATGGCTTCCCCGATGGCGCCGAAGCTCGGAAGATCGCGATAGGGACCGGTCTGTCCATAACCGGAAATCCGCAGCATGATCAGGCCGGGGTTGATGGCTTGGAGGACCTCCCAACCGAGCCCCCATTTCTCCATCGTGCCGGGCCGAAAGTTTTCAATCAGCACATCGCACTCGCCGATCAACCGCCGGGCGATTTCCTGGCCTTGGGGGGTCCGCACGTCGAGGGCGAGCGATTGCTTGTTCCGCGACTGCACCTGCCACCAGAGGGACGTACCGCCTTCGATGAGACGCCATTGCCGGAGGGGATCACCGTTCAGGGGCGGCTCGATCTTGATGACGTCGGCCCCAAACTCGCCCAAGGTTTTGCCGACAAAAGGACCGGCAATCAGCTGCCCCATTTCCACCACCCGCACGCCGGCGAGCGCCTGCGTTTGTAGAGGTAAGGCCGACGGGGAGACGGGGGGCGGCGAGGCCGGGCTCATGCGGCCCCTTCCGCGGAGCGGAGCTCCATTGGCTGAAGAAATAAAACTACGCTGGCGCCCACGAGCAGAGCACCGGCGACGACGAAGAGACTCGACCCCCACCCGTCGGCCGGGTCGCTCAAAGTGAGCGCGTCCTGCAACTGAAACTCGGCCAAACTGAAGCTGATACGGTCAAAGGAGGCGAAAAAACAGCAGAGGATAACGGTCGGCATCAGCCGCCGGGCGACCTTGGTGATGATGGGATGGTTCAAGGCAGGGGAGTGCGGGTGCAGATCGTGAAATATCGCGGAGGGTTTGAGGCCGAGCTCGGTGCCGGCGCCTTGAGACGCAGCCGACGTGTTTCTGGGTTATCACCGGCGGGAATTAATCTTGTGCCGGAGGGTGGACTGAAACGCCTCTTTTTCGACCGGCAGGCCGTCAGGCGAATTGGCCGGTGTGAGCCGCACGCTCGGGCAATCCACGGGAAATCACGCCCCCACTGCCGCGCGTCGTCTCGGCAACGCACCTACCCGGCCCATTCTCATCTCTCCGCGAGGAACTCCCCGACGTTCAGCGCCATGTCCTTGGCGATCTGTCGCAGGAGCGAGTGGCGCGTGGCGGCGGGTTGCGCTGCCGTGCCCGCGAATCCACTCGACTGTTCGCGGCCAAAGCAAGATTCAGGGCGCCGGTTTTCTTGCCCATGCCCCCGCCCGATTCCGAACTTGGCCGCTGGTTTGCCACTCACGTGCATCCGCACGAGCCGATGCTGCGGGCTTGGCTGCGCAGCCGCTTCCGCTCCGAGGACGATCTCGACGATCTCGTGCAGGAATCTTACCTCCGCCTTCTGCGGGCCCGTGAGCGCGGCGAGGTCGCTTCGCCCAAGGCGTTTCTTTTTTCCATCGCCCGCAACCTCGCCCTCGACCGCTTCCGGCACCGCGAGGTCTTGCCGACGGAACCTTTAGCGGAAAACGAGGAGTGGGCCGTCTTGGATGAGGGAGACCACATTCCCAACCTCATCGCCCATAACCAGGAACTCGCCCTTTTGACCGAAGCCATCCAGTCGCTGCCCGACCGTTGCCGCCAGATTTTCACCCTACGGAAAGTCTACGGTTTGTCGCAGGCCGAGATCGCCGCACAGCTCGGTGTTTCGGAAAACACGATCTCCGCGCAACTCACCATCGGGGTGAAAAAGTGCATGGCCTTCATGCTGCAATGCCGCCGCGAACGCGAGGGCCGCTGGCCATGAACGCGCCCGATCTCAGGTTTCCACTCGACGAAACGGTCGAAGCAGCCGCCGCCGCTTGGCTCGTGCGCCACGACCGCGGACTCACGCCGGCGCAGCAAGATGAGTTTCTTTCGTGGCTCACCGCGAGCGCCGCGCACCGCGCGTCGTTCGAACGCCACGGGCAGATGTGGGGCGACTTCAACGCCCTCAAGCAGTGGCGCCCCGAGCACGGAACCACGCCGAATCCCGATCTCCTCGCGCGGCATCGCCGGCCCGCGCCGTGGCGCCGCCCCCTGCCGTTGCTCCTCGCGACCGCCGCCGCCATCGCACTCACCTTTTGGCTGGTCCCTGCCCCCAGTTCCCGCGCCGAGGCCTCGCTGACTTTCGAAACCGCCGTCTACCGCCAGGAGAAACTCCCCGACGGCTCCGTCCTCTATCTGAACCGCGGTGCGCACGTCGTCGTGCAGTTTTCCGCCACCGAGCGCCGCGTGCTGCTCGTGCAGGGCGAGGCGCAGTTCGCCGTCGCGAAGAATCCCGCGCGACCCTTCGTCGTGCGGGCCGGCGGCGTGGACGTGCGCGCGGTCGGCACCGCGTTCAACGTAAAGCTCGCCGGCCCCAATCTCGAAGTGCTCGTCACGGAGGGCATCGTGCAGCTCTCGCAACAAACCCCGGCAGGCCAGTCCAGCACCGCCGCCAACGCGGAATCGGCCACCGGCTTGCACTCCACCGCACCGGTCGTGCTGGCCGCGCTCACCGCGGGCCAGCGCACCGTGATCCCATACGGCCCGGTCTTGGCGCCGCCCTTGGTTGTGCCGGTTTCCGTGCCGGAGATCGCCCAGTTGCTCGACTGGCAGCCTCGGCTGCTCGACTTCGATTCCACTCCGCTCGTTGAGGTCATCGAAGCCTTCAATCGCCGCAACTCCCAGCGGCTCGTCATCGGCGACCCCGAACTGCGCGCACTCCCCATCGTGGCCTCAATCCGCTCCGACAACGTCGAAGGTTTCGTCCGCCTGCTCGAAGGCACAATGGGCGTGAAGGCCGACCGTTCCTCCGCCGGCGAAATTGTGCTCCGCCGCGCGCGTTGAGCCGGCTGCCGTTTGGTAGCAGCGAGCGTGAGCGGGCGGAGCCTCCTGCGCCCCGCGAAAAATTCCTTAGCGTGAATCCGCCCTTCATCCGTCTTCGCTGGCAGAGAGGTATTTTTACATGCCCCATGCCCTGCCCCCAAGCTCCGCCCCGACTTTCCCGCCCGCTGCGCTTCCCGCGCCCGGGTCGGTGGTGGGTGTTGTTCTCCGTCGTCGCATTCTTGATCGCCGCGCTTCCCGCCATAGCAGAACCGGCGCGGCAACATTTCGATCTGCCGGCGGGAGCGGCGGTGGTGATGCTGAAGCGCGTCGCGCAACAGGCCGGCCTCGAAATCGCCTACTCGGCCGCTGCCGTGCAGGGCGTCCAAACCCAACCGGTCGCCGGCGAGCTCACGCCCCGTGAAGCCCTCGAGCGCATGGTGGCCGCCACACCCCTGAAAATTTTCTCCGATCCCCAAACCGGCGCGCTCAGCGTTTTGCGCACGTCGGACTCCACCCTACACCCCGACTCCTCAGAAAAAACCATTACCGACTCCATGAACCGCCGCACCCTGCTCGCCGCCCTCGCCGGCTTTTTCGTCGCATCAACCAACGTTGACGCCCAAACCGCCCCGGCCACGACCACCACTCCCCGTCAGGACGAAACCGTCACGCTTTCGCCGTTCACCGTCTCAACCGAGAAAGACACCGGCTACCTCGCCTCCGGCACCCTCGCCGGATCGCGCCTCAACACGTCGCTCTACGACACCCCGGCGTCGATTTCGGTCATGACCAAGGATTTTCTCAATGACGTCGGTGCGACCAGCGTGGCCGAGGCCCTCACCTATTCCCTCAACGCCGAGCCCGATCGCTCGGATGGCACGGGCAACGGCAACGGCTCGGGCGACCTGCCCGTTTCGATCCGCGGCTTTGGCGGCTCCAGCCTCGGCCGGAACTATTTCCAGTGGGGCCTGGAGAGCGATACGTTCAACACCGAGCGGCTCGATTTCTCCCGCGGCCCCAACTCGATCCTCTTCGGCACCGGCGGCCCCGGCGGCATCATCAATACGACCACCAAGCGCGCGGTTTTTGGCCGCGAGATCCGCCAAATCGGCGCCCGCATCGGTGCGTGGGACAACCAGCGCGCGACCTTCGACTACAGCCGGCAGCTCACCGGCAATTTCGCCCTGCGGGTCAACGGCGTCCTCCACCGCCAAAAGAGCTGGCAAGACTTCGTCGAAGCGAAGCGCAAAGGCCTCGCACTCGCCCTGACCTACCGTCCGTTTAGGAACACCGAGATCCGGTTCGACGGCGAATACGGCGAATACGAACGCGTGCTCAGCAACCCCTACCTGCCCGGCGATTCCGTCACCCCTTGGTTCAACGCCGGCAAACCCGTTTCCGCCGCCTTCGGCACCATTGTCACCGGGACCGCCCGCAGCACATCGCGCGTGCTCGTCCACGATCCTTATGCCGGCACCGTTTCCAGCTGGTTTGGCTCGGTCAATACCACCTCAGCCGGCACGGCCCTCTCCGCCGGCATTCCCCGCGCGTTCACCAACTTCTCGGTCCTCCCGCTCAAGGCCAACGTCAGCGGCGACGGCAACCGCTCCGACAGTCGCTTCCTCGCCACCGGCGTTTTCATCGAACAAAAAGTCGGCCCGCTTTGGCTCGAGGCCGCCGCCAACCGCCAGGATCAGGGCCGTCTTTGGCTCTCCAGCGTTAACTGGGGCGACTCCTCCGTGCGGGCCGACGCCAACGCCCTCCTCCCGAACGGTCAGCCCAACCCGAATGTCGGCAAAATCTACGTCGAGTCCACCGCCCAGCAGCAGACCTTCGATACCTTGACGGACGATCTCCGTGGCACCGCGGCCTACACCCTCGACCTCAACAAAATCAGTCCTTGGCTCGGCAGCTACTCGGTGACCGGCCTGCTTAGCAAGCGCGTGAACAAATCGTTCAACGACAATTTATTTGAGGTTAACGCCACCCCGGCCGGCGACGCGCTCTATCCGTTGGATCTCACCAATGCCAACAATCGCATTTTGCGGCGGGTGTATCTCAACCCCTTCGCCTCCGGCCCCAAAGGCGGCGTCGATGTCCGCCGTTACCCGATCGCCCAAGGCGGTGTGACCTCGGCCTTCCGGCGAATTCAAAACCAAGGCATCGTCGGTCGCGATGAACTCCAGTCGCGCATGGTCGCCGCCCAGGCGAAACTGCTCAAAGACCGGCTCGTCATCACCGGCGGCCTGCGCCACGACGAGCAGAAGAATTTTGGCGGCACCGCGACCCAGGTCGCCGTCACCCGGGAATTCAACTTGCAGACGCTGAACCCGACTTCGACCGACTTCGACGGCGACACCCGCACCTTTGGCGCGGTCGTGCACCTCACCTCGTGGCTCTCGGGCTTCTACAACAAATCCGACAATTTCACCCCGCAGAGCACGCTCACCATCAACGGCAGCCAACTCGGTCCCCGCAAAGGCAAGGGCGAGGACTACGGCGCCAAGTTCCGCCTGCTCGACGGCCGCCTCTATGCCAGCGTCACCCGCTACAACACCAGCGAGGTCAACCGCCAGGCCTTCGCCGACGGCGGACTCGTCAACGCCATCAACGAAGTCTATGAAGCGATCGGCGACCCCACCCGCGTGGCCGGGCCCACTTCACGCGACGGCATCGATACCGAAGGCAAGGGCTACGAGTTCGAGATGACTGCCAACCCCACCAAACAATGGCGCTTCACACTGAATTTCGCCCAAACCAAGGGCACCCAGGCCAACAACCAACCGCGCAACCGCGCCTACGTCGCCGAACGCCGCGCCGCTTGGCTTGCCCGAGGCACGCTCCCCTTGATCGCACCCATCAACGGGGTGCCCGTAAACGATCCGAAGACCGGCCAGGCCTCCACCGTCTCGACCGCCGTCGATACGATCGACAATTTCATTACCAACATCCTCGGTGCCAACGGGGTCACCCGCCGCCAACTCCGCGAATACAGCGGCAGCGCGTTTTCCGCCTACACCCTCCGCTCCGACTCGCCCTACCTGAACCAGCTCACCCTCGGCGCCGGCGTGCGCTACCGCAGTAAACCCGTCGTCGGTTACATCGGCGGCATTACCCCGATCTACGCCAAGGGCGACACGCTCGTGAACCTCCTGCTCCGGAAACCTGTCAAAGTCTTCGGCCGCCAAGTCCAGCTGCAGGCCAACGTCGACAATCTGCTCAACGTCAACGACCCCATCACCGTCGACGCCGACCTGACCGGCCAATATCGCTTCCTCTACCCGACGCCCTTCCGCTGGACGATCTCCGCCACGGTGAATTTCTAGCGAGCGTCCAGGCGCCCACTCACCGCGTTTCTGCGTCGGGTCGTGGGCGCCCGCACCTTTTCCCGCCCCATGATCCGCTCCATCGCTCTCGTGTTTCTGTTGTCGTCCCTCGTGGGCTTTGGCGCGGCCACCGCGCCAAAGCCCAACGTCCTCTTCATCGTCGCCGACGATCTCTGCACCCATGTCGGCGCCTACGGCAACAAGGTCGTGCAGACCCCGCATTTCGATGCGCTCGCCGCCCGCGGCGTGCGCTTTGACCGCGCTTACGTCCAGTATCCGGTCTGCAACCCGTCGCGCATTTCGTTTCTCTCCGGCTTGCGGCCCGACACCACCGGCATCTACGGCAACGACGCCGACCTCCGCTCCCGTATGCCCAACGCCGTCACGCTGCCGCAACTTTTCCGCACTCACGGCTACTACACGGCGTCGATTTCCAAAATCTTCCACGTCAGCCAATGGGACCCGCGCCGCCCCGAAGAGCGCGCCGGATCGTGGAAACTCGACGACGCCCTCTCGTGGGACTTTCGCCTCAACACCAAGCCCACCGCTCTCGGCCAAAAGGGTGACCACCTGCACCTCGCCGGCGGCGCGCAGGCCAAAGATACCCTCAACTACCGCCTAATCGCCGAGGGCGACGACGACGACCAGGACGACGGCCAGGCCGTGCGGGACGCAATCACGCTGCTCGAGCAAAAACGCGATCAACCCCTCTTCCTCGCCGTCGGTTTCCGCCGCCCGCACGCCGCATGGATCGCGCCGAAAAAATACTTCGATCTTTATCCCTTGGATTCTCTCCGTCTGCCGGACCCCGGTTCCCGCGCGGGCGTCCCCGCCGCCGCCTTTACCAATAGCGAACCCAACTACGGCAAACCCGGGGAGATGCTCAAAATGCTCCAAGCCTACTATGCGAGCACGACCTTCATGGACGCCCAATTGGGTCGCCTCCTTGCCGCCCTGGAACGCACCGGCCAAGCCGCGAACACCATCGTCGTCATGCTCGGCGACCACGGCTGGCACCTCGGCGAGCACGGCCTCTGGCACAAGTTCACCCTCTTCGAGGAAAGCGCCCGCGCCCCGCTCGTGATCTGCGCTCCCGGCGCCAAGGGCAACGGCCGCGCAACTTCCCGCATTGTCGAATTCGTCGATCTGTTTCCGACGCTCGCCGAGCTCTGCAGCTTGCCCCCGCCCGCCGGGCTGGCCGGGGCGAGCCTCCGGCCTCTGCTCGACGATCCCAGCGCGTCGCGGCAACGCCCCGCCTTCACCCAAATGCTCCGCGCAGGCAATCTCATGGGCCGCTCGGTCCGCACCGACCGCTGGCGCTACACCGAATGGGACGAGGGCCGCGCCGGCAAAGAACTATACGACCATTCCCGTGACCCGCACGAAATGACCAACCTCGCTCAGGACCCCGCGCGGGCGACGACACTGCAAGACTTGCAACGCCTCCTCCGCACTAACTTCACCGCCACCCAACGCCCGACCCCGTGATCCTTTCTCTCCGGTTCTTGGCCCAAGTCCTTGTGCGATGCGGCCGCTTTATTTTGGCGGCCGCGGGCCTGTTGCTCTGCGGGCTGCCCGACCTCGTGGCGGCCGATTTCGCGGTCGAATGGGGCGTCTCTGCCACCCGCCAGCGGCCCGATCCTTGGAACGAAATCGAGCTCGATGCCGTCGTCCGCAACACCGCCGGCCAAACGTGGCGCGTGCCCGGATACTGGGCCGGCGGCACCTCGTGGCGCTTCCGGTTTCCGGCCGAGGTCGCCGACACTTACGAGTTTCGCACGGAGTGCTCGGATCCCGCCGACTCCGGGCTCCACGGGCAGACCGGGCGCTTTGTCGTCGCGCCCCGCCCCGCGAGCCCAAATCCGTTGCAGGCCTACGGCTCCGTCCGCCTCAGCGACGACCGCCGGCACTTCCAGCACGCCGACGGCACGCCGTTCTTCTGGCTCGCAGATCAGTGGTGGTTCGCGATGTCGTCGCGGCTGCGCTATCCGGAAGATTTCAACCTCCTCGTGCGCGACCGAGTCGCCAAAGGTTTTTCGGTCATCGGCTTCGCGATCGCGTTTCCCTGCGATATCGCGCCGTTCGACCCGCGCGGCGCCAACGAGGCCGGCGACGCTTGGACCCCGGGATTCGGCACGATCAATCCCGCGTATTTTGATCTGACCGACCAACGCGTCCAAGCCCTCGCCGACGCGGGTCTCGTGCCCAGCATCGTGGGCGCGTGGGGCTACTACCTGCCGGCGATGGGGCTGGAGAAAATGAAACGCCACTGGCGCTATATCGTCGCCCGCTACGGCGCCTATCCCGTCTCCTGGACCGTCGCGGGTGAGTCCACGCTCCCCTACTACGATCTCCGCAACGGCACCCCAGCCTACGCCGCGGCGAAGAAAATGCAGGTCGAAGGTTGGAGCGAAGTCACCCGCTACCTGCGCACGATCGATCCGTTCAAGCGTCCATTGACCGTCCATCCCGGCCCCAACTCTGGCGACATGCGCCCCATCGCGGACATGAGCCAGTTGGACTTCATTTTTCTCCAACCCGGCCACGCGGACTGGGAAACCCTCGGTCCGGCCCTCACACATCAGGCCACTGCCCGCCAACAATTCCCCGGACAACTGTCGCTGATGGGCGAAGTCAATTTCGAGGGGATGCACGGCGGGGGCAGCGGACCAAAGATCCAGCGGTTTCTCTTTTGGAGCACCATCCTGTCCGGCGCGCCCGGCTTCTCCTACGGCACAGATACCACGTGGCAGTTCAACACCCGCGAACGCCCCTTCGGCCCCTCACCTCACGGCATGGCGTGGGGCAATTATCCCTGGGAAGACGGCTACCGTTGGCCGGGCTCAACCCAAGTGGGGCTGGGCCGCAAAATTCTATCGGACGTGGAATGGTGGCGCCTCGAACCACACCCGGAGTGGGTCACGCCGGCCGCGAACCCCAAGGATTTCATGAAGCCGTTTTGCGCCGGCATCCCCAGCCGTCTCCGCATTCTTTATCTGCCGAAGGGCATGCCGCGTTGGGGCGCGCCGTTTCGCCTCCAAGCGTTGGAAGCCGGCGTGCGCTACACGGCCCGTTTCGTCGATCCCATCACCGGCAAATCAGAGGCGCCGGTCGAAGTCACACCCGACGCCAAGGGAAGCTGGGAGCTGCCCTACCCGCCCGTCTTTCAGGATTGGATTCTTATCCTGCAGGCCACGGGATCCTGAATCCTCCCGCCTTACCGCCATGACCCCAACACCGCCCGCCTCGCGCTCTCCATTTCCCGCGGTCCGTCTGCTCTGCTCATGGCTGCTGATCGTCCTCTCCTGCTTCGCCGCCGACCCCACGCCCCGCGCCCGACCCAACGTCCTGTTCATCGTCGCCGACGACCTCGGCTACGGCGAACTCGGCGCCTACGGCGGCAAGGAAATCCCCACGCCCCACCTCGACCGCCTCGCCGCCGGGGGCGCGCGCTTCACCGAGGGCTACGTCACCGCCTCGTTCTGCGCTCCTTCCCGGGCCGCGCTCCTGACCGGCCGCTACCAGACCCGTTTCGGCTACGAATCCAATCCCACCGGCGCACTCAATGCCGATCCCCGCATCGGCCTCCCGGTTGGCCAGCGCACCCTAGCCGACCACCTCCGCGGCACCGGCTACGCCACGGCCCTCGTCGGCAAGTGGCACCTCGGCGGCACTCCGCCCTTCCACCCGCAACGTCGCGGCTTCGACGAGTTTTTCGGCTTTCTCCACGAGGGCCACACCTACGTCCCGCCACCTTGGCCGGGAGTCACTTCCTGGCTGCGCCGCAACGCGCTCCCTGACGGCGGCAAGGGCCGCTGGACCTCGCCCGATGGTCGCATCATCTGGACCACCCACATGGGCCGCAACGAGCCCGACTACAACGCCGACAATCCCCTTCTCCGCGACAGCCAGTCCGTGCAAGAAACCGCCCACCTCACCGAAGCTTTCACGCGCGAAGCCTGCGACTTCATCACCCGCCACCGCACCCAACCTTTCTTCCTCTACCTCGCCTACAACGCCGTCCACAGCCCCCTCCAAGCCGACAACCGTTACCTCGCAAAATTCGCGCATATCCCCGACATCCACCGCCGCATCTTCGCCGCGTTGCTCGCCCAGCTCGACGACAGTGTCGGCACCGTCCTCGCCCGTCTCCGCGAGTGCGATTTGGAACGCGACACGCTCGTTGTCTTCCTCGTCGACAACGGCGGCGCCACGCGCGAGCTCACCTCCAGCAACGCTCCGCTCCGCGGCGAAAAAGGATCGCTCTTCGAAGGTGGCATCCGCGTGCCGTTCATCCTGCGCTGGCCCGCGCGGGTTCCCGCCGGTCGCACGATTGACACCCCGATTTTGTCCATGGACGCCACCGCCACCGCCCTCGCCGCCGCCGGTGCCCCGGCCGACCCCGCCGCCGATGGTATGGATCTGATCCCGCTGCTCACCGCCGGGACCGCCCCGGCCGAGCGCACTTTCTATTGGCGCGCCGGCCCCCGCGCCGCCCTGCGCAAAGGCCCTTGGAAACTCCTGCGCGAGCCCGTCCGCGGCCAACCCGGCCCTTGGCAACTCTACCACCTAGCCACGGACCTCGGCGAAACCACGGATCTCGCCGCCCGCGAGCCCGCCCGCTTGGCCGATCTCACGGCTGCATGGGAAACGTGGAGCCGGGCCCAGGCTGCCTCACTTTGGTAGGCATATCCCTTCCGCTTCATTTCCCATGTCCTTCCTCCGCCTGCTCTCGATCTGCGGCCAGCCGAAGGGGTCCAGCTGTGTTTTGTTAGTTATGTAAGGCGAATATGCCCCGCCACCGGGTTCGTTGGCGCGCTGCTCGTCCAGATCTCTTTCCTCGCTTATCACGGCGAAAGCCCGCGCTCGCCGTGACTATTCTCCGTCGCCACCCACCCCGGCAGGTGGACCGCGCGGTATTGTCGCTGGCCCGGTGAAGTTACCGGTTTATGGCCGGAAGCTCCCGCCAAAGGAAATCTCGCGTAACCCATCGCAGGGAAAATGCCGCCCGGCTTCGCCGGACCGGCCTTTCCGCGGACCGTGCAAACACGGCCGGCCGGCGGTAGGATTTCGCGTTGCGGGCCGTGATGATCCCGTTTTCGTGTGCGCATGGTGCTCGACAACGCATTGCTTGAAGAGGCGCGGGAGGCGGGAATCGATCTCGACTTGATCGATACGAACCTCGCGCTCCGGGTGGAGGACCGTTGGCAGCAACACGACGGGGCGCTGCGGTTCATCTTGAAATTGCAGGAGGCCAAAGCTGCCCATGACGCCGGACTTCAGCCGACTGATCGCTAAGCTGACGGACTCGGGATTCGAGTTTGTCATGATCGGTGGCTATGCCGCGGTCACTTACGGATCGTCGCAAGTAACCCGCGACCTCGATGTCTGCGCGGTTTTGACGAGCGAAAACATCGAACTTCTGCGCAAGGCACTCGCGGACTGGAATCCCCGCCATCGCATGACGCCGGAGCGGCTTTCGTTCCTGCAATTCCCCAAGGCCGGCGAACCCTTGCGCCAAACCGGGACTTGAACCGGCAGGCAATGTCGGCACCTTTCCGCACGTGAGCACCGTCACCGAAATCCAGCACGCGATTGAGCGCCTTCCCGACGCGGAAGTGGCGAGATTCGCCGCTTGGCTCGCCGCGTATCGGAATCGCCGGACTCCCGACGGGGACGGCACTCATCACGATCTCGATACCCTGATCGGTTCGTGGCGCGAAGACCCGGCGTTCGACGCCGCGGTCCGGGCGTTTGACCAAGTCGACGCAGAAGTTTGGAAGTAGATGAACGTCGCGCTCGATACCAACGCCTACAGCGACTTCCTGCGCGGCGTGCCGGTTCGGGTCGAAATCGTCCGCCGCGCGCCCCGTATCTTCATTCCTCTCATTGTGCTTGGGGAGCTGCGCGCCGGATTCGCCGCCGGCAGCCGCGAGGAAGCAAATCTCGCGACGTTGCGGCAATTCCTAGCGAGCCCTCGCGTGACGGTCCTGTTGCCGGACGACGCAACCGCCGAGCATTACGCCCGGATTTTCCTGCAACTCCGTCAGTCGGGTGCGGCCATTCCGACCAACGACCTCTGGATCGCCGCATTGGCCCTCCAGCATGGTGTGGCGCTCTGCAGTTCCGACGCGCATTTTCAACGCGTGGCCGGACTCATCCTTTGCTGAACCGCCAGCCAAACGTGGGCTGGTCGTCGAGTTTCTGGTCAAGCGATACACCCGTCCCAAGTCTTCCTTCCGCCGCCCGCTCGCGCCTTTTTCCTCGCTCCCGCCCGCCGCGAAATCCTCGCTAACGATCCATCTGGTTCCTCACTCCTTCCCCCATGCGCTCATTCCTCCGCTCCGCCTTCTTCGTTATCCTCGCCCTCACCGCCGCCCGCGCCGCCACACCGGCCCCGCGTTTTGAACTCCGCGACGGTGACCGCGTCGTCTTCCTCGGCGACACCCTCGTCGAGCGCGAGCAATCCTACGGCTGGATCGAGCTCATGCTCACCGCCCGCGCCGCCAATCGCACCGTCACTTTCCGCAACCTCGGCTGGAGCGGCGACACCCCCACCGGCACCTCCCGCACCGGCCTCAGCCTCCTCCAGGCCGGCCGCGAGCCCGCCGACGAGGGCTGGATCCAACTCCAGCAACAGATCACCGACGCCAAACCCACCGTCATCTTCGTCGGCTACGGCATGGCCAACTCCTTCGACGGTCCCACCGGTGAGCAAAAATTCGCCGCCGACTACACCCGCCTGCTCGATACCCTCGCCAAACTCGCCCCCACCGCGCGCCTCGTCCTCCTGAGCCCCGCACGTCACGAAACTCTCGGCAGCGCCGCCGATCCCGCGGCCCACAACGCCGCCCTCGCCCGCGTCTCCGCCACCTTGCGCGATCTCGCCGCCGCCCGCGGTCTGCCGTTTTTCTCGCTCTTCGACGCGCTCGCCGCGCCCATGGCCGCCGCCACCGCGCCCGCCGCCAAGCTCACCGACAACGGCATCCACCTCAACTCCACCGGTTACCGCGCCGCCGCCTTCGCCCTCGAGGATTTCCTCTTCGGCGCCGAAAAATCTGCCGGTCCCGCCGGCTCTTGGCGCACCAGCCCCGCCGCCGAACCTCTCCGCCGTGCCATTCTCCTCAAAAACGAGTGGTTCTTCCATCGCTCCCGCCCCGCCAACATGGCCTACATCTTCGGCTTCCGGAAAAAAGAGCAGGGCCAAAACGCCGTCGAGGTCCTCAAGTTCGACACCTTCATCGCCGCCGAGGAGGCCCGCATCGCCCGCCTCCGCGCCCTCGACCCCGCCGCGGGTGCCGCCACGCCGGAGATCCCCGCCCGCGTCGGCAACCTCGTCGCGAAATTCATCCCCCAGCCCACTCCTAAGTTCACGGTCGACGAGGCCCTTGAGGTCTCGCTCTGGGCCGAAAATCCCCTGCTCAACAAACCGATCCACATGAGTTTCGACCCGTCGGGTCGCCTCTGGGTCGCCAGCTCCGAAGTCTATCCCCAGATCGAGCCCGGCCAAGCCGCCACCGACAAGATCATCGTCCTCGAAGACACGACCGGCGCCGGCCGCGCCGACAAAGCCACCGTCTTCGCCGACGGTCTGCTCATTCCCACCGGCGTCGCCCCCGGCGACGGCGGCGCCTACGTCGCCCAGAGCACCGAGCTCCTCCACCTCCGCGACACCGATGGTGACGGCAAAGCCGACCAACGCCGCATCGTCCTGAGCGGTTTCGGCACCGAGGACACCCACCACAATGTCCACAGTCCGCGCTGGGGCCCCGACGGCCGCCTCTATTTTACCCAATCCGTTTATACCCGCACCCACACCGAGACACCCCAGGGCGTCATCCGCCTCGCCGCCGGCGGTATCTTCCGCTTCGACCCGCGCGACCAACAGCTTTCCATCCTTTACCGCGGCTGGGTCAACGCTTGGGGCCATCAATTCGATACCTTCGGCGAATCGTTCGTCACCGACGGTGCCGGCGGCGCCGGCATCAGTTGGGGCATCCCGGGCGCGACCTACCGCACCCTCGCCCCCGCGCGGCGCGAGCTCCAAAGCATCAGCCCCGGCAACTATCCCAAATTCTCCGGCATCGAAATCATCCGTAGCGCCCACTTTCCCGCCGATTGGCAGGGCGACTTCATCACCGCCGATTTCCGCGCCCACCGCGTCGTCCGCTTCAAAGCCTCCGACCAAGGCTCCGCCTACGTCACCCGCGAGTTGCCCGACCTGATGCGCTCCACCGATTCCAGCTTCCGCCCCCTCGACGCCAAACTCGGGCCCGACGGCGCCCTCTACCTCGCCGATTGGAGCAATCCGATCATCCAGCACGGCGAGGTCGATTTCCGCGACGTCCGCCGCGACAAAGTCCACGGCCGCATCTGGCGCATCACCGCCAAGGGCCGCGCCCTGCTCCCCCGTCGCGACTTCGAGAAACTCGAAAACACCGCGCTGCTCGACGCCCTGCTTTCGCCCAACAGCTACGACCACGCCCAAGCCCAACGCGTGCTCGTCGAGCGCGGCGCCACCCGCGTCGCCGCCGATCTCGCCGCGTGGACCGCCCGCCAGACCGAGCCCCTCGCCCGCTTCCACGCGCTCTGGGCGCACGAAGCGCTCAACCTCCCCTCGCCCGCCCTGCTCGCCGAACAACTCGCCGCCACCGACCCCAGCCGCCGCGCCGCCGCCATCCGCGCGCTCCCCGTGGCCGACTCCCTCGCGCCGCTCACCAAACTCGTCGCCGACGAGCATCCCCGCGTGCGCCTCGCCGCCGTCCGCGCCCTCGGCCAGCTGGGCACCGCCCGCGCCGCCGAGCTCGCGCTCTCCGTGCTCGACCGCCCGATGGACCCCTTCCTCGACTACGGCCTCTGGCTCACTCTCAACGAACTCGCCGCCCCGTGGCTCGCCGCCGTCCGCGACGGCTCTTGGACCATCGCCGGCCGCGAAGCCCAACTCGCCTTCGGTCTCAAAGCCGTTGAGCCCGCCCTCGCCGGCGACCTGCTCGCGCAACTCCTCTCGACCCGCCTGCTCCCCCGCGATGGCTCCGGCCCGTGGCTTGAGTTGATCGCCACTGCTGGCAGCGCCCGCGAGCAACGTCTCCTCTTCGATGCCTTGCTCGCCGGCACCTTCGACACCACCGCCGCGCCCCGCGCCCTCGCCACGCTCAACGACGCCGCGCGCCTCCGCAAAGTCATCCCCACCGGCGACCTCGCCCCGCTCGCCACCCTCCTCGCCGCGCCCGCGACCCGCACCGCCGCGATTCCCCTCGTCGGTGCGTGGAAACTCCAGCCGCTCGCGCCCACGCTCGTCCGTCTCGCCGGCGAGCCCGCCACCTCGGCCGCCGACCGCACCGCCGCCTTCAACTCCCTCCGCGATCTCGGCGGCGCGCCCGTCATCGCGGAACTCCGTCGTCTCGCCCGCGAGTCCGCGACACCCGCCGTCCGCCGCGAAGCCGTCGTCGCCCTCGCCGGCACTGATCTGGCCCAAGCCCTGCCCGACATCTTCAACGTCCTCGCCGCCACGACCGCCGAAGCCGACGCCACCACCCTTTGGCGCGCGCTGCTCTCCATCCGCAATGCCGGCACCCGCCTCGCCGCCGAGGTTCCCAAAAATAAACTCCCTGTCGAAGTCGCCCGCGCCGGCCTCCGTCCCGCCCGCGAAGGCGGTCAAAATCAAGCCCTCGTCCAAGCGCTCATGAAGGCCGCCGGCCTCACGTTCTCCGACGTGCAGCTCACCGCCGCCGAACTCCAGGCTCTCGCCCGTCAAGCGGCCACCAGCGGGGACGCCGTCCTCGGCGAACGCATCTACCGCCGCCCCGAGCTCGCCTGCGTCGCGTGTCACGCCATCGGCGGAGCCGGCTCTAAGATCGGTCCCGACCTCACCAGCATCGGCGCCAGCGCCCCGACCGATTACATTATCGAAGCGTTGCTCTACCCGAACGCCAAAATCAAGGAAGGCTACCACTCCGTCGTGCTCACGACCAAAGACGGCCGCGAACTAAGCGGCATGATTGCACGCGAAACCGGCACCGAAGTCATCCTCCGTGACGCCGCCAACCAGGAAGTCTCCGTCGCCACCCAAAACATCGCCAAACGCACCAACGCCGGCTCCCTCATGCCCGCCGGCCTCATCGACGGTCTCGTCCCCGAAGAGCGGCTGGACCTGATCAAATTCCTTTCCCAACTCGGCCGCCCCGGAGCCTATGACGCAGCCCAAGGCGGCGTCGCCCGCCTCTGGAATCTCTACCTCATCGTCAGCCGCAACCAAGCCATCGGCATCGAACCCGTGATCCGCGGCGATCCTGCGCTCGCCGATTGGATTCCCACGTTCTCGCTCGTGAGCGGCGCCCTGCCCCGCGACCTGATCACCGCGTCGTTTCCCACCTTCGTGAACACCCGGGGCCTCTTCGCGGCCACGCGCTTCGAATCCGCCAAGGGCGGCACCGTCACCTTCACGCTCACCGGCGCCGCGACCGCCGCTTGGATCAACGGCCAACTGCTCAAGCCCGGCGCCACGTTCACCGCCACCGCCAAACCCGGCGCCAACGTCATCGTCCTCCAACTCGACGAAAAAAATCTCCCCGCCGAAATCGCCCTCCGCTCCGCCGACGTCACGTTCCTCACGAATTGAAAAGGTGGGCACCGGGCCTCCGGGCTCGTCCCTCCCAACTTGACTTGATCGAACCGACCGGTGGTTGGTCGCGCAGAGCCCGATCACCGATCGGGCCTGTAGACCAACCCTTAACCCGTAGGCCGCCAGCTCGCTGGCGCTCCCCGCGAAAATCACCCCAGCCCGCGCCCGGCCACGCAACGCGCGCCGGACACTGCGTTCACCGCCTCAGAACCGACCATTCACTCCGGCCGTCACCGTGACGAAGTTGATGATCGTGCGGCGCGTTCGCTCCTTGTAGCCGATATACCAGCGCTGGGGCTCGTTCAAGATGTTGGAAATGTTCAGCGTAAACCCGAGGTTGGGGCGATACTGGTAGCCCGCCGTGACGTTCAACGTCTTCATCGAGTAGCGGTATTGGTTCAACGCCGGCGACAACACGCTGACCGAGGTTGGGTGCTCGCCCGTGAAATTGTAGAGCAGGCTCGTGTTGAACTTCCGGTAGCGCCAACCCAGCGAAGCATTCGCGACTGATGGAATGAAATTCGCGATGTCGCGGCGCCCGAAATACACCTCTGGCGTCGTCGCCGTCGGCGGCCGGCCCAGAATCGGCGTGCCGCCCGGCGTGACCGCGCTGCCCACGCCGTGCTGGTTGGTCCAGCTGTAGTTGAACGAAGCGGAAAGTCCCTTCAGCGCACCCGGCAGAAACGTGAACTGCTGGCTGTAGGCAAACTCCCAACCCTGCACGTAAACCGTGCCGGCGTTCTGCGTCGTCCGCTCCGTGTAGCCTTCATACTCCCCGTTGTAGCCGTTGTCGGGCCCGCCCACGATGATGCCCCGGTCGAGATTCGCGACGATGTAGTCCCGGATCGTTTTGTGAAACCAGCCGAAGGTGAGACTGCCCACCGGCTCGAAATAGTATTCGAGCGTAAAATCCCAATTCGCCGCCCGCTGGGGTTTCAAACCCGCGTTGTTCACCGTAAGAACCTGGTTCGCGACATTCGGCGTTTCACCCGGCAGCAGACTGCCCAACGGCGCCCGTCCGTAACCGGTCGACCAGCTCGCCCGCGCCTTCAGGTTGGGCCGGATGTCGTGGAACGCGTGCACGCTCGGATAACTCTGTGAAAATTTACCGGGCAAGTTACGGTAGTTAACCCCGTAGTCGCGGTCGGCTGAACCGACCGGATCGGCCACCTGTTGCGCGGCCGTGCTGAGCACGCGGGAGCGGACCCAGCCCCAGCTCTCCGTGCGCAGTTGCTCAAAGCGCACGCCGGTGAGGTAGCCCGTCCGCCCCAGCAAGCCGTCCCGGCCGAGCCGGCCTTGCGCCATGAGGTAGGTGGCGGGGATCCACTCGGTGACGCCGTTGGTACCGATGAATTTCTGGCTCTCGTGGAAGTAGAGATCTTCGTTCCACAACGCCGGGTTGGCCGGCTGGCCGTCCTGCGTGATGCCCTCGGCCTGCCAGATCGGAATCGCCCGGCCGGTCTTCACGCGGTCATAGCTCAGATAGCTGGCGTCCGGCGCAAACCGGAACGTCGGATCGTAGGCTGCGGCGGCCTTGGGCACCCAGCGGTGCCGGTCTTTGCCCCACACGTCCAGCTGGAGCGAGCGCCAGTGGAAACCGGCCTTCAACGCCATCGGCACCGCGAGGAAGGGCAGTTTATAGCGGGCATCGAAGCGGAACTGCTTCTGGAGTTGATCCTGCTCGTTGCGCGCCCGGGTGAGACCGTCCGTCGCCCGCGGGAGGTAGTTGTTGGGATTGGTGAAATCGGGGCCTCCGTTTTGGATGAATTTCGGGTGCAGTTCGTTTTCGCGCTGGTCGAGGATCCAGCCCGCACCACCGAAGAACACCGCGCGGCCGGGCACCTGCGCCGCCGGGTCAAAGAGCCGCATGTTGAGCTGGCCGCCCCGGCCGGTTCCGTTGTTGAGCGTCGTGCGAGCGATGCTTGCCGCGTATTCGAGCGTGAGATTCGGGTAGGTATGCTCGCCGGTGAAATCGACGCGGCCCATACGCACGTAGTAGTTGAGCGGCCCGTCCATCTGCACATCGATGTTGTTCGTGTTCGTCCCCGCCGCCGAGGTGCTCGGGATGGCGCGCACCACGGTGAGCTGGTTGGTAAACGCGCCCGGCACGATGCCCGTGGTGGCGCTCGGCACCTGCGTGTTGCTGTTGCCCGAGGCCGCGGCCGTCACGCGCACCCGGCGCCGGAGCCGCTCAAAATTGTCGTTCTCCGTCACCGAGAGTGAAAATTTCGTAGTGGGCGACCACTTGAAATCCGTCTTCAGCGCGATGCTCTGCTGCTTCCGGTTGTTGGCGTTGTCCCAAGTCTGGTAGTTGAACACCGGCGCCGGTCCAGTGCTGATGTTGGTGCGGTCGAAGATCGTTTCAAAACCGCCGACCGCATTCTCGGAATAAAAAATGTTCACCGAGGTGCCGAGATTGCGCGCCTCGCCGAAGACGCTGAACACCTGCTGGTGCGTCAGGTTGAGAATCGGGTGCGAGCGGTGCTGGGAGCGCAGCGGCGTCTGCTCGAAAAACGGGGGCGCCATCCGTACGCTGAAGTTGTAGGTGGTGCGGCTGTCTTCCTTCATGCTGAAGGTCGAGCGCGTCTTGAAATTGATCGTGCCGCCGAGGGAATCCGCGCCCTTGTCGGGCGTCTGCCCCTTGATCAGCTCCATGCCCTCAAACATTGCGCCGGTGATCGACTGGAGTTCAAAGCTCCGGTTGGTGCCGAGCGTCGTGAGCGAGCCGCCGTCCACGGTGACGTTATTCAGCGTCGGATCCATGCCGCGGATGTTGAAACGATACGCGAGGCCTTCGTCCGTCGGGCTGCCCGCCACGCCCGGGAGGCGCATCACCACTTCGCCCGCGCTCATGTTCGGCAGATAACCAAACGCGTCCATCGCGATCACGTCCTTCACGTTGTCGGCATTTTTTTTCTCCGTGATCATCGCCGCGTTGCCCTCGCGCTCGCCCGTCACCTTGAACGAGCTGAGCTTGTAGATGCCCGTCGTGAGCTCGAAGTCGCGCACCGCACGCTCGCCCGGGCTGACGACGACCTTCACCCGCGAACTGTCGAGGCCGATGTAGGTCACGGTCACGTCGTAGGTGCCGGGCGGCACGTTGGGGATGGTGTAGCGGCCGGCATTGTCGGTCAGCACGTTCACCCGCAGCGACGGCACAGACACTGCCGCGCCTTCCAACGTGTTGCGCGTCGCGGCGTTGCTGACCGCACCCACGATCGCGCCGGGCGCATCCGCCGCCTTCACGGTGAACGGCGAAAACAACATCAGGGCAACAAGCGCAGGCCGCGCGGTGCCCGACCAAAGGGCTCGGGCCAAGGTGAGCAGCCGGGAGGAAGACCAATTCGGATTCATGGACAATTTTGGGGTAATGACGCCACGCCGCACAGCTTCCGCGGGGACGGAAAACACGACGGGGTGAGTCGGGGTTGAGCAGGACCGGACAGGGGTAAACTGACGCGCAAAAACTCCGAACCCAATTCGCGCAAAGCAACGCCTAATTTTGTGACGAAACGCCGCCCGCTTCCCTATAGGGGCGCGCCTCGCGCGCGCTCGTTCCGCAACGCTACGACTCACCCTGTAGGGGCCCCGCTCGCCGACGCCCTTCCACTTCCCCTTAAACCGCCCGCTCGCTGGCGCTCCCCTGGACCAGAAAACGGATCAAACTTTGTCATCTGGTTAAACGAGGCTTGGAACGTCCCAAAACTCACGTCGCAGACTTTCCCTAACGGCTCGAGGTGAGCCAAGGCGGGCTGGCCGTTGTTGGTTGGTTCCGCGTCTTCCGCGCCCATCAACCTCGTCGGTTGCTTCCTGCGCCAATCATTTAACCTCGTCGGTTGGCCACAAAAAACCCTCGGCTCGCAAGAACCGAGGGCTCTCAAAATTGGTGTCCCCACGGGGATTCGAACCCCGGTTATCTCCGTGAAAGGGAGACGTCCTAACCGGGCTAGACGATGGGGACTAACACGGAACGGCGGAACTTAGGTGGCGGCCGGGTTCCTGCAAGCGTATTTTCCCGCCCAAAAACTCCGACGCCAGCTCGCCGTTCGCCCGCGCTTGAGTTCAGCCGCCGCTCTCTGTCTTCCTTAGCCGTCGCCCTGCTCTCCGGATGATTCTCCGCTTCACACCCTACACCGCCGAACTGCGCCACGCGTTCACCATCGCCACCGCTTCGCGCACTTCCACGCCCGGAATGCTGGTCGAGGTCGAACACGACGGGGTCGTCGGCTACGGCGAGGCCTCGATGCCGCCGTATCTTGGCGAAAGCCAAGCCTCCGCCGCCGCGTTCCTGGCGCGGGTCGACCTCAGCCGTTTTCCCGATCCGTTTCAACTCGGGGAAATTCTCCCCGCCATCGACACCCTTGCCCCCGGCAACACCGCCGCCAAAGCCGCCGTCGACATCGCCCTGCATGATTGGATCGGAAAAAAACTCGGCGCACCATGGCACCGGATCTGGGGCCTCGATCCCACCAAGGCCCCCGTCACTTCTTTCACCATCGGCATCGATACGCCGGAAGTCGTCCGCCAAAAAACCCGCGAGGCCGCGCCTTACAAAATCATCAAGGTCAAACTCGGCCGCAATCCCGCCACCGACCGCGCGCTCATCGACGCCATCCGCGAAGTCACCGATCGCCCCATCACCGTCGATGCCAACCAGGGCTGGCCCGACCGCGCCGACGCGCTCCGTATGATCGAGTGGCTCACCACCCGCGGCGTTCTCTTCATCGAACAACCGATGCCGAAGGAAAACCCCGCCGACACCGCTTGGCTCCGCGAGCGCAGCCCCCTCCCGCTCATCGCCGACGAGAGCGTGCAACGTCTCCCCGACGTGCGCCGCGCCCTCGGAGTCTTCGACGGCATCAACATCAAGCTCATGAAATGCACCGGACTGCGCGAGGCGCACCAAATGATCACGGTTGCCCGCGCCCTCGGCCTCAAAGTGATGCTCGGCTGCATGACCGAGACGTCCTGCGCCATCTCCGCCGCCGCCCAACTCTCACCCCTCGTCGATTGGGCCGATCTCGACGGCGCCTTGCTCATCAAGAACGACGTCTTCCTCGGCACGACCGTCGTGGACGGAAAAATCACGCTCAACGATCTGCCCGGCATCGGCGTCGTGAAACGCTGACCTAAAAAATCCCGCTATGCCCGCCGCTCCCACGCTCCGCGAGAAAATCGGCCAGCTCCTCATCGTCGGCTTCCGCGGCACCGCGCCCGCCGACTGCGCCGCCATCGAGCGCGATCTCCGCGAACATCACATCGGCGGCGTCATTCTCTTCGACCAAGAAATGGCCGGCGGCACGATCGATTCCGGCCCGCGTCGTCGCAACATCGAGTCGCCCGAACAGGTCCGCACCTTGCTCCGCCACCTGCAATCGCGCGCGAAGATTCCGCTCCTCACGTCGATCGACCAGGAGGGCGGACGCGTCAACCGCCTCAAGCCCGCCTACGGTTTTCCCCCGAGTATCTCCCATCAGGAACTCGGCGCGCTCGACCAACCCGCCGAGACCTACCGCCACGCCACCGCCACCGCGCAGACGCTCGCCGACCTCGGCTTCAACCTGAACCTCGCCCCCGTCGTCGATCTCGACGCGCACCCCGACAACCCGATCATCAAGGGCAAGGGCCGCGCCTTCTCCTCCGATCCCGCCGCCATCGTGCGCCACGCCGCCGAGTTCATCCGCGCCCACCGCGCCCACGGCGTGCTCACCTGCGCGAAACATTTCCCCGGCCACGGCAGCGCCACCGGCGACACGCATCTGGGCCTCGTCGACGTCACCGCCACTTGGACCGAGCGCGAACTTATCCCGTTTCGCGGCCTCATCGCCCAAGGTCTCTGCGATGTCATCATGACCGCCCACGTCTTCAACGCGCGCCTCGACCCCGATCATCCTGCCACGCTTTCCCGCGCCGTGATGACCGGCCTGCTCCGCGAGAAACTCGGCTTCGACGGCGTCATCACCAGCGACGACATGGAAATGAAAGCGATCTCCACGCGCTACGGCCTCGCCGAGTCCGTCCCGCTCGCCATCGAGGCCGGCCTCGACGTGCTCTGCTTCGGCAACAACTTCACCTACGATCCCGACATCGCCGGAAAAGCCGTCGCGATCCTCGTGCGCGCCGTCGAGTCCGGCCGCATCCCCGAAAGCCGCATCGACCTTTCCTACCGCCGCGTGCTCGCCCTCAAACGCAAAGCCGCCCTCATCCCATGAAGCCACGCCTCAACGTCATTGTCGCCGCGCTCTCCTTGTCCGCCGCTCTCGTGTTCTCCGGCTGTGCCACGACTCCGGGAAAACTCTCCGCCCGCAAAGGCGACGAGATCATCGTCGCCGGCCAGCTCTTTCACACCGGCACGCCCGTCGTCACGTGGATGGACCCGGGCGGCTACGACGCCTACCGCGTCGAGCGCCGCTTCGGCCCCATCGCCGAAAGCAGCTACGAGAAAACCGTCGCCGCCGCCAAAGATATCACCACGCCCAACCGCTACAGCGCGCGCACCAACACGCTCTCGCCCGACGAGATCGAAAAAATTCGCGGCGGCGGCTGGACCCTTCCCCAACTCCAGCAAGTCGTCGACCAGTTCGTCCTCCACTACGACGTCTGCGGCCTCAGCAAGATTTGTTTTAACGTCCTTCATGACCACCGCGGTCTCAGCATCCATTTCATGGTGGATATCGACGGCACGATTTACCAAACGCTCGATCTGAAAGAACGCGCCCGCCACGCCACCACCTCCAACAACCGCTCCATCGGCATCGAGATCGCCAACATGGGCGCTTACCCGCCCGGCGATACCAAGGTCCTCGACGAGTGGTATCAACGCGACGCGCAGGGCAGTATGGCCATCAAGATTCCCGCCCGCGTCGGCGATCCGATGCTCCGCGTGCAAAATTTCACCGGCCGCCCGGCCCGGCCCAATCTCGTGCGCGGCGTCGTGCAGGGCCAAGAACTCGTCCAATACGATTTCACCCCCGAGCAATACTCCGCCCTCATCAAGCTCACCGCCGCCCTCTGCCGGATCTTTCCCAAAATCAAGCCCGACTTCCCCCGCGGTCCCGACGGCCAGGTCCTCCCGAAAAAACTCCCCGATGCCGAACTCGCGGCCTTCAAAGGGGTGCTCGGCCATTACCATATTCAGACGAACAAGACCGACCCCGGACCCGCCACGCAGTGGGAGAAAATTCTCTCCGAAGCCCGCGCCTCACTGAAGTAGCCCGCCGCCCTCGCCATCCGCGTACGCGCCACCTCCTGAATCCAGCCCATTTATGAAATCCTCGCTCCCCACCCTCCTCGTTGCCCTCGCCCTCACCCTCGCGGCCCCGCTCCACGCCGCCACGCCCGCCACCACGGCGTTCGTCAACGTCTCCGTCCTGCCCATGGACACCGAGCGCGTCCTTAAAAATCAAACGGTCGTCATCACCGGCGACCGCATCGTCCGCCTCGGCGACTCCGCCACCACCACCATCCCCGCCGATGCCCGTCGGATCGACGGCACCGGCAAGTTCCTGATGCCCGGCCTCGGCGAGATGCATGGTCACAACCCACCCCTCGGCTCCTCGCCGGAGTATATCCGGCAAATCTTTTTTCTCTTCGTCGCCAACGGCGTCACCACGTTTCGCGGCATGCAAGGCTGGCCCGGCCAGCTCGAACTCCGCGACCTCGTAAACTCCGGCGCCATCACCGGCCCCACGCTCTATCTGGCCGGACCCGCCTTCACCGGCAACGGCCCCGCTGCGACCCGCTCGCCCGCCGCCGCCGAAGCCCGCGTGCGCGAACAAAAAGCCGAGGGCTGGGATCTGCTCAAAGTCTTGCCCGGCCTCAAACGCGACGTCTACGACGCCATGGCCAAAACCGCCGACGAAGTGGGCATCCGGTTTTCCGGGCACGTTCCCGCCGATGTCGGCCTCGTTCACGCGATCGAGCGCCGGCAAGAGACCATCGACCACCTCGACGGTACCATCGAATACCTCGGGGCGGAGACGGCCCCCGTCGATGCCACCAAACTTGCGGCGATGGTGAAACTCCTCCGCGACTCCGGCACGCTCATGGTGCCGACGATGCCACTCTGGGAAACCATCATCGGTTCGGCCGATCTCGCCCCGATGCTTGCCTACCCCGAACTCCGCTACATGCCGCGCGCCGAAGTCGAGCGTTGGAAAACAGGCTACGAGCGCCGGCTCGCGGACCCGAAATTCTCCGCCGCCCGCGCCCGGCAAATCGCCGCCAACCGCAAGATCGTGCTCAAAGCCCTCGCCGACGGCGGCGTCACGATTCTCTTCGGCACCGATGCGCCCCAGCAATTCAGCGTCCCCGGATTCTCCGTCGTCCGCGAGATGCAGGCCAACGTCGATGCCGGTCTCACGCCTTACCAAGTCTTGCAGTCCGCCACCAAAAACGTCGGCGATTATCTGAAAACCAAAGACACGTTCGGCCTCGTCGCCCCCGGCCACCGCGCCGACCTGCTGCTCCTCGACGCGAACCCGCTGCAAACCATCGGCCACATCGAGAAACGCGCCGGCGTGATGCTCCGTGGCCGCTGGCTCCCCGAATCCGAACTCCAAGCCGGCCTCGCCCAAATCGCCGCCGCCCAAGCCGCACCGGCCAAGTGACCGAAGAGTAGGGCAGGTCTCCGACCCGCCCTCCGCGCTACGTCACCTCGACGTGTGGACGCCTCAAGGACGGGTCAAAGACCCCGCCCTACTCCTGCTCCACTTAGGCGCCGCCCTACTCCGCCTTCTTCCCAAACCCCGGTTCGATCTTGATCAACGCCGTCGCCGCGAATGACGGGATCGTCGCGAGCAACACCCAGATGAAAAATTTCGGATAGCCGAGTTGATCCTGCAGCCAGCCCGCGCCCATGCCGGGCAACATCATGCCGAGCGCCATGAACCCCGTGCAAATCGCGTAGTGCGCCGTCTGGTTCGGGCCGCGCGCAAACATGATCATGAACATCAGATACGCCGCGAACCCGAAGCCGTAGCCCAGTTGCTCCACCGCCAACAATCCGCTGATCAGCCACGGATCGATCGGCAGCGCGATCGCCAGATACACAAAAACCACATTCGGCAGATTCATCGCCAAAATCATCGGCCACAGCATCCGCTTCAGCCCGTAAACCGAGATGATCCAGCCGCCCAAAATCCCGCCGATCGTCAGCGCTGCCACGCCCACGGTGCCATAAACGAGGCCCACCTGTTTCGTCGTCAGCCCAAGCCCGCCCTCGGCCCGACCATCGAGCAGAAACGGCGTCACGAGCTTCAGCGCCTGCGACTCCGCAAACCGGTAGAGTAAGAAAAACGCGAGCGCCGCGCCGATCCCGGGCTTCCGGAAAAACGCCGCAAACACCGTCGCGAAATCCGCCCACAACGCCCCCGTACGCGGCACCGGTCCATCCGTCACCGGTTTGGGTAGCGCGAAATAATGGTAGAGGCCCAACACGACAAAAAATACCGCCAAAATCCCAAACACCGCCGCCCACGCCGCCGCGAAGCCGCCGAGCCGCTCCGACAAATCTCCGGCCAGCCACACCAGTCCGCCTTGCCCCGAGAGCGTGGCCAGCCGGTAAAACGTGCTGCGCACTCCCACAAACGCCGCCTGCCGGTGCGTGGGCAACGCGTGCAGATAAAATCCGTCGGCCGCGATGTCGTGCGTCGCCGAGCCAAACGCCATCAACCAAAACACCGCGAGCGAAGCCTGGAAAAACGCCGGCCCCGGCAACGTGAGCGCGACCGACGCGAGCGCCCCGCCGATCACGATTTGCAGCGCCACGATCCAAAACCGTTTCGTGCGAAACAGGTCCACCAGCGGCGACCACAACGGCTTGATGACCCACGGCAGGTAGAGCCAGCTCGTGTAGAGCGCGATGTCGGTATTGGAGACGCCGAGGTTCTTATACATCACCACCGACAACGTCATCACGACGACATACGGGATGCCCTGCCCAAAATAGAGCGTGGGAATCCAAGTCCAAGGGGTGCGTTGCGGAGCGGCGGGTGGGGTCATAGCGAAAATCCGAGGTGGAGCGCGATGTCCCCATCGCGCTTCTGTTTAAACCCACGTCTACGCTGAAAGCGCGTTAGAGACAACGCGCTCCACCCGCGAGGTTCCGATCGCGACGGCCTCATCGTTGAGCGACCGGCGTGCCCGGCGAAACCAGCGGCAACGCCACCCGCGCGCTCTCGTTGCCGAGGCGGTCCACGGCCGTGACGACCACGCGATCCGGCGCGCCGAGTTTCGCGTCGGCCACGAGGGCGACCGAGGGCGCGCCCGCCGGTTGCACCGTGAACCGCCATTGGTCGCCGCCGTAGCGCAGCCAGATCGCAAAATTCGCGGCGGCTTCGCCCGCGCCCGGCTTGATCACGAGCGTCGCCGACGCACCGACGGTCTTCGTGGGCAAGATCGCCAACGTCGGCGCAGGCGGCGGGGTCGAGTCCAGCCAGGGCGTCGCCGGCACGAGAGCGGGCGTCGCATACGGTCCGGCCGCGAGCGCGTCGTTGAGGCCGCGCGCGTTTTTCAGCAGCGGCACCATACTGAAGTGAACGTGCCCGGTCGCGGCGGGTCGCGTGCGGAGCAGATCGATCTGGCCCGTGATCTCGGCCGCCTCCCACGGCTTCGGCTCCGCACTCACTTGGCTCGTATAAAGGCCCGGCCACAGGTGGCGTTTCTGCGGATTCTGCGCGGCCCAGTAATCGAGCAGCACGCCGAAGGCCTGCGCTTTTTGCGCGCGCGGCCAGTAGAGCTGCGGCGTCAGATAATCCATCCAACCGCGCTCGATCCAGAGTTCCACGTCGGCGTAGAGTTGGTCGTATTGGCTAAAACCGGAAATACCCGCCGGCCGCCGGTCAGGCCGGCCGATGCCAAACGGGCTGATCCCGAAGCGCACGTGTGGTTTCAGCTCATGGATGCCACGGTAGAGCGCTTCGACGAGTTGGTTCACGTTTTGCCGCCGCCAGTCGGCGCGGGAGAGTTTGCCGCCGGTCGCAAGGTAACGTTGCCACGCGGGGCCATCGGGGAATTCGAGATTCTTCGCGGCCGGAGCGGCGCCCGGATTGGTGAGCGCGGCGGCGTTGGCCGCGGCGGGCCTGCGGTCGGCGATAGGATACGGATAAAAGTAATCGTCGAGGTGGACGCCATCGAGGTCGTAGTTGCGGACGACTTCGCGCACGACATCGAGCGTGCGTTTTTGGGCCACGGGTTCACCGGGGTCCATCCACATCAGCTCGCCGTAAGTTTTGACCACGCCGGGGTGCGTCTTCGCGAGATGGCTCGGGTCGAGTTCGGAAATCGCGCGCTGGTGGCGGGCGCGGTAGGGATTGAACCACGCGTGCAATTCAAGGCCCCGACCGTGCGCGGCGGCGATCCACTCGCGCAGCGGATCGTAGAGCGGCTCGGGCGCGCGGCCCTGTTTCCCGGTGAGAAACTCCGACCATGGTTCGAGCGACGAGGGATAGATCGCATCGGCGGCCGGGCGCACCTGAAGCACGATCGCGTTGAGGCGCAGGGCTTGCGCGCGGTCGAGAATGGCTAGCATCTCGGCACGTTGCTGTGCGGTGGGCAGGCCGGGTTTGCTGGGCCAATCGATGTTGGCGACGGTCGCGACCCAGACGCCGCGAAACTCGCGCGGCGCCGGCGGCGGCACATCGGCGAGATTCACCGCCGCGACGGGCGCAGGCGCCGGCGCGGGCGGCGGATTCGTGGCGGTGCAGCCGGCGAGAAACCCGACGAGCAGGAGCGCAAAGAAGCCACGATGGGAGAAAGTCGTCTTCATCAAAAGCATCACGAGCGATTGAGCGCGCGGCGCACATCACCGGCCACGGCGTCGAGCGCGGCCTGCGCAGCGGCGACATCGGTCTTCAGGCGGAGCGCCACGATCGCGGTTTTAACTTTGTAGGCACACGCCTCGAGCGCGGCTTTGGCCTCGGCCTCGCTCGCGCCCGTGGCGCGCACGGTCAGCGCGATTGCGCGGCGGTAGAGCTTCGCGTTTGTCGGCATCACATCGACCATCAGATTGCCGTAGACTTTGTGCAGCCGCACCATGATCGCGCTTGAGAGCGTGTTGAGGAAAATTTTCTGCGCCGTGCCGGCCTTGAGGCGCGTGCTGCCGGAAATCGTTTCGCTGCCCGTGTCGAGCGTGACGCCGATCTCGGCCATGGCGACGACGGGAGAATCGGGATTGTTCGCCGCTCCGATCGTGAGCGCACCCGCCGCGCGGCCGGCCTCCAATGCACCGAGTACAAAAGGCGTCGCCCCGGAAGCCGCGAGACCGATGACCACGTCATTGACCGTGGGAGCGACGGCACGCACATCGGCGGCCCCCTGCGCGCGGTTGTCCTCGGCGCCCTCGACCGCTTCGAACAACGCCTGCCGCCCGCCTGCGAGCAGTGCGACGACGCGGTCTTTCGGCCAGGTAAACGTCGGCCAAAGCTCCACACTGTCGAGCAGGCCGAGTCGGCCGGAAGTGCCGGCACCGGCGTAAATGAGCCGGCCGCCCGCCGCGATGCGCGGCGCAGCCGCATCGACCGCGCGCGCGATTTGGGGCGCAGCGGCGTGAACCACATTTGCCGCGAAGACCTGGTCTTCGGTGAAGGCGCGGACGAGTTCGGTCGTGGCGTAAAGATCGAGATCCGGGTGCCGGCCGCTGGGGGTTTCCGTGTTGAGCATCGGTTCAAAAATGATCGCGGCCGACGGTTTTGGTTCAACCGTAGATTCGCCCGGAATCCTGAATTTTTGCCCGCGAATGGACCCGAATCGACGCGAATCAATCCGCAGATGAATCGACGCGGAAATTTGCGTTCATTCGCGGCAATTCGCGGTTTCCCTCCGTTGATTGCTCGGATTGATTCGCCCGATGGAATCCTCGCCGCCACCCCGTGACCCCGACCTGTTCGTCGGCACGCTTTCCGGCACCAGCGTGGACGGAATTGACGCCGCCCTCTTGCGCTTCGGCGCGCGGCCCGAGCTGATCGCTACCCACTCGCTGGCGTTTCCCGCCGAGCTGAAGGCCGAGTTGCTCGCGCTGGGCCGGCCCGGAGACAACGAGATCGACCGGCTCGGCCGGGCCGATGTGGCGTTGGGCCGCCTTTTCGCCCGCGCGGTCAACGAACTGCTCGCCAAAGCCGACGTCACCATGCGGGACGTGCGCGCGGTCGGCAGCCACGGCCAGACGATCCGGCACCGGCCGGGCTTCGACCCCGCGTTTACGCTCCAGATCGGCGATCCCAACGTGATCGCGACCGAAACCGGCATCGCCGTGGTCGCGGATTTTCGCCGGAAGGATCTGGCCCTCGGCGGCCAAGGTGCACCGCTCGTGCCGGCGTTTCACGAGGCCGTGTTTCGCACGAAAGAAAACGACCGCGTGGTGGTGAACATCGGCGGTATCGCCAACCTCACCGCGCTCCCTGCCGATCCCACGGCTCCAGCGCTCGGCTTTGACACCGGGCCGGGCAACACCCTGCTCGATGCCTGGGCTCGTCGCGTGCTTGGCACGCCGATGGACCGCGACGGCGCGTTCGCAGCCAGCGGGCGGTTGGTGCCGGAGTTGTTACAGGCGATGTTGGCCGAGGCTTATTTCGCGCAACCGGCGCCGAAAAGCACAGGGCCGGAACAGTTTTCAACGGCCTGGCTGGAAACGCATTTAGCCGGATTGGCGGAACCGCCCAGCACTGCCGATGTGCAGGCGACCCTCATTGTGCTGACCGCGCGGAGCATCGCGGATGCGATCAGGGCGCTGCCACTGGGCGCGGCACCCGAGATTTTCATCTGCGGCGGCGGCGCCCACAACGCTGCGCTCATGCGGGCGCTACGGGCCGAATTGCCCGACTGCAGAGTCGCGGTGACCGATGCGCTCGGCGTGGCGGGCGATTGGGTCGAGGCGATGGCGTTCGCGTGGCTCGCGCGGCAACGCATGCTCGGGCTGCCGGGAAATTGTCCGCAGGTGACGGGAGCGAGCCGCACCGCGGTCTTGGGCGCGGTGTTTTTGCCGGAGTGATACTGTAGGCCCGACCTGTGGTCGGGCTTTCCAAAAAAACCGACCGACGGTCGGTTCTACAGTTTGGGTACTCCGAGCTTGATTTCCCCCGCCGCGACGCGGTGCAAAAAGAGCGCCACGATCTGGGCGCGGGGCGCGATCGTTTCGACGCGGCAAAATTCACGGTCGCTGTGCAGATTGTCGCCGATCGGGCCGATCCCATCGAGGTTCGGCAGACCGCCGGCCGTGAGAAAATTACCGTCTGAACCGCCGCCGCCATGGACCCACGTGAACTCGGGCACGCCCACATCGCGCGCGGCCCGTTGCCACTCCGGGAAAACGGCTTCCTCGGCAGGAAGACATTCTTTGGGCGGGCGATTGAAGCCGCCCTTGAGCGTGAGCTTGATCCCATCGCGGGTATTGATGCGGTCGGCGAGCGCCTGAAAACGCGCCAGCAACGGTTCGCTGTCGGCTATTTTGGTGATGCGAATATCGATTTCGGATTCGGCAAAATGCGGGACGACGTTGGTCGCGGCGGTGCCGCCACGGATATTCCCGACATTGACCATCACATCGGGCATCTCCGACGGAATCTTTGCCGCATCGAGCAGGAACTCGGCGAGGGCGAGGATGGCGCTGCGGCCATCGTTGGGGACTTTCGCGGCGTGAGCCGCGCGCCCGTGGCAGGTGGCGACGAGGCCGCCCGTTCCCTTGCGCGAGTGGATGATGTTGCCGTTGGGCCGGCCTGGCTCGAAGACAAAACCAAATTGATGGTCGCGCGCCGCGCCGCGGAAGAGGTGCGCGGTGCCATGCGAACCGGTTTCTTCGTCGGGCGTGAGCAGGACTTCCCAACCGACGCTCGCGGCGTGTGGCGTGGCTTCGAAGGCTTGGAGCGCGGCGAGGATCGTGACGAGGCCGCCCTTCATGTCCGCGACACCCGGACCGTTGAGCGTGGTGGCATCGAGCCAGCGACAGACTTGAAACGCGTCGTCGGCTTCGTAAACGGTGTCGTAGTGACCGCAGAGAAAAACTTGGGTCGGCGCGGCCGGACGCAATCGGATGCGAAGCGCACGCGAGCCGAGCGGATTGAAACCCGGCGCGTCGGTGTTGATTTCCTCGATGGTCGCGGCGGGAAACCCGCGGGAAAAATCGGCGCGCAAGGTGTCGGCCATGCGGGCAAGACCGGCGGCGTGACCGGAGCCGGAGTTGATATTCGCCCAGCGCTCAAGGAGCGCGCCGAGTTCGGCGGTGCGGGCGGGAAGGGCGGCGATGGAGGGAGGGACTGAAGATGAGATCATGCGAGACGGGAGGAAAATTTAGGCGTGGTTTTGCAGACTGTAAACCCGACCGTTGGTCGGGCTCCGGACACAGGCAACCGACAACACCACCGGTCGGTTCTACAACGGAGCAGGAAGGAGGGAGTTTACCCCCGCAACTCCAGCATCACCACGAACCGGTGATGCAACGCCCGGCAGCCCGGCGCTGGAAGCACACGAGGTTGTCGGGCAAAATCAACGCCTTGGCCGAGCGACCCTGCAACTGGTGCAACGGTTGGGGTAGGCGATCGACGAGCTGGCCGAGATCGGGCGCGGAAGAACTTGGCATAAACGTTAAAAACTTCGTCATTTTTGCCATTTGTGCCGCTGCCCGCCAGCCCTATTATCAGGCCAAATCCTCCCTCTTTCCGGCCGATCACCCTTCCCCCCTCCAAAACCCATGCTTTCGTCGCACCTCCTCGCCCGCAGCCGCTACGAACAGGCCGCCATCGCCGTCCTCCCCGGCAGCCTGGCCGCCTCGCGCGCCGTCGCCGCCGAAATCGCCGCGCTCATCCGCCAACGCCACGCCGAGAAACGCCCCGTCGTCCTCGGCCTCGCGACCGGCTCCACCCCCGTCAGCCTTTACGCCGAACTGGTGCGCCTGCACCGCGAGGAGGGCCTGAGCTTCGCCAACGTCACCACCTTCAACCTCGACGAGTATTACCCGCTCTCGCCCGAGCACGCGCAGAGCTACCGTTCGTTTATGCGGCGGCATCTTTTTGACCACGTCGATCTCGACCCGGCCCGCACCCACTTGCCTTCGGGCACCGTCGCCAAGCAAGAGGTCGACGCCCATTGCGCCGCCTACGAAGCCGCGATCCGCGCCGCCGGCGGCATCGATTTTCAAATCCTCGGCATCGGCCGCACCGGTCACATCGGCTTCAACGAACCCGGCAGCCCCCGCCACTCGCTCACCCGCCTCGTCACGCTCGACCCCCTCACCCGCCGCGACGCCGCCGGCGACTTCGGCGGCATCGATTCCACCCCACGCCACGCCCTCACCATGGGCGTGCGCTCCATCCTCGATGCCCGCCGCGTCGTCCTCATGGCTTGGGGCCAGCACAAAGCCGAGATCGTCCGCACCGCCATCGAGGGCGAGGTCAATGCCCACGTCTCCGCCTCGTTCCTCCAGGAACATCCCGCCGCGCTCTACGTCCTCGACCCTGCCGCCGCCGGCGCTCTCACCCGCAACCGCACTCCTTGGCTCATCGGCGCGCTCGAAGACCAAGGCCTCGCTTGGGACGAGCGCATGACCCGCCGCGCCATCCTCTGGCTTTCGCAGCTCAAGGCGAAACCCATCCTGAAACTCACCGACGACGACTACAACGAGGCCGGCCTGCAGGATCTGCTCCGCATCCATGGATCTGCCTATGAGGCCAACCTCGTCGGCTTTTACCAGATGCAGCACACGATCACCGGCTGGCCCGGCGGCCGAAATCCCGCCAAGTCGAAACCCGGCGACGCGCCCGTGCGCCCGCTCCGCGCCGCCTCCGCCCCGGTGTTTCCCAAGCGCGTGCTGATTTTTTCTCCGCATCCCGACGACGACGTGATCTCGATGGGCGGCACCCTCTGTCGCCTCGTCGAGCAGGGCCACGAGGTCCACATCGCCTACGGCGTCTCCGGCGCCAGCGCCGTCTCAGACGACGTGGTGGGGAACCAACTCGCCTTCGTGCGCGCCAGCGGTCTCGCTGATCCGACCCGCATCGCGCACCTCGACTCCCTCACCGCGGGCCTCCACGCCGGAGCCGGCCTGCCCCACTCCGCCGAACTCACGGATTGGAAAGGTCTCATCCGCCGCCACGAGGCCATCGCCGCCGCCCGCGTCTGCGGTGTGAACGAGTCCCGTTTACACTTTCTCAACCTGCCCTTTTACCACGCCGCACCCCGCAGCCGCGCCTACTCCGCCGCCGACGTCACCCTGATGAGCACGCTGCTGGCCGAGGTGCAACCGCACCTCATCTACGCCGCGGGCGATCTCGATGACCCGCACGGCACCCACCGCCTCTGTCTCCACGTGCTCCGCGACGCCCTCGCCGCCGCCGCGCAGGCCCCGTGGCTCGCCGCCGCCGAGCTCTGGCTCTACCGCGGCGCCTGGGCCGACTGGCCGCTCGACGAGATCGACCTCGCCGTGCCGCTCAGCCCGCACGAAGTACTCCGCCGCCGCCGCGCGATTTTCCGCCACGAGACGCAAAAAGACCAAGCGCTCTTCCTCGGCGAAGACCGCCGCGAATTCTGGCAACGCACCGAGGACCGCAGCCGCCGCCTCGCCCAAGCCTACAACGCCCTCGGCCTCGCCGAATACGAAGCCATCGAAGCCTTCAAACGCTACGCCCCGGCCGACCTCCTCAAGTCCGGGGCTTTCTGAACCGGTCCGACCGGTGGAGCCCGTTCTCCGAGCGGGTTCCACCTGATCGAAATGTAGGAGCCCGCTTGCGGGCGAACGCGTGGCCCGTCCAGCCCGCGAGACACCCTTCCATCGCGCGCAAGCGCGCTCCTACCTTCAGCCTGTCCCCGCTCACACCTTCACAAACCACCGCTTTCGCCAGAGCACCCAGCCGAAGCCCAGAAACGCCCCGACGAACGCCAACGCAAAGGCCAGCGAGGCGTTGACCGGACTCAGATACGGCGTGAACCCGTTCGCATAGATCCAGCCTTTCAACGTGACCTTGGCCCCGGCCGCGTTTTGCCACGCGATCAAGCCCATCGTCTTTGCCACCAGCCCCGCGCCCACGAAAATCACGATCGCATTCATCCCGTAGATGACAAATGGCGTCGCCCATGCGCGCCAACCGCGCACGTCGATCAACCAATAAAACACCGCGAACAGCACCGCCGACCACCCGGCCATGAACAGGGCAAAGGCGCTCGTCCAAAGGTTTTTATTGATCGGCTGCCAGAGCCCGAGCAGCGCCCCGGCCAACAGCAACGCCGCGCCCAATCCAAACAACCGCGTCGCCCGCACCGCCCCGGGCTGAGGCCCGCGCAACACCGCGCCCGCGAGCGCCCCGAGCAACGTGGTCGCGATCGCCGCCAACGTGGAAACAATGCCCTCCGGATCAAATCCCGGCGCCGGCGCGCCGCTCCACGTGTGCCCGGCGAGCAGGTTCGAATCGATCCACCACGGCAGACTGCCCGTCGCCTCGTCGATTCTCCCGGCGCCGTGCCCCGGCACCGGAATAAACTCCAGCATCAAAGCGTAACCCGCCAACAACCCCGCCGTCCAAGCGATCTGCCCGCGCCATCGCCACCGCAGACAAATCGCACCCGCGACCAAATAGCACAGGCCGATGCGCTGGAGCACGCCGGGTATCCGCATTTTCTCGAGGGAGAAATTGTGCGCCGGCAACCATCCAAACGGAAACGCCGTCAGCAACAGCCCGAGCCCGAAAATAATCGCCGACCGCCGCAACACATGGCGGAAGAGCTCACCCGTATCCCCGCCCGCCTCGACGCGTTTGGCGAAAGAGAGCGTCATCGCCACGCCCACGATCCACAAAAACGCCGGGAAAATCAGATCGGTAAACGTCCATCCGTGCCACGGCGCGTGCAGCAGCGGCGGATAAACGTGGCTCCACGAACCCGGGTTATTGACGAGCAACATTCCGGCGATCGTCGCGCCACGAAACGCATCCAGAGAAACCAAGCGCGTTGACGGAGTGGGTGCAGGACTGCTCATGAAACCTCGCCAGCCGTAGGCCGCCCCGCTTTCCCCGACAAGGCGATTGTGCCCCTACTTCCCGCCATACCGCGCCAACAGCAGCGGAATCTCGTCCACCTCCCGGCTCGCCGGCCGCTCCGCCGTGCCGACGTGGCGGTTCAACATCACAGAAAACGCCAGCCGTTCGCCGTTCGCCGCCGTCACATAACCTGAAAGCGACGCCACCCAGCGGAGCCCGCCGGTCTTCGCGCGCACGTTGCCCTCCGCCGCCGTGCCTTTCATCCGGCGCCGCAGCGTCCCGTCCACCCCCGCCACCGGTTGGGCCGCCACAAACGCCGCCTCCTCCCGGTGCGTCGCCATGAACTGCAACAGCGCCGCCGTCGCCGCCGTCGTCGTGAGATTGTTGCGGGAAAGCCCCGAGCCTTCGTCGAAAATCACTTCGTCCGCGCGCAGGCCGTGACGGGCCAAAAACTCCCCGAGTGCTTTCACCGCCAGCTCATCCGTGCGCGCCCCTGTCGGCGTGGCCGCGCCCCGCTGCGCTTCGCCGACTTGGGCAAAAATCAAATCCGTCTGCAGATTCTGCGATTCCTTCATGAAGTGCGCCACGAGCTCGCGCAGCGGCGGCGAAACGATTTCACCGAGCGCCACCGCACCCGGGCCCACCGCCGTCGCCTCAGGCCAGCGCACGTCGCGCGCCCGGCCTCCGACCGCGATCCCCGCGCGCTCCAGCGCCGCTTTCAATCCATGGGCAAACCACTGCGCCGGCCGCGGCACCGTCGCCTCGGTCAACCACTCCTGTCCGCCCAGCGGCAACTCGCCGAAGATCTGCACCGTCATCTCGCCCGGCACCCGCAGCACGCGGATGCGCCGCGCCCCGCCCGCCGCCGTGGTCACGCTGCGGTTGTCGATCACCAGTCCCGTGTGCGGCTGGAGCAGTTCGACCACGCACGGCGCGCCCGCCGTCGCCGCCGGCACGACGCGCAGATCGACAAAATTGTCGTTGAGCGTGATCGCCGCGATCTCCGCGCCGTAATCGTCGTTCATGTCGTCCACCGTCCAACTCGCGCCCTGCGGCGTACCTTGGTAAAACGTGCCGTCCGCCACGAGATCGCCCGCGATCCGGCGCACCCCGGCCTTTTTCACCGCCGCGACGAACGGGTCAAACACCGTCATGAACTCCTGTTTCGCCCGCCGCGGATCCCAGCTCGGATCACCGCGCCCGCTTACGATCAGATCGCCCAAAAGTTCGCCCGCGGCATTCACCGCCACCGACCCCAACAACGGCGTGCGAATCCGAAAATCGCCGCCCAACGCGTCGAGTGCGAGCGCGCCCACATAGAGTTTGCTGTTTGAGGCCGGACTCATCCGCCGCGTCGGCGCGTGTTCGTAGAGCGTGCGTCCCGAATCGAGCGACACCACCTTCACGCTCCACAACGCGCCGAGAAACTTCGGTTGGCTCACCTGCGCCTCAAGCGCCGCTTGCAACTCCGTCAACGTGGTCACCGGCACCGTCGGCCCCGCCGGCGCGCCGGGCACCGCTACTTCCGCCGCGCCCCACGCCCGTCCCACGACGAGCAAAACCAAGAAAAAACAACTCCACCGCAGACGGCCGATTTTCATGGGCGCAGACCGTGGCGGGCCGGGCGCCAGAGCACAACCACGGAGCACGCTCACCCACCAAAGTGGCCCGGACGCCTATGCACGAGCGGGCATCTTGCCCGGTCTTTTCCAGGCGCAAGGGCGGGAAGCCTCGGCCACACCAAGCCCACACCCGCCTCCTCCCGTCGTCGCCTGCCGCCGCTCCCTCCGCGCACCGTGACGCACCCGAGGCTTGTTTTCCCTTTTCCTCCGCGCCTCTCTGGAGCCCGCCGCCCATGCAATTTTCCGCCATCGCCGCCGCCCTGCCTTCCACGGCCGTTACCCGTTTTGATCACGTCCCGTTTCCCTTGGTCGCCTCGGGCAAGGTCCGCGAAATCTTCGACCTCGGCGACGCCTTGCTGCTCGTCGCCAGCGACCGACTTTCCGCGTTCGATGTGATCTTGCCCGACGGCATTCCGGGCAAGGGCATCGTCCTCACCCAAATGAGCAACTGGTGGTTCGCCCAGACCTCGGCGCTCATCGCCAACCACCTCCTGCCCGATCAGCCGGGCGAATTTGCCCGCCGCGGTCTGCACGACCGCGACCTGCAACTCCGCAGCATGATCGTGAGAAAACTCACGCCGCTCACCATCGAGTGCGTCACCCGCGGCTACCTCATCGGCAGCGGTTGGAGCAGCTACCAAAAAACCGGCGAGGTCTGCGGTATCCGTCTTCCCGCCGGCCTCCGCCAAGCCGAGCGCCTGCCCGAGCCAATCTTCACACCCACGACCAAAGCCCCCAAGGGCGAACACGACGAACCCATCAACGACGCCCAGGCCGCCGCCCGCATCGGCCCCGCGCTCTACGAAAAAGTGAAGGCGGCGAGTCTCGCGCTCTACCGCTTCGGCCACGACCGCGCACGCGCCGCCGGCATGATCTTGGCCGACACAAAATTCGAATTCGGCACGGATGCCGCCGGCAACCTGATCCTGATCGACGAAGTCCTCACGCCCGACTCGTCGCGCTACTGGCCCGCGGAGAGCTACGTCCCCGGCGGCTCGCCGCCGAGCTACGACAAACAATTCGTCCGCGACCACCTGCTCGCGCTGCACTGGAACCAGCAGCCCCCCGCCCCGCACCTGCCCGCCGAGGTCATCGCCCGCACGCAGGAGAAATACCTCGCCGCGCTGAAGAATCTGCTCGGTTAAGCGCCCGAATTGACGCCAGCCATAAATATGGCTTTGTGGCGGCAATGAAGACCACGCTGGAAATTCCCGACCCGCTCTACCGCCAGCTCAAGGTGACCGCCGCTCAGCAGGGGAAAACCGTGCGCAGCTTCGTCAACGACGCTCTCGTCGAGAAACTGCGCGCTCCGGCCCACAGCCCGAATTCGCGACCGGCTTGGACGCGGGCGGTTGGCGGCCTCAATCACCTCCACACCGAAACCCGGCGCATTGAAAAAACCATTCTCACCGAGTTTTCAAAAATCGATTCGGCGGACTGGAAATGATCCTCGATACGAACGCTCTGTCCGCGTTGGCCGACGGTGATTCCGCACTCGTTGCAAAACTCGGCAATACCTCTCGGCTCGCGCTGCCGGTGATCGCGTTGGGCGAATATCGGTTTGGCGTCACGGCCTCACGGCATCGAAAAACCTACGAGGCCTGGCTGACGGAGCACCTCCCGCTTTTTGAAACGCTGCCGGTCGATGCTCACACGACCGCCCACTACGCCGCGCTGCGGCACGAGCTAAAACGCTTGGGCCGTCCGGTGCCGGAAAACGACCTCTGGATCGGGGCCCTCGCGCTCCAACACCGTTTGCCGGTCGTAAGCCGCGACGCCCACTTCGCCACCATGCCCGGCGTGCGAGCCGTGACTTGGTAGCGCTCCATTGGCGGGTTCGCGGCCCCGCCCGTCACTGCCGCGCGCCCAGCGGGGCCGTCACCGCCCCGCGCCCCGCCCGCACCAACTCGCGCCGCAACCAGTCGAGCGCCGCGTTCACCGCCCGCACTTTGACCGTCGTGCGTGGTCCGGGATAGCTCAGCTTTTTCGACCACACGCCGTGTGGCGCATGCAGCGCCAAATAAAACGTCCCCACGGGATTCTCCGCCGTCCCGCCGCAGGGACCGGCAAATCCCGTGATCGCGATCCCGTAATCCGCCCCGAGGATCTCCGCGGCGCCCGTAGCCATGGCGACGGCGTTTTCCTCGCTCACCGCCCCGTGCTGCGCGAGCAGGCACTCCGGCACATCGAGCAACTGCATCTTGGACTCGTTGGAATAGCACACCACTCCCCCCGAGAAAAACTTGGACGCACCGCAAATGTCCGTAAACGAGTTCGCCAGCAACCCGCCGCTCGCCGTCTCCGCGCACGCGAGCGTCTTCTCCTGCCCCCGCAACAGATCCGCACACACCCGCGCCAGCGGGTCGTGCCCGTAGCAGACAAAATCTTCGCCCAACAGCGCCGCGCATTCCTCCGCGACCGCGTGCAGCCGCAGGTCATCCAACTGCCCGGTCGGCGAGCTCAACCGGCAATCGACATGGCCCGAGTGCGCGCAAAACGCGATGCTCAGCGCCGCCCCGAAACGGTCAAAGATCGGCTGCAGCTTCGTCTCGAGCGCGCTCTCGCCCACGCCCGAGGTGCGGATCTGCACATAGGCCTCACGCTCCGTCAGCAAGCCCCGCGCCGCCAGCCGTGGCACGACTTGCTCGGTGAACATCGGTTGCAACTCGTTCGGCGGTCCGGGCAACATCACCAGAATCTTCCCGTCCTGCTCCACCCAGAGACCCGGCGCCGTACCGTTGGCGTTGATCAACACTTCGCCTCGCTCGAAAACCTGCGCCTGCTTGAGATTGTTCGGCGTCATCTTGCGGCCCAGGCGCTCGAACCGCGCCTCGATGCTCGCTTCGACCTCGGCGTTGCGCACGAGTTTTTGCCCCAACACCTCCGCGATGCACTCGCGCGTGCGGTCGTCGCACGTCGGCCCGAGCCCCCCCGTCGTGATCACCACATCCGCCCGCGACCAACTCTCGCGGAACTGCGCCACAATCGCGTCGGCCTCGTCGGTGATGGTGATGTTTCGACGGAGCGTCACCCCCCGACGGCCAAGTTGCGCACCGACGAAGGTGAGATGACCGTTGGCCGTCAGGCCCAACAGCAGTTCGTCCCCAAGCGTGAGGAGCTCGTAATAGAGTTGGGCGACGGGTTTGGAGGCGGCGGAGGAGTTGCTGGATGAAACCATACTTGCGAGATCCGACGTAAGGCGGATTCTCCGAAAATGCCAACCGGCGAAACCGTAAATCTGAAAGAGAAGGTCCGCCATCTCTCCGACAAGCCCGGCGTCTACCTCATGAAGGACCGCCTCGGCCGCATCATTTACGTCGGGAAGGCAAAAAATTTAAAAAAACGCGTCTCCACCTATTTTACGCCGTCACGCGCGATGACGTGGCACCCGAAAATTCGCGCGCTCATCGAGATGATCGCCGACTTCGATGTGCACGAAGTGAAGTCCGAACCCGAGGCCCTCATCCTCGAGGGCAAGCTGATCAAGCAGTGGAAACCGAAATACAACACCGACTTCACCGACGACAAACGCTTCCTCCTCGTCCGCGTCGATCTGGCCGAAGAACTCCCGCGCTTCCGCCTCACCCGCTTTAAAAAGGAAGATCGCTCCCGCTATTTCGGCCCCTTCGCCCACAGCGGACTCCTGCGCAAATCCCTCGCCCAGATGCGCCGCCAGTTCGGCATTCTGCTCGGCGATGCCACCCCGCAGAAACGCCCCGACGGCTCCTGGCAGCTCTACGACGACGTGCGCCAGGAACTCTACGGTTTCGAAAACACCGTCACGCCCGACGCCTACCGCGCCCGCGTGGACGACGCCTGCACCTTCCTCGAAGGCAAGTCCCGCGAATGGCTCGAAACCCTCCGCGCCGAAATGCTCGCCGCCGCCGAAAAACAACAGTTCGAAAAAGCCGCCGAGCTCCGCGATATCGTCTTCGCCCTCGGCAAGACCCTCGCGAAAACCCGCAACTTCGAGCGCACCGATCCCACCCAGGCGCTCCCCGATGCGAGCACCGAAGCCCTGCGGCTGCTCGGCGAGGCCCTCGCGCTCAAATCCCCGCCGCGCACGTTGGAGTGCTTCGATATCTCCCATATTTCCGGCACCTTCGTCGTCGCCTCGATGGTCGCGTTTTCCGACGGCCGCCCCGACAAAGACAACTACCGGCGTTTTCAGATCAAAAGCTTCATGGGCAACGACGATTTCCGCGCGATGGAGGAAGTCGTCGGCCGCCGCTACCGCCGCCTCCGCGACGAGGGCAAACCGCTGCCCGATCTCGTCGTGATCGACGGCGGTCGCGGCCAGATCGGCGCCGCGCTCAAAGCCTTCGTCGCCCTCGATATCGAGCCGCCCCCGCTCATCGGCCTCGCGAAAAAACACGAGACGATCATCTTCCCCGACGCCCGCCCGCCGCTGAATCTCTCGCTGCATTCACCCGCGCTCAACTTGCTCCAGCGCCTGCGCGACGAAGCCCACCGCTTCGCCAACACCTACAACGCCGATCTCCGTTCGCGTAAAATCCGCGAGAGCGTGCTCGATGATTTTCCGGGGCTCGGCGCCGTCCGCCGAGCGGCGCTGCTCGCTCATTTTGGCGACATCGAGAAACTCCGCGCCGCACCCGGCGAAGCCATCGCCGAAGTCCCCGGCTTCGGTGGCAAACTGGCCGCCGAGCTGCACGCGTTTCTCCACCGCGCCGCACCCGCCACGCCCTCTTTCCCTGCTTCACTACCAGCTCCGGATTCAGCGGTGAAATCCGTGGTGAACTAAACTCTGCGTTTCCGCCGCTAGGCCAACGGATCGACGCAGGGCTTCGAAGGGGTCTGGCTGTTTTTTGTTAGTTATTGGTTTAAAAATGCAGGGCGGACCGAATTTATTCATTCATCACGGGAACAGATATTTGAATTGGGCGTGGCGGAGACGCAGCGCCATTATTTCGCCGCTCAAAATCGCCATAAAACTAACAAAACACGGCCAGACCCCTTTTTTAACCGCCGTGGATGCGAACTCCTGAGGCGAATCAAACCGGGACGCCGCCTGCTTCGGGTGTGATTTCCTCGATTCTGCCGTCCGCCAGGTCGTCGCGGTGCAGATCAAGGTGCTTCGTGAGCGCGCTGTTGAAGGCAGGATTTTTAGGGCTCATGTTTGCACCGACGCCGTCTCGTTTGGGGCGATGAAAAAGCACAAAGAAGTCCTTTTCTTGAACGACGAGGAGATAGAGGATCCGGCGCGGGCCTTGTTTCGTTGTGGCGTAAGCCTTGAGAAAACGGGTGCCTTTGGGTAAGCCGTGGCCGGCGATGCTCGCACCCAGACAGACGCGCGCGCCCTCCAAGAGCGCTTTCTTGTCGGCGGCAGAAATCTCCCGACCAAACTCGCGCTGGCGAATGCGCTCGGAGATGAAGAGCGCCACAGATTACTCCCTTTCTAGTGATTACTTGCAATGATAAGTGATATATGTCAGACGGTAGGCATGTCACGAGCAGCAGCCCGGATTACGTGCAATGAGGCCGACCGCCAGATCTTGGAGGCGCGGGCAACGAGCCGAACAGAGGCGAAGCAGACCGTGGATAGAGCACGGATGATTCTCGGCTGTGCGGCTGGGGAATCGGTAACGGCAATCG
>SXGQ01877359.1_pt1 | contig 45248 bp, 30 predicted proteins | sample 3178371 | NCBI WGS metagenome assembly SXGQ01 (sample SAMN11356859, study PRJNA531348) | freshwater metagenome | isolation source: freshwater sample F1-20 | place: China: Fuxian Lake, Yuxi | collected 2017-12-25 | reverse complement strand
GGTGCTGCCGAAGAGGAGGGCGAGGGCTTGGGTTTTCTGGCGGACGGATTCGTCGGGGTCGGTGATGAGTTTCTGATAGGCGGCGGGCCAGGCTTGGGGTTGGGTGATGCGTTTGCGGCCTTTGGCGGCTTCGAGGAGTCCTGTTAGAATGTTGGAGCGGAGTGGGGACTTGCTTTCCGAGAGTGTGGTGGCGAGTGCGGACATGGCGGGGGCTGCTTTTTCCTCATCGGTGATGAAGACGGACATGATGCGGCGGGGGATGAATTGTTGGAGGCGGGGGTGGGTGGTGGATTTGAGGAGGTTGATGGCGCTGAGGGGATCGGTAGCGACGGAGGGCTCCGCGGCGTACCAGAGCATGAGGGGGATGTTCGGGTCTTCGATGTCGGATTTGTTAGATGCGAGGGGTTGGAGGATGGGCCAGCGGGTGGCGGGTTGGAGTTTTTGGAGGGCTGAGGCGAGGCGGAGGCGGACGGCGGGTGAGGGATCTGTGGCGGCGAGTTCAGTTAGGCGGGAGAGGAGTGCGGGGGAGGGGTTTCCCTGTTCGGTGATGCAGGTGATGGTCCAGCCGCGGACGTATTCGGATGGGGCGTTGAGGGCGCGGAGGGCGGTGGCTTCGGTGAGGGCTTGTTGGGAGTGGAGGGTCCAGAGGGCGCGGAGTTGGCGGGTGTCGTCGGGGTTTTTGAAGAGGATGGCTTCGAGGGCGTCGGTGGTTTTGGGGTTGGGTCCGCGTTCCTGGAGGATGCGGCGGGCGTGGCGGACGTGCCAGTCGTTGGGGTCGAGCATGAGGGCGACGAGTTCGGCGTCGGTGGCGGATGTTAGATCGACTTTGCGAGGTTTGACCTAGTCGTTGACGATTTTGTAGATGCGTCCGTTTGAGCGATCGGTGAAGGCGCGTTGTTGGTGGCAGGGGACTTTGTCGTACCAATCGGAGATGAAGACGCCGCCGTCGGGTCCGTATTGCGGGGAGAGGCCGCGGAACCAGGCGTCGGGGCTGTGGAGGAAGTCAGTTTTGCGGTGGCTGCGGTATCCGGAGCCGGATTTGGTGAAGGTTTCTCAGCGGAGTTTGTTCATGTGGACGTCGTGGAAGAAGAAGTTGTTCCGCCATTCATCGGGGAAGGCACCGCCGAGGTAGATCATGGCGCCGCAGTATCCGGCTTTTTCATATCTTCCCCAGGCGATGGTTTGGATGTCTTGGTAGGTGTGGGGATTTTCGTGGGATCCGGCTTGGCGGGTGTAGTGGGCGCCTTCGATGGCGTGCCACATGTGTGGGATGACGCAGGCGGCGAAGAAGGCTTCGCCGTGGTCGTTCCAATCGAGGCCCCATTGGTTGCTTGCGCCTTCGCACCAGCGTTCGAAGACCTTGCGGGTGGGGTGGTAGCGCCAGACGGCGGCGTTGATGTGGACGCGTTGGTTTTCCGGTGTTCCGGGGGTGCCGATGTTCGAGAAGGTGAAGATGCCGTGGGTGCCGTAGAGCCAGCCGTCGGGGCCCCAGGTGAAGTTGTTGAGGGTTTCGTGGGTGTCTTCGGCGCCCCAGCCGTCGAGGATGATTTGGGGTGGTCCGTCGGGGATGGCGTCGGCGTTTCTGTCCGGGATGAAGAGGAGGTTCGGGGGGGAGCCGATCCAGACGCCGCCGAAGCCGACGGCGATGCCGCTGGAGAAGGTGAGGTTGTTGAGGAAGACGGAGTTTTTGTCGAAGGAGCCGTCGCCGTTGGTGTCTTCGAGGACGACGATGCGGTCTTTGGGTTGGCCTGGGGATTCGGGGTAGTTGGTGTTTTCGAGGACCCAGAGGCGGCCTTTGTCGTCCTGGGTGTAGGCGATGGGTTGGGCGATGGTGGGTTCGCCGGTGATGAGTTCGACGCGGAAGCCTGCGGGGACGATCATGCGGGCGGCGGTGCCTGCGGGGTCGAGCGCCTGGGTGGTGGCGACGGGGCGCTGGGGATCTTGTTGGGCTAACAGAATGGGGGAGAGGAGGAGCGGAACGAGGAGATGGATGGCGCGCATGAGTCGGGTGGATTTTGGGATTTAGCCAACTCAGGAGACACGGGGGGATGGTGTGATCTTTCAGATCGGGGATATTGATCAGGAGGTGGGAGAGGGCTGGGGAGGGGGTGGTTTGGGTTGTCTGCGGAGGGCATCGATGGCGTAGAGTGCGATGGCGGACCAGATGAAGGCGAAGGATGCGAGGCGGAGTGCGGACATGGGTTCGCCGTAGAGTTTCCAGCCGATGAAGAACTGGAGGGTGGGGCCGAGGAATTGGAGGATTCCGAGGGTGGTGAGGCGGATGGCGCGGGTGGCGTAGCCGAAGCAGAGGAGGGGGAGGGCGGTGGCGAAGCCGGTGCCGATGACGAGGAGTGCGTTGGCGGGTGAGTTTCCGAAGGCGGCGGCGGGGGTGGGTGAGGAGATGATGAGCCAGACGAGGGCGATGGGGGCGAGCATGGCGGTTTCCGCGGTGAGGCCGGGGAGGGAGCCGAGTGGGGCGCGTTTTCTAACAACGGCGTAGAGTGCGAAGGTGAGGGCGAGGGTGAGGGATACCCATGGGAAGTGGCCGAGGGCGCGCATTTGCATGGCGACGCCGGTGAGGGCGAGTGCGATGGCAGCGAGTTGGCAGCGGTTGTGGCGTTCGCCGAACCAGAGTGTGCCGAAGAGCATGTTGAAGAAGGGGTTCAGGTAGTAGCCGAGGGCTCCTTCGACGATGCGACCGTTGAGGGTGGCCCAGACGTAGAGGAGCCAGTTAGATGCCAACAGGGTTCCTGATAGAGCTTGCCAGGCGATGGCGCGGGGGGAGCGCAGGGATTTCAGGACCTGACGGGCTTCGCCGCGGATGAGAAGGATGACGGCGAGGAGCAGGAGGGACCAGAGGGTGCGTTGGGCGACGATGCTGGCGGGCGGAAGGAAATCGAGCCATTTCCAGAAGATCGGCAACACGCCCCAGAGGAAGAAGGCGGTGAGTGCTGCGAGAATTCCTGGGCGTGAGGTTTCCACGAGGGGAGGGTGGTGGGTTGGGGCTGAGCGCCAAGTGAAATCCGCAATTTGCGGGTTGCAGGAGGGGGGTGAATTTTCAAGATGCGGGCATGTCCGCACCGCGACTTTCGATTCCCCAGTATGCGATGGCTTTGGCGCATGTGGCGTCTTTGAGGTCGGAGGATCCGTATCGCAAGGTGGGGGCTGCGGCGTTGGATTGGGATAATCGGGTGATCGGGACGGCTTACAACGGGTTGGCTCCGGGATTTGATGCGCCGGCGGATTTTTGGGATGACCGGGAGGCGCGGCAGAAGTTCATGCTGCATGCGGAGGTGAACCTTTGCAGTTTGTTCCGCAGGGGGGAGGCGAAGCTGGTGGCAACGACCACGATGCCGTGCACGGCTTGCATGCAGACCTTGTGCGCGTATGGGATCAAGGAGATCTATTATCGCGAGGTTTACCACGTTTCCGACGCGCCGGAGATCGCGAAGCTTTATGGGGTGGTGCTGGAGCGGGTGGCGGATTTCCCGGTTTTCGGGGAGTGAGGGTGGGTTTGTTAGATTGCCGTTAGGCGAAGGTCAGTTGGCGTAGGCTTCGAGTTCGGAGAGGAAGCCGAAGGAGGCGCCGTAGTTGTCCTGCTGGAGGTGGTTGGCGAGGAAGGTGGCGCGGACGTAGCGGGCCTTGGTGGGGTTGAAGGCGGCGGTGGTGCGGGTGGCTTGTTTGGCGGGGAAGTCGTGGCGGCCGACTTCGGTGAAGGTTTTTCCGTCTTCGCTGATGGAGACGGCGATGGTTTTGGTGGAGCCGATGGGCGGGGTGCCGTAGCGGATGCGGTGGAGGGTTTCGGTGGTTCCGAGGTCGATGGTGACGGATTTTGGGAATTCCGGGCTTTCGCTGGTGGCGTAGCAGGTGGGGCTGGCGTTGCCCCAGTTGCCATCGGTGACGCCGGTGTTCCATCCGTAGGTGTTGGGGTGGCTGGATTGGTGGGGTTTTCCTTTGGAGACGTTGCGGCCGAGGGTGGGGTCTTCGGGCCAGTGGGTGTTGAACGAGGCGGCGGGGAGGCCGGCTTTGTTCATGAGGTTGGGTTCGGCGATCTGGCTCCAGGCGAAGCGTGCGCGGTCGGGTTTGGGGACGTTTGTGCTGGTGAGGAGGATCCAGGTTCCGTCGCTGGAGATTTTGGCTTCGGCGGGGTGGTATTGTTCATCGGGGCCTGCGATTTCGAACCAGTTCGGGGCGATTCCGTCGCGGGTGACGAGGCCGCCGCCGAGGTGGTCGAAGCGGATGGCGATGCCTTCCGGGGTGACTTTGTAGCCGGAGTAGAGTGGGCCGGATTTCACGGTGTCCTTTTTGCCGTAGGTGTCGGCGAGGGCCCAGAGGGCGAGGCGGCGGGCGACTTCGGATTTGTTGTTGGGGTGGATGTCGCGGACGTTTCCGATGTCGTTGGTGACGGCCATCCCGGTGTGCGGGATATCGAGGGTTTTCTGTTGGGCCCACCAGATGCCGGGGAGATCGAATCTACGAGGTTCGCCGTAGTTGTAGGGTGCGAGTTGGACGAAGAGGAAGGGTGCTTCGGGGGCGGCGAATTGTTTTCTCCAACCGGTGATGAGGGCGAGTTTTTTGGTGGTGTAGGCCATGCCTTCGCCGTTGTTGGATTCGCCCTGATACCAGAGGAATCCGCGGAGTGCGTAGGGAACGAGGGGGTGGATCATGGCCTGATAGGTTCCGGTTTCGGCGTTGTGGCCGAGTTTCAGAAGTTCGGGGCCGGTGGGGATGATAGGGGTGGGTTGGTTGGCTGCGAGGGCGGCTTCGGCTTGGTCCGCCCAGGTGCGGACGGCGGTGATGTGTTGGCGGAGGGCTTGATCGTATTGGGGGAATCCGGGGCTGCGGGCGAGGCGGTGGGTTTGTGTGGCGGCGAGTTCGGCGATGCCTTCGAGTCCTTCTTCGGCCCACCATGGTTCGATGCGTGAGCCTCCCCACGATGAATGGATGATGCCGACGGGGATTTTCAGCTCTTCTGCGAGTTGTTGTCCGAAGAAGTATCCTACGGCGGAGAAGGATTTGGCGGTTTCCGGGTTGGCGGGTTTCCAGGTGGCATTGACGGTTTGTTGTCGGGCGTGGTTGAGGACGCGTGGGACGTCGAAGAGGCGGAGGAGAGGGATGGGACCGGACGCGGCGAGGTCCTGGTCTTCCTTGCGGGTTTGGTTGACGGCCCATTGCATGTTGGATTGGCCGCTGCCGAGCCAGACTTCGCCGACGAGGACGTCCTTGATTTCGAGGGGGGGCGTGTTGTTTTCGGTGAGTGTGAGCGTGCGTCCTTCGGCGGATGCGGGCATGGGGTCGAGAGAGACTTGCCATTTTCCGGTAGCGTCTGCGGTGGCGGTCTTTGTTTGCCCCGCGAATGTCACGGTGACGCTGGAAGCTGGGGTGGCGATGCCCCAGATCGGGACGTTTTTCTCTCTTTGAAGGACGGCTCCGTTCTGGAATAGCGGTGATGGGGAGATTTCTGCTGACGCGGAGTGACAGAGGAGGAGAAAGACGGGCCAGAACAGTCGATGGGTGGGCATGGCGACTGTAAACGTTGAGGTCGCTAGGATTCTAGCGACGGATGCGAATGGTTCAGGTGACCGTCATGATGCCGAATGACAGGATGATTGCGTAGATGGCTTTGCAGACGATGTGGAGGAGTTGGTCGATGGTGAACGATGTCCAGCCTTCACATTTCGCGAAATCGATGAACCAGTGGAGGAGGGTTTCGATTGCGGCGAGCAATGGGGAACCGGTGATCAGCCAGATTGCACCGGCGTGGACCAGGGAGTGGGCGGTCAGCGCGTGGATCCAAAGGCCTTTCGGTGGGTGGCTCTCGCCGAAGAGTTGGCCGGAATCCGAGTAGCGGTCCTTGGCTTTTGCGAGAAACGCACCCTGCATCGGGTAATCGGCGATGGCGTGACCGATGATCATAGCGAAGAACAGGAGCAAGGCGGCTTCCCAGCCGGTGCCACTGACGAGTGCCGCGATCGGAATGATGTTCATGGCGCGGCGGCTTCTAGTGCCACCAGCGCTCTGCGTTGGCGAGGGATTCGTGATCGGCCAAGCGTTCGTTCATGTGGCGGATTCGTCGGCTCATGCAGCTGATGATCCCGGAAAGGAGGCGGGAGCCTGCTTCGGGGTATGCATTGACGAAGGCATCAATGTCTGAGCGGCTGGCTTTCCAGATTTGGGAGAATTCCTTGGAGGTGACAGACGCGCTGGCGGTGCCTGGGTCGAATGCGTTCACTTCGCCGATGGTTTCGCCAGCTTCGATCCTGGCGATCAAGATGGTTCGCTTTTCGACCTCTGTGTGGACATGGAGAACGCCTGAGACGACGAAATAGAGTGCGTCTTGGGGGTGTCCCTCGGCGATGATGAGTTGCTCCGGGTGGGCTGGGAGAAATTCTCCGTAATTGCTGAGGAGGGCGCGATCTTCGTCCGCCAAGCCGGCGACGATGCCAAGTGGTGGAAGTTCGGGGCGGTTGAGTGAACTCATGCTTTGGAGATTGAAGCGATGGAACCGCTGTGGAAAGCGAAATATCGAGAGAGGATCGATGTTGAAGGATCAGGTGTTTCAACAGAAATTTGGGGCAGGCGAAAAAAACTCTTGCCAAATCAAGGGATAGGCATTCTCTTGGCCTTGTTGACGCGGGCATAGCTTAGTGGTAAAGCGCTATCCTTCCAAGTTAGACATGCGGGTTCGATTCCCGCTGCCCGCTGTTTAATTTATTTGATTTCGAAATCTGCCCTATGAAAACGATCCGAGTCTCCGCCATATGCTTAACTTTGGTTAGCGTTTTGCCATCATCCGCACAAACTCAGGTGACTGGTGGTGCTGATGCTCTTGCAGCGCGAGTTGCGAAGCAGGTCGCATCGAATCCCAAGAATGCATCCGCCTTCGTTAAATCGGCGTTGGCTGCTGCGGCTAGGTTGCCTGCTTCGGAGAGGGCTAAGGCTGTTGCCGCTATCGTTAAGTTTGCAGTTGCTGCATCGCCTTCGAACGCGGCTCAGATTGTCGCTGCAGCAATCGAGGTGTCATCCAAGGAAACTGCAGTCGTTTCCACAATTGTCCGGGCCGCTGTTGAAGGCGTTGTTGGTGTCGGAGAATCCGCATCTGTGGCATCAGTCGTTAAGGCTGCTGTCTCTGCCGTTCCTGCCGCGGCCGTTCAAGTTGTGATTGTCTCAATTGAGGCGTCCGTTGCTGGTCCGGTTCTCGTTGGTTCAATCGTCGCTGCTGCTATTGAGGCATCGCCTTCTGCAGCTGCGCCCATTTCAAGCGCAGCTGTAGCAGTTGCTCCGGATGCGCTTTCTCAGATCCAATCTGCGGTTGAGTCGTCCGTCGGTTCCGAGCAAGCAGCTGTTGTTAATGCCGCGCTTGCTGATTCTGCCTCTCAGAATCCTCTCAACAGTCCTCCTGGTCCTCCTGGGATGGGCGAGTCGGCAAGTGGGAGTGGAGGCGCAGGTAACTCAGGCACTGTTGGCGGTGAGTCCGTCATTCCGCCGTTTGTCCCCCCTGTAGTTAATCCTCCGGTAATTGATCCGCCTCCAGTCACTAATCCCTGAATTTATTCAATTTATTTATTAATCAAAAATACTTTTTATGAAAAGTTCAAAAAGATTAGTTCTATTTCTTTTGTCTACTGGGTCTTTGAGCGCTAATGGTTTGTATCGTGCTTCTGATACCGATAGTAGCGACCTTCCTTTGGAGTGGACTGTTGGGACGAATTTAATTTACGACAGTAATGTTTTCCCAGGGATTGGTGACAAGGAAACTAGTTTTGCCATTAATCCAAGCGCCGAGCTGTCTTTCGTCAGAAAGGTGCCTCAGACAACTTTAGAAGTTAGCGGGCGCCTTGGTTTGATCTACTATTTAGACACCCCTGGTGGGATGAGCGATACCAATAGTCAGTCACGTGCCTCTGTGAATGTATCGCATCACTTCAGCGAACTTCTTCGTTTTTCGAGTCGCAACTACATCTCTTACGAATTAGAACCGGACTATTCTTATGGTATAGCATCAGGACGGTCTGAGTCCGGTGGCGAGAATCTTTATTGGCAAACTGACAATTCTTTCGGTTACCGCTGGTCCGAGCTTTTAGGTACTTTCACCGGGGTCCGTGTCAATCAACTCGATTCTGAAGTTGATACGAGTGACCGTCTTACTTGGGGAATTTATAATCAAGTTAGGTATCAGCATTCACCGACGACTGTTATTACGACCGATTATCGTTATTCAGACACCGCCGGGGGTGGTGTAGCTTCTGATGCTGTTAACCATTACTTAATGGTTGGGTCTGAGCACCGTTTTAGTCCAACAACGCTTGGGATATTGAATATTGGTGCTCAATTCAGAAAGGCTGACCTTGGTGAATCGAGCAGCAGCCCTTTCCTTGAGTTTTCTTTGAATTCGGTTGTGAACGAGAGTTTCAAGTTTCGGACTTTTGTTCGCTATGGCCTAGAGGATTACGATACTGTTCAGATTCATCCTGATGCTGGTTCAGTCGAGTTTGACGAAAAAGCTGCGTTGAGGTTGGGTATTGTTGCAGACTACTCAATATCGTCAAAGTTTTCGCTGTTTGGTGGACTCGACTACATAAGCTCTTCTTATGGTGGGGCGCGTCCTCTTGCTGGTGGCTCTGCAGAGCTACGGGATTTAGACGAGGATCTAATCAATATGTATGTGGGTGTAAAGGTGCAGTTTACAGATTCTGTGAGTGGTAATTTTAGCTACAACTTTACAGACAGCAGTTCAGATATTGCTGGGAAGACTTATGATCGTGAACGAGTAAATTTGGGAGTGTCTTTCGAGTTTTGAGCTCGGCAGCCTCAGGATTTTAATCATCAAACCAACTTAAAACAGTAATTGACTATTTAAAAACTCCCGCAATGTTTCATTGCGGGAGTTTTGTCTTTTCTAACGAGATTTTAGAAGGCAAAACCAACCGCAGATCTTTCCCACTTCCCTACTTCCATGACTCCGAACTCGAATCAAAACAGCGAAGCGGCTCTCCATGCCGTCGATTATTGGCAGGTAATCAAGAATCGCTATGGAGTGATCCTTCTCACGCTGATGCTCGTTTTCATGACTGCTGCGGTCATTACCTATGTGATGCCGAAGAAGTATGAGAGCTTTGCGACGATTGAGATCAAGCCGCGCTCACCAGTTCTTACGCCTCTTGGGCAAATGAATTCCGAGTCATCCGGTAGTCAGCGGATGACTCCGCAATTTTTCGCCACCGAATTTGAAAAAATCAAAAGCCGAAATGCTCTGCTGAAGGTTGTTGATCGACTGGAGTTAACCAATAAATGGGGTCAGGACCGCGAGGTGGTTTTGCGAGTATTGAAGGGTATCATCAATACTCAAAACATAAGGGGAACTGATTTGATCCAAATTCGAGTTCGGCATACCAACAAGGAAGATGCTAGAGATATTGCGACTGAGGCAGCACGTGCTTATCGGGATTACCGGATTGAGACAGAAGGTCGGTTCGCTGAGCGAGGTTTGGTTGAGTTAGCAAAAGCTGTGAGGAATCAGAAGGACAAAGTTGAAGATAGACGGAAAGTTTTGTCCACGATCGTTCGCACAAAAGACATCATTTACACCGGAGAGGACTCGTTTTACCGAAATACAGGTATGGAAGATGATCGGGGTGCAAACAGTGCTGTTCAAGTATATCATGAATTGGAGCAAGAGAAGCTGCAGTTGGAGAGTCAAATTCAGAGTTTGCTTAAGTTCGATTCCGATCAACTGATGAATTACGCGGCTGGACTGAATCTGCCGGAAAACATCATCAAGAATTTGTTGCCTCAGTATATGGAGGCCGTTCGGATGCTTGATACTTTCAAGACGCAAGGTCTTGGCGATCGTCACCCGACCGTTCAGGCTCAAGCGCAGAACATCGAGAACATGAAGCGCCAGCTTGATGAAGGTGTGGTTAATTTGCGTGAGACATTGCAAGCGCAGTTGGATTTGGCAACCGCGCGACTGGCCAAGGTGGAGGTGATGAAGGATGAGAGACGGGTTGATGCAATCCAGCGAGGCTTGGATGCACAGGATTATGTGGATGCGAAGCGCGAGTTCGAATCTGCACAAGCATTGCTCCAACAAATGGAATTGAAGTTGGTTTCTGAAGAGATCACCGACAAGATGCCGGATGAGAGCATCGTGGTTCATGATGATCCTGTTATCTCACAGAATCCCGTCAGTCCGAATGTAACCATGAATTTGGTTTTGGGTGCGGTTGTTGGCTTGATTTTCGGTGTCGGCATTGCCTTCTTCTTGGAGTACCTTGATACCTCCGTGAAGAGCCTTGAGGATGTGGAGCGCTACTTGCAAGTTCCCGTTCTAGCGGTGATTCGGAAAGACGTGGGTGTGTTGCACAAGCAGAGCGGCATGAGCCCGGATGCTGAGGCTTATCGGATTCTGCGGACGAACATCGAGTTCAACCGGAAGAACCCCGAAGACAATGCGATTACGGTTGTGTCCGGTGGTGCGGGTGAAGGCAAGTCGACGACCTTGGTCAACCTTGCATACATCTGTGCTCAGGGTGGATATACTACCTTGATGATTGATGCCGACCTTCGCCGCCCTCGACTTCACACCTTCTTCGACATCAACAACTCGGTGGGTCTGACGAACTACCTCACGACGGAATTGATGCTAGAAGATGTGATTTTGCAAACTCCGGTTGATAACCTGTATTTCATGCCATCCGGCATCCTTCCTGCGGATGCGGCCGGTATCCTGAACTCCCGCCGGATGTCCGAGCTAATCCAGGATGTGAAGCAGCGCTTTGACCTGGTGCTGGTGGACAGCCCGCCAATTCTTGGTGTGAGTGACGCCTCCGTGTTGGCGAGCGAGGTGGACTTGACCATGATCGTGGTCCAGCATCGCAAGTTGCCTCGCAACATGCTGCTTCGCGTCAAGCAGGCGGTTGAGAATGTCGGCGGCGATGTGATTGGCGTGGTGCTGAACAACGTGGACGTCCGCAGCGACAGCCAGTATCAATACTACACCAGCTATTACACCTACTACGCACCTGCCGAGTCGCAGGCCCCAGTATCCCAGCCGACGGCCCTGAAGCAGTCGGCTGCCGCAGCCCGCCCGAAGGATACCGAGCTTTATTGATCCCCTCCTTATTGAGAAACCATCGAATCCAACAACATTCAATCCCAACTTATCATGAACCGTAAAGCCATCATCGCCCTTGTTTTGGCACTGATATCGACGGCTGTCCCCGCCTTCTCCCAGATCAAGGCGGGACGGGCGATCCAGATCTCGATCCAAGGTGTTCCTGCGGATGAGCAGGCTCGCATCAATGGAATCTACCCTGTTTCCGAAGCTGGAAGCATCAATATGCCGTTCATTGGCACCGTGCGTGCCGCTGGCATGATGCCCGCGAATTTGCAGACGACTTTGGAGTCGCTCTACAAATCGCAGGGGATTTACACCAGCCCGACGTTTCAGGTCATCGCCTCAAGTGCTGAAAGCATCGACGAGGAAGTGGTCCACGTGGGTGGAAAAGTCCGCCGGACGGGACCTGTGAAATTCATCGAAGGGCTGACTCTCTATCAGGCGATTCAGGCGGCAGGTGGTGCGGATGATTTCGGCAGCATGCGCCGGGTGAAGTTGTTCCGTGGCGGCACGCAGCGCCAGTATGATCTGACACAGGCGCAATTCATGCGGGTTCCTCTTGAGCAGGGCGACACCATTGAAGTTCCCCAGAAGGACTGGCTTGGCCGGTGAGGTGTCATTTGCGCATTCAATTGTTTACCGGTATTTTCGAACGATCTTTGATGAAACCGATTCAACTGGCTGCGTGCATGGTTTGTTTCTCGGGGTTTGCCGACCATGGTTTCGCTGTTGAATTGCCTGCGGAGCTTTTGGGAGGTTTGGCCTCGGAGAAGTTCCAAGATCGTGAAAAGAGCGAGGATTCATTGTTAGCATGGTCGAGACAAAGACCAAAGGAGTCGATGCCTGCCTTGTATGCGCAGTCCCGCTCGCATGAGAGTCCTGAAGTTCGAAGTCGGTGCCTTGATGTTCTCAAGGAGTTGGTGACGGACGAGTATCTGCGAGAGGGCGAGTCTGGTTACATCGGCATCATGATGGCAGAGCAGAGGGTGGCTGTTCCGGGGGATCCGGAGCAGCGGATGGCCATTTTGATCACTGATGTGGTTCCCGGGACTCCTGCGGAGAAGTTCGGGTTGGCGGTTGGAGATTTGATCGTCGGTGTGGATGATCATGTTTGGCGCGAATTTGGGGCGGCGTTGGCATTTGGTGAGGAGATCAAAAAATATCGGCCGGCGACGAAGGTTTCATTGAAGTTGTTGCGGAAGGGGGAGGTGGTGGAGGTGCCGCTGGTTTTGGGGCGGAGGCCGCCTGACATGGTGGATCGTTTCATGGGCTTGACCGCTGAAGAGATCGGTGAGAGAGACCGGGTCGCGAAGGAGCGTTATTTCCGGCAGTGGGTGGAGCGTCAGAAGGGTGAGGAATGATTGGTTTTTGCCATCGACAACGGGTGGTTCTGTGACAGTTTTCTGAAACAATTTCCACGTTTACCCGTTCCCACACCCATGATCTTTTCAAGTCTTCGAAATGCGGCCGCAGCAGCAGGCATTGTGGTATTTTCCTGCACTGCGTGTGCGCAGCGTGCGGACTTCAATGAGGTTGGCAGGCAAATGGCGATCATGCTTCAAAACAGCCACTTCGCCCGGCTTCCTTACAATCCTGAGCTGAGTCGTCGGTTCTTGCATGACTATCTGGCCGATTTGGATTCTGGTCGGCTCTATTTCAATCAGGTGGATGTGGATGGCTTCCGTGCGAAGTATGGGGATCGCCTTCACACGATGCTTCTGCAAGGTACGAGCTTGGAGCCGGCGAAGGAGATTTACAAGGTTTTCCAGGAGCGGGTTGCGGCGCGGGTTGCTTTGACGGAAAAGCTGCTTGAGGAGGAGTTTGATTTCACCGCCAAGGAGTCTGTGATGCGGAGCCGTAAGGATGCTCCGTGGCCGAAGGATGAGGCTGAAGCTGCGGAGCTTTGGAAGTTACAAATCAAGGAGGCGGTTCTATCAGAAGTTTTGCGTCGCGAATTGCTGACCAAGATGGCGACCGAGCAAGGGAAGGCCGATCCGGGGAAAGATGACCGGGATCCGAAGTCGAAGATTTCGCTGAGGTACAAGCGTTTTTTGAACAGTGTGAATGACGTGGACGATGAGGACATCGCCAACTATTTCCTGAGTTCGGTCTCACGGGCGTATGATCCGCATACGGATTACATGAGCTTCCGTGAGATGAACCGTTTCAAGGACGGGATGAAGAATGAGTTGGTGGGGATTGGAGCGCTGCTTCAGGCCGAGGAAGATGGCGCGACCAAGATCATGGGGATCGTGGTGGGTGGCCCGGCCGATCGGGAGGGGACGCTCAAGCTGAACGATCGGGTGGTTGGTGTTGATTCATTGAACACGGGTGCTGCGGAGGACATGGTCGACATCATGTTCATGAAGATCGACAAGGTGGTTGATTTCATCCGGGGCAAAGAAGGGAGTTCGGTGCGCTTGAAGATTGAGCCGGCGGGTGGTCCTCCCGGGGAGACGCGGATTGTGGTGATCGAGCGGGACAAGGTTGAGCTGAAGGATGAGCAGGCGAGCGGTCAGGTGATCGAGATGAAGTCTGAAAAGGGCGTGGCCCGTCGGCTTGGGGTGATCACGCTGCCTTCGTTTTATGCGGATTTTGACGAGGGCAAAACCCGTTGCTCGGTGGATGTGGAGCGCATTTTGCAGCGTTTGATCGAGGAGAAGATCGACGGATTGGTGCTTGATCTACGGAACAACGGAGGGGGATCTCTGGAAGAAGTTCGTCGCATGACTGGGTTCTTCATTGATCGCGGACCGGTGGTGCAGGTGAAGAACACCCTCGGACAGGTTCAGGTGAAGGAAGCTGAGAACCGCAAGCCGATTTACGAAGGTCCGATGGTGGTGATGACGGACAAGAGCAGTGCTTCCGCGAGTGAGATTCTTGCAGGTGCCCTGCAGGATTACAATCGGGCGGTGGTTGTGGGTGAGTCTTCGACCTTTGGCAAAGGAACGGTTCAGCAGCCGATGGATATCGGGCGGATGTTGCCGTTGTTTGCGGCGAATCGGGATCGCGCGGGTTATCTCAAGGTGACCATTCAGAAGTTCTACCGTCCATCGGGATCATCGACGCAGTTGGAAGGTGTGGTTCCGCATTTGTTGATGCCGAGTCTGATGGATGCGTTGGAAGTGGGAGAGGCGTATCTGGACAATCCGTTGCCCCACGACCGGATCCGGCCAGCAGCGGATTTCAAGCCGGCGGACGTTCAAGGATTGTTCATTCCGCGTTTGCAGGAATTGAGTCAGGCGCGGATGAAGGAGTGCAAGGATTTCGGCTATATTCAGGAGGATGTAGATCGGACGAAGGAGCGGATCAAAGAGAATCAGATTTCCTTGAACAAGGCCGAGCGGCAGCAGGAGTTGGATGAGGCGGACAAGCTGCAGAAGGATCGGAATGCCGAGCGTCGTGTGCGGTTTGAGCAAATGGCGAAGGAGGACAAGGCTGCGATGAAGTTCTACAAGGTGACCTTGGATACCCTTGAGAATGGTGCGGATTTGCAAGTGTATGATCCGGCGACGGAGGATGGTGAATACATGCGCCGTGCGAAGGATGAGACCGAGGAGTTGGACGATACTCCGAAGTGGCCGACCGGGCTTGATCCGATCAAGCGTGAGTCGTTGATGGTGTTGAAGGATTTGGTGGACCTCACCGAGAACGCGCGCATGGCTGGTGTTCTCAAGGACAACTGATGCCCGGGGAGATCCCAGAAAATCTGAGTGAGGTTCGCTCGCGGATTGCCGCAGCCTGCATTGGGGCTGGGCGTGATGTGGGAGGGGTCGAGCTGATTGCGGTGTCGAAGACGTTTCCTGTGGAGTCGATCCGGGAGGCTTATGAGGCTGGGCAACGGGTGTTCGGGGAGAGCAGGCAGCAGGAGGCGCAGCCGAAGATTGATGCGTTGTCCGGCTCGATCCGCTGGCATTTTATTGGGCGGGTGCAGCGGAACAAGGTGAGGAAGCTGTTGCCGTCGTTTTCGGTGATTCATGCGGTGGATTCGTTCCGGCTTGCGGCGTATATGGATGAGGTTGCGGGGGAGCTTTGCGTATCGCCCCAGGTTTTTCTGCAAGTGAATCTGGCGGGTGAGGAGAGCAAGGGGGGATTCGAGCCGGGTGATTTGATCGCGGAGATGGAGGGGATTTTGGCGCTGAAGAGGGTGGAGGTGATTGGTTTGATGTGTATTCCGCCGGCGGAGGATGAGGCGGAGGAATCGCGGAAATGGTTTGTGGCGATGCGGGAGTTTAGGGATCGGCTGGAGCGGGATTTTTCCGTGCGTTTGCCGAGTTTGAGCATGGGGATGAGCGGGGATTATGTGGTGGCGGTGGAGGAGGGGGCGACGCACGTGCGGGTAGGCTCGTCAATTTTCGGGCGGCGTGCGTATCGGGTGGACGGAGAGCTGGGATGAGTGATGATGGCGGCGCATGGCACTGACTCTTGAGCACGCGGTGGTGATAGGAAACGAGTTTGCGCTTTCGTTTGGCGACGGGGGTGAGGCGTATTTGGAGTTGGCGATGTTGAGGAGGGCTTGTCCGTGTGCGGCGTGCCAAGGCGAGCCGGATGCGTTGGGGCGGGTGCTTAGGCCACGGGTGGAACATGGGCCGCGGGCGTTTGAATTGCAGCGGTTCGAATGGGTGGGCGGGTATGGTTTGCAGCTGTTTTGGGCGGATGGGCACTCGACGGGAATTTACTCGTTTCCGTATTTGAGGCGTTTGGCGGGGCTGGCGGAGCAGGGGCAAGTCTGAAAGGTTGGTCAGGTGATTTCCGCTCGCGACGAGTTTTCCGGATTGGGGATGTTGGCCGGCAAGGAGCTGATGGCGCTTGAGGCCGCCGGGATGCGGACGCCTGCGGATTTGTTAGAGCATTTGCCGAGAAGGCATGAGGATAGGCGGCGGTTTGATGCGTTTCCGAATCAGCCGACGGCGGTGGCGGTTTGTTTGCGCGGGACGGTGATTGACGCGGGGCCGAAGGGGTTTGGCGGGAGGCGATTCACCGAGGCGGTGGTGATGGACGGGAGCGGTGGCGTGTTCGGATCGGGGAAGGTCACGTTGCGTTGGTTCAACATGCCGTTCATTCACAAGGTTGTGGCGGCGGGGCAGGAGATCATTGTTTATGGGAAGGTGAAGTTGTCGACGGGGAGGTTGGTAATCGATCATCCCGAGTTCGAGGTGTTGAGGGAGGATGATCCGGGAGAGTCGATTCATGTGGAACGGGTGGTTCCGATCTATCGCAATCTATCAGGATTGTCGCAGCGGCGGTTGAGGGAGTTGATGCATCTGTGTTTGGTTCGATGTGAGCCGGAGGGTTTCGAACGGCCGCCGGATTTGGGTGACGGGATGAGCCGGCATCAGGCGCTGTGGGCGGCGCATTTTCCGGAATCGGTGGAGGCCGGGGTGGCGGCGCGGAGAAGGTTCGCGTTGGAGGAGTTCTTCGCGTTGCAATTGAATGTGGTGTGGAAGCGCAGCCGGTATCATGACCGGCAGGGGAGGGAGCTGGGGTGGAAAACGACGTCGCTCAAGCGGTTTTACGAGAGCCTGCCATTTGATCTAACAGGGGCGCAGAAGCGGTCGATCAAGGAGATTCTGGCGGACATGAGATCGCGGAGGCCGATGAACCGGTTGTTGCAGGGGGATGTGGGGGCTGGGAAGACGTTTGTGGCGATGGCGGCGATGTTGCTGGCGATCGATTCGGGATGTCAGGCGGCGTTGATGGCGCCGACGCAGATTCTGGCGGAGCAGCATTTTCTAACATTCGAGCGGTGGTTGGAGCCGTTGGGGATCCGGTTGGCGTTGAGGACGGGGAGCCGGGATGAGACGAGTCATCTTGAGATCGAGGGTAGGCCGCAGATTCTGATCGGGACCCATGCGTTATTGTATGATAAAGTGGCGTTCGAGGATTTGGGGTTGGTGGTGATTGACGAGCAGCACAAGTTCGGGGTGGCGCAGCGGGCGGCGTTGATACGGCAGGGGGTGATGCCGGATGTTCTGGTGATGACGGCGACGCCGATTCCGCGGACCCTGACGATGACGATTTACGGGGATCTGGATGTTTCCTTGTTAGACGAGAAGCCGCCGGGGCGTGCGAAGATTGTGACTGCGGTTCGTGTTTCTCCGAAGCAGACGGATGTGACGAAGTTTGTGAAGGAGCAGTTGGGGCAGGGGCGGCAGGCGTATCTGGTTTATCCGCTGGTTGAGGAGAGTGGGACGCTGAAGGCGGAGTCCGCGACGGAGGCGTTTGAGAAGTGGCGAAAGCGGCTGGGTGGTTATGAGGTGGGGTTGATTCACGGGAAGCTCAAGCCGGAGGAGAAGGAGGAGGTGATGCGGCGGTTCCGTGAGGGGGAGATTGCGGCGTTGGTTGCGACGACGGTGATCGAGGTGGGGGTTGATGTTCCGAATGCGAGCGTGATGTTGCTGCACCATGCGGAGCGGTTCGGATTAGCGCAGATCCATCAGTTGCGGGGGCGGATCGGGAGGGGCGGTCACAAAGGGTATTGCATCCTGCTGACTGACGGGAAGAGCCCAGAGGCGTTGGAGAAGTTGAGGGTTTTGGAGCAGAGCGGGGATGGCTTCGAGATTGCGGAGGCGGATTTGCGGCTGCGTGGGCCGGGGGATGTGCTAGGGACGGCGCAGAGCGGGTTGTCCGACTTAAAGTTCGCGGATTTTCTAACGGACACCGCGTTGTTGCGGGAGGCGCGGGCGTTGGCGGACCGGGTGATTTCCGAGGATCCCATGCTGGACGGATGCCATGCGGGATTGCGGGGGCTGATCGATGATGAGCGGGCCGAAGGGGAAGCGGGAACGACGGCGTGATGGGATCAGAGACCGGCCTCGGCGAGGCGGTCGGCCATTTCCGATTTCTGGAGCTGTTGGGTGACCTCTTCCAGATCGCCCTCCATCAAGGATGTTAGATTGTGGGATGTGAAGCCGATGCGGTGATCGGTGACACGGGATTGGGGGAAGTTGTAGGTGCGGATTTTTTCCGACCGGTCACCTGAGCCGATGAGGCTGCGGCGGTGTGAGGAGTAGGCTTCCTGTTGCTCGCGCATTTTGCGTTCGTAGAGTTTCGAGCGCAGGATCTGGAGAGCCATTTCCTTGTTTTTGATTTGGGAGCGGCCGTCCTCGCAGCGGACGTAGAGGCCGGTGGGGAGGTGGAAGATCTGGACGGCGGATTCGGTGCGGTTGACGTGTTGGCCGCCAGCGCCGCCCGCGCGGCAGACTTCGATGCGGAGGTCTTCGGGTTTGAGTTCGACATCGACTTCCTCGGCTTCCGGGAGGACGGCGACGGTGACGGTGGAGGTGTGGACGCGGCCTTGGGTTTCGGTGGCGGGGACGCGTTGGACGCGGTGGACGCCGGATTCGTATTTGAGATGGCGGAAGACCTCATCGCCGGAGATGCGGAGGATGACTTCCTTGAAGCCGCCGACTTCGGAGGGGCTGCTTTCGAGGTGTTCGCAGCGCCAGCCGCGGCGCTCGGAGTGGCGCTGATAGAGACGCATCAGCTCGGAAGCGAAGAGGGATGCTTCGTCGCCACCGGCACCGGCGCGGATTTCGACGAGGGCGTCGCGGTCCTCGTCCGGATCGGCGGGGAGGAGGGCGTATTGGAGGTCGCTGGAGAGCTGTTTGCGTTCTGCTTCGAGGAGTGGGATTTCCTCGGCGGCCATTTCCGCGAGGTCGCTGTCGGTGGATTTCGCGAGGTCGAGATTTTCGATGTGGCGGCGATTGACGTCCTGGAGGCGGTCCCAGAGGTCGAGGGTTTGTTTGAGTTGGCGGTGTTCGCGGAGGAGAGCCGTGGCGCGTTTCGGGTCATCGAAGAGCGATGGATCGCCGATCGCTTCCTCCAGTTCGGAGAAGCGGTCGCGGCGTTTGGCGATCAGCTGGGAGTAGTCCATGGCGGGCTCGGGCGATTTGATACGCGCGAGGCGGCGTGAGGGGGAGGAAAAAGAATTTGTGAGAGAGAATGGCGCTGATGGGATCAGTCGCGGATCTCGGGGGAATCCGGCATGATGAGCATGGCACCGGTCCAGTTACCGGCGGGGAGGCGGAGGGTTTCGCCTTTCTTGATGTTGCGGGAGAAGGTGGCCACGGTGGTTTCGGCGGTGTCGTTGTAGCGGAAGGATTCGGGGCCGCGGGTCCAGTTGGAGAGATCGATTTTGGGTTGTTCGGGTGCGGTGATGATGCGGAGGGTGGTGTCTGCTTTGGCGGTGACGGTTAGGTAGGGTTTCGCGCCGCCGGGGAGCATGGTGTAGCGGAGACCTTCGAGGGATGGTGGGAGATTGAGCCAGAGGTATTGCCTGTTAGAGAATGCGCGATGGCGATTGCCGAGGAGGGTGATTTCGAAGGAATCGCCGCGAAGGGTGAAAGTTGGGGTTTCGTGGGTGAGGGGTGTGGGATCCGGGACGGGGACGTCGTTGGCGCGGGTGAGGGCGCGGAAGTTTTGCCAGCGGTGGAAGGTGAGAAAGTTGGCGTCGTGGTTGTTGCGTGCGCCGCCTTGGGCATCGTCCCATGCGGTTCGGCAGGCGGCGATGAGGTCGTTTCCTTCGAAGTGCCAGTCGACGTATTGGAAGCCGTGTTTTACGACATCGGGATGGTGGAGAAGGATGGAACGGACTTGCCAATCTCGGAGGTCGTTGGAGTGGATGAGGGCGAGGGTGTTGCGGGTTGAGGCGGGGCGGCCGAGGGGGGGATGATTTTCCGGGATGATGGTGGCGAGGGACCAGTAGCCGGGGCCGGTGGGGTCTTTGCGGATGGTGAATTTCTTTGATCCGCCGGGGAGGTCGATGAAGCCGGATGTTGGATCGAAGGTGGCGGTGGTGCCGTCTTTTGAGATTTGGATGATGGCGGCTTTCTCAGGGAGTTTCGAGGTGTCGACGCGGAGGATGTTGACGAGGTTTCCGATAGGATCGACGACGGCGTTGCCTTCGAGCCATGCGGCGAAATCGTTGTCGAGCCAAGTGGTGTCCCGGGCGATGGGGTTGGTGAAGGTCCAACTGGCAGGGTCTAACAAGTCGGCGCCGGATGGGGCGGACATCATGAGTGCGCGGTAGCGTTCTCCCCATTTGTTGCTGGTGTGTGCGTCCTCGATGGTGCGCCAGATTCGGCCGTCGTGTTTGATGACGGGCATGGGGGCGGTGTGCCATTGGCCTTCGGCGATGACTTTTGGGTCGGTCCAGGATTTTCCGGAGTCGGTGGATTTGCGGATGACGACATTGCCGTGGTGCTTGTCGGTTCCTAACAGGAAGACGGAGTTGCGGTGGGTGAAGAGGCCGGTCCAGAAGAAGCCTTCGAAATCTTGGAGGTGGGACCAGGATTTTCCTTTGTCTGTGGAGCGGTAGAGGCGGCCGCGGGCTATTTCGTGTTCCTTGCTTTTGGGGCCGAAGTGATCGTGGCTGGCGAGGTAGGAGCCATCGGGAGCGACGCAGAGGGAGGGTGATCCGATGTAGAGGCCGGAGGAGGCGGGGGAGTGGTGGATGATGGTGCCGGGGGGCGGGGATTGTGCTGAGGCGAGCACTGCGGTGGCGAGAAGGATGAAGAAGAGTCTCATGGCAACGTTCGGGCGGCGGTGATTGCGGTCAGGCCCGACTTTGCGTGGTGAGCTTCTTTTTCCCAGCAGATGATCCAGTTGGTGGATCGTTTTTCGATGAGGGATCTGGCAATTATGCGCTGAAATGTTGTAAGCGGTTGGGTTTTTCAGCGCGTTTCCGGATCAGGTGTGGGAGAGGGCCTGCTGGTGGAGGTTTTGGAGGATGTTGGCCGGGATGGGAGTGGGGTCCGGGTAGTCGAAGAGTTCGTTCTCGTAATTGCGGAGGGTGACGCGGCCGTTTCCGGAATCGACGAGGTAGTTGGGGTTGAGGGGGATTTTTCCGCCGCCACCGGGGCCATCGATGACGAATTGCGGGATGGCGTATCCGGTGGTGTGGCCACGGAGGCCCTCGATGATGGAGATGCCTTCGGAGACGGAGGTGCGGAGGTGGGATGAGCCGTTGATGAGGTCGCACTGATAGACGTAGTACGGCCGGACGCGGCACATGAGGAGTTTGTGGACGAGGGCTTTTTGGATATCGATGTGGTCGTTGACGCCGCGGAGGAGGACGGATTGGTTGCCGAGGGGGACGCCTGCGTTGGCGAGGCGTGCGAGGGCATCGCGGACTTCGGAGGTGAGTTCGCGGGGGTGGTTGGTGTGGATGGAGATGAAGAGGGGGTGGTGCTTTGAGAGCATTGCGCAGAGTTCCGGGGTGATGCGCTGGGGGAGGAAGATGGGGATGCGGGAGCCGATGCGGAGGAACTGGATGTGCGGGATGGCACGGAGGCGGGTGAGGATTTTATCGAGGCGATCGTCGGAGAAGAGGAGGGGATCGCCACCGGAGAGGAGGACGTCGCGGATTTCGGTGTGTTGTTCGAGGTAGCGGAAGGCGGGTTCCCACTGGGTTTCGAGGTGTTGTTCGCCGACGCCGGAGACGACGCGGGAGCGGGTGCAGTAGCGGCAGTAGGAGGCGCAGCGGTCGGTGACGAGGAAGAGGACGCGGTCTGGGTAGCGGTGGACGAGGCCGGGGACGGGCATGTGTGAGTCCTCGCCGCAGGGGTCTGCGAGTTCTTCTGGGGCGGTCCAGCCTTCCTCGATGCGGGGGATGACCTGGCGACGGATGGGGCAGTCGGGGTTGTCGCGATCGATGAGGTTGAAGTAGTGGGGAGTGATGCTCATCGCGAGCTTGGTGCCTGCGAGAAGGACGCCGGCGCGTTCCTCATCGGTGAGATTGAGGCGTGCTTCGAGATCGGCGAGGGAGTCGACGCGGTTGCGGAGTTGCCATCGGGCATCGCTCCAAGTTTCCATTGCCTCTTCCGGCCAGTAACCTGGTGCGTGGGAGAGGAAGGTGGGTTCGAGGTCGGTAGGGCGCATGAAGGCGTCGGACAAGTGGATCAAGTGTGCCGCAATCGGTGGATTCCGCAAATGAGAAGTTAGTTCCGGGAGGAATGGGTGCCAGCGCAGCGTTGGACGAGTTCGAGGAGGCGGCCGGTGGATGCGGCGACGGTGGGGGCGAAGGGTGTGCGGTCGTCTTTCGCATCGGCGGGTGGGATGGGTCCGGTGGCGACGCGTGCGGTGGGGAGCCCGGTTTCGAAGAGGAGGCTGGCGAGGTCTGTGTCGTCAGCGAGGCAGGCGACTTCTGCACCGACGACTTCGCCGAGGCCTTGGATGAGGGGGAGGGATTTGGCTTCGGTGTCGCGGGAGGTGAGCCAGAGGCGTTCGCCGGAGCCCATGGTTTCGACGCAGAGGACGGAGTGGGGTGGTCCTTGTTTGGCGATGGATTGGCGGGCGAGTTGGATGGTTTCGATGACTGGGGAGTCGGGGTCGTGGGTGTGGGGGATGAAGAGGAAGTGGACCGGGGATGGGTTTTTCGAGTTTGCCATGGCTTGGGCGGTGGCAAGGGTGGCGGCGAGGCCGGATGCGTTGAGGTCCGCGCCTTTTGAGCCGGGGCGGGAGTCGTAGGCGGCGAGGACCCAGACGGGTGGGGATGAGGGGTCTGATCCGGGGAGGGTGACGTGGAGCATGGGCCAGTTGGCGGGGCCGCGGAGGCGGTTGACGGTGTAGCCCATGTTGGATGAGCCGAGGAGGCCTTCGATCATGGATGCGGCGCGGGAGAGGTTTGAAGCGGCGCTTTCGGTGGAGGCGTGTCGTTCGCCGATGATTTCGACGAATTTTGTGAGGTCGTCCTTGAGGGATGGGATGGAGACGGCTCTGGCGAAGCGGGATTCTTGGGCGAGTTCGCGTTCCTTTTCCTTTTTGAAATGGAGCCAGAGGCCGATTCCGGCGGAGACGGCGAGCCAGAGCGGGAGTCCGACGAGGAGTGCGGAGGTGAGGAGGGGATTGCGGCGGCTCATGGGTTTTGATCCGTCGCTTCTCCGGGCTTGGAATCAAGTTCGATGTTTGGGGTGTTTTCCTCATCTCCATCGACTTCGATTTCCTTTCTCCAGCGTTGTGAGACCCAAGGGCGGATGAGGCCGTAGATCAGATAGATGCTGAAGAGGACGGCGGGCATGATGTAGTGGTATTTGACCACCATGAAGAGGATGACGAGGGCGGCGACGATGACGAGGGGGTTGGTGTGGGTGCGCCAGCCGACTTTTTTGAAGCTCGGGTAGCGGACATCGCTGACCATGAGCATGGAGAGTCCGAACATGGCACCTGCGAGGACGAATTTCCATGCGCCGAGGTTGCGGTCGGTTTCGTTGAAGTAGATGACGAGGTAGGTGAGGGAGGAGATGAATCCTGCGGCCATGGGGATGGGGAGGCCGCGGAAGTCGGTGTTGGTTTTGTTGGATTGGGGGAGTGCGGCGATGCAGTTGAAGCGGGCGAGGCGGATGGCTCCGCAGAGGACGTAGATGCAGGCGAGGGCCCAGCCGACGTTGTCGAGCGGTAGGAGGACGGCTTTGGCCATGAGCATGGAGGGAGCCATGCCGAAGGAGATGACATCGGCGAGGGAGTCGAATTCCCTGCCGAAGGGTGATTCTTTTCCACCGAGGCGGGCGAGGCGGCCATCGAGTAGGTCGAAGATGCAGGATGCGAAGATGAGGAGGATGGCCTTTTCGTAGAATGGCTGGGCGGCGGCGAAGTTATACTCGCTGCCGTTGGATGCGACGAGGATGCCGTTGAAGATGGTGAGGATGGCGAAGAACCCACAGGCGAGATTTCCCGCCGTCATGAGGTTCGGCAGGAAATAGATTTTGGGTTCGTCGGGGTCGCGAGTGCTCGCCATGCGGGGGAGTTTGCGCGGGAATGGGCGGGTGCGCAACCGCGCAATCGGGGGAATCAGGGGGTGCGATTCAGTCACGGGTTGTGGGAAGGGCGGATTCGATTTGGTCCAAGGAGACTCCGAGTGTGGCAAGGGTGAGGGTTTGGAGGTCGTCGCGCGGGCCTTGGAGGTGGATGGTGGTTTGGCGGTGGATGTGGGATTCTCCGGGTTTGAGGAAGAGCGCTGGGCTGGAGCTTTCGATTTCGTAGAAGGGGCCGAGCGGTTTGGCACCCGGCTCGGGTGGGCCGTCGTTGTAGGCATTGATGACATCGCCGGCAAAAGGCGGGAGGTCATCGGACCATTGGGAATCGACGTAGGGCCATTTGGCTTTTGCCGGATCATCGGGTGGGTCGAAACGGACGAGGGTGAGGACGCCGGTCTCCGCCTGCCAGCTTCCTGCGATGGCTTTGGATGCGTGTGGGGCGACGCCGAGTTTGCCACGTGAGGTTCCGTCGCCTTTGAAGAACAGGGTGTTCCCTGCGATTCGCGCGCGCTTTTCCGGAATGGGGCCGAAGCCGATATAGTCAGTGTTGACGGCTTTGCTTGCGCCGTCGACGAGGGGGATGACGATGGTGGTGGCGGATGATGGTTTGAACATCCCTAACAGCCAGATGGATGGGGCACCTGTTTCACGGGTCCATGGTTGGTCTCCGCGATTCGTTAGCGAGTTGGTGGTGGTGTAGGCGACGGCGTTGAGATTTTCGGGCACGTCCGTGTCGAGAAGGGTTGCGATGGAGGTTTTGTTTTTCCATTCGATTTCTCTGGAGAGCGTGAGGAGGAATGTGGTGCCTGCGCGATTTGTGAGTTCCGCCTGACGTTGGAATGAAACTGATAGAGGCGTTTGGGAGACGATGGGGAAGGGTTCGGTGTCGAGGAGGGCAGGGGTTTTCCAATGTTCGAATTCTTGTTTGACGCCGGGAGGGAAGAAGAGGGCGAAGCGGCCGCCTTCCGGTCCCAACCAGAGCCGTTCCTCTCCGCCAAAGACATGGATGTGGCGGTTCAATCCGGTGCGTTGATCTTCGGGAAGGATGCCGAGTTTTACGGCTTCGCGGCCGATCCATCCGAATCCATGGGCCGCGGAGCCTTTGGCGGTGGATGTCATGACGCGGCCTTGCCATGCGGGCGCGACGGCGATTTTTGAATCGCCGTGGCCAAGTTCGATGATGCGGGTGTGTTGTCGGAGGAAGGCGATGTCGTCGCCGTAGGTCGAGGCGTGGGCAGGGAGAATGGTGAGAGCCGAGATGATGACAGCCGAGGCTGTCGGGCGGACTGGTTGGTGGGGGATTCGGGTTTTGGATTTCATCGGCTTTCGCGGTTTGGCGGTGCCATTGGTGTGTCGTTGAATGCGATCTTCAATCCCTGACTGGGATACCCCCTAAAATGTGCAGTATGCGATTTGGGGCTTTGTGCCGAGGTATTGAGGTGATGGTTTGCTTTCATGACTTGGATGACGAGTTTGCCGGATCGGATGATTCCGGTGTGGATGATTTTATCCGAGGTCGTTCTTGCGTTGGTGTGGGGTGGCTGCTTCGTAGGTGATGAACGATGGGACCGGAGCCTCAGCCTTTTGACGGAAGTTTCGATGCGATGAGAAAGATCGTGGGGATGATACTGGTGTCTTGGCTTCTGGTGGTGCCGGGGGTACAGGGATCGGATTTGCATTTGCGGGAGTGGCACGTGGCCGACGGGTTGCCGGATGCGACGATTACGGTGATGGCGCAAACGCCGGATGGATGTCTGTGGGTTGGCACGCGGAAAGGGTTGGTGCGTTTTGACGGCCGGAAGTTCAAGCCGGTGGTGGCGCTGGACGGGTGGATCACCGGTTTGGAGGCGGATGAGGCGGGGGTGGTTTGGGTTTCTACGAGATGGGGTGATGTTTGGAAGGTGGGAAGGGCGGGTGCGGTTTCCGCCGTGCATGAAGGAGACAAAAATCAGGAAGGGCTAACCGATTTTTGGCCGGATGAGAACAGTCTCTGGTTGTCGAGGGATTTTCTATCATCGGACCGGTCGGGGGTTGTTTGGTATTGTGATCCGGGCGGCGCTTATTTGGGATTCCGGCCGGATGGCGGGGTGGTGCGGCCGGAGGTGGACGGTGCGACGTTTCTGGGTTGGGTGAGGGATCCGGAAGGGTGGTTGCATGCGATCCAGCCGGGCGGAACCGTCGCACTGTCGCCGGGTGGGAGGGGGGCGGATGGGACTGAGTTGGGAGAGGGAGGAAGTTGGGTTGAGGATCTTGGTGAATCGGTCGAAGGGCGGAAAGTGGTGAAGAAGTCGTTGACAAGGGGTGGGGTTGTTGAGCGGAGACTGGCCGATCTCGGAGATGATCTAACAGCGCAAATTGCGGTTTCCGCGAGTTTGGTGGATCGGGAGGGTAGGATCTGGGCGGCTCGGTGGTGGCGAGGCATCCAAGTGTCGGATGAAGGTGATGTTTGGGAGGATCCGGCAGGATTGGCGAGATTTCCGCGTTGTGTGGTGACTTGTCTGTTTGAGGATTTGCACGGATCGATCTGGGCAGGGACGTTGGGTGAGGGACTCTATCAGATGAGGAGGCAGCCAGTGGCATCGTTGCAGATTGCGGGCAACCGGTCGGAGACGATCATCACTTCGGTTTCGGTGGGACAAGGTGGGGTGCTGTGGGTAGGAACGGCTGGGGATGGTCTGTTCGAAAGGTCAGATGGCCGGATACTGCGGCATGAGGAGGTTGGATTGAGGGTGACGAGTGTGCTAGCGGACCGTGCCGGGCGGGTGTGGGTGGGAACACCCGAGTCGCTCTTTGTTAGGGAAGGTGATGGATTTGAATTGGAGGTTTCCGCGTTTGTGTTGGCGCTTCATGAGGATCGGGCGGGAAATGTTTGGGCGGGGACACAGACGGGATTGATTCGGTTTGGCGTTGATGGATCGAGGAAGGGATATGTTCCGGAGGCACCGTTGTTTCTGGATATCCGGTGCATTGCGGAGTCTCCGGAGGGAGAGATTTGGGTGGGTGGATTCGGAAGCGGACTCTGGCGGGTGGAGGGGGAACATCTGAAGGCTGTGCCTTTGGCTGGTTCGTTCAGGCAGAAGGATTTTCGTTCCATTTGTTTTGGGTCGGACGGATGTCTTTGGATCGGGACACTTTACAACGGGCTATATCGGTTGAAAAACGGTGAATTGCTGAATCTCGGAAGCAAGGATGGTCTTCCGGATGATTGTATCATTGGCATTCATCGCGAGGAGCGCGGGGTTCTTTGGTTTTCATCCAATAACGGAATCTTCGGGTGTCCGGAGAAGACGATTGGGAGGTATGAGCCCGGGGGTGCGGCACCTTTGGCCTTCTGGCAGGTGGGACTTGATGACGGTTTGGAGAGCCGGGGATGTTCGGGTGGGGGGCAGCCGGTGATCGCGGCGACGGAGGATGGGCAACTGCATGTGGCCAACATGACGGCGGTGGCGTCATTCCTTCCAAAGGAAATCGGGGATTTGCAGAGGATGCAGCAGATTTCGGTCGAGACGGTGAAGGCGGACGGTGTTGAGATGGCGGTTTTGGATGCGGAGGTGGTGGTTAAGTCGGGGGTCCGGCGATTTGAGTTTGAGATGCTAGCACCGGATCTGTTAGGTTCTGGGCGTCCGCAGGTGAGTTATCTTTTGGAGGGGCTTGATCGAGAGTGGTTGCAGACAGGACGTGAACTGACAGCGGTTTACAGTCGGCTGGCTCCGGGGCGCTATTCGCTGAGATTGCGAACTGCGGGGATGGATGGGGACTGGCATGAATCAGCACGGCCGTTGTTGCTGCGGGTGACACCTGCTTTTTACGAGACGATGTGGTTTCGTGTTCTGATCGGTATGTTTTTGGTGGGGATTGCGGTGCTTGTGATCTCATCGGGATATCGGCGCAAGTGGCGTGCAAAGGTGGAGAAGATGAGGCTGATGCAGGCAGTGGCGAACGAGCGGGCGCGGATTTCGCGGGACATGCATGATGATTTGGGGGCGCGGTTGACGGAGATTCTGTTGATCGGAGAGCGTGGTGCGGAGAAGGAGACGGGAACCTCGGCAGGGCCGCCGTTGGAGAAGATCGTGGTCAAGGCGCGAAGTGCGGTGCGGTCGTTAGAGGAGATCGTCTGGTCAGCGAATCCACGCAATGACAGCTTGCCTAGACTGGTGGATTATCTTTGTTCGACCGGGGAGGAGATTTGCGAATGTGCGGGGATCCGTTGTTGGCATGAGATACCGGAGATCATTCCACCGCTGCCGCTGCCGCCGGATTACCGACATCATGTGTTTTTGGCGGTTCGAGAGGCGTTTCACAATCTAGTGAAACATTCCGGGGCGAGCGATGCGTGGTTGGAGATCGGATTTCACGGTGATGAGATCGAGATCAAGGTTGAGGACAATGGCCGTGGTCCGGGTGAAGGAGTATCGAGGGAGGGTGAGGATGGGGTCCGGAACATCAAGTTCCGTATGGACATCTGTGGCGGTCGTTGCACCTCCGGGAGGCGTGAGGGAGGAGGGTGGTGCCTTGCCATGCGTATTCCGCTGCCGAGGGACGAAGGGGTGTTTGATTCCGGTCTGTTAAGAGAGTCGGCGAGGAGTTATGAATCATGAATCTTATGGAAATTGCAATATCACTTGTGGAAGATGATGAAGGTTTGCGGGAAGAGTTCGGTGAACTCATCGGGCAGACATCGGGTTTCCGACTTCATCGGTTTTACCGACATGCTGAGGAGGCGATTGAGAAATTGCCGGGTGAGGTGCCGGACATCCTGCTGATGGACATCAATCTGCCAGGGATGTCAGGCATTGAGTGCGTTCGGCGGTTGAAGAAGTCGCTGCCGGAGTTGCCGATCGTGATGCTAACGGTTTATGACGATTCGGATGCGCTGTTTGATTCGCTGATGGCGGGGGCGAACGGTTATCTGTTGAAACGGACGCCCCGGGTGAAGTTGGTGGAGGCGTTGTTTGAGGTGAGTTCCGGTGGTGCGCCGATGTCCCGTAAGATCGCGCGTAAGGTGGTAGAGTTCTTTCATCAGGCAAAGAGTGTGGAGCCGCGCAATCCTGAGTTGTCAGGTCTGACCAAGAGGGAACAGGAGATTCTCGGAGAGCTGGCGAAAGGGAGATCCTACAAGGAAATTGCGACCGCATGCGGGATCAGCGGCGACACTGTGAGGAAGCACATGTCCCGGATTTATGAGAAGCTGCACGTGCATTCACGGACCGAGGCGATTTTGAAGTTTCTGGGACATCCCCCCCCATAATGTGCCCTAGGCGGGGATTGAGGGTGTGTGTCAGCCTGATGCGGATAGGATGAGCCTGAAACGGGTTGAAGCCCGGCTGATTGTGAATCCGAGAACCACAATCCCATGAAATCAAAATCCCACCTGACAAGTTTGGTTGCGTTGGCGGCCGTTTTTATTTTGGAGGCTGCCCATGGTCAGATCCTGTTGAATTATCCACTGGGCGAGAGTGATCCTGGAGCCGTAGCGGTGGGTGTGGGGAATGCTACAACGGTGGATGCAGTGGGAGCCAAGGATCTTTCCGTTCTGGGATCGGGTTGCGTTTACAGTTCCAATGTTCCCGGAGCGCCAAGCACGCTTTCGATGTCCTTTGGTGGTTCGGGGCACTATGCCGCGACCGGGCAGTCGTTTTACAGCGGGGTTGATCTTGCGAATTTCGAAGTATCGGTGGATGTCTATCCGACAGCGGTCACTGGGTTCAACATCGCGTTGAGTCTTGGCCACAATGGAGCTGGAGCGCTGTTTCTCTATCATGTGGGGGACGGTGGGACGTGGCGGTTGCACAGCAACGGGAACGGCGACCGGATCGTCGGAGGAACCGTGACCTTCAATCAGTGGCAGAACCTGAGGGTTGTGCGAAGCGGTGGGTTGATGACACTTTATGTGAATGGAGTTTCAGTTGGAACCAATGCAAACTTCACAAGCACCGGGTCATTGGGAGATACGTTGACGGTCGGGGCCCATACCAAGAACCCTGGGACTTTCGAGTCCGAGGGGCGGTTCGTCGGGCAGATCGACAATCTAAGGATCGGTGCGCCGGATGGAGATGGCGACGGATTGCCGGATTTTTGGGAGACCGCGAACGGGCTTGATCCGGGCGACGACGGGACCACGGACCCTAACAACGGAGCCGGTGGGGATCCTGATGAGGATGGTTTTGGAAATCTTGCAGAGTTTGAGGCGGGTTCCGATCCGCAGGATGTCGATTCCACTCCGGTGGATGTGGATGCGGACGGATTGGAAGATCTTTGGGAGGTGGGGTACTTCGGAAGCCTCAATCAGAGTGGGGGTGGGGATCCCGACGGGGATTATGCGACCAACGAAGAGGAGGAGACTGCGGACACGAATCCCACAAGCCGTTTCGATTATCCGGACAGTGATGGGGATTTCCTGCCGGATGCTTGGGAGGTGCACTTTTTCGGTGAGCCGGGAGACACGTTTGAGCAGGCGATCGCGCGTCAGGGGATGTTGGATGATGCGGACGGGGATGAGTTCGACAATCTAACGGAGTTCGATGCGGGGACCGATCCAACCGACGCGGAATCGACACCGGATACCGATTTCGACGGGCTTCCGAACGCGTGGGAAGGTTCAAACGGGTTGGATCCTGATGATGATGGTTCGGGGAATTTCGACAATGGAGCGAGTGGAGATCCTGATGGTGACGGAGCGACCAATCTTCGTGAGTTCCAATTCGGGACGGATCCGCAGGACCCGGAGAGCATTGCGCCAAGCATTCCCACCCAGCACGTCTGGCAGTTGGGCGAGCTTGATGCCAGCGCCGCCGACGGTGTTGCGTTAAACGCGACCGGGACCGCAAATGGGAGCTACCGGCGTGATCTCACGTTGCAGGGTGGCAGCGGCAGCACCTACAGCAGCGAGGTTCCTACGGGTGGGAGCACGCTATCGGCGTTTTTCAATGGCAGCCAGTGTTACAGCGCCGTTCTTCCTACCGGTCCACCGCCTCCTGCCACGTTTTTCGCCGCTCCGGAATTCGATTTCTCAAACTGGGAGATCAGTGCTGATGTGCGTCCTACTGGTGCCACATCGTTTCACATTGCATTCACGATCGGGAGCAATCGTGGTGGTGATGGCGGGGCAGGCCGGAATTACTTCGTCTATCACACGGGAAGCACTTGGAATGTTCACAGCAACAACAACGGAAACTTCGATACCGGATTGCCGGTGACGATGAACGGTTGGCAGAAGTTGCGGCTGGTGCGTGCTGGTGGTGAGACCCGGCTTCATGTGGATGCCGGTGTGTCGGCACCGGTCCCATTTGCGCCAGTTGGGCTCAACGAAGTGATTACGATAGGTGGAAACCGGAATGATCCGGGATTCGAGGGTGGCTTCATCGGGCAAATCGACCAAGTGACACTGCTCGTTCCGCGTCCGTCTGCAACGGATGCGGATGGTGATGGGTTGTTGGATTCGTGGGAAACTCTTTATGGACTCTCAATCGGGAGTGGCACGGGTAATGATGGCCCGGAGGGGGATCCTGATGGTGATGGCGAATCCAACGCGCTGGAGTTTGCTTTCGGTGGAGACCCGAATGTTTCCGATGCGGGACTACGCAAGCGGGCTGCGGTCGATGAGGTGGGCGGGAGTGATTATCTCACACTGACTCTCGCGTTGCGGGATGGCACCGAGTTGACGGGCAGCGGTCCGTTTGTTGGGCAGAGGGATGGAATCCAGTATGAAGTCCGCGGGTCCCTCGATTTGATCGAGCATTTGGCGGAGCTTGTTGAAGTGGTGCCAGCGATCAGCGCCGGGCTGCCTTTGGCTTCGGAAGGTTACACTTACCGCACTTTCCGCCTTGCGGATGCCACTAGCGTCAATCCGAAGGGCTTTCTCCAAGGTCGCGCCAATTTGACTTCTCCTTGATCTTTCCATCCCAATCCCCACTAACAGAATAAAATGAAATCAAACTGCCTACTGAAACCGATCCTGCTGGCGATGGCCAGTTCCAGTGTTGCGAATGCGGCGCTCATCTATCGACTCGGAGAAGATGATTCGGGTGCATCCAACGGTTCCGCCCTGAGTTCCACCACCGTGGATTCCGGTGGTGGTGGTGACAACCTGAACCTTGTGGGTTCCGGCGGCACCTATACGAGCACCGTTCCTTTAGGTGGAAGCACCCTTGCGGGGTCCTTCAGCGGGAGTCAGCATTATGCGGCGACCGGGCTTGGTTTTTTTTCCGGTCTGGATCTCGCGGACTTCGAGTTCTCGGCAGATGTGAGGGCGACTGGAGTTTCCGGTTTCAACATCGCGATGAGCCTGGGCCATAACGGTGCGGGAGCGCTCTTTCTCTATCATGTGGGAGATGGTGGCACTTGGAGGCTGCACAGCAACGGGGTGGGCGACCTGATTTCCGGGGGAACCGTCACGTTCAACAACTGGCAAAATCTGAAGGTGGTTCGGAATTCCGGAGTGATTTCGCTGTTTGTCGATGATGTTTCCGTTGGGAGCAGCGGCAGCTTTACCAGCACTGGAGGGCTTGGTGATACCTTTTCGATCGGGGCGCATACCAAGAACCCGGGCACCTTCGAGTCGGAAGGGCGTTTCATCGGCCAGGTTGACAATGTGGTGATCGGCGCGATTCCCGAGCCATCTTCGGCATTGCTTGGCCTGGCTGGGCTTGGGATGGTGTTGCGGCGGCGCAGGGCTTGAGTAATCATTCTTGGGGGCGGCATCAGGTGTGCCGTCCCCTTTTTTTCATTTTCGTTGTGTTCATGAATTCGTTTTTCAAATCCGGCATGTTGGGTCTTAGAAGATATCTGGCGATTTTTCATTTCCTTCTGCTGTCGGTTGCTGGTAGTGCGGAGTCGCTATGGCCATTGGGTGAGAGTGATCCTGGTGCTGTTGCGGGCTCAGCGGTTGGAGTGGAGACTGTGGATTCGGTTTCTTCGAAGAATCTGAATCGGTTTGGGGATGGTGTGACTTACAGCAGCGATGTTGCAGCTGATTTGGGCGGACTGTGTGTGATGCTGGATGGTTCCGGTTATTTCACGGCTGCTGGTGAGGGGTTTTATGGGGGAATGGATCTGGCGAATTTCGAGTTGAGTTTTCGGGTCAAGCCGACGGCGGTGAATGCTTTTCATGTGCCGATGTGTTTGGGGCGGTATGGCTCCGGAGCGGCATTTGTTTATGTGAGTGGGACTTCGTGGAATTTTCATGTCAACGGACAGGGTGACCGGATCTCCGGAGCGCCCGGAAGCGCGATTCTGAATGAGTGGCAGAGTGTCGTTTTGAGGCGGGAGGACGGGGTTGTGTCGCTGATTGTGAATGGCAGTTTGGTCGGGACAACCACCGGGTTTCCCGCGACGTTGTCGGATGATTTCACGGTTGGCAGTGCCCTAAACGGGAGTGGTGGGCCTGACGGGCGGTTCATCGGGTTGATTGATCGGGTGAGATTGTCGGGCATTGATGCGGAGCCGCCACCGCCGCCACCGAGCGGGGAATTTGATGTGACCTTCGAGTCTTTGTTAGGCGAGATGGTGGGGCTGGACGGTTTGGCGAAGTTTCCGCTGATCGAGCACGAGTGTCTTCAGGCGAGCACTTATAATCGCGGATCGGTAGTGCGGGATCAGGCGGATCAGGGGACTTCCGGATGGTTTGCGGATGGTGATGGCGGCGGGTTCATCCGCACCGAGGTGATCAACGGGCAGCAGGAGTGGGTGGTGATGGAGCATGACGGGCCAGGGGCCTTGACCAGATATTGGACGCCGTTTTTCTATCAGTCTTTCGGCAACCGGACCGGTCCGAGGGTTCGCATTTATCTGGATGGGTCAACGACTCCGGTGATTGACGAGAACCTGATCGAATTGCTCAGCCGTTTGGACTGGGATACGGGCGAGTATGGCAGCAAGCCGGTGCCACAGAATTCGTTTGCTCTGCCCGAGCCATTCGCCAACTTCACCGCGCGGGCCGGGGTGATGCATTTGCCGATTCCGTTCGGTCAGTCGTGCAAGGTCACCTTAACAAGCCAGCCGTTTTACAACATCATCAACTACCGGGCCTATCCGGAGGGGACCGAGGTGCGGACCTTCACCGCAGCGGATCTTGCATCTCCGGCATTGGGGGCGACGGCGGATGAGTTGCTTGAGCCGGGATCTGCTGCTGGAGATGTGGGAGTGCAGACTCTGTCCATTCCGGCGGGAGGAGAGCTTGTGCTCGGGCTGCCTGAGGGGCCGGCGGTGGTGAGCGAGCTGGAGGTGGATCTGGATGAGGATGCCGTTGAGGCGAATCCTGCGCTGTTGAGGTCGCTGGTGATCGTCGGGAAGTTTGATGGGAATGAGAGCGTCTGGTGTCCGGTGGGGGATTTTTTCAGTAGTCCGGCAAGGATCAACGCGTTCAGGACCTTGGCGAGAACGACAACGATTGAGGACGGGCGAATGATTTGTCGTTGGCGGATGCCATATGAGTCAACAGGAGTGCTCCGGATCATCAACACCGGGAGCCATGCAACGATGGTTACGCTGCGTGTGAAAACCAGTGGCTGGGAGTGGGACGAGCGGTCGATGCATTTTCATGCGCGGTGGAGACCGGATGACATATCTCCAGGGACTCCGTTTCATGATTGGAACTTCGTGGAGGTGCAGGGAAAGGGTGTGCTGGTCGGAGATTCTTGGACGGTGCTCAATCTAACGGATGGTTGGTGGGGTGAGGGTGATGAGAAGATTTATGTGGATGAAGAATATGATGTGGCGAAGTTTCCCTCCCATTTCGGGACGGGGACCGAAGACTATTATGGTTGGGCGGGAGGAGTGGTTCCGACGAAGAATGACGAGTTTGCGACACCGTTTGAGGGGAACTGTCAGGTGGGATCGACGGCGGTGAATTCTCCACGGGGTTTTAATGTGAGCACGCGGACACGGATGCTCGACGCGATTCCATTCCGGAGCCGTTTGGTGTTCGACATGGAGGCATCACCGGGGGTTGACCAGAGGAACGCCTGGGATCTGCTGATGTATTCCTGTGCGACGTTTTGGTATGCCATTCCGGGGGCGACATCGAACCGGCCGGGGATGCCGGAGAAGTCTGCGATTCCGATCACGCCTTTGGCGGGCTTGCAGGCTCAGTCTGATGCTTTGAAGGTTGGGGGACCGGGAGGAATCGATGGCGCGATCGAGGCGGAAGCGATCACTCCTTCGGTCGTGTCTCCGGGGGTGACGCATCGTTTGGTGACACCGGTAGGCGATTTGGGGGTGGCGGTGAGTGGAGGGGCTTATCGTGAAGTGGATTTCGGAGCGGATGGGGATTTTGTGGAGTTCCGGCTTACGGAGCAGTTCACGGAGCGGATGGTTCGTTTGATTCTGGTGAGCGGGCCGGGTGGTGGCGAGGTGGATGTTTTTGTGAATGGCAAGAAGGTGTTGGATGGACTGAGTTTGGAGTCCGAGGAGGAGGGCGTGGAGGAGATCCGGTTGGGATTGTTTCAGCCTCAGGATGCGGCGTTGGTGGTCCGGGTGGTGAATTCCGGGGGGGCTAAGGAGGTTGGAATCGATGCGTTCCGGTCCATCGAGCCGAAGGAGACATCATGGAACCGATATGAGTGGCGAATGGGGGAGGATGATGCGGGGGGCGAATTGGGGGCAGCGGTGGTTGGAGGAAGTCAGATGCGTGGTGGGGATGGGGAACTCGGGGTGGTGGGGAATGCTAGTTACACGGAGGGTGAGGGAGGTGGGCTGGCGGTTCAATTTGAAGGGCAGTCCCATCTTTCGTCACAGGGCGCGGGATTACTGGCGAATGTCGACTACAGTGAATTCGAGCTGAGTTTCAGGGCAAAGCTTGGCAATTTATCGGGCTATCAGATTGCGGTCGCTTTGGGTCGTTATGGCTCGGGCTCGTCTTTTATCTATCAGACATTCGGTTCGTGGAGATTTCATTTGAATGGAGGTGGCGATCTTATTGTCGGAGCGGCGGGATCCGCCGTTGCGGGTGTGTGGCAGGAGGTGAAGCTGGCAAGGAGTTCAGGTGTGACGCGGTTGTATGTTGATGGTGAGGAAATGGGGTCGACAGGGTCCTGGGTTCGGCCAGCGGATGATTTCACAGTGGCAGCGGCGATCAATGGATCTGGAGGACCAGATGGGCGGTTCAGTGGTGCGATTGATCAGGTGGTGCTGAGCACCGGGATAGTGGAATACGGCGATTTTATTGTTACTTCGGCACCTTCGGATGCGAATTCGTCCCTTTTTTCTCCTGTGGCAGATGCGGATGGAGATGGGGCGTCGAATCTATTGGAGTTTCTTTTCAATACCGATGCTTTTAATGGAGGAAGCCTTCCTCCTGCGACGATCAAGTTGCGGGAGGATGGAATTCCTGAGGGAGTTTCATTTCCGCTTTCAGAAGCGGCTCGCGATCTTGTTTATTGGGAGATCGAGTGGTCTGCTGATATGAGGGACTGGGAGATTTTGGTGAGGCAGCCGCATCGCGATTTGAACGGTGAAGGGAAGGTAGTTGTTACTTTTCCCGAGGGTGGAGGGCCGCGAGGGTTTGTCCGGCTGAGGGTGCCGGGACCGGGGTATGTGCCCTGAATCAGGGGGTGGTGATGCGGACGCGGAGGAAGGCTTGGGAGGGAGGGAGGGGGGTGAGGGAGTAGCGGAGGGTGGAGCGGTTGGGGGTGGTGGCGGTTTCGGAGATTTTGGTGATGCCGGTTTGGGTCCAGGTGGTGAGGTTGTCGGACCACTCGGCGATGAGGGTGACGTCGTCGGTGCCGAGGCGGCGGTCGATGGAGAAGATTCCGGTGGCGGGATCGAAGGTGGGTTGGATGCCGTCGAGTGCGTAGAGGAGAAGGTCTTGGCCGGGTTGGAGGGGGATGGAGTCGGATGTGGATGGGTTTCCGAAGTCTGTGGCGCTGGGGCGCCATGAGTCCGGCGAGTTGGGGTTGGCGGGATTGGTGAGGACGATGGAGCGGCCGAGGCCGGAGGCGGAGGGTTGCCAGGGGAAGGAGGTGCCGTAGGTGAAGTCGACGAGGGTGATGCCGGTTGATGTTTCGATGCGGATGCGTTCGCCGGTGTTAGAAAGGGCGGTGTTGTTTTCGAAGACTCCGGCGATGGGGATGGAGGTGCCGTAGAGGGTTTCGAAGGCGGCGGGGTTTCTAACAAGGAGGATGCGGCTGTTAGGCGCAAGGGTGGTGCCATCCGGGAAGGAGTAGTCGATGCCGTTGGTGAAGCGTGCGCCGGAGAGGTCGAGGGCGGAGACCGGGTCGGCGTTCCAGAGTTCGATGAATTCGGCGAGGTCGTGGGGGGCGGGAGGGTTGTAGGAGAGTTCGGAGACGATGAGATTTGCCGGGGATGGCTGGATGAGGGAAACCTGATAGACGGATTCCTGGAGGGCGCTCCAGGTGGCGCCGTTTTTGGCGCGGAGGCGGAGGGTGGTGATGCCGGGTTGGTCGAGAACGAGTGCGGTTGAGCTGTTTTGGCGGTTGGCGGTGAGCGAGAGGTTCATGCTGAGGTCGCTGCTGGTGTTGTTCGACTGGTGGACTTCGACGGCGACGACGTTGTTGCCTGTGATGAGGGTGGTGGTATCGAGGGTGAAGTTTTCGATGGTGTCCTCGATGGCGCTTCCGAAGAAGAGGTCCGGTGCGGGATTGGTGGGGAGGTTTCCAGCGACGCGGGTGCCGTTGATGTAGACGGCGAAGGAGTCGTCGTATTCCACTGAGAGGTTGAGGGAGGTGATTTCCGAGAGGTTGGAGATGGTGAAGGATTTGCGGAAGTAGACGGCGGATGGTTTGGGATTGGGCGGTGTGGGGATTGCGGTGGATTCATCGCCATCGCCGTAGCCGATTTCGGCGGTGCCGGTGGGCCATGAGGTGTCGACGAAGGAGGTGGTCCTCCATGTGGTGCCGAGGTCGGTGGCGGGTGAGAGGTAGCGCCAGCCGGTTGCGGACCAGGGGACGAGTTCCTCGGTGGTGGTGGAGGGGATGTAGAGTTGAGCGCCGGGGCGGAGGGCACCGCCGATGGCGCGTGGGTCCGAGCCATCGGGCATGTAGTAGATTTCCGCGCCGGGAGGGCCGGTGATGTCGAGGGGTGTGTTGACTGCGACCGCGCCGCTGTTAGGGGTTGGGACCGGGGCGTCGATGGATGGGTAAAGGCCGTCGTTGCGGAGTTGGTTGAGGACGACGGAGCCGCGTTGGGGGAGGTAGTTGAGGAGGTTGTTGCGGGCGTTTTGCCAGGTGAGCCGGGTTTTGGGGATGGGGTTTTTGGCGTCGCCCCAGCGAGCGCTTTCGGCGATGATGGAGGCGTCGACGATGGCGGCGAAGTTGTTGACGCGATCGAGCCATGCCTGGGTGGTGAGGGCGCCGTTGTTGAAGAGGTGGCGGTGTGCGCGGTCGGCCCAGCGCATGCGGTATTCGGCGTTTCCGATGAGGTCCTGGTGGAGGAACATGGGATTGGCGTAGGAGATGTTGGATTCGTTGGCGCTGGGGAAGGGTCCGGTGCGGTCTTCGTTGACGTTGAAGAGGGAATGTTCGAAGTCGTGGACGTAGAAGCGGAAGCCTTGGCCGGGGTTGTTGTCGCGGCGGCGGGATGCGGACCAGTTGTTGGCGCGGTCGTTGCCGAGGAAGGCTGAGGTCGCACCGTCGAAGTTTCCGGTCCAGAAGGTGGTCATGAGGTAGTCGATGAGGTTGTCGGCATCGAGGAGGACTGGGTCTGCGGTGGGGTTGACGCCATCGGCGGCGAGGCCTTGCATGCGGAAGTAGTTTTGGTTGGTGGGGTTGGCGCGATGGGTTTTGGCGAGGTTCCAGAGGGCGTTCCAGGCGTCTGCGTTTCCTTCGACGGCCTGGGTGGTGTAGTTGGAGTCTTGCTCGGCTTTGACGACGTCGTATTCTTCCTTGGTTCCGCCGTAGTAGGTGGCGGCGAAGTCGGCTTCGGTGCGTTCGTCGAGGTTGAAGAGGCCCCAGTATTGGCCGTTGAGATAGAGGTGGACGTAGCGGACGTGAGAGCCGGGTTGGCCCATGTCGAGGAAGGCCTGGCGGGAGGATTCCTCGCGGAGGAAGGTGTTTTGGTCGTCGTTTTGGAAGGACCAGGAGTAGTTTTGCGAGGTTCGGAAGTCGATTTTATCGAAGACGGAAGCGCCTTGATCGCCGAAGAGGGGGTAGTTGAGTTTTGCCGCGCCGTATTCGCTGCGGAAGAGGAAGCGGAGGGCGTGTTTTGGGTTATCGGTGGAGCGGGAGAATCCGCCGCGGATGCGGAGTCCGGCGTTGATTTGGAATTCGCTGGTGCCGTTGGTGTTTTCGGGTGTTGGGGGATTGATCCATTCGAGGGAGGCCGGGCGTTCGGCTGAGATGCCGCGGTCGTAGGGGTTGGCGTAGATGCCGCGTGAGCCGCCGATGTTGAAGAGGTTCGGGAGGTCGGTGGTGATGATGACGCTGGGGAGGGAGAGGAGTGCGTTTTTGACTTGGGTTTGGCCGCCGATTTGTGGGTTGGCGTGATTGACGATTTCCGGATCCATTCCGTAGTCGAGGACTTGGGAGGTGCCGCTTGTGGATGGCCAGCCAGGAGGGGCGCTTCCGTTAGAGCTTTGGGTGATGACGTCGTTGGGGAAGAGGTAGGTGTGGGTGGAGACGGGTGAGTTATCGAAATCTGGCTTGTAGGCGACGGCGCGGATGACGGTGGTGGAGGAGATGTTGAGAGGGGTGGTGTAGAGGGTTCCGTTGGTGGAGCTTGGGGTGGATCCGTTGGTGGTGTATCGGATATTGGCACCGGGTGTGGTGGTGGTGAGAGTGAGGGAGACGGGGGAGGTGAAGATGCCGCGTTGGGTGGAGAAGGAGACTTCGGCGACGGGGCCGAGGGAGCTGATGGGGCCGTTGATCCAGCCGGGGGTGGCGAGATTTCCGGCGTAGAGGGCGGGACCGGGATCGTTGGCGATGCTGCCGCTGATGAGTTCGGGGATGATGAGGAATCCGGTGTCGCTGGTGGAGGTGCGCATGCCCTGGATGGCGAGGAGGGGGGAGGGGGCGGAGAGGGAGGGGAGTGCGGAGGTGACGTTGAAGCCGCGTTTCTGGAGGCTGGCTTCGGTGGAGAGCGGGGTGACGGCGGCGGAGTTCCAGGCGAGGGTTTGCGGTGTGTTGTCGCGGGCGATTTCGGTGCCGTTGAGGAATGCGGCGAAGCCATCGTTGGCGCGCATGACGAGCGAGAGGGAGGTGGCAGCGCCTGGGGAGCCGGTGGGGGTGGTGCGGAAGTAGGCGCTGGTTCTGCCGCTCATGGCGGTTTGGATGTTGGTGGCGATGATGCTGCCGGTGCCGTTCGGGAAGGTGGCTGCTGCGAGGCCGCCGTTGGCGACGTCGCCGACGAGGCGGAAGGCTGTCGCATCGAAGGAGGTGCGGATGCCGGGTGCGGCGAAGAATTCCACGCAGTCGCCACCGCCGCCTTCGAACATGATGATTTCGAATTCGTGCCAACCGGCGGAGAGGCTGATGGTGCCGAAGTGGTCTTGCGCGCCGTGGAAGGAGTCGTCGACCATGACGTTGTTGCCGTTGATGCGGATGCGGCCGCCGTCGTCGGAATTGAGGCCGAAGGTGTAATTTCCGGGGGTGATGATTTGGACGAAGCCGGTGCCGCGGATGGCATATTGGTCGCCGATGCCTGCGGGGGGCGGGGTGTTGTTTCCGTATCTGCCATCGCCGCCTTCGCCGAGGATGTTGACGGTGGGGAGGACGACGGTGGCTGAGGATGAGACCTGTGGGTCGCTATCGGGGAGGAGGACGAGGTTCGCGGCGTCGGTTAGGCCGCCGATGCCGCCGTTTTTGAAGACGTGGCGGACGGTGATGCCGGGGACGGTGAGGCCGAAGCCGAAGCCGCTTGGGCCGGTGGTCCAACTGCTAGAATTGAAGGCGGGGGATGCCCAGTTGAGGCCTGGGTTGCTGATGCTGGAGGGGACGCGGTAGGAGAAGGTTGCGCCGGTGGCGACGTGGACGGTGGAGTCGAAGCGGAGGCCCCAGGAGCCGTCGGTTTCCTGGGGTGGAAAGGCGGGTGCGAATTGGTGTTCGATGGTGGTGCCGTCCGGGCGGACGAGTGCGAGGTATTCACCGCCTTTGGATAGGGCGAAGTTGGTGTGGAGGGGGGCTGCCGGGTCTCTGAGGTTGAGGTTGGATGCCCAGACGACGCGGAATTCGCCGGGGGCGAGGGTGATGGTGGGGAAGCGCCATTTGGTGAGGTCGGCGGCGTTGTCGGTGAGGGACCAATCGGTGAGGTCGATGGGTTGGGAGGAGGGGTTGTGGATTTCGATCCAGTCGGGGAAGTTTCCGAAGTTGTCGGCGATGGTGGTTGAGTTATCGGCCATGAACTCGCTGATCACGGCTTGGGCAGCTCCTTTGGTGGGGAGCAGGGGTATCAGCAAGGCGAGGGTGCAGGAGAGTCGCATGGATGTTTTTAAGGTTGATTCTCTAGGTGTGCAACTCCGGAAGGGGTTGAATGGAAGGTGGGGTGGATTGGTGTGGTTTTGTGCGAAGGAGGGGGTTGCAGCGGGAACAGGACCCGGCTAGGGTGACGCTATTGATACCGATGAAGCTGACTTTTGCCCTGCCGATGGTGTTGTTGTTCGGGTGGATTTCCACCGCGTCCGCGCGACCTTATGTGAATGACAAGAAGGCGCCTGAGGACAGGAAGGATCTGGAGGTGATCCAGAAGTCGCTGACTTCGGTGTTGCCGAAGGCGCGTGCGGCGACGGTTTGCATTGACCTGGGTGAGGGATCCGGCAGCGGGGTGATTGTTTCGGAGGATGGGTTGGTTCTAACAGCCGCGCACGTGAGCACGGGGGTTGGCAAGGAGTTGACGGTGATCATGGAGGACGGGAAGAAGCTGAAGGCGGAGTCGCTGGGGTTGGTGGCGGACACGGATGCGGCGATGGTGAAGATTTTGGAGAAGGGGCCGTTTCCGTTCGTGGAGATTGATCGGGCGGAGTCGACCAAGCTGGGTGACTGGGTTTTTTCGCTAGGGCATTCCGGGGGATTTGACAAGGAGCGGGGGTCGGTTGTGAGGTTGGGGCGATTGGTGCGGATTGCGAATGCGACGTTTCAATCCGACTGCACGCTGATTGGTGGTGATTCGGGCGGGCCGTTGTTTGATCTGGAGGGGCGGCTGATCGGGATTCACTCGCGGGTGGGAGCGCAGTTGCAGGTGAACATGCATGTTCCGATGAAGGTTTATGTCGAGAACTGGGACGGGATGATGAAGTCGGAGTTCATCGGGGAGGGTCCTTTTGCACAGAAGCCGGTGAAGGGGAACGGGTTTCTGGGGCTTGCGACGGAGGCTCGTGATGAGGGGGGATTGAAGGTGACGAAGGTCGGGCGGGAGAGTCCGGCGGAGGAGGCCGGGATCAAGGAGGGGGATGTGATTCTTAAGATGAATGATGTGGATTTGAAGACCCGGGAGCAGATGCAGGATTTGCTCAAGGAGATGGCAGCGGGTGACAAGCTCGCGCTGGAACTGTTGCGTGATGGCAAGAAGGAAACGATCAATCTGAAACTCGGTGAACGCTAAACTCATTCTTACAAGCATTCTGTTAGGAAGTGCGCTGAATACGGCGGCCTTCCAGAGTCTGGAGTCCAACTATCGCACGACGGGCAACGGGGTGGTTGCGGCGTTTGAGCCGCAGCGGCAGGTGTTGCAGACGTCCAGCGCGGTGATTCTCGATGGTCGGCGGGAGATCCAGTATGGTGTGGTTGTTTCGCCGGAGGGGCATATTCTAACAAAGGCCAGCGAGCTGAAGGAGGTGAAGAAGCTGGGAGTCACCGTGGATGGCACGCAGTACAAGGAGGTGGAGATTCTGGGGACGGATGAGGATTGGGATGTGGCGTTGTTGAAAGTTCCCGCAGCAGGCTTGATTCCGGTGGTTTATGCACCGACCAGCGCGGTGGAGCAGGGGACGTGGGTGGTGGCGAATGGGGCGACGACGCGGACGAAGCGTCGGTTGCTTGCGGGGATCATCAGCGCGAAGCCAAGGGAGATTCCGATTGCGGGAGGGGCGGCGATCGGGTTGCAACTTGAGACCAAGGGCAAGCAGTTAGAGATCAAGGAAGTGGTCGAGAAGAGTGGTGCGGAGGAGGCCGGGTTGAAGAAGGGAGATCTGGTGATCAGTGTGGATGGGAAGGCGATTTCCAAGATCGAGGAGATGGCCGAAGCGCTGAAAGGGAAGAAGCCAGGGGTGATCGTGAAAGTGATTGTGAGCCGAGCGAAGAAGGAGATGGCCTTTGATGTGAAGCTGATGGCCCGCTCGCAGATGGTCGAGGAGGAGGTGACGCGCAATGATCAGATGAGCGGTGAGTATTCCGCTCGGCGTAGTGGTTTTCCGCGGGTTCTCCAGCATGACATCATGTTAGGGAGCAGGCGCAACATCGGTGGTCCGCTGTTGGATTTGGACGGGCGCTGTCTGGGGATGAACATCGCGCGGGTGAATCGGTGTGAGAATTTCACGATTCCGTGTGAGGAGTTGAAGGAGATTGCGGCGCGGATGATCAAGGAGGCAGCGAAGTGAGCGAGGAGAAAACCGATTTGGCACCGGTTGCGGAGGTGGCTGCCCCTGAGGCGGTGCCGGGCTTGCGTTCGGATTTGGCGGTGCTGATGAAGGTTCGGCTGAACTTTTTCGTGCTGATTACGGCGTTTTTCGGGTATTTGCTGGCATCGAAGGGGCAGTCGATGGAGTGGATGAGGTTGCTGCATCTGATCATCGGGACGGCGGCGGCGGCGTTCGGGTCGGCGGCGTTCAACCAGTTGATGGAGGTTGATCTGGATGCGCGGATGCGGCGGACGGCGAACCGGCCTTTGCCGTCGCGGCGGATGGATCCTTTGGTTGCGTTCGGGATCGGGTGGGTGCTTTCCGCGTTGGGGATCATTCATCTTGCGGTGAATGTTGGACATCTTGCTGCTTATCTAACAGCGGCGACGGTGGCGGTCTATGTTTTCATTTACACGCCGCTGAAGCGTTTCAGTTCGACGAACACGCTGGTGGGGGCGATTCCCGGGGCGATTCCGCCGATGATCGGGTGGGTGGGTGCGGGTGGGGGATTGGGGTGGCAGGCGTGGTTTCTTTTCGGGTTGTTGTTTTTCTGGCAGCTTCCGCATTTCATCGCGATCAACTGGCTGTGCCGCGAGGAGTATGAATCGGCGGGATACAAGATGTGGTCGAATGGAGATGTGAGTGGAAAGAAGAGCGGGCTGTTGTCCGGGATGTTTGCGCTGATGCTGGCGGGTTTCTCGCTGATTCCGGCGTGGCAGGGATTTGCGAATCTGGTGTGGACGATTGGCGGGCCTTTGTTGGCGTTGCTGATGACGGCGCTGGCGGTCAAGTTCTCGGTGGAGGGGGATCGTTCTTCCGCGCGGCGGCTGTTCTTTTTCACTCTGTTGTATTTGCCGGTGGCGCTGGTGGTACTGCTGCTGGCGTGGAAGAAATAGGGACGTGGTCGAGGAACCAGCCGCCGATGGCGGCGAAGAGCGGGTAGTCGGTGATCAGGATGTTTTCGTGGGTGGCGGCGGGGACTTCGATCCAGCGTTTCGGGGTGGTTGCGGGCAGGGAATGGAAGAGGTGTTTTCCGGAAGTGATAGGGATGGTCCGGTCGGCGGTGCCGTGGGCGATGAGGGTGGGGATGTTAGATGAAGAGAGGATTTTGGCCGGGTGGATGGAACCGATCGGAAGGCCGGTGCGTGATTGAAATCCGGATGCGATGGAGCGGAAGATCATGGGGCCGCAGGTGTTGCCGAGTTGGAGATCGCATTGTGCGGCGATGATGGGAGAGAAGCGGTCGAAGCTTTGGAGGATGACCATGGCGGACCATGGGGCGGAGGGTTCGGCCATGGAGTGGATGGCGACGGATCCGCCCATGGACATGCCGAGGATGCCGGCGGGTGTTGGGCTGAAGCGGTGTGCGATGGCGGCTTCGCGGAGGATTTTTGCGGGGAGGGAGGCTTCGCGGATGCCGTAGGTGGCGAGTTTTTCCGGGTGGTCGCCGTGTGCGGGGAGATCGGGGATGACGCAAATGAAGCCGATGGCGCAGAAGCGTTCGGCCATGGGGAGGAAGTCCTCTTTGCGACCGCGGCGGCCGTGGACGAGGACGAGGGTGCCGATGATTTCGCGAGGTTGGGTGAGGAGGCGGCCTTCGGCGAGGAGTTGGTTGCGGAGGATTGCGCCGCGTGAGTTGGGTTGGACGGTATTGTTAGGCGTGCAGATGATGACGGGGGTGCCGTCGCTGGTGGTGAATTTCTCGATTTTGATCGCGAACTTCGAGGGATCGTCAAGGATGGCTTGGTGATAGGACTGGAGCGGGCGGCGGGGCGGGGTGGTGATTTCATTCACCGCGTGGCGGATGAAGAAGAAGGGTGTTAGAAGGAATAGGATGATCAGGACAAAGATCCAGCGCCGCCAGTGCTTGAGG
>SXGQ01607746.1_pt1 | contig 45269 bp, 32 predicted proteins | sample 3178371 | NCBI WGS metagenome assembly SXGQ01 (sample SAMN11356859, study PRJNA531348) | freshwater metagenome | isolation source: freshwater sample F1-20 | place: China: Fuxian Lake, Yuxi | collected 2017-12-25 | reverse complement strand
GCTACATCATCCCCACCGAGGAGATCGAGATCTTCCTCGCCGACGTCGCCGACGGCCGCTACGACGGCAAGCCGCGGCTCGCCGTGAAAGTCGACAAACTGGAGAATCAGGCGCTGCGCGACTCCCTCGGCGTTGCCAAGGGGACCAGCGGCGTGATCGTGACCGAACCGGAGACGCCGGCCGCCGACCCCCTCCTCCGTCGCTGGGACGTGATCACCAAGATCGGCGACACCCCCATCGACGACCAGGGCGCGATCACCGTGGAGGGGATGCCGCGTGTGTCGTTCTTCTACGACGTCCAGCGCAGCGCCGTCGATGGTGCGGTGCCCCTGACGGTTCTCCGCGACGGCGTTGCACAGACGGTGCGCGTGCCCTGCCCCACGCAGCAGCCACTCGTGCTCCCGGAACTGCGCGGGGGATACCCCGAGTATTTCGTCTTCGGCCCGGTGGTGTTCACCGCGGCCACCGCCGAGCATGCCGCGTCGCTCGAGGCCAACCCGCGCTTCGCCGCGGTGATGGCGGCGATCGGCAATCCACTCGCAACGCGCCGCGCCGACCAGCCCGCCTTCCCCGGGGAACGGCTGGTGATGGTCTGCGCGCCGCTGTTTCCGCACCGCCTCTCGCGCGGCTACGACAGCCCGGCCGGCCGGGTCGTGGCAACGGTCAACAAGCAGCCGGTGAAGAACCTCGAACACTTCGTGGCGCTGCTCCGCGACGCCGACGGCGAATTCGTCGTCTTCGAGTTCGCCGGCCGGGGATCGCCGCCGCTCGTCTTCCCACGGCGCGAGGCGATCGCCGCCACCGAGGAGATCCTCACCGACAACGGCGTGCGCTCGCAGGGATCGCCGGGGCCGCTGGCGGTGTGGAACGAGAAGCCCGCTGCGGCACCATGACGCCCGCAGCCGTGCTCCGCCCCGGCGCTTGGCCGGGACCCGACCGGCACGCGCTCACCCGGCCGGTCGCTCTCAATGCTCGACGTCGGCGCCCGGTTCGGGGAGCCAGTGGGTGAGCAGCGCACCGACGAGGGCATAGGCGCCCGCGACCGCCGCCCCCACCACCGCGATCTTCACCGGATCGGGCGGGCTGGCCGCCGAGAAGGTGAGCGTCAGCCAGGCGGCGGCGGTGCCCAGCACGCGGCCGCCGATGTTGGCGGCGAAGCTCTCGCCGGTGCCACGGAGATGGGTGGGGAAGACCAGCGGGATGTAGTTCCCCCAGAAGCTGAATTGCGACACCGTCAGCAGGCCGGCGATGAACACCCCCGCCTTGATCGCCGTCAGCGATCCGGCACTGCCGAGCTGGGTCGAAACCCACCAGAAGAACGCCGGCACGAACAGCAGCGCAGGCCACTGGAAGAGGCGCAGGAGCGTGCGCCGGCTGACGATTCGCAGCGCCGCGAAGGCGAGGAGCACGCGCCCCATGAGCCCGCCCACCTCCTGGAAGATCGTCACGCCGGCCACCGCCTCGTCGGTGGCGTTGCCGGCGATGCTCTTGAGCCGCCCGGGGGGAATCGTCTCCCCCTTCGCGGCCGCCTTCGCCACGGCCTCCTCCTGCGCCGACTTCGCCTCGGCAAGGATCGCGGCATGCCCACCCTTCTGGGCGCCGAGGATCTGGGGGAGCTGCTGGATGGCGCCGAACGCGATCCCGTAGCTGGCGGCGAAGACGAGCGTGGTCATGACCGTCGTGCGCACCAGTTCGGGGCTGAACAGCGCGGCGATGCTCGGCCGGCGCAGCGTGCCGGCCGCCTTCTTCTGCGCCCAGACCGGGCTTTCGGGCAGGAAGGGGCGGATGAGGATCAGCGGCAGCGCGGGGATGACACCGGAGATGAGCGTGTAGCGCCATGCCTGGTGGTCGCCGTGGATCGCCGGCAGCGCGAGGGCGAACTTCGCCGCGAGGATGTTGGCGGCACCGACGAGCAGACCGCCGAACGACGAGAAGGCCTGCGTCCAGCCGAGGGCGTTTTCCCGGGCCTTCGCGTCGGGGAAGAGTTCTGCCAGCCAGGCAACGGCCGCCACGAACTCGACGCACACCCCGATGAACACCAGGCAGCGGAAGAACAGCAGCAGCGGCAGGCTGGTGGCGAACCCGGCGGCCAGCGCGGCGAAGGCGTAGAGGAGGATGCTGAAGGTGAGCACACGGCGGCGTCCGAGCAGGTCGGTGAGATATCCACCCACCAGCCCGAACACGCCACCGGCGATCGCCGGCACGAAGAACAGGGTCCGTGCCCAGCCGACGTAGCTCTTGCCGCCGGGGCTCCACAGCGCCGCCGCGTCGGCCTGCGCCATCCCTGCGGCGACGAGCGCCTGCACCTCCCCCTTGGCGAGCTCCTGGATCGCCGGCTTGATGATCAGCGGCAGCATCAGCAGCTCGTAGATATCGAACGCGAACCCGATGGCCGCGATCGCACAGACGAGCCAGCCGGTGGCGGAGAGCCGACCGGACGAGGTGAGCCCGGCGGATTCACCGCCGGCCGGGGGAGTGGCCGCCATGCACGGATGCTCCAAAAAGGGCGGGAGCGGCTGTGCGCCGCTCCCGGGAAGGCACCAGTGTAGTGACCGGCCGACGCCAGTGCGTCAGGGCCCGATCGAGGGCGGGCACTTGGTGAGGAAGTCGCGCGGCCCACGGGTCGTGTAGTAGGGGTAGGCGACGGCTCCGGTCGGCGGGCCGGCCGGGCCACCCTGCTCGTAGCCCGATTGCATGAGCGCTTCTTTCTCGGCGGCCGAGAGGTGGTGGCGCGCGAGACCGCCGTAGCGGCCGAGGTGCCGGCAGTGGGCGCAGCGGCCGCAGTTGCCGTCGGGGCACTTGCTGCACTTCCCGCCGGCGCAGATCCCCTCCGGGCAGCCTCCATGCTGGCAGGCCCCACCCTGACAGCCACCGTCCTGACAGGCCCCGTCCTGACAGGTGCCGTCCTGACACGCCCCGCCGACGTGGTGGCCGTAGGGGCCGTCGGTGTTGAGGAGGAAGAGGCGGTCGACGATCGAGCAACCGCTCGAGAGGCTGACGACGGCCACGAGGGCGACGAGTGACAGCACGCGTTTCATGATCGGGGCACCCCGCGGGCGGGTCGGCGGCGACCGGCGACGTGCCGGAGGATCGCGACCGCGCTCCTTCCGGTGGTATCGGTCGTGCGGGTGGTGCCGCTCAAGGAAACCCTGTCGGCGGGAAGGCGGGCAAGGCGGGCAAGGCGGGCATCCCCTCCCGCACCACACCGGGGTGCCCGGTGCGGACGGGGCGGGCGGCCGGTCAGCCCGTGAACCGGCCGACGACGAGGGAGATGTTCTGCCCGCCGAATCCGAAGCTGTTGGACAGCGCGACGTTGCAGGTCGCCTCACGGGCCCGGTTGGGCACGTAGTCGAGATCGCAATCGGGATCGGGCTCCTCGTAATTGATCGTCGGCGGAAGAAGGCCGTCGCGGATCGCCAGCAGGCAGACGATCAGCTCCGTCGCCCCGGCCGCCGCGATGAGGTGGCCCATCATGCTCTTCGTGCTCGACACCGGGAGGCGGTAGGCACGCGCGCCGAACACGTTCTTGATCGCCAACGTCTCCACCCTGTCGTTGACGCTCGTGCTCGTGCCGTGGGCGTTGACGTAGTCGATCGCCTCGGGGCCGATCCCCGCGTCGGCCAGCGCCATGCGGATGCACGACGCCGCCCCACGGCCCTCGGGGTGGGTATCGGTGATCCGGTAGGCATCGGCAGTGGATCCGTAGCCGAGCAGTTCGCCGTGGATCGTCGCCCCACGGCGGCGGGCGTGCTCCAGTTCCTCGAGCACCACCATTGCCGCCCCCTCCCCGAGCACGAATCCGTCGCGGTCGCGGTCGAACGGTCGGCTGGCCCGCGTCGGCTCGTTGTTGCGCGTCGAGAGGGCGGTGAGAAGATTGAAGCCCGTCACGCCGAAGGGATGGATCATGCTGTGGGCACCGCCGGAGAGCATCACGTCGGCATCGCCACGGCGCACCAGTTCCGCCGCCTCACCGATCGCCTGGCTCGAAGCGGCACAGGCGGTGAGGCAGTTGAGATTCGGCCCGTGGGCATTGAACAGACCGGCGAGGTGGCAGGCCGGCATGTTGGGCTCCTGCTCGACCTCGGCCAGCGGATGGAGCGTCTCGAGGCCGAGTTTGGTGAACTTGGCGACGTCGAGGGTGTCGCCCTCGATCGCCGCCGTCATCATGCTCGTGAAGGCGTCGAAATCCTGCTGGCCCTCGCCACTGCCGAGATAGACGCCGAGCCGCGAGGGATCGCCGGTCAGCCCGCCGGCCAGCCCCGCATCGCGCATCGCCTGGAGGGCGGCGCCGGCGGCGAACTTCGTGTGGCGTCCACAGAAGTGCCAGTCACGCTCCTGCTCCCCTTCATGGGTGATGTCCCAGCCGCGCACCTCGGCGGAGATCCGCGTGGGGAATTTCGCGGCGTCGAACACCGTCGTCAGCCCCACCCCCGAGGCACCGATGCCGAGGTTGTTCCACAGCTCCTCGACACGCACCCCCAGGGGGGTGATGCAACCCATGCCGGTGATCACCACGCGCCGTCTGCCTGCCACCATGACGTCTCCCCGCCTCAAGGAATCACGGTCGCCGCAACCGTGGCGGGCGCGGGCCACAGCCGCTCCCCGCCGCACTCGCGCACGCGGCTCACCCGCTCACCAGTCGGGCCGTGCCAGCGGTTGGCCCGATTCGTCGCGGCCGATGTCGTAGATGTGCATCTGATCGAGCCACCGCAGGAGCTCTTCCGGTTCGAAGAGCCGCGGCACACCCTCGCCCGGTTCCAGATGGGCGAAGAACAGTTCCGCTTCCCCCTGGAGCCGTTCCCCGACATGGCTCGACACCTTGGTCAACGACCCCGCCGGCTTGAGATCGAGGATCTCGGCCCGATACCGGAGACAGTCACCCGGCACGGCATCGAAGTGGAACTCCGCGGCCGCCACCTTGGCGAGCACGACTCGACGGTTGTACTCGATGGCATCGGCCACGAGCAGGCCGGCGGTCTGGGCCATCCCCTCGACCACCAGGGAGTTGGGCATCAGCGCCGCGCCGGGGAAGTGGTCGTGGAGGTGCTCCTCCGCGAGCGACACGTTCTTGACGGCCACCGCGGAACGGCCGCGGACGAACTCGTCGAATCGATCGATCCAGAACCAACGCATGCAGCAGGTGTCCCGCGGGTGCGGAGAAGGTCAGGCGGCGAGCTTGCTCTGCACGTAGCGGACCATGTCCTCCACGGTGAGCGTGTTGGCGAAGTTCTGCACGCTCGGATTGGCCTCGAACTTCGCCAGGTCGGCGAACGGCATCCGCGACTTGAGGGCTGCGATCCCGGCGGCATTCACCTTGCCGTTGTTGACGAACTCCGAGCTCGACAGCACGTCCTCGGGGAAGAGCTCGCCACGCGGGATCTTGATGCCGAACGCCTTCTCGAGCCGGAACACGATGTCGAGGAAATCGATCGACTCGGCGCCGAGATCTCCCACCATGGTGGCGTCGGGCCGCACGTCGTCCTCGTCGACACCCAGCGCGTCCACCAGGGCGTTCCTGACCTTCTCGAAGATTTCGTCACGGGGGGGCATCGACATGGCACCTTGGAGGAAAATGGATCCGCGGAACTCCCGGCCGGGGACCGTCACCGCGAACCGTCGGACAGCGGGAACGCGGGGAGTTGTAACGCCACCGGTGGTGGTGGGGGAACAGGAATCGCAGCCCGGTATTGTGACCGGGACCTCGGCCGGGGAAAAGTCCGGGGATCCGTGCTGCCGGGCAGGGCCCTGACCGCTGCCGTCGCCCGCTCCGGGTGCGAACCACGCCACGGCACCAGGATTCAAGCGTTTCCAAGCAGAAAACCGGGGCAGGATCCCGCGGCGCACCGGGGCGTCAACGCGGGGGGGCGGTCGACATTCCGTGGAGCACGGCGGGCAGTGCCCCCTGTCCAACGGCACGTTCCGCAGGGCCCGCTTCGGGGAGCACGCGTTCCGACCGGTAGACGACCGGCCGGGAGCCCGCGGCCGAGCGTGGCACGGGGGAGAGGATCGCCCACTGGCGCCGCATTTCCGCCCGCACACGTGCATCGAGTGCATCACCGTGGGGCAGCCGGTCGGCAAGGTTGTAGCGCTCGAGCACCAGCCGCGCTGTCAGGCTCGTCTTCTCACCGACCGAACCAGTGGCCTTCACGCGGGTCGTGGTTTCGTCCTGGTCGAGGACTTCGACCGCCACCGTGAGGGTGCGCCCCGGCTGGACGAAGTCGCCGTACTTCACATTTTTCGCCGTCCGGAGGACGACGATGCTGTGGGCGAAATCCTCACCGAGGCGGATCGTCCACGCCGCCGCCTGCGTGAGCGCCTCGAGCATCATCACGCCGGGCAGAACCGGAAACCGGGGAAAATGGTCCCCCAGATACTCCTCTGCCAACGACACGGTCTTGATCGCCGTGATGCTTTTTCCAGGCTGGACAGTAAGGATGCGATCGAGGAGGCAGAACCGCATGCAGAAATCCGTTTCCCGGAAGTGGCTGTCGACCGCACCCTCGGCGGTGGCGGCAGTATAGGAAATCCACTTCCCGCCACAACACGCTGTGCCCCTCCGGCCGACCCGTTCCGGCGATCTGCCAAGCTGACAGCCGACACCATCGTCACGGCCGTCAGACCCACTGCCGGCCGTGGGGGAAAAGGCCCGAAGCGGCTTGTTTTCCGCACCGCCAGCCGGGCCCCACGCGGCAGCCGCAACTTGGGCACGCTCTTTGCTTGCCTGATTCCACCATGTCGGGGTCGGCGCCGCGGAACAACGTGCCGCGGCGGCGCGACCGGAACAGTCCAAACGTGTGGGGAGGAGTCATGATGCGAACGACGCGATCGCGGTGCGCGCACCCGCTGGATGAACTGTGTGCCGAGGTGGACCGCCTGTGGACGAGTTTGATCGCCGCGCCGCCGCTCCATGGCTGGGGCAGCGCACCGCGCTCGGGGTTTCCCGCTGTCAACATCCGCGAGACCGACGACGCCCTGTGGGTTGAAGCCGAGATCCCGGGGCTTTCCGCCGCCGACGTCGACGTGTCGGTGGACGGTGACGAACTGGTGCTCACGGGCCAACGGCAGGCGGCCGGCCCGACTGCACCAGCGGTGGAGCCGGGAGCCGACGGCCGCGCGGCTGTCTGGCACCGGCGCGAACGGGGCCATGGCAGCTTCGAGCGGCGCCTTGCCCTGCCCGTCCGGGTTGCGGCCGACGGCGTCGAGGCGCGGTTGGTGGATGGTGTCCTGACGATCCGCTGCCCGAAGGCTCCGGAGTGTCAGCCCCGGCGAGTGACGGTGTCGGAGGCCTGACAGCCTGTGGCCAAAGTCCATCCTTGGCCTTTGTCCACTCCAAAAGCCGCGCTTTTCACGGGACGTGCGCTCCCGGCACCGGATCCCTCCGGTGCAGCAGGCTGTTTGTCCACAGCCTGCTGACGGAGGACGGCGGCACGGACGACCGGAGCGTGTGAACGGTTCGACACTTGACGAAAGGAGCGTGTGTGATGGTGACGATGGGTCCGATGGGTTCCACGGCCGACTCCCACGGGGCTGCGGCGGCAGTCGATTCCGCTGCGGCGCTCGCCTACCAACCCCATGTCGACCTGTGGGTCGAAGAGGGCGATGTGGTGATCGTGGCCGACATGCCGGGCGCCCGCGCTGAGTCGATCGACGTGTCGTTCGCCGACGGTGTGCTGTCGCTCCACGCCCGGGTCGCAGCCCGGGAGCTGCCCGGGCGGCACCTGCGGCAGGAATACGGGATCGGTGACTTCAGGCGGTCGTTCCGCCTCGGCGAGGGGTTCGATGCCACGGGCATCACCGCGGTCTTTCGCCTCGGTGTGCTCACGGTGCGCGTGCCGAAGGTGAGCGGCGTGCGGCCGCGGAAGGTCGCCGTCCAGGGCGATTGACAGCGGGTCCAGGGCGATTGACAGCGGCCGCCGGCCGGGGCCGTGCTGTCAGCCCGTGGCCAAAGTCCATCCCTGGCCTTTGGCCACTCGAAAAGCTGCGCTTTTTCCCGGAGCGGCGCTTCCGGCACTTCATCCGTGAGGAGCAGCAGGCTGTTTGTCCTCAGCCGTGCTATACGTGTGGGCCGCGGGGGGCATTGACCCGTCCCCGCGGCCCCGCGTCGTGAAGGCTCGAGCCATGCCTCTGCTCATCCAACCCGCCGAGTCGGTCAGTCGCCCCCCCGCCGCCATCGAGCTCCGGGACATCCTCCCGGAGAAACTGGCCGGCTTGTCGTCGGGTGCCATCGCGCGGTTGCCGATCAGCATCGATGGCCGTCCGGCGACCCTCGGCGACGCCTTCACACTGTCGGGCGACTGCGCTGACGGGATGATCGAGTGCCGCGGTGACTTCAGCCACGTGCACCAACTCGGCGCGGGCATGACGCACGGTCTGATCACCGTCGATGGCGACGTCGGCCGGCACGCAGCCGCGGAGATGACAGGCGGCCGCTTCACCACGACCGGCCGCGCCGGCGACTGGCTCGCCGCGGGGATGCGCGGGGGGGACGTGATCGTGGGTGGCAGCGTCGGCGACAATGCCGCCGGCGCCCTTCCGGGCCGCCGGCACGGCATGGAGGGGGGCCGGGTGCTGGTCGGCGGCGATGCCGGCGCCCTGGCAGGGAGTCGGATGCGCCGTGGACTTTTGCTGGTGGGAAGAGCGTGCGGCGAAGGTGTGGCCTTGGAGATGCGCGCCGGCACCGTCGTCACGATGACGGCCGGCCGTCATCGCGCCGTCGGGATGGGGCGGGGCAGTCTCGTGCTCCTCGAACCCATTCCCGCCGACGAATCCCCCGCAGCCGGGTTCTCCCGCGGTGGCCGCTGGATGCCCGGATTCCTCCCCTTGCTCGCCCGATCCCTCCCCTCCGTCACCCCGTGGGACGGCATCGCAACGCGGCTCGCCTCCGGTCCTTGGCAGCAATGGCACGGAGACCCGCTCGGCGACAGCCGCGGCGAGATTCTCTGCCCAGCCGACGGTGCCTGACCGCCGACGAGTGGCATGAGCTTCGTTCCCGGCAGGCGACTGCGCCAGGAACCGCGGCGGGTTGGCAGGCTGTGGACAAACAGTCTGCTGCACCTCATGGATGAGGTGCCGGGAGCGCAGCTCCCGTGAAAAGCGCAGCTTTTCGGGTGGCCAAAGTCCATCCCTGCCATGGCGGTTGGCGAATCCATGGCCGTTGGCGAGGGGAAACCCAGCGGTTTTCGCCCGACCGGTACGCCCGCTGCCCACGGGTCGAGGGCGGTTTCCGGCTGTTTTGCGGAACCGCTTCCGCTGCCCTGCCCTTTGGGCTATTCTTTGCGATTCTGCCGTGGGCCCACCCACGGTTCACCCCCCCGACCATGCACTGTTGCTCCATGCCCACCATCAGCCAACTTGTCCGCAGCCGCCGGCGGCCGAAGCGGAAGTTCTCCAAGTCGCCGGTGCTCGACCGCTGCCCGCAAAAGCGCGGCGTCTGTCTGCAGGTGCGGACGATGACCCCGAAGAAGCCGAACTCGGCTCTCCGCAAGATCGCCCGCGTGCGTCTGTCGAACGCGAAGGAAGTGACCGTTTACATCCCTGGTGAGGGCCACAATCTGCAGGAGCACTCGATCGTGCTCGTCCGCGGTGGTCGTGTCCGGGATCTGCCCGGCGTGCGCTATCACATCATCCGCGGTGCCCTCGACACGCTCGGGGTCCAGGGCCGGAAGCAGTCCCGCAGCCTCTACGGCGCCAAGAAGGGCTAATCCACCATGGGAAAGATCACCTCCAGCCGTGAGCAACTCACTCCCGATCCCCGCTACGGGTCGCTGCTCGCCAGCAAGTTCATCAATTGCCTGATGGTCGATGGCAAGAAGAGCATCGCCCAGAAGGTCTTCTATGGCGCGATGGACATCGTGGCCTCGAAGATCAACGACGTCGAGCCGATCGAGGTCTTCAACCGCGCCATCGAGAACTGCAAGCCGGCGGTCGAGGTGCGCAGCAAGCGGGTGGGTGGTGCCGCGTATCAGGTGCCGATGCAGGTCAACCGCAATCGGCAGCAGTCGCTGGGCATCCGCTGGATGCTGCAGGCGGTGCGCGAGAAGAAGGGGCGCGGCACGCACGAGAAACTCGCCGAGGAAATCCTCGCCGCCTACAAGCGTGAGGGGGCGGCGGTCACCAAGCGTGACAACGTCCATCGGATGGCTGACGCGAACAAGGCGTTCGCGCACTTTGCCTGGTGAAACCAGGCAAAGTGCCTGTCGCTTGGGCTCGTCGGGCCTCCACGGCGCCCGGTATTAGACGGCGACGATGCCGATCGGGTTCAATGTCCGTCATGATCGACACCGACACGACCCGGCTGCTCCACTCCCTCGTCACCACCCGCACGATCGCGGCGCTCGCCACGCTGCACCAGGGATTGCCCTCGGCCTCCATGGTGCCCTACGCGATCCACCGGGGCACCGGCTCCGACGCGCCCGACCACACTTTGGGCCCGCTGCTGGTTGTCACGCACGTCAGCCGTCTGTCCGCCCACACCCGCGACATGCTCTCCGTACCCGACGTCTGCCTGCTCATCACCGGCCCCGATCCGGCTGATGGCCACGGGGGCATGCCGCAAGCGGTCCCCCGGGTGGCGATCCAGGCGCGGGCCCGGTTCGTCGACCGCGACGCCGCCGACCACGACGCGATCCGCGACACCTACCTGGCCAGATTTCCCGACACCGCTGGTTTCTTCGGCTTCGCCGATTTTTCGCTCGTCGTCTTCGAACCCTCGACCGCGCGACTCGTCGCCGGTTTCGCCCGCGCCCATTCGCTCTCGCCGGCGGAGCTTTCCCGGGCGATCCTCGGCGACTGAATCGCACTCCCGGCGGTGTGCATCCCGGCACTGCCTTCCAGCAGTGCTTATCCCGCACCGGCGACGCACGCCCGGCCGGGCTTGCGTTTGAACAGCCGTATAGTAAGATACCGCTGTCCACCCGCCCGTGCGACGCGGGCCCGCGAGCGCCCGGCGCGCGTCGTCACCGGGTGCCATCACCCAGAACCGTGGAGGATCCCATGGAATCCGGCAGACAGTCCCCCCGTCGCAGTGAGCCCATGCCGGGCCCTGCCGTCATCAGGCGGATTGCACGCAAGGGGGGTGGCACCAAGCACTCCGCCCTGACGACATCAGGACATGTGGTCATGCCGTCGGTGGCGGCATCTGGTGCGTTATCCGGTGGTACTGCTGGGGGATCTGGCAGTGCACCGGCGACGAAAGCGATTCCGAAGAAGGCTTCTGCCGCCAGGTCGACGTCGACCGTCGGCAAACCGCAAGCACCGGCCAAGCCCGTGACCAAAACCTCCCCCCGGGTCGCGGTATCGAACCGAGCCGCCGCAAAGGATGCAGCACCCGGCCTCACCCGGCGCGGGCCGCTGCCCGGTGTCGGCTCGACACTCGGTGGCCTGCTCCAGCTCGACGTCGATTCCTCCGGTCACGAAGCGGGCAACGCCCCGACACAGCGCCAGATGGAGATCTACGCCTTCATCCGCGACAAAATCCACTCCCGTGGCTTTGGTCCGACGGTGCGGGAGATCGGGCAGGCATTCCGCATCCGGTCTCCCAACGGCGTCGTCTGTCACCTCAAGGCCCTGGAGCGCAAACGGCTCATCACCCGCGGCCGCAACATGTCGCGCGCAATCGAGCTGGTCGCCGAACCGGCGCATCTCAAAGGTCTGCCGATGGCCGGCTGGGTGGCGGCCGGTTCCCTCCGCGTGGCAGAAGAACAGCAGGAGCGGATCGATTTCCAGGAACTCTTCGACCGTGACGATCACTTCGTCCTGAAGGTGATGGGGGATTCGATGATCGAAGCCCAGATCTCCGACGGCGACTGGGTGGTGATCCGCCGGCAGAAGACCGCCCGGGCCGGCGATATCGTCGTTGCCCAGACCGACGACGGCGAAGCCACCCTCAAGCAATGGTTCCCGGAACGCGATCGGATCCGCCTTCAGCCCGCCAATGCATCGATGAAGCCGATCTATGTGAAAAACGCCCGCGTCCTCGGCGTGCTTGTCGGCGTGGTGCGGAAGACCACCTGACCGGGGCGTCTCACGATGTGGTCGTGGAGCCGGTGGAGGTTGCACCGTTGAGCTTGTTGTAGAGCGTCTTCAGACTGATGCCGAGGTCCTCGGCTGCACGCGGCTTGTTGCCCCGGTGGCGATCGAGGGCGCTGAGAATCGCCTGCATTTCCAACTCCCGCAGGCTGACCGGGCGGTCGGCAGCAGGGCTGCCGACCGCTGAGCAGGTTGCGTTGGGCCCGGCCGCCATCGCCAGAGCCGGCGGCTGACCGACCAATCCGGCAGGTGCCGCCCGAACTGCCGTGAACCGGGTCGGCAGGTGCTCGCTCGCCAGGGGCAGCTCGTCGCAGAGCACGAGCGCGTGCTCGATCACGTTGGCAAGCTCGCGCACGTTGCCGGGCCAACGGTGGCTCGCGAGGACTTCGAGAACCTCGTTCTGCGCCACGACGGCCTGCGGCGGGGTCTGCGGCCGCGCGCGGCGGACGAAATGATCGACCAGCGCCGGGAGATCGTCGAGCCGCTCGCGGAGCGGGGGCACCGGGATCTCGAAGGTGTTGATCCGGAAGAGCAGATCCTCGCGGAACGTTCCTTCCGCCACCATCTCCTCGAGGCAGCGGTGAGTGGCGCAGATCACCCGCACGTCGACCGTGGTGGGCTGATTGTCGCCGACCCGGCGGATCTCCCCGCTCTCCAGCGCCCGCAGCAGACGCGGCTGGAGCGCCCGGGGGAGCTCCCCCACCTCGTCGAGGAACAGCGTTCCACCGTCGGCCACTTCAAACAGCCCTGCGCGGTGTTCGTCGGCCCCGGTGAAGGCCCCCTTGCGGTGCCCGAACAGCTCACTCTCGACGAGCTGCTCCGGCAGCGCTCCGCAGTTCACCGCCACCAACGGGCCGCCGGACCTCTGGCTCGCCTCGTGGATCGCCCGGGCGACGAGCTCCTTGCCCGTGCCCGTCTCCCCCCGGATCAGTACGCTGGCCGACGTGGCGGCGACCCGGGCGATCAGCCGCCGCACCCCATCGAGGGCTGCCGACTCCCCCACCAGGTGCGTCGTGCCCTCGGCCCGCCGGACCCGTCCCTCGAGGGCGCGGAGCCGCGCGGTGAGTTCTCGCTTCCGCCGCACCCGTTCCAGAACACCCTGGATCTCGGCCAGTTTGCACGGCTTGGTGAGGTAGTCGAACACCCCCTGGCGGACGGCCGCCACCGCCGTCTCGAGTGACGACTTGCCGGTGACGATCACGGTTTCCGTGTCGGGCGAGATGGCCCGTGCCCGACTGATCACCTCGAGCCCCCCGACCCCCGGCATGTCGAGATCGACGATCACGCAGTCGTAGGCGGTTCGTTCGAGGGCCGCCACGGCGGTCCGACCGTCGGGGCAGACAGTCGCCTCGTGCCCGAGCCGCGGCAGCTCGATGCGCATCAGCTCCTGGAGCGAGCTCTCGTCGTCGGCAAACAGGATCCGCATCGGTCGACCACCCGTCTGCATGTCGCACACTCCTCCGCGGCCCGCGCCGCACGAACCGCCATCCTCAGGCTGCACGCTGCCCACGGGCGGGCGCCTTGCCGGCGACCACCGCCACCGGGAGCACGACCCGGAACGACGCGCCCTGGCCAGGCCCGGCGCTCATCGCCTCGATCCGTCCACCATGGTCAGCCACGATCCGGTGCACGATCGACAGCCCCAGGCCCGTGCCCTGCCCGGCCCGCCGCCGCGTGAAGAACGGCTCGAAGAGATGCTCGAGGACCTCGTCGGTCATTCCGCAGCCATCGTCGCTGCAGACGAGCACGGCATCCCCCCCCTGCCGGCGCACCTCGACATTGACATGCCCCGACTCCTCGATGCTGTCGAGCGCGTTGACGAGGAGGTTGAGCACGACCTGCTTGATCTCCTGCGGATTCACCATCACGAGCACGTCGCCCTCATCCGCGCCCCCGTCGATGGCCACCGAACGGCCGGCGAACCGGCCTACGTGTCTGAGCATCTCAGCCACGTCCTTCACCAGTGCCAGAAGCGCGGTCGGCTGGCGCCGCACCTCCCCCAACCGGGAGAAATCGAGCAGCTTCTCCGTGATCCCCTTGCAGCGGAACGCCTCGTTCTGGATCAACTCCAGGTAGCGCCGCGCCACCTGCACGTCCGGGTCGGCCAGCGGCAGCGATCCCAACCGCCCCTCCAACGATTCGGCGCACATCGCGATCGACGCCAACGGGTTGTTGATTTCGTGGGCCACCCCGGCGGCGAGAAAACCGACACTGGCCAACTGCTCGCTGCGGATCACCTCCCGGGTGCGGAGCTGCACCTGGCGATCGAGGTCGTCACGGATCTCCTGGAACCGGGCAGTCATGCCGTTGAGTGCCTCGGCGAGTTCCGCCATCTCATCGCGGGTGTCGAGCGCGATGCGGAAGTCGAAGTCGCCCGCGGCAACCCGGCGCGAGCCGTGCCCGAGGAGCCGCAGCGGCCGGAAGACCCAGCGATACGTCAGCACCCCGAGAGCCGCAAGGAGGCCGGCGGCGGCCAGGGCTGCGATCCCCGTGGTGAGGATCAGGGTGCGGTATCGGCTGCGCACCTCGGAGGCGAGGTCATGGAGATGCTCCTGGAGGAAGCTGGGCAGGGCCGCCGACAGCGCGGCAAGCCGTTCCAACTCGGCGTCGACCGCGTCGCCGTCGCCGTCGGCATCCAACTGTCGCAGGCTTTGGAGGGAGGCATCGATCTCGACGGCGGTGCCCTGCTCCCGGCTGCGGTCGCCGAACGGCACGGACCCCACCTCACCGGACTCGAGTTCGACACGGTACCGCCCGAGCGCGAAATCGACGCGGGCCAAGGCCGCCGCGAAACCATCGGCGCGACCGCCGTCCGGTCCGGGTTCCGCTCCCGCCGCGTGGACCAGCCGCAGGTGCCCCACGGCATCCCCGAGCGCACTGGCCTGCGGCAATTCGCCCGCCCGGCGGCTCAGGCCGCGCACCAGTCGCCGGTAGGAGTAGATGCCGAGAAATCCGCTGGTGGAAAGAACGGCGACCATGATGCCGACGAGCAATCCGCCAAGCAGCAGCTTCTCCCGGATCGGTCGCCGCTTGGGCATCGCCCGCTCTCCTGCCCCGGCAGCAGCCGGGAACGCGGACGATAGCAGGCTGCCCGGCGGTGCAGAAAGCCGAAAACCCCCCTGATTCCCAGCCTGCGGCCCACCGGGCCGGTCAGACCAGCCCCCACCGCTTGCGGAGGTACCACTCGCCACACATCAGCCCGGCGAGGAGCAGCAGCATCGGCCACTTGTCCCACGGGGTGTAGCTCCATTGCTCCTCGGTCTCGATGGCCGCTGGGCGGGAGGCGATCTCCTCGAACAGGGCGGGCAGTTCCTCCGGCGACCGCACCCCACCGGCGGTCACCTCGGCGAGCTGCCGCATGAGCAGGGGATTGGCACGTGGGTTGGCCAACTCGAGATCCTGACGGAACACCGTGAACCGGGCGCTCCGCGTGGTCATCACCTGCCCTGCGCGGGTCGCCTGGACGGTGACCTGCCAGTCACCAGGCTCCGTGAAATCGGTGACGCTCCCGGTGAAGGCCTCCCCACGGCGGGTCACCCGCACCGGCCGTGTGGCCCCGGTCGGCGAGATCACCACCGCCTCAAAGGAGGCATCCGGCGACGGGGTGCCGTCGGCCTGCGTGACACCGGCATCGAACGACAGCGTGGCGCCGGGGGAGAGTCGGCGCTGCGCCAGCCGAAGCCAGACGGTGTCGGCCGCGTCATCCTCCTGCCTGGCCAGCCACAGCACCAACTGCCTCCAGAAACGACGATGCTGCTCGGCCGCCCCCTGCATCGCCCACCGCCAAGTCGAATCGGCGGCGAACGCAGCCACCCGCCCTTCACCGAACTCACGCGCGACGAGCACCGGGCGGCCATCGGCGCTGTTCGCCAACGGCTTGGCGGTCGGCGTGAGCCGGCCGAGGACGTTCGCTCCGTCGAGCGGCGGCAGGCGCTGCCAGACGGCGAGGGACTCCTGCGCACTGTCCGCCTGCCGCAGGATCGACACCGACCCGAAGCGCGGATCGGGCAGCATCCGGATCGGCCCCGGCATATGGAGCCCGGCACGGATCGGCTGATCGAACGGCTGCCGAGCCAACTGGTCGGGCTCGAACGGCAGCAGCGGCGCGAGCACCGTGCCGCCCCAGCCTCCGGCCTCGAAGGCGTGGAAGCCACCGAGAAAGCCGATACCGCCCCCCGCGCGGACCCGGGCGAGGATCACTCGCAGGTCGTCCGGCCGCAGCGCGGCGGAGTCGAGATCGCCGATGAGGACGACATTGGCATCGGTGGCGAGCGACCGCGAGAGATCGATCGGCCACGCGCGTCGGCCGGTGGCCGTCGAGTCGATGGCCTCGAAGTCGACCTGGATGTCGGGGCTGGCGGCGAGCGCGCGGCGGAGGTACCGCTGCTCGACCCGGGGCGTTCCCTCCAGGTACAGCACCCGCAGTCCACCGTCGATGACATCGACGAAGGTCGTCATCTCGTTGTTGGTGACCACGACCTCGCCATCCTGCGGCTCGATGGCGAGGACGAGCTTCCTCTCCCCCACCGCGCGCGGCGTCCATGTCAGACGAACGGGCTCATCGGCGCCGCGTGGGGTGGCGTGGACGAGCATGCGCGACACCTCCTCGAGCACTCCGGCATCGTTCTCGGCAAGGAGTTTCACGGCGATGTCGCGCTCGCCGAATCCCTCGAGCCGCACCCGGCCCGACACCTCGAGCGAATTCTTCAGGTAGACGGTCTCCGCCGCCGTCAGGCTGACGATGGCCGCATCACGCCCCTGGCCTCCACCGCGTTGCTGGCCGAACGTCACGCTCCACAGCGGCACCGCGGCGTCGCCGATCCGGCGGGCCACCGTCTGCGGCGGCACGTCACGCGGTGGATAGGCATGCTGGGCACCGTCGCTGAGGACGATGACGCCCGCCACCGTCCGCCCTGCCGCCGCGCGCACGCAATCATCGAGGGCCGCCCCGAGAGCCGATTCCTCGGCGGTCGGCTGCCGCTGCCACTCCCCGAGCGGAAACGGCTCGTCCGCCGTACCGGGCACCGGTGTCGCCGTCCGGTCGAAGCGCCACAGGGCGATGTCGAAGTCGCCACTGGACACCATTGTGCGCGCCGTACCGCGCGCGGCGGAAAGCGCCGCCGTCATCTCCTGCCAGCGGGTCCTGCCGCCCGCCCCATCGGCCACGGTCATGCTCTCCGAGGCATCGGCGAGAACGATCACCGTCCCCTGCTGTCGCGCCTTCCTCACGGCCACGAGGGTGGGGCGCAGCAGGCAGGCCACGAGTGCCAGGAAGGCCGCGATCCGGAGGCCCGTGAGCCACCAGCGCCGGCGCGGCGACACGCGCGTCGGATCGGGCCCGTAGATCACGAGGATCGCCGCCAGCGCCGCGGTGACGGCGGCGATCAGCCATCCCGATCCCACCGGATCGAAGCCGACGGTGAGTCCATCGACGGCGCTCGTGCCGATCATGCCGCCCCCCGGGGGCCCGGCGCGGCCGACGACGGGGAAGGAGCCATCGCTGCCGCCATCGCCGCCGGGGTGGCGACGACGGTGTCGTCACGCCGTGCATAGAAGCGATTCGCCACGATCCAATCGGCCGCCATCGCGGCTGCAGCCAGGAGGATCACCCAGCCAAACAACTCCGCACCGACCCGCTCGAGCTTCACATCCCGGACGATGTCCCCTTCGGTGCGGGCCACCCGGGCCTGCGGCCCCAGCAGGGCCGTCAACCGCTCTGCTCCCAGCGGCGTGCAGTCGGTGGCCGCCGCAGGAAGATTGGCACTGAAGCCCTCCGATACCCCACCGACCTCGCCCCCCGAGCGGACCCGGTAGTTGCCGGGCGTCTGCGTGGCGGTCACGGTCACCGTACCCTGGCGTGGGTCCACAGCCATCGGGAAGTCGTCGCCGCCTGGCGTGCCGACGAACACCGCCGCGAGGTCGCGGCGGTCGATCTGGACCACCGCCGGTGCGCCGGCGACGATGTTGCGGTCGCCGGAGGTGTCAATGGCATGGAGCAGCGATTCGTTGGCGAGCATCACGAACGGCCATGGCTCGAAGCCGGTGGCCAAGGTGTTCCACGATTCGGGATCATCCGCCGCCTGCGACACCGGGGTGGTGAACACGACCACCGTGCCGCGGCCGACTCCGTGGACGAGGATCGCCGGCAGCCCGTTGCGGTAGCCGGCGACGGGGATCGCTGCGGTCTGGTCACCGTCCGCCCCGGGCTCCAGCGGCACGAACTCCCAATGCCGCCGGACGGGAAAGTCCTCCCAGGGCACCGCATCGCCGACGCGGCGGAAGGCCGCGAGAAGCGGGTGATCGAGCGACGCGGGGGCGATGTAGTTCTCCCCGGCTGCATCGCGCCACACGCGCTCGATGCGGCCGCCGAGGACCCGCGCGGCGGCGGCCGACGAAAACCGCGCGGCATCGGCAGCCCGGGGACCGAGCCACACCACCAGCCCCCGGCCGGAGGCCACCCACTGGCCGAGCAACTCCCAACTGCGGTCGGGAAGCGGAGGCGGATCGACGAGCACGATACCGGCGAAGGGATCCCAGGGGGTGGCCTCGAGGGCCGCGATGTCGATGACAGTGGTCCGGAAACGACTCCCCCCCACCTTGCGCAGCACGGCGGGGTCGATCGCCTGCTCGACGAACAGGGCGGTCGTCCCGGCGGGTGGCGGGGCCGCCACGAGGACGCCGGCAACACTGCCCACGGCCACGGTGAAAGAGCGGGCGTTGTCCGCCTCCAGGTCGTCCGAGCCCTCGAGCACCACGCGCCCCTGACGGACCCCCGGCTCGAGACCGGTCAGTTCGAACTCGACGCTCCCCGGCGTGGCGGCCTGCCAGTGGACCGGCTTCACCGCGCGCCGCACGTAGCGGCCATCGGCCCCGAGCAGTTCGATGGCGATCGGCCGATCGGCATCGGGACCGAGCCGCGACGTGGTCACCGTCACGCCGAGCGGCCCATTGGCGGAAACCTGTTCGGTGGAGAGCTCGACGGCATCGATCGAAAAATCGACCGGCGCCCCCGCCCCGACGTCGATCGCGAGGAGACTGACATCCGGGTGGGCCGCCGCCAGTTCCGCGACGCCGCCCGCCTCCCACCCGCCGCGTGACCCATCGGTGAACAGGTACAGCTCCCGGCGGGCGAGGGTCGCCGACTCGAGCAGCCGGAAACCGTCGGCCACCGCCGCCGCGACCGACTGCACCGGGGTCGCGCTCGCCAGCCGTTCGACGCGCGCCGCCGCCGCCGTGACCGAAGGAGAGAACGCGGCACCACCTCCGGCTGTGTCGAGCACCGCCACCTCGCTCCCCTTGGGCAGCTTGGCGAACAACTGCCCGGCCAGTTCGATCGCCTTCTCGAGACGGGTGCGATTGCCCTCGCGCAGCAGCATCCGCGGTGCGGTGTCGAAGACGAGCACCGCGGCGACCGGCCCCTCGCCGTCCGCCAGCCAGCCGGCAGCACGGAGCGTGGGCCGGGCGAGGGCGACCGCGAGCAGCGCCAGCGCCCCCATCCGCAGCGCCAGGAGCAGAAGGTGGTGGAGCCGGAGCCGGCGACGGTTGGCCACGGCGCGCACCCGGAGGAACCGGAGCGCCGGAAAATCACGGGGAACCGGCCGCTGTTTCATCAGCAGATGGAGGACGACCGGCACGGCGACCAGGCCGGCACCGGCAAGCAGCAACGGAGTGAGAAACGTGAGGCCCATGCCGCGATCTCCGCCACCGCACCAACCGCCTCAGAAGCGGTTGCGACGGCTCAGCAGGTATTCCATCAGGGCCCGGTCGAAGGGCATGCTTGTGTCGAGGGGCACGTAGTCGATGCCGGCATGGAAGCAGCTCCGCCGGTATTCCTCACGGAACGCCGCCACCGCGTCGACGTACTCCCGGCGGACGGCGTCGGCATCGACGACCATCTTCTCCCCCGACTCCGGCTCGATGAATTCGGTCATGCCGGCGAACGGGAACCGCACCTCCGCCTCGTCGAGCACATGGAAGAGGATCACGTCGTGGCCCCGGTGACGGAGGCGGAGGAGCGCCTCACGGATCGGCCCCGGATCGGCGAGCAGGTCGCTGAACACCATCACCAGTGACCGGTGCCGGAGCATCGCCGCCACCTGCACGAGGCTGCGGGCGGCATCGGTGCCACCGGACGGGGTGACGCGCGAGAGCACCGAGAGCACCTGCGCGATCTGCGACCGCCGCGAGCGGGCCGGGAGGCTGGCCTTGAGCTTCTCTCCGAACACCATCAGCCCGCACGGGTCCTGCTGGTGCACCATCAACCAGCACAGCGCTGCCGCCAGCGAGATCGAGTAGTCGAGCTTGGTCAGGTCCTGGCGGTGGGTGTAGGCCATCGACCCGCTCGTGTCGATGACCAGATACCCGGTGATGTTGGTCTCCGCCTCGAACTTCTTGACGTAGTGCTTGTCGGTCTTGGCGTAGACCAGCCAGTCGATGTCCTTGGGATCGTCACCCGGGGTGTACTTCCGATGCTCGCTGAACTCGACGGAGAAGCCCTGGTAGGGGCTGGCGTGGAGGCCCTGGAGGAAGCCGCGGACGATGAACTGCGCCCGCAGGTCGAGGCGTGCGATCGAGCGCACCACCTCCGGCTTCAGGTACTCTTCGACCGCCCGCACCATCGGCTCGTCCCCCGGCTGCCCCAGCCCCTGCGCCCGTCACCGGGCTCGATCGTTCCGCCGCGCGCCCCCGCGCCCTCCTCACTCACCGCGCTCACTTCACGAGCCGGGGGATCTCCGGTTCGGGGATCTCGCGCACCAGCCGCTCGACGATCGACTCGCTGGTCAGCCCCTCCGCCTGAGCCTGGAAATTGGTGGCGATCCGGTGCCGCAGCACCGGCACCGCGATGCGGCGGACATCCTCGATCGACACGCTGAAGCGGCCATCCATGGCTGCCATCGCCTTGCCACCCTGGATGAGGAATTGCCCCGCGCGCGGCCCGGCACCCCAATCGACCAGCTCGGCCACGTACGGAGGTGCCTCGGGATCCTTCGGCCGGGTCGCCCGCACCAACCGGGCCACGTACTTCACGATGTAGTCGCTCACCGCCACACCGCCGACCAGCTTCTGGATGTTGACGATCGCACGGCCGGAGAGAACCTTGCGCACCTCGGGCTTCTCGGCCCTCGTGGTCGCCATCAGGATCTGCTCCTCCTCGCTGGCGGAGGGGTAGCCGACCTTGATGTTGAACATGAAGCGGTCGAGCTGGGCCTCGGGGAGGGGCTATGTGCCCTCCTGCACGATCGGGTTCTGCGTGGCGATCGTGAAGAACGGGTCGGGGAGTTGGTAGGTCTCCTGGCCCACCGAGACCTCGCGCTCCTGCATTGCCTGGAGGAGGGCGGCCTGCGTCTTCGGCGGGGTGCGGTTGAGCTCGGCGGCGAGGCGGATGTGGGTGAAGATCGGCCCCTCGACGAAGCGGAAACTGCGCCGCCCCGACTCGTCTTCCTCGAGCACGTTGGTGCCGGTGATGTCGGAGGGCCTCAGGTCGGGGGTGAACTGGACCCGTTTGAATCCAACGTCGAGGATCCGTGCCAGCGTCGACACCATCAGCGTCTTGGCCAGCCCTGGCACCCCCTCGAGCAGGCAGTGCCCCCGGGTGAAGATCGCGGCGAAGAGCTGTTCGATGACGTCGGACTGCCCGACGATCACCTTCTGCAACTCCTCCTGCATGAGTTTGCGGTGCTGGCTGAACTCCAGCAGGATGTCGTCGAGCGTCTTCGCGCGGGGACTTCCGGACACAGGCACCGTTCCTTTCGATCACGGCACTCGGGAACCGCTGCTGATGAGTATCCGGGACGGCCGCCGGGGCGGCAATCGCGGCAGGCGCCGCGGCCGTGATCACGGGCCCGCAGCTGTATAATCGGGTATGGATGCCACCTGCGGCGTCCGCCCGATCCATCTCCGAGGCACGTTGCCATGGCCGGCCGCTCGACCACGATGGAAAATGGGATCCGATGCCTGTGCGGCTGGGTGGTGGCCGCCACCTTCCTCGCCGGCCCGGCCATCCCGACCGCTCGTGGCGACGACGCTGACGAAGGCCCCCGGGGAGCGGTGTCGCCGGAGCGGATCCAACGCGCCATCGACAAGGCCCGTGACTGGCTGGTGCGGCAACAGGAGCCCAATGGATCCTGGGAGTGCACGCTCCGCACCGAGAACAACCGCATCGGCGCGTCGGCCCTGGTGATGCTCGCGCTGACCAACGCCGGCCTCACCCGGGACCATCTGGCGATGCAGCGGGGCCTCGACTGGATCCGCCGCCAGAAGCCCGACGACACCTATTCCGTCTCCCTGCAGACGATGCTCCTGGCGATGGTCTCCCCCGACGCCGACCGACCCATCCTCCAGCGCAACGTCGACTGGCTGGAAACGACGCAGGTGGCGCAGGGCCCCGCCGCCGGCGCCTGGTCGTACGGCAAGGGGAAGGGGAGCGGCGACAATTCCAATTCGCAGTTCGCCCTCCTCGCACTCCACGAGGCCGATCGGGTGGGAGTGCGGGTGAAGGACGAGGTCTGGCAGCGTGCGCAGCGCTACTGGACCGCCTGCGCCAATGCCGACGGCTCGTGGGGCTACACCATCGGCAATGCGGGGGGGGGCTCGGGGAGCATGACCTGCGCCGGCGTCGCCAGCGTGTGGATCACCGCCGAGCACGTCGGCTCCCCCGATGCCCGTGCCACGCGTGAGGCGGTCGCCTGCTGTGGTGGCGGCGCCAGCCCGAGGACGCTCGAAAAGGGCCTCGACTGGCTCGGCAGACGATTCAGCGTGGTGGAGAACCCCGGCCAGGGACAGGCCTGGCACTACTACTACCTCTACGGTCTCGAGCGCGTCGGCCGGTTCACCGCCCGGCGATTCATCGGTGAAGCCGACTGGTACCTCGAGGGAGCGCGGATGTTCGTCGGTGCGCAGGACGCCTTCACCGGGCAGTTCCGCGGCACCCGGATCGAGGATCCGATCGTCAACACGAGCTTCGCGCTGCTGTTCCTCGCGAAGGGCCGCCGCCCGGTGCTCGTGGCGAAGAGCCGGCACGGCCCCGAGATCGATTGGAACCGTCACGGCCACGACATCGCCCACCTCGTGGAGCATGTCGAACAGCGTTGGAAGCGCGACTACCCGGCGGGCCTCTCCTGGCACGTCGTCGACACGCCATCGGCCGACGTGAGCGACCTGCTCCAAGCCCCGGTGTTCTGGCTCTCGGGCAAGGACGGTTTGCAACTCGGCCCGGACGCCGGCCCCCGGCTGCGCCGCTACATCGACGAGGGGGGCTTCATCTTCGCCGAGGCCTGCTGCCCGCAGAGCGACGAGTTCGACCGCAAGTTCCGCCAACTCGTGGGCGAGATCTTCCCCGAGCCGGAATACGATCTGCAGCTGCTGCCCCCCGAGCATCCCGCCTGGCACGCCGAGGAGATCGTGCCGCCCGATCTCCAGCGCCCCTTGCTCGGTGTCGACTACGGGTGCCGGACCTGCATCATCTACGCCCCGCCCACCGACCAGGGAGGCAAGGGGGCGGCGATGCCGAGCCTCTCCTGCCTGTGGGAGCTCGGGGGCCCTTCCCGCCGTGCCCTGCCGGCCGGAATCGCCGCCGAGGTCGATGCGGCGCTGGCAGTCGGTACCAACATCCTCGCCTACGCCACCAACCGTGAACTGAAGCGGAAGGACGAGTTGTTTGCCGTCGAGGCCGCCACGGGAGCCCCCACCGACCAGTTCGACCGCGGCCGGCTCACGATCGCGAAGCTGAAGCACGGTGGCCTGTGCGATGCGGCCCCGGCGGCACTGGCCAACATCCTCCGCGCCGCCGCCCGCGAGCTGGGGATCCGCGTCGACGACACGCCGGACCAGATCGACATCACCGATGAGTCGCTCTTCGCCCACCACCTCGTGTTCATGCACGGGCGGCAGTCGTTCTCCTACGATCCCGCGCGCCGCCAGCGCCTCCGTGAGTTCCTCGAGCGCGGCGGCACGCTGCTGGCCGACAGCGTCTGTGCCTCCGCGAGCTTCACCGAGGCCTTCCGCCGGGAGATCGCTGCGGTGCTGCCCGATGCGAAGCTGGAGCAGATCCCCGCCGAGGACCCGATCTTCACGGCGCGGGAATACGGCGGCTACGACATCCGCGAGGTGACGCTGCGCGAGCCGCACGGGGGTGGCAACGGCGGCCCCCTCGGGGCGACGAAGCGGCGGATAGCCCCACGGCTCGAGGGGATCCGGATCGGAGACCGCTGGGCGGTGGTGTTCTCCCCCTACGACCTTTCCTGTGCACTCGAAAAGCAGAACTCAATGGAATGCACCGGCTACGGACGCGAGGACGCGGAGCGGATCGCCCTCAACGTGCTGCTCTACAGCCTCAACCAGTGACTCATGCCCGGCCCTCGGGCGCGACGCCCGCAAGCGAACCCGCGGGCGCGACGCCCGCAAGCGAACCCGCGGGCGCGACGCCCGCAAGCGAACCCGCGGGCGCGACGCCCGCAAGCGCATCAGCGGTCGTCCGAACTGCTGCCGCCGGAGAGAAAGCTCGCATAGTAAAGCAGTGTGAGCACGCTCTGCAGCGTCGCGGCGACATAGGTCCAGGCGGCGGCGTTGAGCACCCGATTGACGTGCGTCATCTCCGCCCCGGGCACGATCCCCAGATCGACGAGTTGGGCCTTGGCACGGTTGCTGGCATCGATCTCGACGGGCAGATTGATCAACTGGAACAGCACCGTGGCACCGAACATCGCGATCCCCAGCCAGGCCAACGGCTTGAGCGCGAGTGCCAGGCCGACCATGAAGACCATCAGTCCAGCACCGCTGCCGACGTTCGCCACCCCGACAGCGGCATTGCGCAGCGCCATCAGTGAAAACCCCTGATGGTCCTGGAGGGCATGCCCCGCCTCGTGGGCCGCGATCCCCACCGCCGCCAACGAACGGCTGCCGTAGACCTGGCTCGAGAGCCGGAGCACCTTCGACCGGGGATCGTAGTGGTCGCTCAATTGCCCCGGCACCTGCTCGATGGCCACGTCGGTGGCCCCGGCGGAGTCGAGAATGTGGCGGGCCGCGGCCGCCCCCGTCAGCGGAGCCGGCTCGTGGGAGGCGGCGGCGAACGAGGATTGCACCCGCCACTGGGCCCACATCGCCAGGAGCACGGCCGGGGCGATCGCCAGGAAATAAGCCGGATCGAAAAAGAACGGCATCGTCGGATCCTCTCGCGGGATGCACGGGAGCAGACCACCCGGCACGAAGCTATTCTAGCCCGGCGGGACGGTTCGCCCGCCGTTTGTCGGAACCATGCTATACGGCCTCCCCATGCCCTCGGTTCGCCGCGGTTTTCCCCTCTCCGGGCGGCATTCGGCCCGGCATTCGCCGGGCTCCCGACTGGCCTTGATCGGGATGGTCCTGGCGACATTCGGCTGTTCCGCGGCGGTGACCCGCGACCCAGGGGCCACGCCGGGCACCGCAGCGGCCGGCGGCGATCCGCGCCGGCTCTGCGCCGCGATCGACACGGCGCTCGCCCGGGCCCGTGACGGTCGGCGACTCGATGCGGCGGTGCAGGGGGCCTGGCAGGTGGTCCACGGCATCCTCGCCTTCGGTGCCGAACTCCCGCTGGCGCACGATGGCACGGTCTCCCCGGCTGTCGAGCACCTGCTCGGCGGCGGCAGCCTGCGGGGCTGGGTGGTGCGGCCGGGGGAGAAGGGACCGCGTGCCGTCGTCGAGGAGGGGAGCACGACCGGCCAGGGACACCCCGACCAGTGGCTCGGCTACCTCGCGCAGGCAGGACAAAACGGCTTCCCGGCCGACACGCCGATCGTCGTCGGCGGGCAGCGTTCCACCCTCGGCACGATGCTCCTCCAGGCGCAATCCGACATCCGCCCGGGTCAGGAGGCAACGTGGACCTTGATGGCGCTGGCGGCCTGGGCCGCGCCGAACGCCTCGTGGACCGCAGCCGACGGTGCCGCCTGGACGACAGAGCGGGTGGTGGCGATGGAGGCCGAGGCCGATCTCCTCGCCGCCGCGTGCGGTGGCATGCACCGACTGTACGGGTTGGCGGTGGCGCTCGACGCCCATCGCGCCGCCAGCCGCCGCGGCGATGATGCGTTCACCGGCGGCTGGGCGCTGGCGCGCGACCGCCTCGCCGACGCCCTCGAGGTCATCCAGACCTACCAGCAACCCGACGGCAGCTTTTCGGTCCACCATCTTGCCCGTCCCGGCCGGTCGGCGGACGTCGTCGCGACGCTGTCGGCGACGGGGCACGCCTTCGAGGTGGTGGCCCGGGCCCTGCCGGAGGCACGGCTGACGGAACCATGGGTGGTGCGTGCGGCCGAGCGGCTCGTCGGCCTGCTCGACGAGACCGCCGACATCGACCTCGAGTGCGGTGCCCTCTACCACGCCCTCCACGGGTTGCTGGTGTGGCGCGACCGGGTGTGCGGTGCCATGCCACCGGCGCGGAATTGATCCGCTTCCACTCCCCCGATCGAGAGCCCACGCGGCGACCGCGCGCGGCAATCGGCAAGCGCTCGCGGAGCGCGAGGCCGCCCCGGCATCAGTGATCGGAGCGGATCGCCTCGAGATGGGAGTGCACGGCATCGACGAGCGCCGCGAGGTCCCCCTCCCAGGCGATCGTCGTCGTCGCCTCGGTGGCGAGGTTCTTGAGCTGGGCGGTGCCGCGGGCGAATTCGTCGGTGCCGATCACCAGCGCGACGCGGAATCCCTTCTTCGCGGCCAGCTTGAGTTGCTGCCCAAGGCGGCGCGCCTCGGGGAAGAACTCCACCGTCATGCCGTCGGCCCGCAGTGCCGCGGCGATCCGCAGGTAGTCGCCGAGGTGGGCGGCATCGAAGTGGACGAGAAACACCTCGGCGGGCGTCTCGGCGGTGGCGAGCCGCCCCAGTTCCTCGAGCCCCGCCAGCAACCGGTCGATCCCCAGCGACGCCCCCACCCCCGGGAGCCGCTGCTTCGTGTAGAGGCCGGCGAGGTCGTCGTAGCGGCCGCCGGAGCAGATGCTCCCCAGCGTCGGCAGCTCGTCGAGAAAACTCTCGAGGACGATGCCGGTGTAGTAGTCGAGCCCGCGGGCGATCGACGGATCGACCACCACGCGTCCCTCCGCCACCCCCGCCTGCGCGACACCGTCGAGCAGCGTGCGCACCGCGGCGATTCCCTCGCGCCCCACGGCATCGTCACCCACCAGCGGCTCGACGGCGGCGAGCACCTCGGCCGGTGGACCGGCCAGGGCCGCCATCGCCACCAGCCGCCGGGCGACGTCGGCGGGCACGCCGTGCCCAGCCATCTCGTCCACCACGGCGTCGAGGGACTGCTTGCCGAGCTTGTCGAGACTGCGGAGCACGTCGGTGCTCCGTTCCGCCAACCCGGCCGAGCGGAGCACCCCGCCGAGGATCCGCCGGTCGTTGACCCGGATCGTGAACCGCTTGATTCCGATCGCCACGAGCAGGTCGTGGACGACGAGTACCGTCTCCAGGTCGGCCACGGGGCTCGTCGTGCCGATCGTGTCGAAATCGCACTGCATGAACTCGCGGTAACGGCCGCGCTGGGTGTTCTCCCCACGCCACACCGTGGCCATGTGGTAGCGCTTGAACGGCGTGCCGAGCGTGGCGATGTGCTGGGCGGCGAACCGGGCGAAGGGCACCGTGAGGTCGAAGCGCATCCCCACCCGGCGGTCACCATGGTCGGTGAAGGAATAGAGTTGCTTGTCGGTCTCCGCGCTCCCCTTGCCGGTGAGGATCTCGAGATACTCCAGCGCCGGCGTGTCGATGGGGGCGAAGCCGTAGGAGCGGTAGATCCGTCGGGCGATGTCGAGGATCTTCTCCCGGGCGAGCGCCTGGGCAGGGAGCAGGTCGCGGAAACCCTTGAGCGTGCGTGGTTCGATCACGATGGCGGCATCCGGGGAGCGGGCCGCGGAGTCTACCAGCAGGAGTCGCGGTCTCTCCAACCGGCCCCTGCCCCGGGCACGGCGACAAACACGGGAGGACGCTCACCGCGGCCCCGGGGCCGGCGGCCCTGCCGGGGTGAGCTAGAATCGGCTCGGTGCTCCAACCCCGGACCGAGGCCGGCCATGCCCCACCAGTCGCCGCAAGCGCTCGCGGCTCCGCCAACCCCCACCCGGCGGTGGCCGTTTCTCTGTCTCGTTCTTCTCTGGGGCCTCGGCGGCCTGATCGCTGCCGTCGTGGCCGGCAAGGCGTGGGCCGAGCCGGGCCCCGACTTCGAACGCGACATCCGCCCGATCCTCGCCGAGCACTGCGCCCACTGCCATGGCGTGGATGCCGCGAGCCGGGCCGCGGGCCTGCGTCTCGACAGCCGCGAGGGGGCCCTCGCCGGTGGTGATTCGGGGACACCGGCGATCGTGCCGGGCCGACCTGACGCAAGCCAGATCATCGCCCGGATCACCAGTTCCGACCCCGACATGGTCATGCCTCCCCCCACGGAGAAGAAGCCGCTCGCGACGGCGCAGATCGGGGCGCTCCGCGCATGGGTCGCCGCCGGTGCCGCCTACGCCGACCACTGGGCGTTCACCCCACCCCGGCAGCAGCCGCTGCCGGGCGACGACCCCGCCGCCAATCCGATCGACGCCTTCGTATCGGCCCGGCTCGCCACGGAGGGGCTCTCACTGTCGCCACCGGCCGACCCCGCCACCCTCTGCCGGCGCATCCATCTCGACGTTGTCGGCCTGCCGCCGACGAGAGAGGCGCTGGCCGGATTCGCCGCTACCGGCGCCGATGCCACCGTCGCCTCCCTCCTCGCCAGCGAGCGCTACGGGGAGAAGTGGGCGCGGCACTGGCTCGATCTGGCGCGCTATGCCGACACCAACGGCTACGAGAAGGACATGCCGCGCGAGATGTGGGCATGGCGCGACTGGGTGATCGCCGCGCTGAACCGCGATCTCCCCTACGACCGCTTCGTGATCGAACAGATCGCCGGCGACCTCCTCCCCGACGCGACGCAGGACCAGATCGTCGCCACGGGCTTTCTCCGCAACAGCATGCTCAACGAGGAGGGGGCGATCATTGCGGAGGAATTCCGCATGGTTGAGATGTTCGACCGCATGGATTGCGTCGGCAAAGCGGTGCTCGGCGTCACCGCGCAGTGCGCCCAGTGCCACGACCACAAGTTCGACCCGCTGTCGCAGGACGACTACTACGGCATGTTCGCCTTCCTCAACGACACCCACGAGGCACGGTCCTACGTCCACACACCGGACCAGATCGCGACACGGGCCGAGATCCGCTGCCGCGTCGCCGAGGCCGAGGCGGGCGTCCGGGCCGATCATCCGGACTGGCGCGGGGAGATCGCTGCCTGGGAACGGCAGGTGGCCGCGTCGCTCATCAAGTGGACGCCGATCGTCATGGACGAGATGAGCAGCAGCGGCCTGCTCACCCACCCGGCGCAGCTCGACGACGCCTCGATCCTCATGATCGGCCACCGCGACGGGGAGATGCTCTTCGAGGCGGAGCCGGCGCTGGCCGGGGCGACGGGCCTGCAACTCGAAGCGCTCCCGCACGGCGACCTGTTCCTCGGTGGCCCCGGCCGCGACGGGATCTGGGGAGTGGCCGAGATGACCGTGTCAGTCCGTCGGCCGGGCGCCGCGGCATGGGAGCCGCTGACACTCGTCGGCCCCAGCGCCGATCACTCCAACCCCGAACGGCTCGACGTCCGGCCGGCGTCGGCCGACGGGAAGCAACCCGAGCGGCGCATCCCCCAGGGCCCGGTGACGGCGCTGGTGGATGGCGACACCGATTCCGTCTGGGAGTCCGACCGTGGGCCGGGGATCCGCCACCAGGCGTCGGTCGCGGTGGTGCGTTTCGAACGCCCCCTCGACCTGCCGGCGGGCACACGACTGAAGATCGCGCTGCGCATGCCGGCCGGGGGTCTGCCCGGGCAGCAGAGCAGGATGCTCGGCTGCTGCCGGTTCAGCCTCACCGGCGCGCCGGAACCGTCGGCCCCGCCGATCGACCACGGCGCCTTGCTCGCCATCCGCACCCCCGCCGGGAAGCGCACCGCCGACGACGAGGCGGCGATCTTCTCCGCCTGGATGAAAACGGTGCCCGACCTCGCGCCGCGGGTCGAGGAGATCGCCGCGCAGTGGCGCCGCCTGACACCGGGGCCGACCACCGTCCTCCATCTCGCCCGCCGTGCGCCCGCCGCCACGCGCCGCACGCACCTGCTCGACCGCGGCGTGTGGAACAAGCCGCTCGGGGAAGTGGTGGCCCACGTGCCCGCCGCCCTGCATCCGTTTCCGGCCGACGCCCCCCCCGATCGTCTCGGCTTCGCCCGCTGGCTCGTCGACCGGCGCTCCCCCCTGGCGGCGCGCGTGGCGGTCAATCGGGTCTGGCAGGCGATCTTCGGCACCGGTCTGGTGGAAACACCGGATGACTTCGGGACCCGGGCACCGGTGCCCCTCCACCGCGACCTCCTCGACTGGCTGGCGGTCGACTTCATGGACCACGGCTGGAGCCAGAAGCGGCTCGTCGCCCAGATCCTCGCCAGCCGCACCTACCGCCAGTCGTCGCGCGCCACCGCCGCGCTGCTCGCCCGCGACCCAGGCAATCGTCTGCTCGCGAGGGGCCCACGGTTCCGCGTCGATGCCGAGGTGGTCCGCGACATCGCCCTGACCGCCTCCGGGCTGGTGACGCATGCTGCCGGTGGGCCGGGGGTGCATCCGCCCGTGCCGCAGAACGTGCTCGACTACAACTTCGTCCGCATCGACTGGCCCACCGCCACAGGCCCCGACCGCTACCGCCGCAGCGTCTATCTCTTCCGCCGCCGCTCGATGCCCGACCCGCTGCTCGGCACGTTCGACTCCCCCAACGGCGACATTTCCTGCGCCCGGCGCGTGCGGTCGAACACACCGCTGGCGGCGCTGGCCGGCCTCAACGAGCCGGTGTTCGTCGAGGCCGCCCGCGCTCTGGCGCTGCGGATCCTCCGCGAGGGGGGAAGCGACGATGGCCACCGCGTCGATCACGGATTCCTCCTCTGCACCGGCAGGTTGCCCACCGACGCCGAACGCGCGACCCTGATTGCCTTCCTCGACACCCAGCGGCGCCGTCTCGCGGAAGGCTGGCTCAATCCGCGCGAGGTGGCGACCGGGGCCACCGACGCGCTGCCGGCGCTGCCGCCGGGCACCTCGCCGCAGGACGCGGGTGCATGGACGCTCGCCGCGCGAGTGCTGCTCAATCTCGATGAGACCGTCACGAAGAACTGACGAGGGCCCGATGGCAGTGCCGCATCCGTTCCACCCGCCGATCGCTCCGCCCGCCGCGGTCCTCGCCGCCCGCGCCCGGGCGCGCCGCTGGTTCTTCCGCGACTGCGGGCTGGGCCTGGCGGGGATCGCCGCCGGTTCGCTCCTCGCCCGCGACGCTGGAGCGGCCAACCCGCTCGCGCCGCGGACTCCGCACCACCCCCCGCGGGCGAAGCGTGTGGTGTATCTCTTCCAGGCCGGTGCCCCGAGCCATCTCGAGCTGTTCGATCACAAGCCCGAACTTACCCGGCGGAGCGGGAACCTGCCCCCCGCGGAATTGCTCGCCGGATACCGGGCTGCGTTCATCAACCCCAAGTCGGCCCTCCTCGGCCCGAAGTTCGCCTTCCGGCGCCATGGCCGTGCCGGCACGGAGGTCAGCGACCTGCTGCCGCACATCGGCGGGATCGTCGACGACATCTGCCTCGTCCGCTCGCTCCACACCGATGCCGTGAACCATGCCCCCGCGCAGATCCTGATGAACACCGGCTCCCAGCAGTTTGGCCGGCCGAGCCTCGGGGCGTGGACACTCTACGGCCTCGGCAGCGAGGCCGACGACCTCCCCGGCTACGTCGTCCTCACCAGTGCCAACGGCACCAGCGGCGGGGCGAGCAACTACGGCGCCGGATTCCTCCCCACGACCTACGGCGGAATCCCCTTCCGCCCCGGCGCCGATCCCCTCCTCTACCTGTCGAACCCGCGCGGCATCGACCGCGACGCGCAGCGCGCCTCGCTCGACACCCTCGACCGGCTCAATTCGCTGGCGCTCGACGCCGTCGGCGATCCGGAGATCGCCGCCCGCATCCAGAGCTACGAGATGGCCTTCCGCCTCCAGGCCAGCGCCCCCGAGCTGCTCGACCTGTCACGCGAGAGCCCGCGGACGCTCGCCCGCTACGGCATTGCCGATCCGGCCGCCCATTCCTACGCGCGCAACTGCCTCCTTGCCCGCCGGATGCTCGAGCGCGGCGTGCGTTTCGTCCAGCTCTTCCACGAGGCCTGGGACACCCACGGCGACCTCGTCAACCGGATGCGGAACAACGCGCGCGACGTCGATCAGGCGAGTGCCGCGCTCGTGGCCGATCTCAAGGAGCGCGGCCTGCTCGACGACACGATCGTCGTCTGGGGGGGGGAGTTCGGCCGGACCCCGATGATGCAGGGGGGCACCGACGGCCGCGACCATCACAACCGCTGCTTCTCGGTGTGGCTGGCGGGGGGTGGGGTGCGGGCCGGGCACGTGCACGGGGCGACCGATGACTTCGGCTTCAACATCGTCGCCGACGGGGTGCATGTCCACGATCTCAACGCCACGCTCCTCCACCTCCTCGGCTTCGATCACACGCGCCTCACCCACCGCTTCCAGGGGCGCGACTTCCGCCTCACCGACGTCCACGGCTCGGTCGTCGGGGGGATGCTCGCCTGAGACGGGGCCCCAGCGCGCCCGATGGCTGCCGGCCGAATCGGCAGTGCGCCCGTGAGAGCGACGAAGGTACAACAGGCGACCACCGACCCTGGCCGACCCACCGGAGCCCCGTATGCCCGCCGCAGCCGACCGCCGACCGCACGATGCCGACGATCCGGCGACACGGATCGCCGACCTGGAGAAGCTGCTCGACGTCGCCCGTCGCCTCGGGGCGACGACCGAGATCGATCCGCTCCTCGGGGCGATCGCCGCCGCCGCGACCGCGGTGCTCGACTGCGAGCGCGCGAGTGTTTTCCTCCTCGATCGCGCCGCGGGCGAGCTCGTCAGCCGCGTGGCGACCGGGATGGAGGATTCCCCGATCCACGAGATCCGCTTCCCCGTCGGTGTCGGCATCGCCGGCGAGGTCGCGCGCAGCGGTACCGTCGTCAATCTCGCCGACGCCTATGCCGATCCCCGGTTCAATCCGGAGTTCGACCGGAAGAGCGGCTTCCGCACCCGGAGCATGCTCGCCGTGCCGCTGGCCGACCACGACGGCACGACCGTCGGCGTGCTCCAGCTGCTCAACAAGGCGGGGGCCCCGTTCGGCGGGCGCGACGAGCACCTCGCCGGCTTTCTTGGCGGCCAGGCGGGGGTCGCCGTGCAGCGGCAGTTGCTCCTCGGCCACTTCGCCGAGAAGCAGCGCATCGAGCGCGATCTGGCCGTCGCCCGCGGCATCCAGCAGAGCCTGTTACCGAAGCACGCGCCGGAGGTTGCCGGCTTCGACATCGCGGGCTGGAATCGGCCGGCCGACGAGACCGGCGGCGACTATTTCGACTTCGTCCCGCTCGCCGGTGGCGGCATCGCCTTCGCGATCGCCGACGCCACGGGCCACGGCATCGGCCCTGCGCTCGTCGCTGCCGAGGCCCGGGCGCTGTTCCGCGCGATCATCGCCGCCGACGCCGCACTCGCGCCGCTGGTCGGCCGTGTCAACGACCTCCTCTGTGCCGACCTGCCCGAGGGCAGGTTCGTGACCGCGTTGTTCGGGGTCGTCGAGGCCGGCGGCACCGGCCTCCGGTTCGTCAGCGCCGGGCAGGGGCCGATCCTCGTCTTCCGTGCCGCCAGCGGGACGGTGGAGGAGTTCGACAGCCACGGCCTGCCGCTCGGCCTCGTGCCCGAGATGGAGTACGACGCCGAGTCCGTCGTGCCGCTCGCACCCGGCGACATGCTCGTGCTCCTCACCGACGGCTTCTACGAGTGGGCCGGTCCCGACGGTTCGCAATTCGGCACCGAGCGCGTCGGCGACCTGCTCCGGCGGCACGCGGCCCTCGCGGCCACCGACCTGATCCAGGCCCTCCGCGCCGCGGTGGAGGACTTCGCCGCCGGCACGGTCCAGGGGGATGACCTGACCGCGGTGATCGTCAGGCGGCTGCCGTGACGCTCCAGCAACGCCGTCGTCAGAGCGTGTTGTAGGCCCGCAGCCGCCCCGCGGTGGCCTCGCGGGTGAACTTGTAGAAATGCCAGTGGGTCACGCAGCGGCTCATGAACTGCGCGAAGCCCACGATCCGGCAGCGCCCCACCGTCCGCCGGCCGAGGTAGTGCCGGGCGTAGGTCACTCCCACGTTCCACAGCGACCCGTCGCGGACCAACGCCCGCACCAGTGCCCACAGCAGCAGCAGGCCGTAGGCCAGCGTCGGCAGCCGTTTCCCCTCTCCGGCCCGACGGCAGATCTCCGCCCGGCGGTTGACGTACGACTCCGACTGGAAGACCTTCGCCGAGCGCTCGAGAAACGCCTCGGGCGAGTAGAGCCTGGTGACGAGGTCCCAGTACCCCTGGCGCAACTCGTCGCGCGTCATCTGCCGGGGGACGATGTTGAGGCTCGGGTCGTCCTTGACCAACCGCCCCTCGCGTTCGAGCCGCTCCCAGAGCGGCGTCCGCGGAATCGCCTGGAGCATTCCCACCATCGCCAGCGTGATGCCGTTGTCTTGGATGAAGCGGAACTGGTCGTCGAAGATCGCTTTGTCGTCGTGGTCGAAGCCGACGATGAATCCGGCGTTGATGTCGAGGCCGGCGGCCTGGATCCGCGCCAGCTTCGCCTCCAGCGAATCGCCGCGGACGTTCTGGTACTTCTTCGTCTCCGCCAGCGAATCGAGCCGCGGCGTCTCGATGCCGATGAACACGCTGCGGAAGTTGGCCCGGTACATCAGCTCGAGCAGTTCGGCGTCGTTGGCCAGGTCGATGCTCGCCTCGGTCGTCAGCCGCAGCGGGTAGCCGTGCTCCTCCATCCAGGGCACGATCCGCTCGAGGAGGGCCTTGGCCTTCTTCTTGTCGCCGATGAAATTGTCGTCGACGATGAAGGCGGAGTGGAACCCGGCCCGGCGCAGCTCGTCGAGTTCGTCGATGAGCTGCTGGGGGGTCTTCACCCGTGGCTTGCGGCCGTAGATGACGATGATGTCGCAGATCTCGCACTGGAAGGGACAGCCGCGGGAATACTGCACCGCCGCCGAGGCGTAGCGATCGACCTTGAGCAGGTCGTACCGCGGCCGTGGCACGGTCGTCATGTCGGTGGGCCGCTCCTGTTCGTAGCGTTCCTCGGTGTGGCGGCCGCAGGCGTGGTCCTCGAGGAACCGTGGCCAGGTCGTCTCCGCCTCGCCGATGAAGCGGACGTCGCAGCGGCCGATGAAGGCGTGTTCCTCGACCGAGACCAACGGCCCACCGACCACCGTGCAGACCGGCAGGTCGCGGAGGCGGTCGAGGATCTGCCCCATCCGCTCCTTCTGGACGATCATCCCGGTGACGCCGACGATGTCCTGGTTCGCAACCACCGCCCAGTCGATCTCCTCGACGTTCTCGTCGATGATCGTGACGTCGTGATCACCGCACAGGCCCGCCACCGCCGTCAGCGCCCCCGAGATCATCGTGCTCCGCTTGTCACCCGGGTAGAGCGGCAGTGCGAAGTCGAACCCCCAATAGGACGGCTCGAACCGCGGGTTGATCAGGCAGATCCGCAGCCGCCGGCCCACCGGCCGCTCCACGGGGAGGGTCGGCGCGATGGCGGTGTCAGCGGCAGTATCCGGGCGGCCAGACCGCGGTTTCTCGATCACGTCCAGCAGCATGCGCACCCCCGCCGTGTTGATGTCGAGCGCACTCGACCGGGACGGCGGCAGGGTTCGACGGACCTCCGCAGGGGGGTCAGCGTAGGCTGACCGGGCTGGAACCCCTAGAGCAAAACCCGGGGGCATTCACCAGCGATACGGCGGGTCCGCATGGCTGTCCGGGCCCGTGCTTCCCCCGGTGACCCGTGCTTCCCCCGGTGACCCGTGCTGCCCCCGGTGCCCCGTGCTGCCCCCGGTGCCCCGTGCTGCCCCCGGTGCCCCGTGCTGCCCCCGGTGACCGACGACGATGATCCGCGGGCGATGCGCCGGCGGGCTGCCGCAGTGCCGGCTCAGACGATCGGCAGCAGGGCCGGTTTCGGACTACGGATGGAGCGCCCGCGGGCCCGCTTGCGCCGGCCGTCGCCGATCCGCTCACCCCCCGGCCCGAGCACCGCCTCCATGTATTCGGCGACCTGTTCCGGGGTCTCGAAATACTGGTCGTACACCCAGTCGTCTTCGTATTCGCAGTCCTGGGTGGTGTATTCGCGGCAGATCGGCGGACGTGTCTCGTAGATCCCGCAGCGCTGGTCCGCCTGAAGGTGCTTGCAGACGGTGTGCACGCACACGTACCAGCATCCCTCCTCGGTGAACACCGAGGCGTGCTCGTGGAGGAGAAACCAGCGGATGTACTCGAAGTCCTCGCGGGTGGTCGGGGTTTCGAGCGGGAGAGCGAAATAACGGCAGCATTTCGCCGTGCAGAACTCGCACAGCACCCGGTCGGCAGGCACGTCCTCCCGCTTCGGTTTCGTCCTCACCAGCGGCGCGATCGTCATCTCGGCACTCCATTCGACTGCCCGCTCCGGACAGCGGCGGCCGCATCGTACCAGCCCCGCCCGCCCGCCGGCACCGGGTCGGCCCTGTCGCCGCCTATACTGCTTCCTGTCCCGGGAAGGAGGCGGTCCGTGCCCAAGCGCTGGCAACTCGAACCGCACGACGATGCCGCCGTCGGCCGCCGCGAGCGGGCGGCCGGTGTGTCGTCGATCGTGGCCCGCCTCCTCGTCGCCCGCGGCCTCACCGACCCCGATGCCGTTCGCACCTTCCTCGCAGGGAAGATGGCGGACCTCCGCGATCCCGATCTCCTTCCCGGGGTTCCCGCGGCGGCGGAGCGAATCCTGGCGGCGGTCAGGGCCGGCCGACCGATCGTCGTCTACGGCGACTACGACGCCGACGGCATGTGCGCCACCGCGATCCTCGTCGAATGCCTGCGGGCGCTCGATGCGCAGGTCGATTGGTATGTCCCCGACCGCTTCGAGGAGGGCTACGGCCTCAACCGCGAGGCGCTCGAAACGCTCCACGCGCGCGGCACGGCGCTGGTGGTCACGGTCGACTGCGGCATTGCCAGCGTGGCGGAGGCCGCCCGGGCGCGCGAACTCGGCTTGGAGTTGGTGATCACCGACCACCATGCCTTCGGCGAGACGTTGCCCGAGGCCGACGTCCTCGTCCACCCGCGGCTGCCGGGAGCGGGATACCCGTTCGGCGAACTGTGCGGCGCGGGGGTGGCCTTCAAACTCGCCTGGGCGATCGCGGTCCGGCACTGCGGCGCACGGCAGGTGACCCCCCGGCTCCGTGAGGTGCTCCTCCGCGGGATCGGACTGGCGGCGTTGGGGACGGTGGCCGATGTCGTGCCCCTGCTCGACGAGAACCGGATCACCGTGCGCCACGGGCTGGAGAGCCTGCGGCTCAAGGGAGGCGCGGGGATCGCCCGTCTGGTGGAGCTTGCCAAGCTGCACGAAAAATCGCGACTCGAGAGCGAGGACGTCGCCTTTCGCCTCGCCCCCCGCCTCAACGCCGCGGGTCGGCTCGGGCAGGCGGCCTTCGGCATCGAACTGCTCACCACCCCCGACTCCGCCCGGGCGGTGCAACTCGCCGACTGGATCCACGAACTCAACGACCAACGCGACGGCCTGGAGCGGAGCATCCTCCTTTCGGCGAGCAAGCAGGCGAAGGAAACCTGCGGGAGCGACGACGCCGCCCTCGTGCTTGCCGACCGCGGTTGGCATGCAGGGGTGATCGGCATCGTCGCCGGTCGCCTGGCGGAGAAATGGCACCGGCCGGTGGTCCTCGTCGCCCAGGACCCGCACCAGGGGCGCCCGGCGATCGGCAGCGTGCGCGGCATCCCCGGATTCGACGTCCACGCGGCGCTGATGGCGTGCCGCCACCTGCTCGTCACCTGCGGCGGCCACGCAGCGGCGGCTGGGCTGCGCATCGAGGACGGTCGGATCGGGGAGTTCCGCCGCGCGTTCCGCGATGCTGTCGATGCCCGGCTACCGGCCGCCCTGCGGCGGCCGGGCCTCCGCATCGACGGCGAAACCACCCTCGCCGCCCTGACCCTCGACACTGCCGCGGAACTCGACCGCCTCGCTCCGTTCGGACAGGGCAATCGCCGACCCGTGCTCTGCGCCTCGGAGGTCCATCTCGCCGAACCGCCGCGGCTGATGGGGGGCGGTGGGCGGCACATCGCGATGACCCTCGTCCAGCATGCGGCGCGGATCCGGGGGGTCGCCTTCGGCGGGGCCGACTGGCTGCCCCACCTGCCCGCGGTCGGTAGCCCGTTCCACGTGGCGTTCAAGCCCAAGGTCAACGAGTTCCGCGGCCGGCGCACCGCGGAGGTGGAACTGGTCGACTGGAGGCCGGCGGGCATCGACATCGGGATCGACCTGCCCGATCCGGTGGCCGCGGCCGCGACGATGCCATGATCCCGCGGCAGATCTCCGCCGCACCAGCCGGCACGGGGGCCCCCAGCGGCGACCTTCGGAGCACGGTTCAGTCGAGGACGACGTCCGCCGGCAATGGCCCGTACCCGACGAGCCAGTCGTAGCAAGCGGCCATCCGCTCACCGATCGCATCCCAGCGGTAGGAGCGAGCGACATGGTCGCGGGCCCGCTGCCCGCGGGCGGCCAACTGGGCAATGCTTTCCGAGGTGGCTTCGCGGATCGCCGCCGCGAGGGCATCCGCCGCAGGCTCCACCCACCAGCCTCTCCGTTCCTGCTGCAGCACACCCCAGGGAGTCGCCGTGGTGGTGATCACCGGCAGGCCCATCCCCATCGCCTCGGCGATGGCGATCCCGAAGTTTTCCGAATGGGAGGGGAGCACGAACAGGTCAGCCGTGGCGAGAAATCGCCATTTCTCCTCCCCGGTCAACTCACCCGCGAGACGTACGTCTGCCAACCCCATCGCCGCGATCCGCCGGGCGATCTCCCGGTCATGGCCATCACTGCTCCCTCCGGCGATCTCCAGCGTCCAACCGGGGGGCCGCACCCGCGCCCACGCGTCGAGCAGCATGGGAACCCCCTTCTTGGAATGCAGCCGTGAGAGATAGACGCAGCGGCGTGGACGACCCGGAGCCGCGTCGGCAGCCCCCCGGTCGGCCCACGCCGCCGGGATCTCGACTCCGTTGGGGATCACACACACCGGGTTCCGCAGGCCGAGACCACGGAACGTGGTGTACTCGGCGAACGACGTGGCGTGGAGCATGTCGGCATCGGCCAACTGCCGCCACTGCCACAGCGCCATCGCGATCCTCTTCCGCGTGGCGTGGTGCTGCAGCGCCCACGGCTCGAGCATTCCCCGCGGGCTGATGACCCGCCGCGAACCGCGCCGCCGGGGCGAATACTCGACGGCGAGCGAAGCCGACCGCCACAGTCCCTGGCCATGGATCACCGTCGACGGGCATCCTGCCGAAAGGTGGCGGTCGATCGCATCGGCCATGTAGTCGACGGCGCCCAATCGCCGCAGCGCAGCATCGACGGGAACTCCCTCCCATTGCATCCGGTCGGTCGCCCACTCGACCTCCGAACGGTACACACCGACGACAGCGACGCAGCCCTGCCGATGGGCCGCCACCGCCCGTGCCAATCCAGAAACCGACAGGAATGGCCCGCCGTCATGGCGCGACAGGCCGGTGGTCACGAACACTGCTCGCCAGGGACGAGGATTGCCGATCACGCTGGTTCCTATCCCTGCAGCGTATTCCGGGTGCGGGATCGCCTTGGCTAGGCTGAATCCACCCTTTCGAGGGGACTATCGCCTCAGGAATACCTTTCACCTTCTACAGCTTTAGGATCCTACAGGATTCGTGGTTTGGAACCATCCTCCATCTTCGGGACCCCCTCGCTCAACCGAGTCGCCACTCCGTCGTTGCCGATGCCGCGGGCCGGTGGCAGCGACTGCCACCGACATGGAACCACCGGTGGCACCTGCACACATCGGCCTTGGGTGGAGATGGGCTCCGCCAGCCTCCAACCAGCGGATCTCAGGGCTCCGCCTGCCGCTCCGGCCATCCATCCGCGGCGCACGCGCGACGTGCCGTGTTTTTTTCGGCCGTTTCCCCGGGCCTGGAACCGTGGTTGTGACGACCGGTCGGCGGCGGTAGGCTGACGAGATCGTCGCGGAGATCGACCGGATCCCGCCGCATCGGGGCGTAGCTCAGCCTGGCTAGAGCGCTACGTTCGGGACGTAGAGGTCGCACGTTCGAATCGTGTCGCCCCGATTCACCTTGGTAGACCGACGGTGTGTGGCGGTTGGCGAGGTGTTTCTGGACCACGTGGCGCGGCCTCCCCTGGGTGGCTCTGCAGCCGTCCATCCGATCTCGCCACCCATTCCTCCCCCGCGTTTCCCCGTGGCGGCGGGTGCCGTGACGGAGGGTGTCGATGTTTGCTGACAGCCCGTGGCCAAAGGCCCTCCGTGGTGTGGTGCTCCCGGCGGCCTGTGCCCTTGGATTGGCCGCCCCGCCCGCGGCGCTGGCGGTCGACTTCTCCCACGACGTCGTCCCCGTCCTCCGAGTCCACTGCGGCACGTGCCACGCCGGCTCGCAACGGCAGGGTGGCTTCTCGATCAACGACCGGGAGTCGATCCTCGCCGGAGGTGACTCCGGCACCGCCGGAGTCGTTCCGGGGGATGCCGCCGGGAGCGAACTGATCCGCCGGATCGTGAGCACCGACCCCGAGATCCGCATGCCGGCCGAGGGGGCGGCGATCCCCGCAGAGGCGATCGAGATCCTCCGCCGGTGGGTCGACGGCAAGGCGCCCTGGGAGGACGGGTTCTCCTTCGAGGGCACCACCTACGAGGCACCGCTGGCCCTGCGGGTCGTCGAGCTGCCGCCGCCGCACGGCGACCGGACCCACCCGATCGACCAGATCGTCGACGCCTACCGCGCCGCCAAGGGAATTCCCACGCCGCCGCGTTGCGACGACTCGACGTTCATCCGCCGCGCGAGCCTCGATCTCGTCGGCTTGCTCCCGACCCCAGAGGCCGTGGCCCGATTCACCGCCGATCCCACCCCGGACAAACGCCGCCGGCTCGTCCGCAGCCTCCTCGACGACGACCTCGCCCGCGCCGAGCATTGGATGACGTTCTGGAACGATCTGCTGCGCAACGACTACTCAGGCACCGGCTTCATCACCGGCGGGCGGAAACAGATCACCGGCTGGCTCCACCGGGCCCTGGTCGACAACATGTCGTACGACCGCTTCGTCCGCGAACTCGTCTCGCCGTCCGACGCCGCGCGCGGCTTCATCGACGGCATCGTGTGGCGCGGGGAGGTGAATGCCAGCCAGACCGTGCCGATCCAGTTCGCGCAGAACGTCGGCCAGACGTTTCTCGGCATCAACCTCAAGTGTGCCAGTTGCCACGACAGCTTCATCGACCGCTGGAAGCTCCAACAGACCTACGAACTGGCGGCGGTGATGGCGCCGGAACCGCTCGACCTGTTCCGCTGCGAGAAGGCGACCGGCGCCCGGGCCGAGCCCGGCTGGCCATTCCCCGAACTCGGGCAGATCGACGGCAGCAAGCCGCCGGCCGAACGGCTCGCGCAGCTCGCCACGCTGCTCACCGATCCCGGCAACGGCTGGGTGTCGCGGAATCTGGTCAATCGCATCTGGGCCCGCCTCATGGGGCGGGGCCTCGTCCACCCGGTCGACGCCCTCCGCGCCCCCCCCTGGAGCGCCGACCTGCTCGACTGGCTCGCCGGCGATCTCGTCGGCCACGGCTGGGACACGAAGCATCTCCTCGAGACGATCTGCACCTCCGAGGCCTACGGTGCCGCGACCCCGGCCGTCGACGGGCAACCGCAGGGCGGCGAGTACGTCTTCCGTGGGCCGTTGCCCCGACGGTTGACGGCCGAGCAGTTCACCGACGCGGTCTGGCAGCTCACCGGCGCGGCCCCCGGCAAGCCCGACGCCGTCGTCGAACGGGTGAAGCCCGATCCGGCGGCGCCCCCCGCGGCCCCGCCGGCCGCGCGGTGGATCTGGAGCAACCCGACCGCGAGTTCGCCGCCGACCGAGCGCCGCACGGTCCGGGCCCGGTTCACACTGCCTGCGAAGGCCGACCACGCCGTGGCCGTGGCGACCGCCGACAACGAGGTGACGATGTGGATCAACGGCCAGACGGTGGGCAGGTCGGCCGACTGGGGCAAGCCGTTCGCCGAAGCGGTGACTCCGCACCTCCGTGTCGGTGACAACGAGGTGCTCGTCGTCGCCGCCAACGCCGCCGCAGCGGGGCCGGCGGCGCTCCGCGCCGAAATCCGGGTGCGCTGCGGCGACGGGAGCACGGTCGCGCTCGCCAGCGGTGACTCGTGGGAATGGACTGCGACCCTTCCTGATGCCAACGGGCTGTGGGCGCACGGAGCGCCCCCCACCGATTGGCAGCAGGCGAGCGTCATCGACGCCCAGGGGACATGGGCATCGGCCGATACGGCCTTCACTGCCGGTCTCGCGGGGACCGCCGGCCCGCAGCCGATGGTCCGGGCAGTGCTCGTGAAGTGCACGCCGCTCCAGGCGGCCCTCGGTCGCCCCAACCGCGACCAGGTCGTCACGTCGCGGCCGACCGACCTGACGACCCTCGAGGCGATCCAACTGGCCAACGAACAGGCGTTGTTCGACACGTTCGCCCGGGGGGCCGCCCAGTGCCGTGCCGCCGGCGGCGACGATCCCGACACCCTCGCTTGTCATCTGTTCAACGCGGCGCTCGCCCGCCTGCCGACCGAGACCGAATTGGCCACCGCGCGGGAGATGCTCGGCGACGTCCCGACCGACCAGACCGTCGCCGATCTCCTCTGGGCAGTGGTCATGCTTCCCGAGTTCCAGTTCGTGCGCTGACGGATTCCCCCTCGGAGCCCCCCACCCATGCACCGCGATCACCAGCGCCCCGAGCGCCGCGAGTTTCTCCGCAACCTCGCCGCCGCGGCCACGGCCACGCTCGCGCTCCCCGGGCCGCGCCGCCGTGCCGACGCCCCCGCCGCCCATCCGGCGGCGACCGCGGATGCGATCATCGTGCTCTGGATGGCCGGCGGGATGGCGGCGCCCGACAACCTCGACCCGAAGAAGTACAAGCCGTTCGAGAAGGGGCTCGCCGTCGCCGACGTGATCAGCACCTTTCCTGCGATCCCCACGGCCGTGGACGGCGTGCAGGTCTGCCAGGGGCTCGAGGGGATCGCCTCCGTCCTCGACCGCGGCACCCTGATCCGCTCGCACGTCCAGCCCGACCTCGGCAGCATCCTCCACTCGCGCCACCAGTACCACTGGCACACCGGCTACGTGCCGCCGCAGACGGTCGCCTGCCCGCACATCGGCGCCTGGATGGCGCGCGTGCTCGGTCCGCGCAACCCCACCATGCCGCCGTTCATCACCATCGGCCAGCGGCTCGAGGGGATCGGCGAGAACGAGGAGATCAAGGCCTTCACCACCGCCGGTTTCTTCGGCAGCGAGTTCGGCCCGATGAATCTCCCCTTCCCCGAGGAGGCAGCGCTCGCCGTCCGGCCGCCGAAGGGGATGGAGCCGGGGCGGTTTGCCGATCGCTACAAGCACTTCAAGAAACTCGTGGCGGCGAATCCGGCCCGGGAGTTCACGAGCGACTACCACCAGGAGTCGCTGCTGCGCAGCCTGGAAAACGCCCACCGCCTCCTCGGGGCCAAGGAGCGCGACGCCTTCGACATCACCCTCGAACCGAAGGAGGTGCTCGAGCAGTACGACACCGGCCGGTTCGGGCGCGGCTGTCTCCTCGCCCGGCGGCTCGTCGAGAACGGCGCCCGCTACGTCGAGGTGACGACCGAATACATCCCCTTCGTCCACTGGGACACCCACGAGCGCGGCCACGAGACGGTCGACCGGATGCACGGCGAGATCGACCGCCCGATCGCCACGCTGATCCGCGATCTCGAGGCCCGCGGGCTCCTCGACCGCACGCTCGTCGTCATCGCCAGCGAGTTCAGCCGCGACATGATCACCGAGGGTCGGCCGGGTTCCAAGGCCACCGACCAGGCCAAGAGCCCCAAGGACTTCCTCCTCGAGCCGGCCCACTACGGCCAGCACCGCCATTTCACCGGTGGCTCGACCGTGGCCCTGTTCGGCGGCGGGGTGAAGAAGGGGTTCGTCCACGGCCGCACCGCCGACGAGCGCCCCTGCCTGGCGATCGAGGACCCGGTCACGGTCACCGACCTCCACGCCACGCTGTTCACGGCGATGGGGATGAGCCCGAAAACCGTCTTCGACATCGAGGGGCGGCCGTTCTACGCGACCGAGGACGGCAAGGGGCAACCGGTGGACGCGATCTTCACGGGGTGACGCCGCGTCGAGGGCCGGTACGGCACGGACGCGGTCACCGGAGTACCATGGCGCGGAATCTTTCCGTCCCATCGGCCGTGGTGTGCCATGGCGCTCTCGAGCAGTCCTGACGTCGACCGTGCCGCCCGGTTCGTGAGCGCCGTGCGCGCGCGGATCGCCACCGTCGTCGTCGGTCAGGAGACGGTCGTCGAGCGCCTCCTGATCGCCCTCTTCACCGGCGGCCATCTGCTCCTCGAGGGGGTGCCGGGGCTGGCCAAGACGCTTTTGGTCAGTGCCCTGGCGCGTTCGGTCGACCTCGGCTTCCAACGGGTGCAGTTCACCGTCGATCTGCTGCCGGGCGACATCACCGGCTCGGAGGTGCTCGATCCGCGCAGCGGCGAGTTCCGGGTGGTGAAGGGGCCGGTGTTCACCACCCTGCTGCGGGCCGACGAGATCAACCGTGCCGCCCCGAAGGTGCAAAGCGCGCTGCTCGAGGCGATGCAGGAACGCCGGGTCACGATCGGCCAGGAGACCCATCCGCTGCCGGCGCCGTTTCTCGTCATCGCCACGCAGAACCCGATCGAGCAGAGCGGCACCTTCGAACTCCCCGAGGCCCAGCTCGATCGCTTCATGCTCTGCCACCGTCTCTCCTATCCCTCGGCCGACGAAGAACGTGAGGTGCTGCGACGCAACGCCCGGTTGACGGTCAAGCGGCTCGACCGCGGCGCCGTGGTCACCAGCGAGTTCGACGTGCTCGGGCAGGAGCCGGCAGGCACGATCGACGACCTCGTCGCCGCGATGGAGGCGATCCAGGAGGTCCATGTCAGCCCCGCCTTCACCGACCACTGCGTGGAACTGGTGGGGCGCACGCGCAGCCATCCGGCACTCGACCTCGGCGCCAGCCCCCGGGCGGGCATCGCGCTGGTGAAGGCGGCGCGGGCACGGGCTCT
>SXGQ01147182.1_pt1 | contig 45334 bp, 39 predicted proteins | sample 3178371 | NCBI WGS metagenome assembly SXGQ01 (sample SAMN11356859, study PRJNA531348) | freshwater metagenome | isolation source: freshwater sample F1-20 | place: China: Fuxian Lake, Yuxi | collected 2017-12-25 | reverse complement strand
CCTCTCCAAAGCCCTCGTAAAATATACTTTACCATTGGGTGTTTCCAATGTAAAATCACCACCACCAATGTGAATTAAATTACCAAACTTATTTGAATATTGAACAAATGGGGTGTCTACATAATACAAATTAGAATCTATCTTTTTAATATGCGGTTTATCTGCAGCTTCATTTACACTTTTTTTGTTTTTAAGGAATGAACCCAATTTGATATTACTCATATTTTCTCCTACGAACTCTTCTGCGTTCTTTTTATCTTGTGCATCTACATCAGTTACTTTGAAACTTTTACCACCCACATTAAAGGTATCATCTCCAGATGCAATTGCTTTTGCTCTTTCTGCACCAAACTCATTACCTTCTTTGATTTCATAGTATTTACCTAACACCTCACCAATCTCATCATACGATGATTCTAATCTTTGCTGAAGAGTTGCTACTTCTTTAATTGTGCTTGAAAAAATCTTAAATGATTCATTCATTGATTTCATATGGCGATTAACAGTTACTTTGTCAAACCAATCACCAGTTTCTTTTAAGGTTAATTTCTCAGCGGTTTCTACAATATTTTTAATATTCTCATAGGCCTCCATCAAATTACCATTGTGATAAATTGCTTCACCTATTTTTCTATAAGATGCTACCGCCTCAACAAAAGCACGCTTTTCATCGGATGTCATTGTTGTATCATCCAAATCTTCCTCACCAATGTTTAATCTACGATAGTCTAAGTGTTGAGATTCTTTAAGTAAATTTAATAATGTTTTCATTGTAGTGACCTTTTTTATTTCAGTTATTAATAAATATCTAATTTTCCATTATTAGATATGCGGGCAACTTTGGTAAATGTAGATTTTTTTACTTCGTTTACTGATTCGTTCATGTTAGAGTAAAAATATTTTCTCATGTAGTCTAATGACTTTAGAATACTTTGTAATTCTCTTTTACCCTTTGGTCCAAGTTCTTCATCTCTCAAATATGCACTTAAAACAGCATATGCACCATTTACAAATTGGTATGGGTTTTCAGCTTTTACAGTATATGAAGCCTCGTTTACCGATTCTAAATTCAAATTTCTTTGTGCATTAGTTAAACCACTAATGATTGATTTCAACCCACCCTTAACACCTTCAGTATCTTTAGCTTGAACTCTTTTGTCCAAAATTTTAGTGTTTACTTTTAAGAAATTAATGATTGCGGCTTGAACTAAGTTCCAATTTAAATCAGCTTCATTTGTAAGTTGGGTATCTTCTTTTACATATTTCATTGATGAATTAGAACCATCGGTAAAGAATACATTATCACCATCAATCATTTTAACTTTTCTTTTGAATGGGCCTTTTTTACCTAATGAAGCTTCCCAATGTGGATTATCAACAACCTTAACCATTTTACCAACTGCGATTGCTTCGTTTACTGATTTTAATTTCATAGTATGCCTACCCTCATTTTGAGATTTTTTCAACTTAACTATTTTATGAACTAAATCATTTATTTCCGAAAAAAGGTCTGCTATTTCCTTATCCAACTTTTTTTCATCTGATGATTTTGGTGTGGTGATATCCACATCACTATACAACTTTTTCTTTTTTGCTATTAAAGGATCTACTTGTTTTAGTAAATCGGTTTTTCTCTTTTGTAAATTATCAATATCAGTTGATTCAGATACATTAGAATCCCTAAGAATAGATTGTGCCATAGTTGAAACAAAATTTATTTTAGCTTTAGAAATCATTTCCAAATCATCTTTTGGTAACTTTTTTAAAACCATCATAAGTTTTTTAACAGCCGGAGAATTTGGGTTTATTTTTTTAATATCACCATAAGTTGCTTTTAATAAGTTTATTTGATTCTGATTAATAGATTCTTTTAATCTCATTTTGTTTCTCCAAAATTACATTCGCAATATCCACCAATTTCACAAATAATATCTCTCATAATATCGTTTGCCTTTTGATATTTATTAACATTATTAACATTACGATTAATACCTTCATTAACAGGTCTCATAAAAGCACCATAGGTTGATGGATTACTTACAAAATCCCAGCATATCAAATCAAAATCTCCTTCAACTGCAACCGTTCCATCTTCTTTAATTTGACGAACCGAACCCATACCCCGTGATGATATACCAACCGTACACCCTGCTTCTACTAACTCTTTAAGTATTCTGCCCGCTGGGGTATTAAGTATTTCTACTTTCCCAACTACATCTGTACCATCCCACCAAATATCTCTAATAATATGCGATGTATTCTTTAATTCAACTACAGAAGATTCTGGGTGGTCTAATTCCCCATAAGCACGATTTTCTTTAATTTCTCTACCTTTGTATTTTTGAACCTCACGCCTCAATATGCTTTCGGGATATACCCTACCATTTTGGTTTTTTTCGTTTGCTCTTTGTAAAACACCTGTTACAATAAGTCTACCATCACCCTTCATCGCAGCTTCTTTGAGCTGCTGGGGTTTTACATCAAATACAATAGTATCAACCAATAGCTGTTTCATTTTCTATGCACCCAATTGTTTAATCTTAAATGAAATACGATTTAATCTTTCTGATATTTTGGAAAAATTATTTCTCGTCTTTTTCCAATATGCGTTGGATGAAACACCCATTTCGGTTTTTAGTTTTATATTTTGATTTACCAAGTGTTCTACTTCGTAAATTTTTCTATTAATTTCTTTGATTGCTTTATTGATTTTTAATTGGGGAGAACCCATTTCATCTTTTCGGTATTGGCGATAGTTTAATTCGTTAATAGCATCTTCAATACCCTTTTCCCATCTCTCCAAAAAATTTCTTTTTACACTTTTTATTTTTTTATACCCCAATACTTCAATATGGTCATCATCCATATCCTTTTCACTTTTTGCAAATGCGTGTGGAGTTCGTGGTGGACCGGCACCACCATCCAAATTAGAGGTAACATTTTGTTCTTCCAGCTCTGCATCTTTTTCATCCTGCGGCCGTTCATCAATTTCTTCTAGCTGCTTGAATTTTTTATCAAGCTCCTCAATTAGAAATCTACTCATATTAAATACCTTTTAATTCGTTTAATAATTGGTGATATCTTAAAAGACCTAAAGCTTGATTTTCAGATACAATTTTAGAATTTGATAATCCATCAATTAAATTTACAACTTCTTTAAGTTTTATAGCGGAAACTTTATCTGAAATTTTTATTTTGGAAAATTCTTTTTTAAGCTTTTCACTCTCTCTTAAAATAAACCTTTTTAGGTTATCTGAATTATCAACATTGTTAATATAGTTTCTAAGTACCGATTTTTGTTCAGTAGTTAAACCCTTATATTTTTCATTAAATTTATCAACTAAAAATTTGTATGCTAATAATCTTACATCTTTTGATTCATTTACATATTCAGCATTTACCTCACGCTCAGCTTTGGGTTTTTTTGTTACATTTTCTAATATAACATTTTTACATTCAACCCATTCTTTTGGAGATACACCTTCACTATTTTCAAACAATTTGTAAATAGATGCAAGAGATTTGTAATTAGATACTCTATATTTGAAAAAATCGTTTGTAGTAAAGCGTTCATTAATTGTTTTAATTAAATTATATTTCTCACGCTTCAATACACCTTCATTTAATTTTTTTCTTTCTGATAAAACAATATTTAAAAACTCTTGTGCTTTATAAGAATTATCAAAATTTTCTTTTACTAAATATTGATACAACTTTAGTTCTTTGCTTAGTTCACTTCCGTTTTTAAAGTGTTTTTTAATGATAGAAAGGGCTGGTGAGTTCTTTTCGTTCAATGTATCAGATGCAATTTGTCTGACCAATAGTTCAAACAAAACACCCGTATTTTTAAATTTTGAATGCCTAAGTTTATTCATTTTTATTTTTACCCCTATATATCATTTAATAAATATACTAAAATTCATTAAACCATATTATTTAGTATGTTTTTCTCATCTAACATGCTAACTTCATTAACTTCATCATCAGTTGAAAGTGATTCAATTATCATTTTTTTGGTTTTAATTTTTGATTTTTTCAAACTTGCTTTCAACTGCATACCTTCAATTGATAGTGGCGATTTTCTATAATTGTGGTATGTTGAATCGGGCGATATATCTTTTTCATATCCCAATGGGTTTCTTCCAAAAGAGCTTTCATCCGTTCCAGTTGTGCTTCCTTTTTGTGGAGCACCTGCGCCAGGAAACCCACCTTCAGGCGAACCACCTTCAGGTCCTACCTCACCATTCGTTGGAGCGGGTGGTTGTTCCCCACCAGCCCCATCAGCGGATTGTTGAGATACAACAGCCATATCATGTGGTGTTCCAAATGATTCGCCTGTTTTGACTGGGTCATTACCTTCGTTTTCAATCTGACTTTGTCTAAACCCTAACTTCAAATCATCAATAACTTTTTGTTGTTCAGCTTTCCACTCATCATCGGACATATTAAATATATTTTTATATATCCACTCTTGTGATAGTAATTTTGATGTTTTAATATCACTTGCCAATCTAACATTTTCAACCCACAGCGCAACTTTTTCTTGCTGATAAACAATTGATGGTGGGGTTAATTCTAACCAAAAGTTTGCTAAATCTTCATTCTCATACCCTTGTGCATAGAGGTGAATGATTGCTATTTTTGTTAATTCAGATAAAACGATTTTTTGTACTCTTTCAATACTTCGTGCAAAACGGATATCTTGTTGTGCAAGTGTTGCTTTACCTTCTACACCCTCTTCATATCCAATAAATGCTTTTGGAACTTTAAGAGCGGCCATCATTCGGTTTTTTAAATAATTTATATCTTCAATCCCCGTAAATTCCATACCATTTAAAGTATCAATTTGAGTACCAGACTGGCCACCTCTTACAGGTAAGTAATAATCTTCTAACATATTCTGAATGTTGAATTTAAGATTATAATCCCCGGTGTTTTGGTCTACATATGGAATTTTTTTCATTTGGTCAATAATATTCCTAATGTGTTGGTCAACCTCATTTGGTGGAATATTACCAACATCAATTTTAAAGACCCTCTTTTCAGGCGCTCTCATAATACGATGAATTAACATCGCATCTTCCATAAGGGTTAATTGTTTCCAAGTCTTTCTTGCTGGCTCTAAAAGTGAACGGCCGTATGGTAAAAAGTTTGTATCTGAAAATAACCTAAAGTGTGCTATTTTATAAAAGGGAATATAATTATGAAAATCATTTTGAGATTTTTGATAATTAAATCCTGTAGCACCACCACCAAAGGTTGTCATTTTAAAACGAACTTCAAATGGATTATCTTCGTTAAATCCTTCTTCTCTTTCAATTTCATATGCTGATATGGGTGATACATTTACAATTCCAATACCTTCTTCTATATCTAAATTTAAATAATAATCACCATATTTGTTCATCCCCCTAATCCATGCCCATAAATTAAATTCAATATTTAGAACATCGTAAAAAAGGTTGTGTAGTATTTTTTTGATATTTTCATCATCAGAATTAATTCGTAAAACATCACCTACATCGTTTTTAAGGGTACATTCATCCGAATATATATCCAGCACCGATGCAATAATTGAATCTTTATCCATTGCTTCATAATCGGTATATAACTCTAATCTATTGGATGAATAGTTGTATTGGTTATTATATGTTTCCCAATTTTGGCGGGTACTGTGCAATCTACCAAATCTATCGTAGTAAGATGTTCCTTTTATGTTACCTTGTGATTGTAATCTTTGTGTATCAATTGCACGGGTCTTACCCTTACCAACTCTCCTTATTACAACTTGCGTTGAAAAAAGTCTTTGCAATCTACCGAATAATGATTTATCTGCCATAAGTATAAATATAAATTTTTTACAATAACCAACTCAAGTCAACATCGTTACCACGAACATCCTTCATCAAGTATGGATTTTGTGTTTGATTTCTGCTTGAAAATACTCCTGTTTGAGTTGAAGATACTTTAGTAATGTGATTTAATGCGCTTCGGGTTAAATCCATCCCCTGCTGTCTTAATTTAAGAGCGGTATCTCTTACCCAAAGACCTGTAGAAAAGGATATAACCAAGTCATCATTGTAACCTCGTTGTGCTTCTGCCTTTGGTCCATTCCAAATAAACACAAACAATTCATCTAATAACCTTTTAGAACGAATTATAGGAGATTTCTCTCTCATATAAGTATCTAACTTTGATATAATCAATGGACGAGTTTTTTGTGTTATTGAAAAGCCCGGCACCATATCTTCTTTTTGTTTTAAATCCCACCCACGCCTTAAATGGATATCCTCATCTACATACCCCAACTCCCTATACGAATAATAAAGGTTTTGATAATTACGGTCAATAGCTTCTTGAATTACCGCCCACCCAATGTTTGCATTTTCAATTACTAAAAGAGCGTTATTCCACTCCGTTGCAACCGATGTTAAAAATGCTCCATATTGTTTTGTTTCAATCTTACCCCTATACTCTGCTACCTGTTCAATTCTTTCAACATCTATGACATGAAATGCAGAATAGTCTGCACCATCACCCCTAGCAACGTCAGCAACAACAATATAGTTTTTTTCATAGTTTGGATAATCCCATATCCAATAATTTGCATCAAACCCACGCTTTTCAACGGGTTCGGTAATATGGGTTTCACTATACCACTCTAATACACTACCATCAACAACGGTGTAACCTGATGATATAAAGTCAGTATCACATTCTTGTGCAGCACCTTTCTCACCCAATAATCGGGTTTGTTCATCTCTCCATCGTTGATTTCTTTCGGGGTGAACTGTCCAATGTAATCTTGTCGGATGCCACTTATCACCTTGCTCACCCTGCAACCAAACTTTATGAAAGAAATTACCTACACCATTTGGTGTTGAAAGAACGATAGCACCACCACCAGTTGAAAGTGTTGATTGTGCTGATAACCATATCTCTTCAATACCTTTGATAAATGCTGCCTCATCAATAATCAATAATGAAAGTGCTTCAGAGCGGCCTGCTGTTTCAGTTGCAGATACTGCTTTAATCTGAGAACCATTCTTTAATCTAAGTGATAATTTGTTATCTTCCGCCGCAGGAACTTTTAACCAACTTGGTAGGTTATCATACATAAACCTAACTTTGGTTACAAGGTTTTTTGCTACATCTTGCGTGGTGGCGATTACAAGTATGTTTTTATCTCTATGAAACAACATTAACCAAGTAGCATATCCAGCACTAATAGTGGATATACCTAATTGGCGTGATTTAAGAATAACATTAAAACGATGTTCTTTAAAACTATCAATTAACCCTTCTTGGAAATCATAAAGGTTAAATAGTATTTTCCCTCTATGGGGATGTTGTATGTAGCAATATTTTTTAAAAAAATATACCGGGTCTTTTGCACATTTTACATACTCATCGGATATTAATTCCTTTAAACTTTTGGTAGCCATTAGTTTATTTACTTATTTGCCAATAAATCTTTCCCGTAAAGTTTGGATTTAGTTGATTATCTAATCCAGCACCAATTGCAAATGCTTTTCTTTTTTTGGTTCTGATTAACAATTCACCATTAGCAATCATATAATTTCTACTCCCCATCAAACCCCCACCTAAATAGATTTCTCTCTTATTTATTAAAATGCTATGGGTAACAGTTTTGGTAGGAATAACAACACTTGTTATAGATTGACGTGATTGAATTTCATTTTGTGAAATTGTATCTTTTAATACTACATACCCAAATGTATCTACTGCAATAGTGTCCTGATAATAATATTTTGAATAGTAATTTGCCAAAAGAGCCATTGTATCAATTGGTTCGGTTTGATTTACTATAAAACTATCAATATCAATTACAACTCTATCTTGCCATTTCGGCACATAAACTTTTGATTCATTGGTAATAGTATCATATTTGTATGCCACCGTTGTTACGGTGTCTATGGTAGGTTCGTTGTTAAAAATACCTTTAACAAAGCCCATAGGTAATTTATCCCTAAGTAAAAATAGGGCAATTAATACTACTATTACTAATCCAAAAATTTTAGATATTTTCATTGTTCTTCTTCTGCTTTTTTTGTTTTGCTCTGTAGTTATTTCTTCTTTTTGGTTTTGGTTTTTGTTCAACAACAGCTTCGGTTTTAGGTTCTTCGGCAACAGTTTTTGCTTTTTTAACTTCGGCTTTTAGCTCCTCAGCGATTGCTTCTACCCCAGTCGGTGCTAATGCACCAGCATATCTTACCGATGATGAAAAAATTGATTTTTCTGGATATGGATGTATCACTGTTTCAACCTTCTTTGGTTCGGTTTTTTGACCAAAAATTAAACGAAATAATCTTTTTAAAATGTTCATAACTTTTCCTCCTATTTTTATAAATATTGATTTTAATTTTATTAAAGTAATTTTGATATTAAATACGATGCTTTATCAATTAACAACCGATTGTATGGGCTGGATGTTATTATTGGTAATGCGTTTACAATATCCATTTTTGATTTTATATACAACTTTGATTTAGGGTCATTTTCAAACTTTTTAGCACCCCAAAGGTGATATATTGATTCATTCAATAATTTATGAGCATCATCTGATTCGGAATCTAAATTAAATGTATAAAAAGATTGATTAGTATAAACTACAGTCACCAATGCTTTTGTTTTAATTTTTTTATAATATTTTGAAAGTGCTGCCAAAAACCATTGTTCCATTATTATTTGTGGTGAAGATTGAGCATACAATAACTCTTTTTCTTTTGTCATATTTTTTACTTCACCGCTTGCTCCCAACACAAAATCAAAGTATTGGTTTACATACTCTGTTTTAAATTTTTCATTGAACATCCCAACAACGGCACAATTCATTGGAAAAGAATCTTTAAAAGAAATTATTCGTTTTTTATCCCACCTCCAATTATCCGAATGTTCTATATCCAATGGATTACCATATGTAGTTGGTGATTCTCTGTGAAGATATAATAAATCACATCCAACCGATTCTTTCTTTAAATTTTTATACAAAACCAAATCAGTATCATATACAACAAATGGGGTTTTTAATTTTGACATTGCCCATATTTTTGGAGATGCCCAAAAGTTGGGTGATATGTTATCGTATGGATAATCATCAAAATAATCAGTAATAACTCCATCGTAAAGTGGGGTTATATTCCAGCTATCGTAAAATTCTTTTGATTTTTTGTCGGTTATTAAATAAAGTGGTGTATCGGCATTATGAGTTTTGTGAACAATACACGAATACATTTGAACTAATAACTCAAAACAGCCGGGCGGCCTATTTTCATTGACCAAAAAGACATGGTATGAATTCATCGTAACTTATTTACAATAAATATAGAATTAATATCTATTAATTCAATAATTTGATATTTACTTCAAGTGGTGTATTTCCACGTATGATTCTATGATAAGTTTCTTTTTTAATTTTAAATTTATCACCAGGCTTCAATTCAATTGGTAGTTGATTATCAGATTGAAACATCCACCCATTACCATTTACAACTTCTACTAATCTATCTTCCCTATCTCTATGCCAAACCAATTCTGAATTATCTACATTTGGTTTAAATACCCTACGAAGATTATTTTGGGACCTGATTTCTGAATAAGGTCTTTTCATATTACCAATATGAGTTTATATCCTCACCACCACCGATTTTAGACCAATGACGGGGTAAATTACAAGACCAATAACCTGGTGATGTTTTATCGGTTTTTTCAGGACAATTATGTCTATCAGAAAACGCCTTTCTTGCTTCTGGGTCATTTATTTTTGCGGTTAATCCACCCTTTACATCTCCAAAGGTTACTTTTCTGATGTTATCACTTGATGGGTCTTTTACATATACCACATACTTTTTACCCTCACCTGAATTTCTTTTTGGTGAATTTAATTCTACTTCCCTTCCCTGATACTCTGCTTCAACCAACATTGGGAAATCCAATAAAACTTTCTTACCTTCATACATTGCAATCTTACCCAAATCAGAATCTAAAAACCATTCATCACTTTCGTTCATCGGCATAAACTGACCTTTTCTCCACAACTCTCTACACTCATTTACCAACTTAAAAAATTTAGGAGAACCATATCTAAATACATTTTCAGAAAGTGGTTTTTTATTTTTCAAATGCCATTCCAATCCTTCACTAATTCTTTTTTTACTCTCACCCAAAGGATTACCATTTACATTCAACTCACCATTCAAATAATGTTTTGCATTTACCATTAACTCTTTTGCACGAACAATATCAGATTGCCACCAATGAGGAAAATCAATCTCATCATTAGAGTTATCAAATTGATTTAACATTTCATAAAGTTCTTTTGCATATTTTGCAATACGAAACAAATCAGCTTTTAACATATTAGGTTCATCATCCTGATGCCCTACATCAATATCTTCAGTTAAACTTTTTAACTTTTTTAATTTAGTTGTTAAATCAGCCATTTTCTTCAAATGGGCTTTTTGGGAAGCGGTTCTTTTATTTTGAGGTATTTTACTAAAAGTAGCGGTATCTTTAGCATTATCTTTTAATGTTTTCTGAATACTCAACATTTCCTTTTTTTGTGCTGCTTGTTCTTTACCTGCTTTTTTAACAGAGGATGTGGGGGGTTCATCATCATCATCAACTTCGGTTATTACAGGATATTTTTTTCCGTTGAATTCAAACTCTTTCAACCCTTCTTTTCTTGCATTAAAAAGTGCCCCAGTAAATGCATTACCTTCGTTTATATTATCTTGTGCAAGAATTTGAATATCTTTTATATCACCCACAAACGGGCCTTTTAAGGTTTTAATAGTTACTTTATTTCCTTGAATCTTTAGAACCATCCCAGTTTTATTTTTTGATTTAAAGTGAACAAAATCACCTACTTCAAATCCTAAGTTTTCTTTGGCTTCATCTACAGATTCTTCGGTTTTCCAACCACCACCGGCCGCTTTGTATTGTTTCGCAGCCCAACCATTAGCATATGCTGAATTGCCTGTTATAGTAAACCAACCATTTTGCATCATAACCCAAGTTTTATTATCAGTTTCAGGACACCAAACACTCTCTCTTTCACCCAATTGAGTTTTTATAACATTTTGACTTCCATGAGTTTTCTTACCCCTAATTATAGTAACACTAACAACATCATTATCAAAATCATTTACAGATACATAATAGCCATTCAAATAAGCAGCATATATTGTTGCTAACAAATGGTCTCTATTTTTTTGAGAAAATCCAAAAGTTCTTCGGCCAACCGCTTTAGTAGATTTACCTTTTTCCCACCCATCATAAACTATGGCACTACTTAACCAAATTTCTCTTTGCTGCGTTGACATTTTTACAATTTTTTCAACCCAAGAATCATGCTTTCCCCAATTTTCATTTATCAAATTTAAATCAGTATCGTTTTGCATTGTAGATGAAAATACAATCCTCATATGAGTTGTTATATCTTTTGCATCAACCAATTCAGGGGTTCTATTTTCATCACGCTTTATAACCCATTTGTGGTTTGGAGTACACCTAAATCTAAATCCTGTTGCTTTTTTTATTTCCATAAGTGGCGCATCTTCAAAATAATGTATATTTTTTATGGGCGACCATTCAAGATTATCCTTTTCTAAATTGTATGTAAGTATATCTTCCCCAACTTCCAACTCATCATATGATTTTAACCCATCTTTTGTAACCGCAAGCGAGTCAAGAGGAACACATGGGTAAACGTCAAACTTTTTCTTTGCTTGAGATTTATAATAAGACCATTTTGCTGGGTCAGTTGGAACATTCTTTTCTACTATTAATTTCATTTCTTACCTCAAATTATGGAACATATTTTGGAATATTCATCTTAACAAATTGTTCAAAATCCTTTGGGTCCGGTCCATTTGCACGAATTTGAAACCCTGTAAGGTTTTTGTTTCCTAAAATTAAATAACCTTTTGATGTTTCCCAATTTTCAGGTTTATCATCATCCATATTATCAAATTGATTTGGTAGATAGGTAACTAACACATTAAATATAACATGATGACCACCAACAAGCGAACTCATTGTTGGTTTAACTGGGGTGTTCCCAACTCTGAATTTTCTAATCATTATCCCGTATCCTTTGCCGGGATTTTCGTATCTTCTAAACCAATTATCGGTTTCTAAACGATATACTGCGGTGTTGCTTGTAACTTTTCTCATTAGGATTAACCTAACAGTTGTATCGTTGTAAGAATCTCCTGGCTTATTTCTTAAGTCTTTAACTGTAAAATCAGTTGAATAAACCCCTTCATTAGTTAATTCGGATTTTACGGCTTTATTAATTAACTGCTTTAATTCGTTTAGTTTCATTGATTGATTCCTCTTTGATTTACATTATATAAATATAGTGTTTGTTTATTTCCAATATCGGTGTACTAAGCACCAGTCTTAACAAAAACAGGCTTTTGACCTTTTGATTGCTCACCACCCTTTTTAGCATCTCCAGCTTTCTTTTGGGCTGCTCTTTTCCTTTTTACAAACGATGCTCTTCCTTCAGGCCCTAACTTATTAGCCTTTTCTTTAGAAAGACATGCTGAATAAGATTCTCCCTCTTCAGCATCACCACACTTACCTAATTTTTCACCTGTAGTTGAATATCTATCCCAACCACCACCTGTGGTTGAACCGGTCTTACCCTTACCAAACCACCCTCTTAAATCTTCGTTGATAATCTCTCTTACTACACTTCGGATTAATTCTCTAAGCTGTTGTTGTTTGTTCTTCAAGTTCTTGCTCCAATTTTTGGATATAATCTATACGCAACTTTTCAAAATCAGAATCTACTTTTGATAAAAGCTCATCAATATTAAACCCATTCCATTCTTCAACCGAACCATTCTCGTTGATGAACTTCATTTTTAACGCAACTTTAAGGGCTTCTTTTTCAAATTCAGCCTGCTTTAACCATGCTTTCGCATTCTCAAGCATTTTCTTTTTTTCATATCTATCATACTCCCCACTCATTCGTAATTTTGATTCCATACTTAATACACAATCAAAACACATCCCGTGAAAAGCACGCATTTTTTCATCCAACCTTTTTGGGTTTTTACAGTCGCAAGTTTCCTTCATACAATTAGGGAACTTTTTCAAGTCCTGCCTAAGTTGGTGAAGCTTACCGAGTTTTACTTTATACCCAGCCTTTTGCTCCCACATATCCCCATTTTCATCCTGCCATTGTTCACCAATTTCTCTACGAACATAAGTAGGATTTTCTTCAAAACCAATGGTTCTTCGTGTTTGGGTTTTGTGTGTACCCGCCAACATTTCAGTAACCGCTTTTGTGTTTTTTAATTTACTGCTTTTCATAACTTATTTTAATATAAATATCTAAATTAATAGAACAAACCTAAAATCTGATTTAGTGGTGCAAAACTTCCAGTTAATTTTAAAGTCATGCCTTTATATACAAAAACAATACCTTCATTTGGAACAATCTTATCAACACCACCCAACGCAGCCATTCTTTCAAGTTCTAATTGTAATTTCTTTATCTTTTTTTCATCCCCACCTACTTTAACATCTTTAATGGTTTGGTCTAATCGTTGCTTCATATTACGAACTGCTTCATCAGGATTTGCAGTCAGTACTGAACTCATAAACGATAACACTTCCGCACCAACACCTAAGAATATATCTTCAAATGGTCTGATATTATCCTTTGATATTTTTTGATGGTCGTTTTTATCTACACCCTGCGCCCAATTCAATACTTTTTCAGATTTGATGTTGTTTTTATTCAATGTAAAACTTTTATCAAAAAATGCCCATCTTTTTATCAAACCTTCTCGTGTTGATTTATCCAATTTTTCAGGAGTATTTTTATCTACATAATCACCCCACCAAGCCTGATGATACTCTGCCATTCCATCACTATCTTTTAAACCAAATTTAGATTGTAAGTTTTTTAACATCCCCAAGTATTTTGGTTGTAACTTTTCTAAATTTACATTTTTTGGTAATTGTGTAATTGGTGGTCCTTGTATCTTATACTTTTCTTGTACATCCTGATTGATTTGTTTAATCATCCCCGCCAATATCTTTGCATCGGATTTTTCTGCTCCAACAGCTACACCCGATTCATCGTATTCAGTTGTGTTATGAAATATCAAAAGAGCCTGCCCATAAGGTATTACATTTACGGATGTTGGATAGATAACTTCCAAATTCATAAACTTTTTACCTTGCGCGAATATCTTATCCCTCTGTGCTTTTGATAATCCCTTTATTGCCACTTCTAAGTCCCTCATAGCAAAGTTATAAGCATCGGTTAGTCCACCCCTACCTGCGAACTTTGAAGCAACATCAGCGATTGACATTGCTTTCTCACCCATATTAGCAAGGTGTCCTTTGTTTCTTGCAGCAATTAACCCTCTATCATCTCGCCAACTAATAGCAAGCGCTTGACCATCGGTCTTTTCAGTTGTTAATTCTAAATCACCTTTTAAGGCTTTTGTTATTATGTTTTTTAAATCACCAAAAGTTAAATCTAATTCCATATCAAATGGGTGATTCATGTGTCCGTATGCCCCGCCGCATAAAAGTAATATACGATTATCCAATATATGTTCGCTGTGGGTTATATCTTTTATTAAAGTTCGTAATTTAATACTAGAACCCCCACCCTTACTCTCATTTAAACTATGGTGTTTTATTTCTAAATTTTTATAATGTGAAATCACTTCTATAGGTATATTATTTTTAAATCCTTCTAATATAGAATACTTATGATCTAAATGATATTCTCTACCACGCTTTTTCGCATTAGGTATTAAACTAAAATATTTAAGATATTCATTATTTGTTAATCTACGAACATTTTCAGTATATAATAAATATTTATTTCTATTTTCAACGGAAGTCCAATTTAAAATATTTGCTATTTTTTTTTGAGTTTCTTTATTACCAAATCCAAATTTTTTACCAGTATTACTTCTTAATTCTTTAAGTGTTGTATTATTTATGTATGAATTTTTAACACCCTCTGATATTTTTTTTCTAAATGCTATGTTTTTATTTTTTTCGGAAACATCTAATCTAATTTTTCCCTTATTTTTACCCATCATCAGATTACTATGATTTTTTTTGTATTCATCAGATTGCATTATTTTTTTATGTTTTTCTTTAACAATCTGAGAGTTCATTGGATTTTTATTTCCAAAATTTTTAAAAGATTCTGATATCAATGGGTGATTTGGGTACTTTTCTATATATTCTTTCATAGATATGTTGTGTGAATATTTTAAATGTCTGTATTGTATTTGCTTAAACCAATCACCACACTCCGCGCATTGTACCATTCCACTTTTTTCGTAATCTATATAACCACCTAATAAGAACTTAGAAAACTTTCTACCAATTTTTTCTAATAATCTGAATTGCCTTTCGTTAATTCTTTGTATTTTGTTATTGGTAGACCACTCAACAATTTCGTGTCCTAATTTTGCATAAGTTTCCTGTAACTCTTCATCCTTTACCCCAGTAATATCCACTGTGTTATCAATTGGAGTATCAGGTGGTGTTACTTCCAATGGTGTGGTTGCTGTATCAGCCGTTGTAAAATCTTCGGTTTCAGGAATATCTAAAAGGTCATCCATTGTGAAAACTTTTCTAGTGCTGGAATATTGATAAAAATCTCCCGTACCCTTTGCTGATTTTTTAACCATTACATCTGCTTTTGGAAAATCTAATTGTATATATCCACCACTAACAAACCAATAATCTCTTTTTTGTGCCTGCGGTCCTAATCCCAAAACTCTTCGTTTATTAGGAACTACATACATTGCATCAGGTTCACCTGAATCTGCTCCATATCCACCACTTAATGTTGATTCTGTCAGTGCTTTTATATCAAATGTCTTAAAGAAAGATTCCATTATGGATTCTACTGCTATCAATTTTTTTGTTATCAGATTGTATATTTGTGGATTAAATTTTGGATATGCTTTTTTAAATCCTGCTTTTCTTTTTGATTCATCTCCCGCCGATAACCACTTTCTTACATCCGTTCCACTTATTGAGTTTGCCTGCATGGGTGAGGTATAAACATATCCATTTTCTTCATATCCAGTAGCTGGTTTGAACCCTGCTCCACTATGAAACTTTTTGAAATATTTGCCACCTAATCTTGCAGCATCCTTTTCTCCAACCACAGTTACAAATGCGGTTGTTTTTGGTGAGAACCCACCTAATACTTCGGTTGGATTGTATGGGTTTTTTACTTGAACTACTTTATTTGCTGGGATACCAAACATTGTAGTCATTATTTTTTTCTTCTCTAAAAAATTAAAGGGGTCTTTCGGTCCACCACTTTTGTTAGATGTTCCAATCCAAACATTATTTTCACCAAACTTTTGAACTAAATGTGAGTATGTTCCATAGTGTCCTTTGTGGAAAGGTTGAAACCTTCCTGCGTACACAACCACTACATCTTTTATTTCTTCGGTTAATATTTCTTTAACCCACTCTTTTATTAAATTTCCCATATAGATAAATATAGAATTTATTTTTGTTTAGAAGGATAGTCCGTTACTAATCACACTACCATAAAAAGTATTACCAAAGCTTACCAAGTGCAACGCTATTAATTCATCGGGGCTCCAGTCAAATTTAATAGTATGCTTATTTATTGTAGTATTTAAAATACTACCATTTGTAGCACCACTTATATTTGGGTTTTTGTAATTAGTAGTAGTAGATGAGCATCGAATATGCATTTCATTTGAAATAGGACTAGTGCCCTCAGATGTCATAAAAATATAAATTTCACTTCCATCTTTAAAGTTATCTATACTTGCGGTGAGTATTGTTGCGCCAGTCGAACCATTATTTGTTCTTGTGTAGTAAAAGTATTTGTATGTAGATGCATCTAAATTAAAATTTTGACCATTTCCCCATGATCCAGAAAAGGTGGTGTGGGATGAATTACCATTTATAGTTAAAGAAGATGTTGGTATTGCTCCAATACCAACAGCACCTCCTAACTTATTTATTATTAAAGTACCTGCGCTGAGACCACCACTAGTCGTTGCTTCTATTTCCGAAAGATTAGCTGTTGTATCGGATGTTCCTAAAAATAAAACTTCACCAGCAGTTGTATTACCCATCGCTAATTGTCTTTGAGTGTTGTCCGATGGCCCTCTTCTTTTTATTTCAATTGGATGATTTGGTGATGTTGTACCAATACCTACGTAATCGGATATTCCACTATTAAAGTAAGTTTTTGAATCGGAGAGATTTGTATAAATCCCTTGCCCAGATTGTGTTATTGCATTTATTGCTATTGGCATATGTTATAATATTTTAGAGGTTGTATTTTTCTTGATATACTGTAAAACCACTACCACTAGCCACATTTGCCGCAAAAGTTCTGGTAGTGGTTATTGTTAATCCCCTAACGGCTGTCGTTGTTGTAGAGCCAGGAGCAGAAGATTGCATTAATTCTAATTTTAATAAACAATATTTTCCTTGATAACTTTCAGGTATCGAAACTACCGCACCAGAGCCTGATGGGGTTATTACTTGACTTCTAGTTCCTGCTATCGAATTAAATGATTTTTGTAAAACATCCATTTCACCCCCCCAATTATCAAACAAACTATTATCACTAACAATAGTACTACTAAAGCTAGCAGATGAAAGTGTTATTTTCGCATTATGTTCAGGAGCTGAACCATTTCCAGTCTGACCTAGCAATGAAAACGATATTAAAAGTGCGTTTTCTCCTTGTAAAAGTTGAATTGGATAATAACAATCCGAAGATTCGTACCAAACATTATTAGTTCCACCCACAAGCGTCATACCATTATAATGTTGAACAACTTGTCTACCAATGTTTCTAGCATCAATTATACCAGTTGCTGTATCAAAATGATTATATACTTTTCCATCGGAATGCAATCTTCGTAATAATACATCTGAGCCTGTTATTTGCCCATTTGCTTTTAGGGAGATATAGGGAGAAGTAAATGATCCTGAAGTAAACGAACCCGTAGATTCAATCTTATCTGATGTTGTGTTAAACCCACCGATTAAACCCGCAGATGCAGTTATTGTACCGTTTGCTTTAACGTTAAAATTGGATGCAGATATAAAAAAGTCGTTACCTGTAGCTGAACCGCTTAGGAAAAATGCACTACCTGTAATTGCGTCTTGTGTAATAGCAAACCCACCTATTCTACCTGCATTTGCAGTGATAGTACCTGATAAGGTGGCATTAGAGGCGGTTATATTTCCGTTTATTAAAGTAAAATTAGAACTTGAAATAAGTAAATCATCATTATTCCATCGAATTCTTTTTCCATTTGGGTCCCCAACTCTAAAATATCCTTTACCATTTAGAAATATACCACCGCCTGTATTTAAATTCGTAGCATTTCCCATTAAAATAGCAGCGTTGGGATCTTCTGCCGATGATGTTGTAAGAATTATACCACTTGATGATATTTGTGAATCGGTTATACGCCACCCACCAATAGTACCCGCATTTGCAGTAATAGTGCCCGATAAGGTAGCATTAGATGCGGTTATGTTTCCGTTTTGTAGAGTAAAGTTGGTGCTGTTTATATACAAATCATTATTAATAAATGAGATTCGTTTATCACTAGCATTTCCTATCATAATTTCACCTGAGCCCGATAAGAATACTCCTGTGTTTTGTGTTAATGTTACACCATCACCAAATCTTGCAAAACTTTGGTCGGAATTTAATTCAATATTTCTTTTTTCTATTTTGGATGATGATATATTCCACCCAGCAATTTTACCCAAAGTTGCGTTTATACCACCTTCTAAATAAACCGAACCTGATGCGTATAATCCATATCCATTTAATGCATCAAATGTTGGTGATGTCATGCCCTGCAAATTACCCATTCTCACTTTAATCTTGCTACTATCACTATCCCAATCTTGATGAGATTGTACACCATCAACAACATCTATAAATGGTGAATTGGTATCATCTGATGTTAAATAAACTGCTCCCCTTCTATTACTAATGCTTGATGTGTTACCCAATCTTACATAATCATAGCCTGATTGTGGTTCTGATGAACCGCTCATCAAAGATGCTGTTAGTATTGATGTAGACTGGATAACCTTAACAATCATATCAGACTTGTATTGCATTGTGGTTGAGGTTCTTTGTGCTCTTATTATATCTCCTGACTCAAAACCATGCCCATCTATACCACTACCTGTTTCAAAAATTAAACCAAAACTTTTAGAAGTATTTACATCAAACCCAAGAGATGATGTACTATTTACTCGTCCAGCCGAAGATACATACACAGATCCATTGGTTGCACGAATTTGTTGTGCTAAAAAAGTTACTGCACTTAATGAATTTCGAACATTAATATTATCAATATCAAGTGTAGTTATATTATTTTGATTTCGTGTTATTAACCAACCATTTCCAGTAAAACCACTAATAGCATCTAAACTAAATATCTTATTTGATTCCACAGTTATGTTGTGGTTGTCGAAATCACTACCTAATTTGGTATTTCCATTTACAAACAAACTACCTGTTATAGATAAATTATCATTAATCGTTGTGGTCGAATTAATTGTTAATGTATCAGAAATTGTTGATGCATCCCCCAATATAGTTGAACCACTTACAACCAATGTATTTGGAATCCTAACACTGTTTGCCGTTAAATTACCACCAATAGTTCCATTACCAATTATGTCAAGTGTTTGACCAATTAAACCTGCTGAAGAGCTTATGTTACCACTTGCTGTCAAGTTTGTAGTGGTTATGCCACCTACTACTTGAAGGGTGTTTGTGGGTGATATAGTACCTATACCTACATTACCTAAAAAATATGAATCAGAATTTGATTGTCGTATAGAACCTGTAAATTCATGTATATCATCCGAACTATTACCAAACTTTGTTGAGCCTGATTCATATATAATACTTGCAGATACAAATTCAGTATGAAACTCCTGCGCAGTTACTCTACCACCTACTACTAAATTGTTTGTAATTAAAGCATTTGATGCGGTTACAGCCGTAAATGTTGGTGTTGATGAAAATCCAAACGTAATTGTATCCGTTCCTGCGGTTGGTGTTATTGTTAGGTTTTGGTTTGATGTAGAAATAAACAAACTTGCGGAAGGACTATCAGATAATATAAATGTAGTACCTGTACCATTAAAAATAGACATTGTTGCGAAAGTGTTTCCACCACTACCACCTAATACCATGTCGGTTGTTGCGATTTGCTTCCAAACCGAATTTGCCGAATTACCTATTGTATCAAGTGGATTACCGCTACCAGTATTGGTTAATACATACAATAATCCATTTTCTTTCACAAAGGTTATTAAACCCTCATGCATATTAGCAACACGCCTACTATCACGACTAGATGTAGATTGCGTTTGAACTCTACTATCTATAGGTTCATTGCTTCCTACTATATATCCACCGGGAATATTTGATGCCATATTATATTATCCTTTTTATGAAATATTTAAAGTTATAGCGCCGGTTGAAAATGGAGTTAAAATCAATCTACTTAAATATATTTTATACCCACCGTAAGTTACATAGTTATTATTTGAATATGTTTGACTCGGCGTTGAAAATGTATCTACAACCGTATTACCAGCATCTCTTACAGTAGTTATACTTTGATTTTCACCACATACTATTATAGCATGTCCATCAAATCCCGCGAATGTATAATTACCACTAAAAATTGTTGTTGGGAAGTTGATAGAACGCGTTAATGGTAATGACCATAATCCTAAATTTGTAATAATATCGGGCTGAGATCCTGTTAATGATGATGGTGTTATTACATTGGAGGTAGACCACATCCCATATCTTATACTTTTTATTTTTTGAAATGTATATGGAGGTGAAAGTGGTCGTGTAAATATTTGTGGGATGTTTAATGTACCAGGACTTCTATAGTAAGCACTAGCACTAAGATAAACAGGAGATGAGCCTGTCATAGAACCTGTCCACATTAGGGTTTGTAAATTTCCATAAATATTATTTTTGTACTCTATGGATGTAGAAGGATTTCCCCCGTTGATTGATGCCGTTAAACTATTTGGTATATATTCCCACCGATTACTAGAACCAGTAATATACCCAAATGAAAGAGAACCAGTGGCGTGTTGTTCTATATTATATCCATCTAATAAGTTATTTTGAATAGTTAGTGTTGGTTGATAGCTTGGAGTTGGTGCGTTTGGTTGGGATTTATTAATTGTACCGGAGAAGGAAACACTTCTACTCTGAATGTATTCAGATGTAAAAAGACCGAATTCTCTACTTGCCGTAAGTTGTAATCTATAAGATTGTGAGCCTGATGTTGTTAGTGATGTTGAAATATCTCTTGCGGATGCGATTGAAGTATTTGTAAGTAATACACTACCCGTAAATAATGAAGCGCTCATTACATACAAATATGAATTTAAAACACTTATCGGAAAATTACCTGTTACTGTATAAGTTTGTGTTTCATTATTAAATCTATCAGTAGTAAATCCAGAACTTATAAGTTCTGGATTTCCCATTGAGGTTGGAGTACCAAATGTTAAGGTTAATCTTCCATTACTATCATTAAAAGATACACCAACATTTGTATCATTATCTTCAATTCTTATTGAATTAATTGTTGGGTTTGAACCTGATACATAGGTTACAGAACTGCCACCGCCTGGATCGTAACCAACAAAATTTAATTGTTTATTTAAAATAAGTTCGGAGGTATCGTTTAATATATTTACAAATTCAACTTTTATATCCGTTACATCATTTTCTTTAAGTGCAGGGAAAGGAAATGTGAATTTTGATGATGTTAAATTACTAACAGTATTGTAGTATATATCCGTTATTGAAGAAGATATAGGTTCGTTTAAAATCTTTGTACCAATTAATCGGTATTGAGTATTTGATACATTTGTAGATAATGATTTTGCGTAAACATTTATTTTATCAATGTTACCAATTATTGGATTTATATTATCTATTGTAATATGTGCAAAAGATATTGGTATTGTGGATGCAGCATTTCCAGTATCAATATATTCAACATTAAAGCTGCCTGTTGAAAATCCCGTAAATGTTTTAAATATGGATTGAAATTTCGTTGTTAGCGATGCGGTTAGTGGATTAACCACCCGTACTTTTCTACTAGTAACCAATGATTGTAAAGAAGCAGTATATCTCACTGGTGCTAAAAGCCCTGCATCGGATTCTGCTGATGTAATTGGTGGGGTTAATGTTACATTTTGTAAATTAAATTTTATTATACCACTATTTAACCATTCCGGCTCTATAAATGATGAGGGGGTCTCTAAAAATACATTCTGACCACTAGCATCCGATGTATAAGTTATATTTTGACTTATTGATTGAGTTGTTCTAGTTGCGGAGGTGTTTGTAAAAAAAGAAAGCGATTCTGATACTGATAGTGTTGGTTTTGTATTTTCTAAAAATACGATTGGAGATTCTGACCTGGCATCTCTACTTATAGTAATTTTTCTTCGCCACCTAACATTAATAACATTTTTAAATTCATCAGGTATTTCTTCACCACTATCGGTTCTATCTGCTATACCACATATTATTATTTCACCAACACCATTTGGGGTATTGTATGAATCATCTCTTTCACCATAAACCCACACCGAAATATAGCGTGATAAATCACCTGGATTATAATCAGGTATTTCATAGTAAACCGATTGACGGTTTACATCTAAAATTTCAACATATAGTTGGGAGCCAGGCCGTAGTGTTACTCTGTTTGGTTTTACCCTAACACCATTTTTTCCTCTACCAAAAAATTTTGGAAATTCAGCTATACCAAAATACCCTTCGGAAGTTAGTGAGGTATCTTCAATATAAACTGGTATTGAATCTAAATTTTCCTTAAATTTTCTTTTAAGTTGTAACGACATTCATTTCTCCCATAACTATAAGTATTTTATTGAAGAAAAAGAGTTTATTTTATTTATATCAATTATTTGGTCTACCATATCCCTCGTTTTATCTATGTGGGATATCGTAATAATAAAGTCAAATTGAGTTTTTAAATAATCAAATAGCAAATACAAAGAATTAAAATTATCAGTATCCAATGAACCAAACCCCTCATCAATAGCGATAAAGTTTGGACGGGGTAGGTTGGATATACTAATTAATGCGGTTCTGATTGCGATTGAACTCACAAACTTTTCCATACCACTTGTCAACTCTAACGGCCAATACTTATCATCCCCATAACAAATGTATGAATTGATGTTTTTACCATCAGTATCCAATATGATTTGGAAATCTACAATGGGTTGTAAGATGTTGTTAATTTCAATCTCCAGCTTTGGTAATATCTCTGCTATCAATCCATATGGAATACCATCCCGCTTAACCGCTGATAAGTAGTGTTCGTATCCATTATATTTTAATTCCATTTGATTTAATTTTTCAATGGATTCATTTACAGATTCAATTGTATTTTTTTGAACACGTAACTCACCCAACAAATCTATTAAATCGGTTGTAACCCGATTTAATTCGGATTGAGTTTCCAATCTTTTTTGTTTTAGTGAATTAATTTCTTCATTAAGTTTGGCGTTGAATTCAACCGATTTTTCTTGCTTTTTGGCTTTTTCAATATTCGCAGATATTTTTTCGTATTGAGATTCGTATTGGTTATAATCGGATTTAGAGTCATTTAATTCAGATAAAAGATTGTAATATTTGCGGTTCACCTCTTGCTCTTTTTCTTTGACCTGATTTACTTTTTCTAACTCCATTTTTACATCACACCCCTTTTGTGTTTGAACCTTTTCCGATAGTTCGGTTTCTAATACGGATATCTTTTTAGTTAGTGTTACTATTTTACTTTCTAATTCTAAGCTTTGTTTTGCGAATGGGGTGTTTTTATTTTTAACACAATGTTCACAATTATCATCGTATGTAAAAGAACCAATACCATCCAAATGCTTTTTGGTATGTGATAATTCAATCTGATACTTTGATATGGTTTGTTTTATTAATGCGATATCCCGCTCTAAAACACGCCACTCATTATCTTTTGCTTTTAATTCATCCAAATCGTACTCTTTGTAGAACTTACCAATTCTTTCAAGTTTTTCCTCCAATGGTTTTACTTGGGATTGTAACTCCCTTATATTGGATGATATTGTTCCTATAGAATTCCTACAATCTTTTAATTCAGCATTTAACACCTCCAAATTCAGACTACCATCCACCACAATTAACTTTGCAGATTTATCCTCAATTTGGTCGTGTATATTGTTAAGATTAGTTTCAAAATCTATTTTCTTGTTTTCCAAATTAGAAATAGAACCTGTTATAGATTGAGATACTAATTCAGCCTTAGCCAACTTTGTTGGAAAATCTTGCCCCTTATAATCTTTCAGTAGGGTTGATAACTCTTTTATTTCTTCACTTGCTACTGAATACAATTGCTCAAACACATCCATATCCAAAAATTGAGCAAGTAACTCTTTTCGTTCTTTTTGCGATTTATCAATAAAACCACTATTGTTGAATTGAGTTGAGAGCGCAGTCAATATAAAATCATCATATGTTCCTACATACTGCCTAATAACTGAATTTGTGTCTCTTCTTTCATCACCATTCAAACTTTCAATATCACCCATATCATTGAATGTGTAAAATTGAGTATCAACTTTTACAGTTCCCTTTTTGGTGGATTTATTTGCAGTTCTCTCAATTACATAATCCCTACCATTTAGTTCAAAGATAAACTTACAATAAAAATTGTTTTTAGAATAATTCATCACATCAACTGCTTTTGATGTTCGGGAACACTTATCAAAAATACAAAACGATAAAGCATCCCATAGTGAAGATTTACCACTTGCGTTAGGAGCAAATACACCATAAGCCCCTTTCATATTTTGAAAGTTTATATAGTTATCTTCCCCATAAGAAAACATATTTGAGAATTGAAATTCTTTTGGAATCCAAACCGAACTCCGAATTGCATGTGGATTTACAATCTTTGAATTTATATCGGCGTTTATACCTTTAACAACTTCTAAAGCTTCTGAATCAATACCAAACTTTTGCGTTAAATAATCTTCCAGTAGTTTATTCTGAAATCCAACATCCCTTACATTGTGTAGAGTTATATGTTCTCGTTTTCCAACTTCATTTGTAGATAAAACTTTTTGAATACTTAACTCTTCTATTTCATATTTCTTTTTTAAAGAAGATATAATTTTATTCAATTGTGATGTGGTTGTATCTTTAACCCTTAATCTTAATCTTGGTTTTGGGCAAATGTAATTATTTGATACGATTTTACCATCTTCAATATCAATAGTTCCATACCCATACGCATTCTCAATATGAACGAATGTGGAGGACTTTGTTGGTACATCCCATACCAATATCCCGTGCTCAGGATAAATTGATTCTGAGTGGTTCTGTGTTATCAGGGAGCCTGGGTACTTTATAGTATCCACACCCGATACTGAATTATTGGGAACATGGATATCTCCCAAAAGGACAATATCGTATCCTTTAAAAGAATCCACCGTAACTTTTTTGTTATCAATCTTAAACCCATGTTCAGTTTGTATTCCATCAACAGGCCCGTGATAAAGAGCAATTTTAAAATCCCCATCAACCTCTGAACTATTTGTAAACCCATCCGATGAATCAAATACTGATTTGTGTGCGAACACAATACCACCAAACTCAAAGGTTGTAGTGTTTTTATAATAATATAAATTTGGGTGATTTAACGCATCAACAATTGGTGATAACGCATCTAAGCGAGAGGGGTTATTAAGATTTGCATCGTGGTTGCCAGGAATTAAAATGGTAGGCATGATATCCGATAGATTTCTCAAAAAGTTTTGAGTCATATGTACCACCTCCGGCGTCATATCGGTTTTAGCATGGACTATATCCCCAGCTAATACAATAGCAGAATCTTCGGTTACAACTGATTTTAAGTAATCATACAAACGATTAAAAACCAAAGAATACTCTTTGTGTCTTTTTAAGTTTCGTATATGAACATCAGCAATATGATAAATCTTATTTAACTTTTTCATTTTTTCCTAAACATTTTATACTCCACTAAACTTAACAAGTTCAATTCGGGTGTATTGTATATCTTTGTGTTTATTTTATCGTAACCCAATTCAGATGCATCCTCTGAATCTAACCTAACCAAATGAACTTTAATTCCCCAACCCATTAGTTTTTCGCATAGTTGGATAGAGTTATTAATAGCATCAGAATCCAAACAAACATAAACACGAGATACTTTTTTATCCAATATCTTTTTTTCTAATTTAGGTGGAATGGTTTTACCAAAAATAGGAATTGCGTTTCTACGAATTGCGATTGCATCAAAAACACCCTCACAAATAACGATTGGTTCATTCCAATTCACATACAAATCAAACCCAATAATATCTTTGGATACTTTTGGATTTTTGTGTTTTTGTGCCGTATCATAAAAAGCCCTGCTAACAAAGTAGTTTAACATACCATCTGAGTCGTATGATGGAATAATAATTTTATTGCTATATTCCCCTTCAACACAATATCCAATTCCATACTTAACAATATCACCGGGTCGGATTCCTCTTCCTAAAATGTAATTTAAAGCGTGCGAATAAATAACGGATTTAGATGATTCCCACAGAGGAATAAACTCTTTTGGTAGTTGAACAAATGTTTGTTGTTGTGCTAATTGTTCAGTCGGCTGTTTATATTTTCTAATGTTTCTGAAAATAGAATTATACTCATCCCATATTTGCGAAGATACATTTAGTTTTTTGAAGAGAGAACGAATCGTTTTTCCCTTTTCATCCGATATCCAACAATGCCAAGGGTTATCACCCTCTGATGTTGTTTTTATGTTTATTTCAAGCTTTGGTTTGTAATGTTCGGTAAATGGTGAATAAAAAGCATAGTTATCCCCAGTGGTTTTTTTACTTTTACCCAAAACCCGTTCTAATAACTCAATCAGTCTTTCTTCTACCATTTCTTAAATCGTAAGTATAAATATACTTTGGTAAGTTAGTAATTATTTTTACATTCTCATCGCCCGCTTTGTATCTCCTGTTTATTTCAACACCATAAGGTCTATCTAACATAGAAAGAGTTCTGATGTGAAATGATTTACCATCCACCTCCAATGATTTTGATGGTGAGGTTTCACCCAAATAGTTAAAATTGGAAGCACGATAGATAACCCCTTTATGCCCCTGATTTTGGTCTGCATAACTTATTATATATTCCCAATCGGTATTTTTTTGTAACCACTTGATTGTTTTGGATATAAAATAGGATTCGGCGTTCTTTGGTGTGTCATCTACCAAACACAACCTCCGTAACTCTAAAACCTTATCCGGACGGGATGGGTGATATGTCTGCCCAGCAGATGGACCTGCGGGACGGGTGTAAATACAAACCCCAATTATTTGAGGCATACCAAAATTTCCTTCCCTAAGTAGAATAAATGCGTGTTTTGTTTGTATATTTACATAATCAGAATAGTGCCACTTTTTTAAAAAGGCACGAATGTTCTCATTAAATGTAGTATGTTCTACTGTGTATGTTTTTACTAAACCCATTCTACACAATATACAACAGAAAAGTTAATTATCCAAACAAAAATGTTTTGGGTTCTTCATTTATCCATTCTATTGGAACTTGCTTTGTAGCCCACTTAAAACCATTTTTATCTGCCCACATACCATATGTAGTTTTTGACCTTTTATTTAATTTTGCGTTTGGGTTCTGAAATACAATTCGTATATCCAAATCAGGCTTTTGGGCTTTTATTAGTAGATGTTTTTTTCTATCCTCTAAGGTAAACCTACCTTTTGTTTCTATAAAAATACCATTAGGTAATCTAAAATCAGGCTTGTATGTATGGTTAGTTGCAGGTTTAGTATATTGTATTTGGTGTTTTTCGTATTCACCATCAATACCTATTTGTTTTAATTCATCCGAAACTTTATCCTCTAAACCCGAGCGATGCCCTTTGGTTCTTTGGATGTGACCCCAATTTTTTGGCATAATTAATCTATATCAAATTTTACATTTATAAATAAATCCGTAATTGTACTTTTCTTCAATGGAGAGCCTAATTTTGCAACAGCCATCATCTCATCATTATCATTATATAATCCAATGGTTGTTATATAAGGTGAAAATGTAGAAGAGGTTGTAAATCCAGCCCTTGTTCCATATGAACCACTAAAAATTGATGTTGGGTGAGAAGATACATTAAATTCATCTTTACCTATATGGCAATTCAAACTAATTTCATCAATTGCTTTTGTTGCTTTATAGTTTACAGTAAACCCTTTATTAGATGTATAGTTCCAATTACCATCACCTAAAAAGGTGTGTTGATTATTAGAACCAGTATTTGTCATAACAATCAAACCCTGTCTATAAAAAACATACCCATATGTTGCTGATGATGAAACTATAGTTCCCCATTCATCTTCTACTTTTACATCCGTATAATATCTATAATTTGTAGTTGAGCCTAAATAGTTTGTTATGTTTACGGATGATGGTTTTATTTCAAACCCGTATCTATAAACGGGGATAGATAATACTGATGCGGTATCATACAAATTTATTCTATCATCATCTGCAAAGTATAATTGATTAAGACTTTTCCACAAACTTTTTTGATACACACCACTTAACCCATCGTATGTAGAACTTTGTGTTAAATCGGTGGATGTAAATTCAAACGCACCACTAACAGCGGGTTTTATCGCTCTTAATGTAGATACTCCAAACGATGTATAATGATTTGAATCCGTTACCTCATAACTTTTATGGGTAATAAACTTACGTTCTTGTGAAAATAATTGGTCTATTTTTTTAAATCCAATACTAATAGTATCGGAATCACCACCCCTTAATACAATTTTTTTTTCTGCCATTAATCATTACGATTTAAAAATCTAATTTTACTTTTAAAAGAATCTCATTAGCGAATGATTTCAAAATAGGCTGTGATAATTTTGCAACTGCCAATAATTCACTTGAGTTGTTATATAATCCAATCGTAGTAATATATGATTTTGGGTCATTAACAAATGTTGGTTGAGATAATGTATAACCACCATTTGCTGAAGATGTTACATAAGATGGGTTGTTACTAAAGTTAAACTTACTATTTCTAACTCTTAAAAAGTAATAAGTAGATTTAACTTCTTCTTCATTTCTGGCTTTAAATGCATTATTGGTTGAATCAACTGCTGCTGACCTACTAATAGCAGAAAATAACTTAAATGAGTTGTTTCCATTTGAATTTGATGATGTTGTGGTAGTCATTGATGCGGATGCATCTAATGCGGTGCCTGATAATACAATTACACCCCTTTGTGGGTAAACTCTACCATAGGTTAGTGTGGTTGATGGTGTATGTACGCCGGATGATAATGAACCTGAAACAACATTATAGTATTCTTGTTCAGCAGAGTTTAATTGTGACGTATCATCGGAATCATCAATCAATTTTATTTGATTACCAGAACCGCTCAATGTCAATTCCCAATTACCCCTATCTAATTTATCCTTTAATCTACTTCTTTTGAAATTGATAACATAAATTGAGTTTTCATCACCTACACCTGTAAAATTGAATTTTGTGGTTGATGATGGTAAAAGTGTTTGTTGATATTGTGAATAAATTGCACGAGATGGTGAATCGCCAAATCCAATACCAGCAGCAGTAGAACCAACAGAACCACTACCTAAAGTATGTCCATACGCTACTGAAAACTGAACTTCTCTTGTTGAATCACTCCCAACCTTATCATAAACATCATAATAATATTGACCCGATGAAGCGCTTTGTGCGGATGATGTAAAGAATGTAGCCAATGATGCAGCATTCCCACTAAATAATCCACGTGTTATTCTTTGTGAACTAGATGCTGTATCATCGGTTGTTATCCCCTCAAATGTAAAAAGCGAGCCCACACTAGCTATACCACTTGCCAATTGTATTGTTTTAGTTGCCATTTATTTATTCCTACTTTTTATGTATTAAATACCTCTTATCTTACTGTTGTAGCCTGCGTTGTTGTAGAGGTTACACTTGGTGTAACTGTTACATTAATATCTACTCTACCACCAGTTCTGTTACCAACCACAATTATTTTTGTAGATTGAGTTGTTTCGGGAACTAATCTATTAATAGCCACAAATTCAAAAGTAGTAGCACTAATTACATTGATTGTTCCTAATCTATCATCCAAAAGAGTTACAGTATATGGTTGCGAATCACCACTAATTGTGAATGTAACAGAACCACCAGCAGCTGGTAATAGGCTTTGTTGCGGAACACTAATACTTGCAGGAGTAACAGAAAAAATTGGAACGGATGTTGAATTTTTGGGTAATGTTAATAACTTATATCTTAACGCAAAGTTTTCATCGGTAATTGCTTCCAATACAGGCATATTTTCAATTATTTCACCATAATAATCTGATCCTAATGAATGTGCTGTATTCCAAAGTGTATAATCCACCTCATCATCACCCAACGCAAATTTAGTAATTTCAAAATTACCACGACCAGACGCCAAATACTCTCTACCTTTTTTGGTTAAAATGGCATCAACTGTAACAGATGTATTATCTAAATATCCCATATAATTTTCCTAATTTTCTTTCTTATAAATATAGATTTTTAAAATTAAATTTTAAACCCGTAATCGTCCCGACGAGGCAGCCCCACTTCTAATCTGAGGAGATGATATTGGTGTTGATACTATTGTATCTTTAACGGATACATTTTGAGGTGCAACTCTTAATACAAATGGGTCGGCTGCAAATGTTTCAACACTTGGTAAACCATCTATTGATGTAACGCCACTATTACAACCATTAAATCTCAAGTTTGCTAAACTTAATGGTAATTCATCGGTTTGCGTTGCAACAGGTACTAATGATGATGAATAAAATTTACCCAACGAAGCAGAAAGAGATGATGAATAAAAATAATTTACTATACGGGCGTATGGTGAAAATCTTTGACCCATAATAGAACTCGTTGGATTGTATTGCCATTGTGGGTTACTAACAGTTGTGTATAACCCCGTACTTCCACTTAAAATTGGGTAGGTATATTTGTAAATTGAACTCTCATGATAATCTTTTGCATCCACTGTAGCTGAATAATCATTTTTTGTGGCCGTTACACTTTCAGGTAACATAGATATCGTGCTTAAATAGTCCACTCTACTATAACTCCACTTATCACCCCGTTTGTATTTGTTTCGTTCTAAAATGTGTGGTTCTAATAATACTCCCCCAATGTATTCACTTCTCGCAGGTATTAATTGTTTTACTTGTTGGAATATACTATGGTCATATAATGATAACATATCCAATAAAAGTCCAATCGCAGTTCCACGCTTTTGAGCAGAGCCGGAAGGAGCTGTTAAATTAACATACTTTTGAAAATATACATTTGCTCTATATCTTAATTTAGAATAATCTTCATTAAATCTATCATCTGGGTCGCCAATTAAATCATCAACTTCAAAATATCCTTCTGAATTGTATATATCATTATTTACAACATCCGTTGGTGAGAAATATAATCCAACTAAATTTGAATCGGTTTGGGTATAATCATATTGAGATACTTCAGCAGTTTTTTCAACATCCAACGAACCACTTAAAACCGAAGATTCTATTCTTACTTTATTGTTATTTAGATTTAACGCACCCACCGATGGAACTCTTATAAATTGAGTATCCACTTCACCAACCAAATCGGCAGATGTGTGGTTTGGTAATGATGCGGTTAATGGTGCTCCACCCGATGTGGTTTTGAAAAATTGGTTTGGGTGAGATGATGAAATAGCTGTCGGTAAGGTATTAAACCCACTATCAGGAAATATTCTATAAACCAAATCAGTATATGATGATATACTATTTAAATCAGTTGTGTTATCATCCGAAAAATATGCTTCAGTATTCAATGCATGCTCTTTGAATATTTCTTCAGAAAGGGATGATGAATAATATCTAATCTCTTGAATTGATGCTGCCGATGAATAGTTACCAACACCATCACCAACAATGAATTGAGTTGAGTTACCAAATATATTATTTGGTGCGGAACTTTGAGCAGATAGTGAAGCTAAGATATTTCCAAAATCATCTTTGAATGCCGCTCTAATTGTGGTTGAACTACCAGATATAATACCAAAGGCACCATCTCTTGCTACTAAGTAGTTCATATAAGATGAACTCATAACTGTTGTAGAACCCGTCTTTGCTAATATTCTAGCTTGTCCGCCTGAATAATTCCATTCAAAGTTTAAATCAGTTCCACCCCCCGTTAATCTACCAATAGTAAAATCACTCAATGGCATTTTACCAATTACCTCAATGGTGTTTGGCCTACTACCATTAATAGTTCCAAAAGGGTTTCTTATTGGTTTAGAGTCGGTTGTTTCTACTTTATAAATAAATCTTTCGGTTTCGTATTTATTTGGTGAATCAACAATTGTAGGCCCGCCGTACTCTCTTATTTTTAAAAATGTTTCAGGTATACCATAACAAGCCAAAAGGGCTTTGATTGAACGAGGTGTACCTTTTGATTTATAAATATATGGTAAGTTGTTCAATATCCTACGCCAAACTTCGGCTCGTATTTTTTCTTTTGATTTAGTTTCTAATCCACCAGTCGTTACTGATTTATTTCCTGATGAATCAGTTCCTAAAACATATTCCCATAAATTTGATTCACCCCAACCATTTGACAAATTCCACCCCATTGATTTTGCCACATCGTATAATAAATCATCTGACATACCATCTTCGGGGTGCTCTTCTCTTTTATTTACATCTGTCAACCCTTTTGTATAAGTCCATAAAATATCAAAATGATGTCCTATCATATTAATGAATAATATGTAATCTTCATTGAACGGGTCTTCTCTTAAAGCAAATGGGATTAGGTTAATTAAAGCTGATTGATTTTGTGAATCGTATAGTGATGCCGAACTATATACGCCCTCATACCAACTTTCAGCTTGAGAGCTTGTTGTTGCATAAAATACAATTGGGTATGATGATATTTTTGGATATGGTACAATTGGATTATCGGTTGTTGGGTAATGTGTGTATAAAGAACCTGTTACTTTGTTATACATCCATTGTTCAAATCCATCAAACCCACCAATTAAGGTATCTCTTCGTGTGATTGATTGTGATATGTTTGTAAGAGCGTGCGAACCTGAAACCTGTTGTAGGGTTGCTATTCTACTATTATACCCTTCTATTGTTTGTAATTTACTAAAGAAATTATCAACTCTTTCAGTTGCGGATGAATAGTGAACAAAGTTACTAAAATCGGAATAATCAATGTTTAATTTTATATTTCCAAACGAACCACTAAAATATTTATCTATAATTTGCTGAGAGGTAGATAGATTTGCATCTAACAAATCGTTCCATGCTTTGAAATCAGTACCATCCGATTTACCATACTTATCCAACTCAATATTAAAATTTGGTTCTAAAAGTTGTTTTGATACAATCTCATCTAACTGATTATACGCTACTATTTTTTCTATATACGATTTTTGCAATCTACCATCAATTGATAAACTTTGCCCAACAGTCACACCACCATCTAATGGTGATACTAATTTTATGTATAAATCAGTAATATCTACCAATGAACCATTAAGTTGATTTTGTAATCTAACATTTGTAAATTTTGCATTGCTGTTGACGGGTGCGAAATAAATATCGTTTGGTGCCGGTATATATACACCATTTGCAGTATCGGTTGGTCGATTACCCTCCCTATCATTCCATAAATAAAATGGTACTCCTAAAAGATATGATGAAAATGTTGATGTATAACCAATTGTAAAATCAGTTTCAGTATATTTTTCTTGAACCCATTGAGGTTGATTATTTTCATCTAATTCTAATTTAAAAAAAGCAAATCTTCCCGTGTCACGCGTGTCATCACCATTCAAAAATTCTTTGAATAAAGTACCTCTATTTGATTCAGGAAAAAGTGTTGGTTTCCATAGTGTTGCACCGGATGGTGCATTACTTTCATTTGGATTATTAAAATTGCCTGTTGGTAATAAAATTGGTGTAATTCCCTCACCAACAAAATTTATATAAGATACATCAGAAATAGTATCATTTCCAAAATTCAATAAAAATTCAGGCTTATTATCTACAAATAAAGAACTGGTATTAAAATTAAACTCCTGAATACTTTTAATTAATTGTAAATTAAAATTATTTGGATTCTTAATTCGTACTTCAGTTCTATCAGAAGATATTTCCAATATTGTTAAGTCGCGCCTCGTAGGTGATTCAATTTCAGTAGAGCCTGCGAAATTATATATAGGATTATACACCATTGTATATATCCCACTATCATAACCAAGTTCTCTTAAATCGTTTTCAGGAGAAAATCCAAATTTTGTTTTTTGATTTTGAATGAAAATTCTTTTATACGATGATTTTACTAAATTATTTTCAGAATCGTATATGTGTAATTCTAATAAAGCAGGTATAGATTTTATGGATATATCAGAATTTGATAGAGAGCCTGATTGAAATGTATATCTATCTAATTGGGTAAAGGTTTCCCCATACACAGGCTCTGTGCTTAATACATCAGTTATATTTGTAAATCTATCTAATGACATACTATTTTATATTACAAACTTATTAACACTGTTACCGTAGCCGATTATTATTGGTACTTCAATTTGTAGTTCAGTTATTTCAGTACTCTGATTTAAGTAAAAAGATTGTGATGTAAATAATTTTACATTTTTTTCCAACTCAATTACACCATAAGTATCAGTTGAATCAACAATCTCATACGATAGTATTCTTCCCTGTCTATTTCTTTTTATTTCTCTTTCCATTATCTAATCACTTTAAAGTAATATTCATTATCGTAATATTTTTCAAGCCCATCAGAATCAACTCTGAATACAAATCTATAGTACCTTTCAGGTTGTAGTGTATTAAACCACATATCAAAATAGTTTCCACTTGAATCACATTCTATCTTTGTATAAGTAGTATTAAATGGTATAATTTCTAAATTAGTTTCAACATCCCTAACCGACCAATATGATGATGTGGGTAAGTATTTTATGGTTGATAACGCCCCACTATTACTAAATGTTCTTTGTGGATATCGTTCCCTACCATACACTCTAACTCTATCTTTTGAATTTTGTTTGTATTCCGATTTAAGATTTTTGGTGTATATTGTAATATTTTCGGCCGTTAGAGCTGATAACGAACCTGTCTGAAATTGCGAATCATCCCATCTAACCTCAAGTGTTGGTACATAAATTGTATGAGTTTCTGTTGAAAAATATTTTGAAACTCCGAATTTAACCGAAGATGTTTCATCGGTATTAGACCTTTTAATGATAAATCCATTATTTGTTCTATTACCACTAAAGATATCATTTACATATTGAGTTACTTCAATGTTTATATCAGAAACATTTCTACTGAAAGATTGTGAATAGGATACACCACTAATAGATGATGTAAACCAAGTTCCACCGCCCTGATTAACTGCCCAATATGAGCCTGAGTTTATAGGTGATGCTACACTCCAACTTATATTTGTACTTCTATAAACCCAATTTGAATCATTTTCGTTGTGAGGTGTACTCAATAAAGAACCAACACCCTCATCCCAACTTTGAGATATTGGATAAACATAAAGGTTATATTCGGATGGAATTTCTCGCTCATCCGATGAAATAAGATTTAAATAGTATTTTACACTTCCCAATATTGTCCCAGCGGAAACCGATTGAGATATTTCAGATAAATCAAACTGAATTAATATTCTGCTATTACCAATCAATGTGGTATCATCGGTATCAAAAAACTTACCTACCTCCAATACCCCATCTTTTCCAACATTTTGTAATTTTCTTGTTGAATCTTCATATATTGTAGTATCTTTTTGAGGATATATTCTATAAATCATTTATTTCTCCTAAAATAACGGAACAACCCTACCTCTAATATCTAAATCAGGAAACTTAACCTCAAAAATAGACGGGTCTTTTGCTGGATATATGATACCATTTCGTGTTGCTTTTTTTATATCATAAACATTTGATGAGTATATACCATTATATTTATTAACTATTTGTAATCCACCCTTACCATTTAAATCAGGTCTAACAACAGTCTGAACACCATCGATTCTATCTAACAAAACATATATATCCGATAATAATATAGGTCTATTTATTTGACTGTTTTGCTTACTAAAATATGCTTTTAATTCATTTATACATTTTAATAAAACTTCGTTTGAATTATAATTTGGTAATACAACTATTTCAAAATCAATACCAATGTTTATAATATAAGCATCTTTAATGTTCACTGCATCGGTCAACATTCTATAATATGAAATATAATTTTTAAGGTTTTGTTTGGTTGCCGGATTTAACTGTGATATGTTTCCATTACCATCATATCCAAGAACATATAAATTTATTGCGAGTGGATTTGGTACTTGAAGAGTTCCTACTGATGCAACACCACTTACCATTCTATTAAAAGATTTTACTTGATAATCGGGCGCCACATATGCCTTTGCTACTGCGCCAAATTGTGGTGGCATTGCGTAGGCCCTTATAACATAATCTTCAGCGGTAACAGTTCGGTTTTGTGCTGCAAAAAATGCCATAGCACTATTTCTAATATCATCAGCCTCTTCGTTTGATTTACCACCAGACGCAGCCTCTTCATTCGTAACCGCAACAGAATTTCTGACTATATTTAATTGTTGGGTATTAGATGGTGTTGTTTGATTTTCAAATTCTATATTTGTAATTTGAGTTAAGTCTTTAGATATTACATTATCAATCACACCCTGCCCAACTCTATAGGTTACAGTTAAGGTTGTATTTGCAGGTGCTACTCCATATGTTTTTGTATATAAAAAATTTGAAGGGTCTATTGTTTGTGATAAATCACCTGTTGCTTTGTATAGATTAGAACCAACATTATCTGGGTTGGGTAATATCTCTTCATCAGCATTTGATGATACACCCGCTCCAAATTGAATTGTTATAGAACCATCCTCATCGGTTCGTGTAATATATCTTTTAGGAACTTTTTTTAATCTTAAAAGGTATGGTGTTTCTGAACCATATTGATTTAAATTAAGTGTATAATCAGAGGTATTTTGGATTTGCTCAAAAACAGTATCTTGTGCTAAATAATCCACCTTTGTCCAAACATCTCCATCAGAATCAACTATTTTTACAACATCAATAATACCAACATCTTCAATTTTGATTTTATCGTATGGGGTTGGTGAACCAAATATAAATTCAGATGTTCTATCTTCACCACTAACTACAGGAACACTCTTTTTAAAAAGATAGTAAACAGGTTCATCGGTATTTTCGTTTATTTGATATACTGATATTTCGGTTGGGTCAAAGGATGATGAATATGCAAAATCAACTTTTCTCGTTGTAGAAAATACTACATTTGGGTTTTGTGTTGATGACACCTGCATACCCTCTTTGATTTTTAAAGTATAATCTAAATCAGGTCTAACATTATTGCCAGAACCAATAGCAGGAACTAATTGATATACTATTAAATTAGTTGTGGCGGGTGAGTATAGTTTTGGTTTATATCCAAGCGATTGTGCTAACTGAAATAAGTTTGAATTTTCTTTTACTTGGGTAATAATTGATTCTCTTAACTGAGTATCCGTGTAATAAGATAGAACATCCCCAACATACGATGCCATTTCTATAAACATCATTCCAGGAGATGATTCGTTAAAATCATTATAGGTATTTGGGTAATATTGTTTAGCAAAATCTACAAGATTTTTTCTGAACCCAGAAAAATCTCGCCCAATTAAACTAACTTCTTTTTTTTCATCATTTAACATTTACTACTCCTAAACTATTGATAATCCACCCTGATTATCAACTTCTAAAATTATTGTTTGGTTAGCACCTTGAGATGTAACTCTAAAATTTATTTTTATACTAACTTTATTGAAATCGGGCTCTGAATTGACTTCTACCCTATTTAATAAAATATAAGGTAGCCAAAAACTAATATCGTTTGTAAGGGATTCTTCTAATAAAGAATCTAAATCCGATTGAATATTTTCAAATAATAGTGAATAAATATCCGAACCAAAAAGTGGTTGAAAAGGCCTTTCACCTTTTGTTGTTAATAAAAGATTTTTTAAATTAGATATAGCCTGTTGTTCGGTTGTATAACTTAATTTAAACATTGGTCTTCCACCCAAAGGTAGCATTACACCAACCGCTTTATTTGGTTTTAAATCAATTGGATTGATTCTATATTGCAGTCTTTGAGCCATTCACTACCTTTTCTTTTTATTATTCATCGCCTGCATTAACGCGGAATAATCTTTTGTAAGTGCATCTACAACTGCCGCACCCGCATCAGTTTTTGCTAAAGTTTCCATTGGTATTGCTCTACCCTCTGAATCTTGAACAACGGATTCTTCCATCATTCCCATCCCTCTCATAGAACCAAATGAGTGTGCCATATCAGATGTAAAAGACCTTCCACTATTTATATCCCTCCACTCACCACTCTGATAGGTTTCATTAAGTATAGAAGATATTGGTGAACTATTACTAAATAGTTTTTTTTGAGTTTGTGGTTTCTTTGTTTCAAATAAATGGTCTACATCCAATGGGTCTTTTTCCATCAGTTTTGTAGATTGCTTTATTGGTTGTTGTTTTAGTTCTTTAATAATAGATTCTTTTAAAAACTTCTTTTCTTCAGCGAATTTTCTTTTAACCTCGCTTTCAACCAACATTTTAATAGCCTGAATTAGTTTTTTTGTATCCATAGTAATAAATATAATGTTTTGTAATAATTAACCAATACCACTTTTAAGCTTTGATAGTATTGTAGCTAGTTGTGGATGTGGGCCGGTTGGACCAACTATGGTTGGAAATGTTCCCTGTGCTAAAGTTTCTATAGCAGAAATAATCAAATTTATTGTTGTTGTATATTGTGATGTAGATATCGCTACATCTTTTTTAGATGATAGTATAATATTATCAGATTTACTATTAAATATTAACCTGTCTGAATTAATAATAACTTGTGGTTTATTAAATTGCGATATATTAGGTATAGATACTCTGTTTGATGTTTTTAAAGATACCCTTTGTTTTGTAGTCATCCAAATGGATGAATCATCTTCATTTACATTTTCAACTACAAATTTATCGTATCCCTTTTTATTGGTATCATTTTGAGTATTTCTTATAATTGTAATTGGCGCACCTGCGTCAGATGAATTCCACGATGGTAATTTTTGAGCATCGGTTTGTTTTGGTGTATAACCAAATCTAATAGATTGTCCGAACCTACCTTCAAAAATGGTATCACCAATATAAGGTTGTAATTGCGATAGTGTATTTACTTCAGAAAATCCTTTACCAAAATTTTTTGTATTATCCCCAACAGATGATGCCTCTGGTACTGGGTTTTGGTAGGAACTTACTTCAAATGATTGTGCGGTATTTGTAATTCCTTTTGGAAGGGGGTTGTTATTTAGCGACCTTTGTAAAAAGGTGGGTGAAATATAATAAAAAGAAAATCCGCCACCAAGAGGAGCGGATATGGAACTTAACGCACTAATTAAATAAACTTGCTCCCCAATAGTGGGGATTGATTTAATATACGGATTTAAAGGATATGCAAAATCATTTGATGCACCACCAGTAGAGCGTTTAACCGAAACCCCAATTTTGTAAATATCATTGGGATTACCATCTTTTAAAAATACTTCAGTTACCTCACCAAGCATTATTCATCCTCATCTTGCTTTAGGGATTCTAATTTTTCATCAACATCCCTACTAGCTTCTAACAACTGCTTCTTTTCTTCTTCTGATAATAACAACCCATCATCAGAACCACCCTTATCTAAAAGTTTTTGTGCGATAGCAGCCAACCTTACCAATTGATCATCATTCTTTACTGATACCTCTAAATATTCCTTAATCAACGGAACTACCACAGATGCATCATTTAGATTTTTAACTAATGGTTCTAACTGAGCAATCAATAATTTTATTTGTCGGTCTTTTTTACGGGAATTATCATAAACATCTTTTAATAAAGATGAAAATGTTGTCCCTTTAAATATATCATCATCCTTCGTCATAATACCTCTCTATGTTATGATTTAATTTTAAGATACCAGCTTTAGTATATTCGGTATTTAATTCCACAAATATTATTTTCATTTTTCCTATAACCCTTGTAATATATTGCGTATTTACCCCTGTCCTATCTCTAATAAGTATATAAAGAGCCTTTTTATTATAAGAGTATAAATCCTTCCGATTACGGAATAGTTCATTTACTGAATCAGCTATTCTTCTATCCCTCTCCTTTACAAAAAGTTTATTTAAATTTGAATCTATATAATCCACAAAGAAATCCATAAAATCTGATTTTTCTTCTATTGCATCATACTCTGCAACTTCGTTGGGAACATTCCTACCAACATCAACAGCATCCAAATTATCTTGAGCTTTCATTTTCGCATAGTTTGCATTATTCTCATTAAATAAAAAGTTTCTTGCAATTACAGTGAAATAAGAAAATGCTTTTCCTTTATCACCCTTAAACTTATGCATCTTTTCATTTAGAAATGCAACTACTGATGCTTTTACATCTTCATATGAATCATCAAAGTAATAAGTTTTATATGTATGTATAACATTCTCCGCAAGCTTATCAAACGGATATTGTATAAACCTATTGTAGATACGATTTTTTTTATCAACATCATCCAAATTATTATACGCGTTTATAGCTATTTCGGTTATATTTGTAAAATACCTATTGCTCTTCGGTGATTTCGCTTTTCTGCCCATAATATCCGTCTAATTCTTCTATAATACTATACATTTCTCTAAATACATAACCCGTCTCATCATCGGCTTCAAACGAACCAATTCTATCTATGGATTTCATTCTATCCATTGCATTTTGGATTCTTTCTTGCATTGAATCCAAAAGTCTATCTGCCTGAGTATATTCTTTTTCTAACTCATCCAAATTTTCTTCAACTGCTTCTAACTTCCGTAGTAGATTCCATACAAAGAAACCTAAAACTATATCAGTTAAAAACAATATTACTAAAAGCGTTACCATATTAATCCTCCATTATATCTTTAAACGCATCAAACACCATATCAACTTTTGGTTTATCATCCTCTGATTTTCCAGATACTATCTTTTCAAATTTAGATAATCCCGATGGTTTTCCATTTGTACCAATAGTTCCCCGTGTACCTTTTAACTTCTTACCTTCAACTACCCAACGATTGTATTCATACTTTGATGCCATAAAATCTGCCTGATGTAGAATATAGGGTAAAAATGTTTTTAATTGGTTTTCAGCCTGAAAAGTTTTATAATAACTTTCGGTGGATGAATCATACAAACCATCCGTCAGTCGGATAGCAAGATATTCTTCTTCAGTACATTTTACACCAAAATGATTTAAGAGAAAGAATGTACGGTCGTGAATTTCCATCCAGTGTAAATTCGGATTTGATTTATAAATCTTACCCTGATTCTTTACATGCCATTCCGAATCATTCTTTTTATACCAATCATCTTCAACCGAACCTACCTTACCTAAATCGTGGTGCAGGGCCGCAAATACAACCGATTCTCTTGTAATATCATCGGTAATCATATCCAACTCTCTCCAAAGTTCAAATACCTTTAGAGCATTGCGAGTTACCCTCATTATATGGTCAATGTATCCGCCGGGAAAAGCATTATGAAAATGCTCAAAGGATGAAGCGGGTGTGTAGATAATCCTTTCTTCAAAATGGTCATACATTTTGTTTAGGGTATCTAATCGTTCACCACTAAATTCTTGATTAATAAATTTTCTGAACTTTTTATAATTTTCCAGTAGTTCTTCTGGAGAGAAAAAATCAAAGTACATAATTAAATAATTTTATCAATAATACCCAATTCAAGCGCTTCTTCGGCCGATAAAAATAAATCACTTTGTTGATTTGACTGCCACCACTCTTTTGGTTTCTTTGTGAATTCAGCCATCATACTATTACATTCATCTTCCAACCTATCTGCAAATTTGGCGTTTGATTTTACATCACTCAATTTACCTGCTGCAAAGGTTGATAGTTGGTGAACCATAATCTTTGAATGTTTTGATGCTGCTCTAACCCCAGTACCTGCTGCGAGTAGAAGAGCTGCTGCTGACATTGCGATACCCCTACAAATGATATTAAATTTCATATCTTTGTTTCCTCTGATATAATCAATAATACCAAGAGTTTCTACAACATCACCACCACCAGAGTTTAATAAGATGTTAATTGTAGTTGCATCATTATTCACTTTTTTTAGTAACCGTACTTTAGCAATAAATTCAGGCAGTAATCCCATCTGAATTTCATCGCATATTACAATTACATTATCGGTTAAATCAATACCATAATCAAACTCTCTAAAAAAATGTTTGTGCGGGTCAGTATCATCGCCGTTTTCATTTTTGTAATCAAATTTTACATTTGAAGGATTGGTATTATAAAGTTCATCTATCATAAATTATCGTTTAAATTTTACACAATATACAACAAAAAGTGTATATTACCAAATATATTTTTAATTATTTTTATCTATATCTATCAGCACCTGTTTTTACATAAGTGTGTGCTGGTGGTTGTGGTGTTGGTTTGGGTTCTTCATTATATAAGTTTAATGCTTCTTCAGTAGTTGGTTCAAAAACTATATCCGGTTTTTCTTCTTTAGCTTCTACATTCTCAATAATCGTTTCTTCAACAGTTTTATTTGGTTCTTCTACCACTATTTCTTCTTTGATTGGTTTTTCTTCAATAGGTTTAGTTTCTTCTATCTTAACTTCTTTTACAAGTTTATTTAGGGCTATAACCATAGAAATTGCTAAAGGGTCAAATACTAATACAATTAATAATGTAAACCAATTTACAATTTTATCCATTCCCCACCCAGTTAATTTATCCAAATATCTTAAAGGACCTATTTCAGCAGCTACATCATTATTTGACTCCTTATCTAATATTTGTAAATCCAAAGAAGTCAATGAATCATTCAATGATTCTATTTTTAGGGTTAAAATATCTCTTTGCTGAACTGCTGTTTTTAATTCACTGCTTAAAACCCTTCGTTGGGATGCAGCACCCCTTTCAGTCTGAAAGTTATTGGTTGCTAACCCACCTCTTAATGAGGATATGGATGTTTCCAATAATTTTTTTTCAGCGTTTAAATCCACCAATTGTTCTTTGAATCTATTTCGTTTTACATCCACAACACTAACCTCTTTATTAAGGATAGTAAATTTATCGCTTGTGGTTTGGTATGCTGAAGTCAAAAAACCATATATACCCAAAGATGTAATCATCATCAGAATTACAACCGCTGAAACCAAATACCATTTTAACCATCCAATTACTTTCCAATAATTGTGGAGGTATGAAGCAAGAATTATTTTTGCAAATTCCAATGCCCCCGCCATTATAATAACTTCAGTTCTTGCTCCAGCGAAAAGTGAACTAAGACCGAATACGGAATAGTATGCAGCTGACCCAGCAAGTGTGAATGTGGATAATATCATTAAAATTATGAAACCATTTTTTCTCGTAAAAAAATTTTTCATATGTTATTCCATTTTTTTAACTTTATTAACTTCCCCAGTTGTATTTATTATCAAATCTTTTGATATCAAGCTTGATTGTAAACAACAAGAGAAACTTGATATATAAAATAAATATACATAAAATAGATAATAACCTTTAAAGGGTTAATTATGCCCATACTGATTTAAGTAATTAAGTACTGCCAATTCTTTCATTTTAGCTTCTACTTCAATATCCAAATCGTAACCATAAGTTTCAATTTTGTTTGAAATAAAATCTGAATGTGCTTGAGGGATTTTACCTGGAGCCGATTCTGAATAGTGAACTACGGGTTTGATTCCATCGGGCCAAGTTGTCATTGCTAATTCCAAAGCCTCCTGCTCTGATAAACCACCTGTACAAAATTTGTGGTGGTGGTAATCAAACACAATTGGAATACCAGTTCTTTGATGAATATACATCAGGTCTTTTACTGAGTACATACTCGCCTTATCATCATTCTCTACGGTCAGCCTGGTTTTAACCGATTCAGGCAACCTTTCAAAATTCCGACAGAACCTATCCATCGCTGATTCTTTATCCCCATAGACACCATTACAATGGATATTAATGACATTGTAGGGTGTCCTACTCAACCCCATCAGGTCAAAGACCTCCCCATGCAACGATAAATCGGTTATGGTGTTCATTACCACCTTTTCATTGGGTGATACGAGTACATTAAAGGGGCCAGGATGAGATGTAATCCTCTGCCCATAGTTGGATACCAATACCCCAGCACCCTTCAGTAGATTGAATATAGGAGCAAAATGTGGCATATCTGATAGTGGGTATTCGGATGACCACGGGAATAGATTGGAGGTGATTCTAAAGAGTTTTATACCCATCTTTTCATTCCATTTGATAATCTCTATCAGGTCACGGGTGTTCTGCAACCCAAGCTCCGAAGCCCTATTAATACCTTCCTTTAAAAAGGTTTTTCTAATCATACCCCTGTTGGTGGTAATCTTTTTCTTGCCCAAAGTCATATTGATGCAAGCGTATCCTAAGTTTGACATAGTTTTTGGTTTAGATACTACAAATATAATAAAAAAGGGGGATTTTTCCAAACCCCCCATATTAAATTTTGATTAAATTTTTTAAATTAAATGCGGTGAATAACTGAAAATAATATTTCGAACAGATTGGCACTTTGCTCTGATGATAGATTCTATCTCCCATTTAAATGAATCTGAATTTTTAAAATACATTGGTTTACCATAGTAAATAAAACAAAGCGTACCTGCCTCTTCCAATACATCAATTTTATTGAACACCATATCGGTTACACCATTTAAATTTATTGCTTTGATAAGTAAGTCCATATCCAACCAATTAACTTGTCTACTCCTACCAGTGGTAGCACCATATTCATTACCCAACAATCTAATCTTATTAAAGATTTCATCATCCCCCTCAAATTGTTTTGCTCCTACATAAGTACGATATCCTTTTGCTACTCCATACACCTTTCGTATCTTTTGTGGAGGAACACCATTCAT
>SXGQ01543823.1_pt1 | contig 45366 bp, 45 predicted proteins | sample 3178371 | NCBI WGS metagenome assembly SXGQ01 (sample SAMN11356859, study PRJNA531348) | freshwater metagenome | isolation source: freshwater sample F1-20 | place: China: Fuxian Lake, Yuxi | collected 2017-12-25 | reverse complement strand
TGGAAGTCAAAGATGTTGCAGGCTGGGATCGGCATTTCACTCTAAAAAGTACTTTTTCAATATAAAAAGCCCTGATAAATCATCAGGGCTTTTTTGTTGGCATCAAACTTGACCTACATGGTGTATATTCAGTTGGGAGTCCATTTCAGGACGCTCAGGTGACATATTGTCGTAAAGATTATTTTATGGGATTGAATTTAAAATTATTGCCACAGGAGGAGGAATTGGATTTCATGCCCATCATTCCACTCAATGAGGATGATGAAGCAAACGGGGAAAAACTCATTTTACCAGAGGAGTTGCCACTTCTGCCCCTCAGAAATACCGTGCTTTTTCCAGGAGTAGTCATACCCATTACAGTTGGAAGGGATAAATCAATCAAGGCTATTGAGGAGGCTTATAAAACTGACAAATTAGTAGGAGTACTCTCTCAAAAAGACAGCAATATTGAGGATCCAGGTGTTGATGATCTTGAAGGGGTGGGCTCCGTTGCCAAAATTGTGAAGCTGATTAAAATGCCCGATGGAGGTACTACTGCCATTTTGCAAGGTAAGAAGAGATTTCAGTTGGTCAAGATCAGTTCTGAAGATCCATTTTTTAAAGGTGTTGTAAAAGCATTGGAAGAGCAAGTGATCACCGATGATCAGGCATTTCAAGCTTCCGTTTCTTCCATCAAAGACTTGGCTGCACAAATCATCCAATTATCTCCGAATATTCCAACAGAAGCATCCATCATTTTACGCAACATAGAGAATCCATCATTCCTGATCCATTTCGTTGGCAGCAATTTGAATTGTGAGTTGGCAGACAAGCAAGCGTTGCTGGAGATGAACGACATGCGCCAGCGTGCTGAGCTCTTATTGAAACTGCTACAAAAAGAGTTGCAATTCGCTGAATTGAAAAACAAGGTTACAACCAAAACCAAGACGGAGCTTGATAAGCAGCAACGTGAATATTTTCTTCAGCAACAATTGAAAAGCATCAAAGAGGAGTTGGGTGGGGACAGCAATGACCGAGAGATTCAGGAAATGAAGAAAAAGGCAGAAGCCAAAAAATGGTCTGCTGCTGCAAAAGAATTGTTTCAAAAAGAAATTGAGAAGCTGGAGCGTATGCACCCTAGCACACCGGATTATTCAACTGTTTATAACCATGTTGATTTGATGTTGGATCTGCCATGGGATGAATGCACTACCGACAGTTATGATTTGAAAAAAGCCAAGAAGGTCCTGGACAAGGATCACTATGGGATGGAAAAAATCAAGGAGAGAATTCTTGAATACCTAGCAGTGTTGAAGTTGAAAGGCGATATGAAAAGTCCAATTCTCTGCTTTGTGGGTCCACCGGGCATTGGAAAAACTTCTCTGGGTAAAAGCATCGCGAGTGCCATTGGAAGAAAGTATGTACGTTTCAGTTTAGGTGGACTGCATGACGAAAGTGAAATCAGGGGACATCGTAAAACGTATATTGGCGCCATGCCTGGCAGGATTCTTCAATCCATCCGAAAAGTAAAATCATCCAATCCGGTGATGGTATTGGATGAAATTGACAAAGTGGGAAAGGATTTCAGAGGAGATCCATCATCCGCATTATTGGAAGTATTGGATCCAGAACAAAACAATAGTTTTTATGACAACTACCTTGAACTTGAATATGATCTAAGTCGCGTACTTTTCATTGCAACGGCAAATGATATACAAAGTATTCAACCTGCATTGAGAGATCGTTTGGAAATCATTGATCTTACAGGATATGCAGTAGAAGAGAAAGAGAAAATTGCACAAACGCATTTGCTTCCGAAGCAAAAAGAGCTTCATGGGCTCAAGGCCTATGACCTGAAAATGAATCAGCAGGTCATGACTTATCTGATTGAGAATTATACCAGAGAAAGTGGCGTGCGGGAATTGGATCGGCAATTGGCCAGTATCATGAGAAGCTATGCAAAGGATGTTGCAATACAAGGAAAGGTCAAATCTTTGATTTCACAGACAGATATTTCAAGGATATTGGGAAAGCCAAAATATTCCAATGAAATATATAAAACGGCCAATATGCCGGGGGTAGCCGTTGGGTTGGCATGGACCTATGTAGGCGGAGATATTCTTTTTATTGAAACAACTTTGAGTGAAGGGAAAGGAGATCTTCAGCTTACAGGAAATCTGGGTACCGTTATGAAGGAAAGCGCCTCCACTGCCTATACTTATCTGCAGGCCAATGCAAAGAAGATTGCAATTGATCCTGATATGTTTAAAAAGAAGAATATCCATATCCACGTACCGGAAGGAGCAGTGCCAAAAGATGGACCAAGTGCCGGTATCACCATGATGTCCGCATTGGCTTCAGCATTTACTTCCAGAAAAATAAAGCCATTTCTCGCGATGACGGGTGAAATAACATTGCGTGGGCAAGTTTTGCCGGTTGGAGGAATCAAAGAAAAAGTCCTTGCAGCAAAAAGAGCCGGATTGAAAGAGATCATCCTTTGTTGGCAAAACGAGAAAGATGTGCAGGAAATCAATCCTGAATTCATCAAAGGCATTCGTTTTCATTATGTAAAAAACATGCAACAGGTGCTTGAATTGGCCTTGGTTTAATTTTAAATATTCACCGCATCGGTTTAATTTCGGGCATGCGATCAATTGCATGCCTGTTTTATTTTTTTGTTTGCTGTTATTCAACTTCATCTCAAACGCTCGGAGGCTCCGCAACCTATAATTTCTTGAAAATGCAATGGGTGCCACAGGCAAGTGCATTGGGAGGAAGAAATGTATCCACTTTTAACAATGACGTCGGACTCTTCAACGACAATCCAGCACTCTTGCGGTATCAGCACCATGGAAATATCTCAGCCAATTTTGCTTCGATTGCTCCTACCATCAATGGGCTCTTTGGTGCGGGTGCCTACCATCATGAAGGGTGGAATACAACCTTCGCAACTGGAATTGCCCATTTGCTGTATGGAAGTGAAACACAGACAGATGCTGCAGGCAATGTAATGGGTACATTCACTGCATTTGATCAAATGGTATCTTTAGCAGCTGCCCGTTCTTATGGTCAACGTTGGTATTATGGAGCAACGCTCAAGTTCATCAATTCCAGGTACGGCCCTTACAACAGCTTTGGAATCGCATCAGATATTGGACTGAATTATTATGATGAAGAAAATATGCTACAAGTGGGATTTGCTGCAAGAAATATGGGATTTCAGGTCAGAAGATATGCGAATCAAGGTGAGGATCTTCCATTTGATTTGCTCATCGGATTGACCAAGCAACTTGAAAAAGCACCTATTAAATTTTCTCTGACTGCACAGCGATTGCACCAATTTGACTTGCTGTACCAAGATGAAAATTTTGATACCGATAACTATGGAACGGTGGTGAGCAATGGTATTGGAACAAAAATATTTAGTCACTTTATTGCAGGTGCAGATTTATTGGTAGGAGAAAAAATTATACTCACGTTAGGGTATAATATGCTTAGAAGAAAAGAGCTTCAAATCAGGAATCTTGCAAATGGACTCACTGGGTTTGGATATGGAATCCGGCTCCATCTGAACAGTCTGCAATTTCAATATGCAAGGACCCATTACCAGTCCACATATTCACAACATCAGGTTTCCTTCGTTTACAAATTATTTGACTACGAGAAGTAACTGAGGTTTGTTTTTGGGCTCAACGTGACAAGAGTTTCATACATCAGCCGGATGGTGTTTTCCACATCATCCTTGTGCAGCATCTCAACTGTTGTATGCATGTATTTCAATGGAATAGAAATCAATACAGAGGGACATCCATCATTTGCGTATGCAAATGAATCAGTATCAGTACCTGTGCTCCTGGAAACGGTTCTCATTTGAACAGGAATCTTCTTTTTGTTTGCAACATTTTCAACCAGTGTGAGTAATTTATTGTGAACAGCGGGTCCATATGCAAGCGAAGGACCTTTTCCGCAGGCTACATCACCTTCAATGATTTTATTGACCATAGGGGTGGTGGTATCATGTGTAACATCGGTGATGATGGCAACATCAGGCTTGATTCTTCTTGCAATCATTTCTGCGCCTCTCAATCCAATCTCCTCCTGCACTGCATTTACAACGTATAAAGCGTATGGCAGTTTTACTCTATTGGCTCTTATCATTCTGGCAACTTCAGCAATCATAAATCCACCAATCCTATTGTCCATGGCCCTTCCAATCAAATAATTGAATGCCAATTCATCAAACCCCTCTTCATATGTTGCAACTGCTCCAATGTGGATGCCAAGCGACTCAACTTCTTTTCTGTTTTTTGCACCGCAATCGAGAAATAAATTTTCTACAGCAGGCTGGGGATCTTTTCTTTCGCCACCCCCTATTCTTGTATGAATGGCAGGCCATCCGAATACAGCTTTTACCGATCCTTTTTTACCATGGATCAATACTCTTTTACCAGGAGCAATCTGATGATCCACACCGCCATTTCTTTTCAGGTAAATAAGTCCACTGTCTGAAATATAATTCACAAACCAACTGATTTCATCTGCATGGGCCTCGATGACAACTTTGAATTTTTCTTTGGGATTGATGATGCCTGCAACAGATCCGTATGGATCGGTCATGGTTTCATCCACATGTTGCTGAATATATTTCAGCCATAATTTTTGTCCGCCTGATTCAAATCCAGTTGGCGAGGGTGTATTGATGTATTCTTTCAGAAATGCATAAGCGTTGTCACTGAGTAATTTTTTCGATCTGATAGACTTTGCCATAAGAGGGTTATCTTGAAATAATGATGGAGGAGGTTTTTACCGTATCGCTTTTATTGCCTTTCTCGTCTTTCACCCAAAAGCTGAAAATGGCAGTATCGCTGCTGAAACACCTCGGCTGCAGCGCAACACTGTAATTCAAGGTGACAATCAACTCTCCGCTGAAATTTTTTGTTCTGGGTAGATCAGCTGGAATTTGCAGGATACTCGAATCGGTAAAATTGCTTCTGAGGCAACGGGTCGTGGTTTTTTTAAACCAAATGGTATCAAGAAAATCGCCCTCTTGGTCAGAAAGTTGCAATTTGATTTGTAAATCATCGCCGGCAAAAATTTGACTGGAGCTGATGCTGTTGATTTTTAAAAGAGGTTTTGATTGCATGCTTGTTTTCTCGCAGGCAGTCATAAAAATGGCTGTAATGATGAGAGGGAAGATTTTTCTCATGTACCTTTGTTGCTGTTCAAAATTAGCCGTTTCACAACGAAAAACCTATTCCCCAGAACCTATTTTAACAACCTTTAACCTTGTTCGAACCGTTATTCATAAAAGACGCACTGAGGTTGTTCAAGAAACAGTCCGAAGAGAATCCGTTGTACAGGAAATTCATCGATGGGCTGCATCTGGACCCCACAAGCGTCACCAGGTTGGAGGACATCCCTTTTTTACCCATCTCTTTTTTCAAAACCCACCAAGTGAAAACAGGTGAGTTCCATCCGGCACATTGTTTCGAAAGCAGCGGAACAACCGGTGCAATCAATAGCATGCATTGCATCAGTGATCTGCAGCAATATCTCACCAATACAGTCAATTTGTTTGAGGAACAGTATGGTGATATAAGTGATTATTGTATGCTTGGATTGCTTCCATCTTATTTGGAAAGGAACAATTCTTCATTGGTTGCCATGGTTGATCACTTCATCCAATTGAGCAAACATCCATCCAGCGGATTTTTCCTGGATGATTTCAAGGGACTGCATGATACATTGATTCATTTGGAGGCCAATCGACAAAAGACCTTGCTCATAGGAGTGACATTTGCATTATTGGATTTTGCAACTGCATATCCCATGAAATTGCATCATGCCATTGTGATGGAAACAGGTGGAATGAAAGGCAGGAAAAAAGAACTTACCAGGTCAGAAATGCATCAACAATTGAAATTCGGGCTGGGTGTTGAAGCTGTTCATGCAGAATATGGCATGACAGAATTGATGTCTCAGGCATATTCAAAGGGAGAGGGGATCTATCAAACATCTTCCAGATTGAAAATAATGCTGAGGTCAACCGACGACCCTTTTGAAATTTGGAATGCAAATGAACATATCATGCGGACGGGTGTTATCAATGTCATTGATCTTGCAAACCTTGACAGCGTTGGCTTCATCGCAACAGACGATCTCGCGAGGTTTACCGGGGATGGTGCATTTGAACTGATGGGACGGTTAGACAGCAGCGATACAAGAGGATGTAGTTTATTGACAGCTTAAATTCATTTTATGGGAATTTGGAAACAGATCGCGACTTATCTCTACTTGAGGAAAAAAGATGAGGAAACGCCTAATACAACTTGGATCAAGTACATGCATGGCATCAACAGGTTGTCCATTCTTCTTTTTCTTTTCGCACTTATTGTAATCATCGTCAGGCTCCTGTTCAAAAAGTAGTCATGCACTGTTTTCTGTGAGACGGTGAATGGCAGCAGCAGCATTTTCTGATGCATTTCCTCCGGGGATCAAGCTTTTTTTCAATGCATCAAAATCTTTTTTCATTTCTTGTATTTTTTCCTGATTGTACAACAATTCCATCAACTCCTTCTTTAAATCCTCAGCAGTGAGATGCTCTTGAATGAGTTCTTTTACAACCGATTTGTTCATGATGATATTGACCAAAGAAATAAAGGGGATCTTGATAATTTTTTTTGCAATCGCATACGACAACATAGAAGTTTTGTAGCAAACTACTTCTGGAACTCCAAACAGGGCCGTTTCAAGAGTGGCGGTACCGGAAGTGACCATTGCTGCATCTGCAACGGAGAGCAGTTGGTATGTATTTTGTTTCCAAATGGCAACATTCGGAATTTCTTCAATGAGGTCTAGCATGAATCGGTCATCAATGCCAGGGGCCTGTGCAACAATGCATGCAACCCCTTCCAAGTCTTTTATTGCATCTAGCATCACCGGAAGTTTTTTTCTGATTTCCTGTTTTCTTGATCCAGGCAAAATGGCAACAACTGGATTGGAATGATTTCTCTTGTATTCGGCAATGAATTTTTTTGATGTGTCTGATGTCTTGTATGATTCAATCGTTTCTATCAAAGGATGTCCTACATATTCAACATGATAATCCCATTTCTGATAAAATGTTTTTTCGAAGGGAAGGATGACCAGCATTTGGTCGATGTATTTTTTTATCTTTTTTACACGCGAATCCTTCCATGCCCATACCTGAGGTGAAATGTAATAGACTGTTTTGAATCCGGCTTGTTTTGCAAACTTTGCCACGGGTAAATTGAATCCGGGGTAGTCAATAAAAACAACGACATCGGGTTGAAAGTCGAGGATGTCTTTCTTGCAAAATTTCAGGTTGTTGAATATGGCATGGATATGCAGGATGACTTCTGTAAATCCCATGAAAGCCAAATCCCGAAAGTGTTTTACAATGGTTGCTCCTTCTGCCTGCATCAAGTCTCCGCCCCATGCTCGGATATTGGCATGTTGGTCATTTTTTTTGATGGCTCTTATCAGCTTGCTGCCATGTAAATCCCCCGACGCCTCACCTGCAATGATGTAGTATTTCATGCCGATGGTTAAAATAAAAATTTAAATATGAGTGCTGATAAGGCGTAAATAATAGAAGCAATGAAGATTCCTTTGGCTGTTTTGTCTTTTCTTCCGTTGATGAAAATGGTAAAAAGTACAATGTTCAGCAGCAAGCAAGGAATGCTCAATGCCGTCACAAGTGATTTATTTTGAGAGAGCAGTTCAATAAATTCACCGAATGTAAACAAGCTGAATTTCCAGTAATAATATCCGAAGAAACTCAACAAGGGGAGCACCGCTCCAATCGTCAATCCCAGTATATAATTGTCCTTGTTTCTCATCCCCAGGTATAGTCTTTTTCAATTTTTTTCTTGAGTGCATAATTGGTCAGGTCGTATTGAACCGGAACAACACTTACGTAATTGTTTTGCAATGCCCACACATCGGTGTCCTTGCTTTTTTCAAGATTTAAAAATTCACCGGTCAGCCAATAGTATTTCTTCCCGATGGGATCTTTTCTTTCTTTAAAATCTTCTTCATATTTCGCGTATGCCTGCTTGCACACTTTCACTCCTTTGATCAATGCTGCATCTCCTTTCGGGATGTTCACATTCAGGCAAAGATGTTTATCGGCCTTTTTTGCCAGCATTTGTTCCACGATCATCCTTGCATATTTTTTTGCACCAGTGAAATCAGCTTCGAGGCTATGTTCCAATAATGAAAATCCTGCTGCAGGAATATTTTCAATCGAGGCCTCAATGGCTGCACTCATTGTTCCTGAGTATATCACGTTGATGGAGTGGTTGGCGCCGTGGTTGATGCCACTCAGGCAAATATCAGGTTTGCGGTGCAATACTTTGTCGACAGCAAGTTTCACACAATCTACTGGAGTACCGCTGCAGCCCCATGCCTCAACATCTGCTGCGATATGTGTTTTATGCAGGCGCAACGGATACCCAATGGTAATGGCATGTCCCATGCCTGATTGAGGTTTGTCGGGTGCAACTACCACTACTCTTCCCAAATCTTTTACAGCCTCTACCAAATGATTGATGCCAGGGGCGCTTACACCGTCATCGTTTACAACTAGAATAACGGGTTTCTCTTTTTTAGCATGCTTGGTTTGAATCATATCACCCCGAAATTACCACATATTTAAATCCTCTATTTTAATTGAATCAAAACTCATTTTGAAAAAAAACTTAGCAATTTGTTTGGAAAACTAAAATATTTAGTATATTGCCCCAAAATCATTAGCATGTCACAGTCATTCGCAGGACAAAATTTGAAATATCTGCGTAAGTTAAAAGGACTTACGCAGGAGGAATTTGCCCAAAAGCTCCAGATCAAGCGATCTTTGTTAGGTGCATATGAGGAAGAGCGAGCTGAGCCGAGGGTGGATGTACTGGAGGTGGTCAGTGACTTGTTCAGGGTCAGTCTGGATGATTTGTTGAGAAGAGACTTGAGCGAATCAAAAGGAAATTATTTAGCAAAGCGCAGGCAATTGAAGATGGCAGGAGAGAACAACCTCATTCATTTTGTACCGATGAAAGCTGCAGCGGGTTATTTGGCAGGATATGCAGATGATGAATTCATTGACGAGCTCAATACATTCACTCTTCCTATGTTGGGAAGTGGAAACTTCAGGGCGTTTGAAATCATAGGCGACAGTATGTTGCCTACGCCGAGCGGTTCTATTATAGTTGGGCAAAAAATGGATGCTTTGGACGACATCAAGCAAAATGCTGCCTGCATCGTTGTCAGCAAAAATGAAGGAATTGTGTACAAGCGTGTTTCAAGATCCCCTAAAACAAAAAATAAGGTCACGCTTACAAGCGACAACCCATCCTTCCAGCCATATCAAATCAATGCTGAGGATATCCTTGAAATCTGGCAGGCACAAATGGTGATTTCAAAAGTTGCCCAACAGCAGCGTTGGGATGTTGGCCAGTTGGCTCAGCTGGTGAACAATCTCCAGGAACAGGTCAGCACCATCAAGAAGCGCATGAACTGATTCCATTGCAATGGAGCTTGAATTATGCACACCCCGTTGATAACCTCCATTAACTCGGCAGGTTCCATTCATTTATCTTTGGCAACCAAGTGATTACACAAATTGGTTCAAAATGAACCAATCTTTCAACAATTATGGCTAAACAGCAAGACAATAATTCATTTGAGTACAACGAGGATTCGATCAAAAGCCTCGATTGGAAGGAGCATATTCGTCTTCGTCCGGGCATGTACATTGGAAAGCTAGGGGACGGCAGCAGCCAGGATGATGGGATCTATGTCCTGCTCAAAGAAGTAATGGACAATTGCATCGATGAGCATATGATGGGCTATGGGAAGCAGATTGATCTCGAACTCAACGGCAAGCAAGTCATGATCCGCGATTATGGGCGAGGTATTCCTTTGGGAAAGCTGGTGGATGTAGTGAGTAAGATCAATACAGGTGCCAAGTATGACAGCAAGGTTTTCCAGAAAAGCGTTGGACTCAACGGCGTGGGCACCAAAGCAGTGAATGCGTTGAGTGAATACTTCAAAGTGAGGGCTTTCAGAGAGGGCAAAGAGAAAATAGCAGAGTTTACACGTGGTGCCCTTTCCAAGGAACACAAAGAGGCATCTAGCAAGGAATCAAACGGAACAGAAGTCATTTTCATTCCCGATGAACAGATTTTTCGCAATTACCATTTCATCCCCGATTATATTGAAAAGCAATTGTGGAATTACTGTTATTTGAATGCGGGGCTCATCATCAATTTCAACGGGAAGAAGTTCATGAGCAAAAATGGATTGCTTGATTTGCTGCATAGAAATACCAATGAAGATGAGTTGAGGTATCCCGTGATTCACCTCAAAGCTGAAGACATTGAAGTGGCCATTTCACACAACAATGAATACGGAGAAGATATTTACAGTTTTGTAAATGGACAGTATACAACACAAGGCGGCACGCATGTGATTGCTTTCAGAGAAGCTTTTGTAAAAACAGTCCGTGATTTTTTCAAGAAAGATTATGATACTTCAGATATCAGACAAAGTATTGTAGCTGCTATTGCAGTAAGGGTTCAAGAACCTGTTTTTGAATCACAGACCAAAACAAAGTTGGGATCCCAGACCATGTTTGAAGGGGGGCCCTCCATGAAAAATTTTGTTTCTGATTTTTTCGCAAAAGAGCTGGATAACTACCTGCACAAAAATCCCTCTGTAGCAGAAGCGTTGAAAAAACGCATCGAACAAAGTGAAAGAGAGCGCAAAGAATTGGCGGGGATTAAAAAATTGGCAAACGAAAGAGCAAAGAAAGCCAATCTGCACAACAAGAAACTCAGAGACTGCCGAATTCATTTGAATGATGAACCTCCTTCAAAGGGAAAGGAAGAATTTATTGCAAAGCAATTCCAGAGCACCATATTTATCACCGAGGGTGATTCTGCAAGTGGATCCATCACAAAATCAAGAGATGTGGAGACACAAGCTGTATTCAGCCTCAGGGGAAAGCCTTTGAATTCATTTGGACTTACCAAGAAGGTGGTGTATGAAAACGAAGAATTTAATTTGCTTCAACATGCTCTCAATATTGAAGAAGGCATGGATGACCTTCGATACAACAATATCATTATTGCAACTGATGCAGACGTGGATGGCATGCACATCAGGTTGTTGCTGATGACTTTCTTCCTGCAATTTTTCCCGGATTTGGTCAGAGATGGGCATGTGTATATTCTCGAGACACCCTTGTTCAGGGTCAGGAATAAGCAGGAAACTATTTACTGTTATTCTGAAACAGAAAAACAGGCAGCGATGAAAAAAATTGGTGCAAAATCTGAGATCACGAGATTCAAAGGACTCGGGGAAATCTCGCCTGAAGAATTCAAGCGATTCATCGGTCCTGACATGAAAAAAACGCCTGTTATTCTTGAAAATCAAATGCACATACAACAACTGCTGGAATATTATATGGGAAAGAACACGCAGGAGAGGCAGGACTTCATCGTCTCCAATTTGCGTGTGGAACTTGATGCCGTAGTAGAACAAACAAATTAAATGTATGATTCACATAGTATTCAACGAGCCAGACATAGAAGTGTTGGGGAAAGCCATCGAAATGGATGAGACCTTGGCAGGTGAAATCAAAATTGTACGCGACGACTATGCCGTTGGTCCCCTTCAATACATCCATACACCTGATGGAGCAGCAGAGCGAAAGGAGTGGTGGAAGATGGTACTTGAAGGAGGTGACCATGAAGAAATGTTGGAGGAAGGAAAAGTAGAGGATGGAAAGGTATTGCTTGACATCGTCGAGATGTTGACCAATGATGAAAATGAATCAGTATGGATATGGGCAGCTCAAAACAAACATGATGTTTGCGGATATTATTGGCTGGTGAGTCAGCTTGCTGCATACAAGGACCGTATTCATATTCTATACCTCAATAACCTGCCTTTCATCAATGAAAAGGGAAATATTTTTTATCCGGAATGGTTGAGTCAGATTCCTCCCAAAGAATTTTTGAAAGCTAAAAAATTAGCAAGACCTGTAACTGCCAGTGAGTTTGAAGTGGATGGAGATGAATGGGGTAAGATCTGTGCTCAAGGTTCTATGGTGCGTTTACTGGAAGGTGGAAAAAAAATTCTACACAAGGAAGTGAATTTTTATGATACAGATCTTTCAAGGTTCATCATGCCGGAGCCACAAAAGGCATCTAAGATCATTCATTCCTTTTTATCGAAAAACAAAGAAACCACAGGTGATGCATTTTTACTTTGGAGGTTGAAAACAATGATGCAGCAAAATGATAAGTACGAGGTAATTGGGAGATTGGGTGCAATGAAAGATTTTGAAATCAAGAAAAAAAATGCGGCACAAACTACTGAGTAGCCATGGCAAAAAATAAATCAATAACTGAATTTGATCAGGAAGGTGGCGTCAGCAGTCAGTACAAAAGCTGGTTTCTGGACTATGCATCATATGTAATTCTTGAAAGGGCTGTGCCGGAGGTCAACGATGGGCTCAAGCCTGTTCAGCGCAGAATTCTTCATTCCATGAAAGAAATGGATGATGGCCGATTGAACAAAGCAGCAAATATCATTGGGCAAACCATGCAATACCATCCGCATGGTGATGCAAGTATACAAGATGCACTGGTGAACATAGGGCAGAAAGATTTACTGATTGATACCCAGGGAAATTGGGGAGATGTCAGAACAGGTGACGATGCAGCAGCAGCCCGTTACATTGAAGCACGATTGAGCAAATTTGCATTGGAAGTCGCCTTCAATGCCAAAACAACTGATTGGCAATTGAGCTACGATGGAAGGAAACGGGAACCCATCAATTTGCCAATGAAATTTCCGCTCTTGCTTGCACAAGGTGCAGAAGGAATTGCAGTCGGACTTTCAACAAAAATACTTCCCCATAATTTCAATGAGTTGATTGAAGCCTCCATTAAATATTTGAAGGGAAAGAAATTTGAACTCTATCCGGATTTCCAAACAGGAGGAATGATCGATGTTACCAATTACAATGATGGAAAAAAGGGCGGAAGGATCAGGTGCCGCGCACATATTCAGGAGCTCGACAAAAAAAGTATTGTGATCAAGGATGTTCCTTTTGGTGTAACAACAACCCAACTCATGGAGTCCATCGTTAAAGCAAACGATCAGGGGAAAATTAAAATCAAAAAAGTAACGGATAATACGGCAGCAGAAGTTGAAATATTGGTTGAATTGGCTGCAGGAATTTCATCGGATATCACGATAGATGCGTTGTACGCATTTACTGATTGTGAAGTGAGCATTGCTCCCAACGCTTGTGTGATCATAGATCATAAACCTGTTTTTGGTTCGGCAACTGCTTTGTTGCAACATTCTACAGACTATACCAAAGAACTCTTGAAAAAGGAACTGGAGATTCGACTGGCTGAACTTCAAGAGAAATGGCATTTTACTTCATTGGAGAAGATCTTCTTTGAAGAAAAAATTTATAAGGAGCTTGAGAAGAAGCACGAAGATTGGGAACGTGTACTTCATTCTATTCTAAAAGCATTTGATCCCTACAAGAAAAATTTCAAGAAAGAAGTTACACGCGACGATGTTGTTAAATTAACCGAGAAGCCAGTCCGCCGCATCTACAAGCTTGATATCGATGAATTGAATCAGCAGATCAAATCACTCGAGGGTGAAATGAAGCAGGTGAAAAACGATTTGAACAATCTTACTGAATATGCCATCGCGTACTTTGAAGGTTTGAAAGAAAAATTTGGAAAGGGGAGGGAGCGAAAAGCTGAGATCAAATTGTTTGATGTTATTCAAGCACGCCAGGTGGCAATTGCCAATGTGCGTCTTTATATGAACAGGGCAGAGGGTTTTATTGGCACAAGTTTAAAGAAGGATGAATTTGTTACGGAGTGCTCTGATCTGGATGACGTCATTGTTTTCACCAAACTAGGTATCATGAAAGTGGTGAAGGTGGATGATAAAGTTTACATTGGTAAGGACATTCTTTACGCAGCGGTATTTCATAAAAATGATGAGCGTTCTACCTATAATATGATCTATACAGATGGAACAACGGGTATTTCATATGCCAAGCGTTTCAATGTAACAGGGGTAACACGGGACAAAGAATACGATCTTACCAAGGGAAGTGAAAAGTCTAAAGTGAATTATTTTACTGCCAATGCCAACGGTGAAGCAGAATCTGTTATGGTTGTATTAAGTCCGAATTGCAGCGCTAGGAATAAACAGTTGGAATTTTATTTTGATTCATTGGATATCAAAGGAAGAGGTTCCGTTGGCAATCAGGTTACGAAATATCCCATTAAGAACGTCAAATTGTTGGAAGCAGGTAAATCAACATTGGGTGGAAGAAATATTTGGTTCGATGATACGTTTGGAAGATTGAATACAGAGGAAAAGGGGGTATATCTTGGGACCTTTGCCCCGGATGATCAATTGTTGGTTGTATACCATGATGGGTATTATGAGATAACTGATACTGAATTGACCCAGCGATTCGATCATGAAAAATTAATCAAAATCGAAAAATTTGATCCTTCTAAAATTATCGCAGTCATCTACCTCGACAATGAAAAATTGCAGTACAATTTGAAGCGTTTCAAAATCGAAACAACCACACTGCACAATAAATTTTATTTCATAAAAGAAGCGGAAGGGAATTATGTGGAGGCTGTTTCTACTGATCCCAATCCAGTTGCCATTGTCAAGTCCGGACGAGGTACCCAGGCCAAGCAAACCAGGGTAAAAGTGAATGATTTTGCCGATGTAATGGGATGGAAAGCAGTGGGAACAAAGTTGGTTGATTACACCAAGAGCACTGAAATTGAATGGATGCAGTCACCATCCTCATCCACTCAAGCCTCACTTTTTAATTGATATTCAATTATTTACATATAGTCATGCCATAAAAACATGGATGGTTTATATTTGTAATTGGAAACAACAAACGCAGCGAATGGCACTTAAAAGAGAAGAAGACTTTAATGCACAGCTTTCAGGTTCAATGCCTGAGCAGGAAACATCCTCTAGCAGTTGGTTCAAAAGACGGAAAAAGGGGATAAGCACATCGACTGCTGAAAAAAAAGAAACACCTGACGGACTCTGGACCAAATGTCCTTCCTGCAAATACACCTGTACCACCGATGAACTGAAAATCAATCTCTCAGTCTGTCCAAAATGCACCTATCACCACCGCATAGGGAGCGAAGAGTATTTTGACATTTTATTCGACGATCATCAATATACAGAGTTGTTTGAAGAGGTTAAGTCAATTGATTTTCTGGGGTTCAATGATTTGAAACCATACAAAAAGCGACTGGACGAAGCCTACAGCAAAACCGGACTCCATGATTCCATTACTGCAGCAGTTGGAAAAGTAAATGGACAGGACCTGGTTATTTCTTGTATGGATTTTAATTTTATTGGCGGTTCATTGGGAAGTGTCATGGGGGAGAAAATTGCTAGGTCTGCTGAGTATTGTCTTCAACACAGGATTCCTCTAATGATCATCAGCAAAAGTGGAGGTGCCAGGATGATGGAAAGCGCATTCTCATTGATGCAGCTTCCCAAAACCATAGGTAAACTCAGCAAACTTGCAGTAGCAGGTATTCCTTATATATCCCTTTGCACTGACCCAACTTATGGTGGCACAACGGCATCATTTGCCATGGTGGGGGATGTAAATATTGGTGAACCTGGCGCCATGATTGGATTTGCGGGCCCCAGGGTCATCAAAGAAACCATCAAAAAAGATCTTCCAGAGGGATTCCAAACTTCGGAATTCCTAATCGAGCATGGTTTTCTGGATATGATTGTTGGAAGAAAAGAGCTTAAGAATAAAATTGCGACACTGCTCTCCTTATTTGCCAGTTAGTATAATCAACTGGTCAACTTACGATGGAAATCAAGAATCGGTCTGCTTCGTACGAGTATTTCATCGAAGAAAAATTTGATGCAGGTATGATGTTGACTGGAACCGAAGTGAAAGCCGTCCGCGATGGAAGGGTAAGCTTCAATGACAGTTATTGCCTGCTTGATCGGGGTGAACTCTACGTAAAAGGACTGCATATTTCGCCATATGAATTCGGCAGTTATGCCAATCACAATCCCACCAGAGAGAGAAAATTGCTGCTCAAAAAAAAGGAGTTGGATAAAATAGCCCAGAAACTGAAGGAAAAGGGGTTTACCATCATACCGCTCAGCATCTATTTCAACGAAAGAGGATATGCAAAAATGAAAATTGGATTGGGCAAGGGTAAAAAGCTTCACGACAAGAGGGAAAGCATCAAACAAAGAGAATCTGACCGCGAAATAAAGCGTTTTGTGAAATAGGCTTCAGGCATATTCTTTTAAAATGCAAAAATGCTTGGATTTATGAATCTTTTTATGCAATTTTGTTTGAATGAAATCAATGAACACAAACAACGGTTGGCATACTATCTCTTAAAAGGGGTAGACAATCTTGTTATGTAACATATACAATAGCCCCGATTTATCGGGGCTTTATTTTTTAAATGATGTTGGAGAAAGAACATGAAAAAAATTAAATTAAGTACCAGTTTTAAAAAGATGCCGGCAGACCTTTATACGCCGGTTGGCATTTACCTGAGGTTGCGTGATAAGTTCAGGGATACGATCTTATTGGAAAGCACCGATCACCATACTTCGGAGAACAGTTTTTCTTTTATCGCAATCAACGCGATCGGTGGAATAGAAATCACTTCAAGTCAAACAGTAGAGTTTAAATATCCTCTGGCAACTCCAGAAAAAATTGAATTGTCGGATGACCAGATTCCTGATTTGATATGGAATTACATGCAACAATATGATGTGGAACAAAAATTCAAGGAAGAAGGGTATGCACAAGGGCTTTATGGATATACAGCATTTGATGCAGTAACATTTTTTGAAACCGTGCAATTCAAGGAAAAAGGATATGAATTGCATGCATCATCCAACAACGATTTTATTCCTCTCATGAGGTACAGATTGTATCAATTTGTGATTGCAATCGATCACCATAAAGATGAAATGATCTTGCTCCAAAACCATGTTGAAGGGGTTGAGGGTGACGCTCATATGATAGAAGACATCATTTACGGTAGAGACTTGCCACAGTTTCCATTCAGTGCTGAGGGAGATGAGACTTCGAACTTGACTGACCAGTCCTTTATCGAGATGGTTCAAAAGGGCATTGCACACTGCAATCGAGGGGATGTGTTCCAGATTGTATTGAGCAGAAGGTTTGAGCAATCTTTCAAAGGCGATGAATTCAATGTATACAGGGCTTTGCGCATGGTCAATCCCTCGCCTTATCTATTCTATTTTGATTACGGTGAGTACCGACTCATGGGCTCTTCACCTGAAAGTCAGCTGATCGTTGGCAACGGAAAAGCTACTGTTCATCCCATTGCTGGTACTTTTAAACGCACGGGTGACGACGCCATGGACAGGAAGGAAGCGGAACGATTGCTGCAAGATCCCAAGGAGAATGCAGAACATGTAATGTTGGTTGACTTGGCAAGAAATGATCTGAGCAGGGTTTGCGAGAATGTACAGGTATCTCAATACCGTCAGGTTAAATTTTATTCTCATGTTATTCATTTGGTCAGCGAGGTGATTGCATCTGCCAAGCGTGATGCAAATCCATTTTCTCTCATGGCCAATACATTTCCTGCAGGAACACTTAGTGGCGCCCCTAAATTCAGGGCAATGGAATTGATTGATGCATACGAGCCAACCAAGCGCTCCTTTTATGGCGGTGCTATTGGTATGGTTGGATTCAACGGATCATTCAATCATGCTATACTGATCAGAAGTTTTTTGAGTAAAAACAATACCCTCTATTACCAAGCCGGAGCAGGAGTAGTTGCATCAAGTGTGCCAGAGAAAGAACTGCAGGAGGTCAACAATAAATTAGGTGCATTGAAAAAAGCAATTCAACTGGCATCCACCATTCACCAAAAATAATATCATAAAAGTGCATTCAATGAAATTGCTGGTTTTGGATAATTATGATTCGTTTACTTATAACCTTGTTCACCTGACAAGGGAAATCATAGGTGATCAGGTGGATGTTTTCAGAAATGATGAAATTTCGATCGATGAGGTTGCGGCATACGACAGGATTTTATTGTCACCTGGGCCGGGTATTCCAGAGGAGGCAGGCATCCTGCTTGATTTGATCAAACGATATGCCCCAACACATTCCATTTTTGGTGTATGTCTTGGTGAGCAAGCAATTGGGCAAGCCTTCGGTGCCGGATTGATCAATCTTCCGAATGTATACCATGGCGTATCTACTGAAATACAAATTTGTAATAATGTCAAATCGTCCGTTAAAGGCAATGATTGGTATACAGGATTGGATCAGAGATTGACAGTAGGAAGGTACCATAGTTGGGTTGTTGGAAAGGATCAATTGCCCAATGAATTGGAAATTACCTCTATGGATGCAAATGGAATGATCATGTCACTTCGCCACAAGAAATTTGATGTGCAGGGTGTACAATTTCATCCTGAAAGTATTTTAACAACCAACGGCAAACAAATGATTGAAAATTGGTTGTCTCCCAAAAAAAATAATGCATGAAAAAAGTATTGAACTATTTATTCGAACACAGAACACTCACAAGAGAAGATGCGAGACAGATTCTGGTTTCCATTGGAAAAGGTGAATACAATGAGCATGAATTGAGTGCGTTTATGACTGTTTATCTCATGCGAAGCATTACGTTGGATGAGCTCATGGGCTTCCGAGATGCATTGTTGGAACTTTCAGTTTCAATTGATTTCCAGCACAGAGAGGTCATGGATGTGGTAGGAACGGGTGGAGATGGGAAGAATACATTTAACATTTCAACCCTTTCTTGCTTTATCATTGCTGGTGCAGGTTTCCCCGTTGCGAAACATGGTAATTATGGTGCCAGCAGTATCAGTGGAGCTTCCAATCTCATGGAACGAATTGGCTATGTATTTAAAAATAACCAGGATGCATTGAGAAAAGAGCTGGATGCTTCTAACATGTGCTTTCTGCATGCTCCTTTTTTTCATCCAGCTTTGAAAACAGTTGGACCCATTCGAAAAAATCTCAAAGTGAGAACTTTTTTCAACCTGTTAGGACCCGTTGTAAATCCATCCAGGCCTGCATTTCAACTGATTGGTGTATACAACCTTGAAATAGCCCGCCTCTACAATTATTTGCTTCAAAGTGAAAATTCAACATTCGCTATTGTTCATTCTCTAGATGGGTATGATGAAATTTCACTTACTGCTGATTCAAAAGTCATTACCAAACAAGGAGAGAAAGTATATCATCCGAATGTATTGGGTGGTATGGTGGTGCGCCCAGATGAAATTTATGGTGGCGAAACGGTAGATGCTGCAGTTGAAAAATTCATGTGTATTCTTCAAGGCAAAGGGACTGCTTCACAAAATGCAGTTGTTTGTTCGAATGCAGCCATGGGGCTCATGTTATCGGGAAAATTTCAAAACTATGAATCAGCCTATGAATCAGCCAAAGACAGTTTATTGGGTGGAAAGGCCTATGCCGCATTAAAAAAACTCATTCAACTCCAATAGCAATGAACATCCTGGATACGATTGTACAACAAAAAAGGAAAGAGGTTGATGATTTGAAACATCGACTCCCAGAAAATATGCTGATGAATTCTGCACTTTATGAGAGGGATTGCTTTTCAATCAGTGAAGCTTTGAATCATCCAGGTGGATCTGGTATCATTGCAGAACACAAGCGCAGGTCACCCTCAAAGGGAATCATAAACAATCAATTGGAATTGTCACATGTTGTAAATGCATATCAGCACGCAGGTGCTTCTGCCTTGTCAATCTTGACAGATGAAATATTTTTTGGTGGGACAACCCAGGATATCATTTCTATCCGTTCAAGCATATCCATACCCATTCTTCGCAAAGACTTTATCATCGATGAATATCAGGTGCATGAGGCAAAATCGATTGGGGCAGATTTTATTCTGTTGATTGCAGCTTGTCTGACACCAGCTCGGGTTAGACAGCTGGCAGCATTGGCTGTTGGAATCGGAATGGAAGTATTGTTGGAATTGCATGACGAAGACGAATTTGGTCATATTTGTGATGAGGTTCAGTTGGTTGGAATCAATAACCGAAGTCTGAAAACATTTGATGTAAATATTGATCGCAGTTTGAAAATGGCTGAACAAATTCCGTCCAATAAAATCAAGGTTGCAGAGAGTGGGATAGATGATCCATCACAGGTGAAAATATTTCTTGATCATGGGTACAAGGGATTTTTAATCGGAGAGTATTTTATGAGACAATCTGATCCGGGTCAGGCACTTAACAATTTCATAAATAAATTGGGATGAGTTTACAAATCAAAGTTTGCGGAATGACGGATTTCAACCAGGTGCAATCTCTCGCGGAAATGGGTATTGATTTCGCAGGTTTTATATTTTATCCTTCATCATCCAGGTATGTTGCTGAAAAAATAACTGCTCAAGAGATCGAGTTGATATCCAGGATGGAAATTTTAAGAGTGGGTGTTTTTGTGGATGAGCCAATTGAGAACCTGTTCAAAGTAGCTGAAAGATGGAAATTGGATTTTGTTCAACTACATGGGCAGGAATCACCTGTTTATTGTAAACAGGCTTCGAAATATTGCAAGGTGGTCAAAGCATTTCGGGTAGGGAATGAAGACCGTTTGGAAGAACTAACATTGCCATACGGGGAGGTTGATTCGTTTTTGTTTGATACCAAGGCTGAAGCACATGGTGGAACAGGGTTGAAGTTCAATTGGCAGCAATTGTCAATACCTTTGACACGTCCATATTTTTTAAGTGGGGGAATTGGACCAGAAGATGTAAATATGGTATTGGATTTCAACATCCATGCAGATAAATTGTTTGCAATAGATATCAATAGCAAATTTGAAAGAGAACCAGGTATAAAGGATTTAGAAAAAGTAGAGCAATTCAAAAATCAACTAAAAAAAATCAGCCATGAATAAAACATTCACAGCGCCAGATCTGCAGGGCTATTACGGTCCATTTGGCGGTGCATTTATCCCGGAAATGTTGTTCCAGAATGTTGAGCATTTGCAGCAATCTTATCAAGAGATTTATAATGATCCGATTTTTCAGCGTGATTTTCATGCTCTTTTAAAGGATTATGTTGGCAGGCCCACCCCGCTTTTTTTGGCGGAACGGTTGAGTGAAAAATATGGTTCAATCATCTATTTGAAAAGAGAGGATCTCTGTCATACCGGCGCACATAAAATCAACAATACGATTGGACAAATTTTATTGGCAGAACGATTGGGAAAAAAACGCATCATCGCTGAAACCGGGGCAGGGCAGCATGGTGTAGCAACCGCAACAGTTTGTGCTTTGAAAGGATTGGAATGCATTGTTTACATGGGTGAAAAAGACATCGATCGCCAGGCTCCAAATGTTGCTCGCATGAAAATGTTGGGGGCAAGAGTGATTCCTGCTACCAGCGGCAGCAAAACTTTGAAAGATGCAACCAATGAAGCCATACGTGATTGGATCAACAATCCTACTGATACACATTATATCATTGGTTCAGTTGTGGGGCCGCATCCTTATCCTGACATGGTTGCGAAGTTTCAATCTGTGATCAGCCATGAAATGAAAGCTCAATTGCAAGAAAAAACCGGCAATCCTCTTCCCAATCGCGTGATAGCCTGTGTTGGCGGTGGCAGCAATGCTGCGGGTGCTTTTTATCATTTTTTAGATGAACCTTCGGTTGAAATTGTTGCCGTTGAAGCGGCTGGTCATGGTATTACAAGTGGATTAAGTGCTGCGACGACTCAATTGGGTGTTCCTGGAATTTTGCATGGAAGCAAAAGCATTGTGATGCAAACATCTGATGGGCAGGTTGTCGAGCCGCATAGCATATCAGCTGGTCTGGATTATCCTGGCATTGGTCCCATGCACGCTCATCTTTTCTCAAGCGGTAGAGGCAGATTTTTATCTGCCACTGATGAGCAGGCAATGCATGCAGCATTTGAAGTTTCAAAATTAGAGGGCATTATTCCCGCATTGGAAACTGCACATGCTTTTGCAGTATTGGGAGATCTGCAGTTACAAAAAGGGGAAGTGTCTGTGATTTGTTTGAGTGGCCGAGGTGATAAAGATCTTTCTACCTACATGAATGCGATGAATGAGCAATAAAGATTCAACAATGGGACGTCTTCAAGATTTATTTGAAAAAAAGAAAACCGGGGTACTGAATGTTTATTTCACTGCAGGTTTCCCTGAAAAAAAGAGTACTGTTGAAATCATGCGGGTTTTACAAGCTGAGGGTGTTGATATCATTGAATTGGGAATGCCTTACAGTGATCCTCTGGCTGATGGTCCGGTTATCCAAGAAAGCAGCGCTGTTGCTTTGAAGAATGGAATGTCTATCGCAGCATTGTTTGATCAATTGAAATCTTTCAGGAATGAAATTCATATTCCTGTTATCCTGATGGGTTATATGAATCCAGTCATGCAATTTGGATTTGAGGCTTTTTGTAAGAAGGCCGCCGAAGTTGGAATTGACGGACTGATTTTGCCAGATCTTCCTCCATTTGAATTTGAGCAGTCGCATGGAGAAATTATGAAACAGCATGGATTGGATTTTATTTTTTTGGTGACACCTGAGACATCCGAAGAGCGTGTAAGAAAATTAGATCAATTGAGCAGTGGTTTCTTATATGCTGTATCTTCTTCCTCTACTACCGGTAAAGAAAAGAACATGGATGCAGTGGTTTCTTATATTGATCGATTGAATGCATACCAACTTAAGAATCCTATCCTGGTTGGTTTTGGTATCAAAGACAAAGCGTCTTTTCATCTGATCAGCGGGCATGCAAATGGGGGCATCATTGGATCTGCATTCATCCACCAGCTGCAAAAAGAGGTCAATTATACAGCGGCCACACAAACATTCATACGTTCTATTTTACAATGAAAATCGCTATCATAAAATACAATGCTGGCAATGTGAAGTCAGTTGAAATTGCGCTGGAGCGTTTAGGCATTTCATCGATATTGACAGATGATCCAGCCGAAATTCTTTCTGCAGATAAAATTATCTTTCCAGGAGTAGGTGAAGCAAGCAGTGCGATGCGTTATTTAAAAGAGCGGAATCTAGATCAAATCATTGCGGATGCAAAGCAACCCTTTTTAGGTATATGCCTTGGCATGCAATTGATGTGTCACTATTCTGAAGAAAACAACACCGCCTGCATGGGTATATTCCCAGAAGAAGTAAAAAAATTCAATGTGGATCTTATTCATTTGAAGATTCCTCAAATAGGCTGGAACAATATTTTTGATTTAAAGACACCTCTTTTTGATGGAGTTTCCGAAAACAGTTATTGTTATTTTGTTCACGGATATTATGCCAGCTTGGGCCAGCATACCATCGCCAATGCAGCGTATGGTTTGCAATACAGCGCTGCGTTGAATCAGGATAATTTCTATGGGGTGCAGTTTCATCCTGAAAAAAGTGCAGAGGTGGGTGGTAAAATCCTTCAAAATTTTTTAGACATATAGTATGCAGATCATTCCAGCCATAGATATCATAGATGGGAAATGCGTACGTCTTACTGAAGGGGATTATTTGCAGAAAAGCGTATACAATGCCTCTCCACTGGAGATGGCCAAGAAATATGAGCAACATGGAATCAAGCGATTGCATGTGGTGGATTTAGATGGGGCAAAGGCTGGAAAGGTATTGAACTGGCGTTCCATTGAAGCAATTTCAATGCATACAAATTTGGAAATAGATTTCGGAGGAGGTGTAAAAACGAGAGAAGATGTAGAAAGGATTATATCACTCGGTATACGATATGTGACAGTTGGAAGCATTGCAGTAAAAGAGCCTGCTCTTTTTTCTGAATGGATTAAATATTTTGGTGCAGATCGTTTCTTGCTTGGTGCAGATGTAAAAGATCGCAAAATCATGGTAAGTGGATGGATAGAAAGATCTGAGTTGGAATTGTTGCCATTTTTGGAATCATATGTAAACAAGGGCCTGAGAAATATATTCTGTACCGATATTTCAAAAGACGGCAAGCTCGAAGGGCCATCATATATGCTTTATGAAGAATTAAAGAAAGAGTTTCCTTCGGCATTTATTATTGCAAGCGGTGGGGTTTCATGTATGGGAGATATTCATACATTACAAGCTGTTCAATGTGATGGTGTAATCATTGGGAAGGCCATTTATGAGAATAAAATAAGCATTCATGAATTAGAGGAGTTTATAAAAGCATCCAAATAATATGCTCACAAAAAGAATCATACCATGTCTTGATATAAAAGATGGCAGAACTGTAAAGGGAACCAACTTTGTAAATTTACGTGATGCAGGTGACCCAGTCGAATTGGCGGGATTTTATGCAGAACAGGGTGCAGATGAATTGGTTTTTTTGGACATCACGGCAACCAATGAAAAACGCAAAACATTGGCATCGTTGGTAAATCGAATTGCTCATGCCATCAATATTCCTTTCACAGTTGGCGGTGGAGTAAGTTCTGTAGAAGATGTCAGGGTATTACTGGATGCAGGTGCAGATAAAATTTCAGTCAATACCGCTGCATTCAAGCGTCCTGATTTAATCAATGAACTTGCTGCTGCATTTGGCAGCCAGTGCATTGTTCTTGCCATTGATGCAAAAAAGCATGAAGATGGCAACTGGTATGTGTATTTAAACGGTGGGACTGTTTCAACGGCCGTAAAATGTACTGATTGGGCCATAGAAGGGGTGAAAAGAGGTGCGGGAGAAATTTTGCTGACATCGATGGATCACGATGGTGCTAAAAACGGTTTTGCATTGGACATTACCAACAGTGTTTCATCCTTGGTAAGTGTCCCAGTCATTGCTTCAGGAGGAGGTGGTACGCCTGCCCATTTTTTGGAGGTTTTAAGTCAGAAAGCCGATGCAGCTCTTGCTGCGAGTATATTTCATTTCAAGGAAATTGCTATTCCAGATCTTAAAGCATTCTTAAGAAACAGGCAAATTCCTGTAAGATGAAAACCATTCAGTAAATTTACAGCCATGTCGATTAAAGTTGACTTTTCAAAATACCACGACGGACTCGTTCCATCTATCATGCAGGACCTTGATACAGGCAAGGTGCTTATGATGGGATTTATGAATCAGGAAGCTTTCGATCTTACCATGGCAACCGAAAAAATAACTTTTTACAGCAGGTCCAAACAACGGATTTGGGTGAAAGGGGAGGAAAGCGGAAATTTTCTGCATCTAAAATCATGTGAAGTTGATTGTGACCATGATACCTTGTTGTTCAAAGTCAAACCCGCTGGTCCAACATGCCATACAGGATCGGATACCTGTTGGGGAGAAGTCAACCAATCTGATGATTTTTTGAAACAGCTCGAACAAATCATTGTATTGCGAAAAAATTCAAACGATCCCTCTTCCTATGTTCGCTCCCTTTTTGAAAAAGGAATCAACAAAATTGCCCAGAAAGTTGGGGAGGAGTCAGTTGAACTGGTCATTGAGGCTAAAGACCAAAACAGTGAATTGTTTCTCAACGAAGCTGCTGATCTGCTGTTTCATTATTTAATATTGTTAAACGCAAAAGGATATGCTTTGCAAGATGTGAAGCAGGTCCTGCAACAACGCCATAAAAAATGAAAAAATCATTGCTACTGACACTGATCGTATTGCCTGGATTTTTATTAGCACAAACTGGGAAATTCACCATCAAGGGTATATTCAAAGGTATGCCTGACAAAACAGAAATACTTCTTCAGAACGAAGAACTAGACCCAGAGCCGCTTGCAAAAGGAACATCCAAGGGAGAAAATTTTGAGCTCAAGGGTGAAATCAAAGAACCAGGATTGTACAAGCTTACAGCAAAGGGGTCACAGCAAAATATTTTTTTGTTCATGGATCCAGCTGAGATATCCATCGAAGGTGATTTCAAGACTCTGCAAACAGCTAAGATTACCGGTTCTCAAACAACCTTTGATTTCTTTCAATTCAATACCAACTACTCGCCAATCATACAAAAGTTGAGTGCGTTGGCACAGCAAATCAATCAGGGCAACAAAGACGAGGCAGTTAGAAAAAATTACGAACAACAGGTTGTTGATGCCAATCGATTCGGAGATGATTTCGTAAAAACACATAGCAATTCTCCGGTTGCACCATTTGTGGTGCTCGTCATGATGCAATTGAGCGATGATCCCATGGTGATGGAAAACAGGTTGGCTGTTATTTCAGATCAGGCAAAGAATAACTATTACGGGAAGATGGCAGCAAAGATGGCTGCGGATGCAAAGTTTGGTGCAGTGGGAACTATGGCGCCAGACTTTTCCCAAAAAGATATCAGTGGGATGGAAGTTAAACTTTCTTCATTCAGAGGGAAGTATGTCTTGCTTGATTTTTGGGCGAGTTGGTGTGGTCCATGCAGACAGGAAAATCCAAATGTGGTCAGTGCATTCAATCAATACAAAGAAAAAAATTTCACCGTGTTGGGTGTCTCATTGGACAGGGCACGTGAACCATGGTTGAAGGCCATTCAGGATGACAAACTTGCCTGGACCCAACTGAGTGACTTAAAGTTTTGGAGCAATGAAGTAGCAGTTCAATATAAAATTCAAAGCATCCCGCAAAACTATCTGATTGATCCGGATGGCAAGATCATTGGAAAAAACCTACGAGGGGAGCAGTTGCGATTGAAGCTGGACAATATTTTTTCAAAAAACTAGAGATAAACATCTTCGATCAGAAAGAAAGTCGGCTTTTCATTTTCATCTAACGTGATAGCCAAAATATCGAATTGGATCCACTTGAAGTCTTTCTTATATCTGATGTAGGCAGTGCCTGCTGAGATGAAATGCCAGAGCTTATTTTTATCTACCAACTCCTCAGGGAAACCAAAATTGTTTGTCCTTCTAGTCTTCACTTCAAAAAAATGCAGTCTGTCATTTTTTGATGCAACCAGGTCAATTTCCCATTTGCCAAATCTCCAATTCTGTTCTTTGATGACGTATTCATTTGCCTTCGCCCATTCAAGGGCAAGTTGCTCGCCTAATTTTCCCGTATCATTGTGTCTTGCCATGTTGTTCTCATTTTCTATCTTCGAAAATCATTCAATCACCGATATTTCAATTGTGATATGCATCGTTTAAGAGGAAGAATTCAACCATATGCCTGGGGTGGAAATAATTTCATTCCCGATCTTTTTCACTTGGAGCGTGATCGAACCATGCCTGCTGCTGAATATTGGCTGGGAGCTCACCCAGGGGGTATAACAGAGGTTGAAGTGGAAACAAACAAATGGATCTCATTGGCAGATGCAATTGATGCCTCCAAGTACCATTGGTTGGGGGAGAAGGTTGCTGAACAGTTTGGGCGACTTCCATTTTTATTAAAGGTGTTGGATGTAAAAGATATGTTGTCCATTCAAGTCCATCCCAACAAACAAGCCGCTGAAATTGGATATAGACTTGAAAATGAGAAGGGGATCCCATTGAACGCTCCCAACAGAAATTACAAAGACGATAACCATAAGCCTGAGGTAATGATTGCACTCAGTGAGTTTTGGTTGTTACATGGATTTGCAGAAGACATCGAGGATCGTCTACATACTTACCAATTCTTGCATCCTTTTCAATCAGCGTTTGAGACCAATGGCATTGAAGGGCTTTACAGCGCGTTGATGCATTTGACACAAGCCGAAGTTGACAAGATAATTGCTCCACTTGCAAACTCCATTGTTCCCCTGTACAGAAGTGGAAAATTATCAAAAACTTCCCCCGATTTCTGGGCAGCAAGAGCTATTGAGAACCTGTGTAAAAATGGAAATTATGACAAAGGAATATTCGTCATCTATCTTTTCAATATCCTTCGTTTGAATCCTGGGGATGGTATTTTTCAGGGGGCAGGTATGCCCCATGCATATTTGGAGGGACAGAATATTGAACTGATGTCAAATTCTGACAATGTTTTGCGGGCTGGACTTACCCCCAAATACATTGATATTCCAGAATTGCTAAAGAATACTTTGTTTAATAAAACAATTCCCAAGGTAATAAAAGCTGAACAAGAGGAGGAGCAGCATTTTGATTGTCCGGTTCCAGACTTCAATATTGCTTCCTTTCATCTCAGAAAAGGTTTAAACAAATCTATTCAGTGCAAGCGTCCTTCCATCTTGCTTTTGGTCAAGGGGAAGGCCCTTTTAAAAGGCAATGAAAAATGGGAGACAGAAGCTGCTGCAGCCTTTTTTCTCCTCCCGGGGGACAATTGTTCCATATTGGCCGAATCAGATTTGGATTTTGTGTTGGCCAGTGTGGATTGATCATCTCTATTCACATATTGAGGAAAACTGAACTGGACATATTATTGTATCCCTACTATAATTGATTATTTTTGTTCAAATGCGCAATATGAAAATTTCTAAATTTAACATATATACTTTTTTGATGTTGGTGCTTGTGGCTGCAGCTTACAGGGCAATACCCGGCAGGCCATGGGGGTTTGCACCGCAGTTTGCCATGGCGATTTTCAGTGGCGCAGTTATAAAAGACAAGAAATTTGCATTTGCATTTCCAATGCTTTCCCTGTTGATTTCAGATATTTTCTATCAGCTTCTATTCATTGCCGGTATTTTTGAAATACCTGGATTGTACAATGGAATGGTGAGCAATTATATATTGTTTGGTGCGCTTACTGTTGTAGGATTTTTCACCAATCCAGAAAAAGTTTCTTCCATTGCCAAAAGTGCTGTATCAGCACCAACTTTGTTTTTCATTGTTTCCAACCTGATGGTTTGGATGGGCAATGGCGGATACCAAAGACCTAAAAACACGGTTGGATTGTTGCAGACTTATATAGATGGATTGCCTTTCTATGCAAACAGCATCTTGGCTACCGTTGTATTTGGATCAATTTTATTTGGAGCCCATCAGTTGATCAAAAAATCAGCGGGAGCTTCTGTTGTAGGTTAATTGTTCTCGGTGTACCCCTTGTCTTCCTGCAAATCTTTTCCATCCGCTGCTGCCGTAGCCAGTTCGTCACATCTTTGGTTGTAGGGATTGGATGCATGTCCTTTTACCCAGATAAATTTAATCTGATGTTGTTTGTGCAGGAGATAATATTTCGTCCACAAATCTTTGTTTTTTTTCCCGCCTTTAAAATCAGTCCTCATCCAGTTTTCAAGCCATCCCTCATTAACAGCCTGAACAACATATTTGCTGTCGGAGTATATTTCTATATCCAGCCCCGTTCTGTTCAAGCTTTCCAATGCTGCTATAACAGATAGCAATTCCATTCTGTTATTGGTGGTATGCAAGAAACCTGCAGAAATTTCTTTTGATTCATTTTTCCACATTAAAATAGCCCCATAGCCGCCTCTTCCTGGGTTACCCCTGGCAGCTCCATCCGTGTAAATAGTTAAACCTTTGTGGTTGATCATTCAACTGTACTGACCTTGATGGTATTGGTTGGAAGATGCAGCTCAACTGGGGTGCTGCAGGTATTGACGACCACTTCACCTTTTCTGATGAAACCTCTTTCCTTTAAAATTTTGATCTGATCTGAAATGATTTCATCCAGACCTTCTTCCTCTCCGTAATAAAAGGCCCTGACACCCCAGCTCAGGCTCAATTGATTCACCAGTGTTCTCTCTTTGGTAAATATGAACAAATGAGATTTTGGTCGATAAGAACTGAGCATGAATGCAGTATAACCTGATTGTGTCATTCCAATAAGCGCATCGGCGTTGGTGCTCTCTGCCAGCTTGCAGGCTGTAAGACATACTGCATCACTGATATACGTAGGCGATTGGGGAAGAGGCTTGATGTCTTCCTCTCGGTTGTATTTGTATTCAGATAGTTCTGCCTCAATGATGATCTTTCTCATGGTCTCAACAACCAGAACCGGGTGCATGCCTGTTGCGGTTTCCCCGCTCAACATGACTGCATCTGCACCTTCCAAAACAGCATTGGCAACGTCGGTGCTCTCACTTCGGTTTGGTTTCACCCTGTCGATCATGCTCTCCATCATTTGGGTAGCAACAATAACAGGTTTTCCTCTGTGCATACATTTTCTGATGAGCTGTCTTTGGATGAGCGGAACTTTTTCAATCGGGACTTCCACACCCAGATCTCCTCTGGCCACCATGATACCATGTGACTCAATGATGATTTCGCGGATATTTTCAAGTGCCTCAGGCATTTCAATTTTTGCAATGACTTTGGTCTTGCTCTGGTGATCTGAAAGAATCTTTTTGATTCCAATGATATCATCCACTCTTCTCACAAATGAAAGGGCCACCCAGTCAAGTTTTTCTGCAATGATGAAATCCAGGTCCTTCAAATCTTTTTCAGTAAGTGCAGGAAGTGAAATTTTGGTATCGGGCAGATTCAATCCTTTTTTGGAGGAAATGATGCCTCCCAGTTTCACCTTCACTTGCACATCATTGTTGGGCAGTATTTGCTCTACAACTACTTCTATCTTGCCATCGTCGATCATGATGGTATTGCCAATCACCACATCACCCGCAAGATTGGGGTAGGAGACATAAATTCTTTCTAGTGTTCCAATTACTTTTTCATTTGTGAGGGTAAGTACATCACCCTCTTTCACATGCAATGCATTGTTTTCAATTTCTCCTACGCGCAGCTTGGGTCCCTGTAAATCACCCAAAATGGCGATGTTGTATGGTTCAGTCGCATTGATTTTGCGAATATGGTCAATGATTTTCTTTTTGTCTTCATGCGCACCATGTGAAAAATTCAACCTGAAAACATTCACACCTGCTTTGACCAATGCCAATAATTTTTCATACGTGTCACAGGCAGGTCCAACTGTTGCCACAATCTTTGTACGATGCATGATGTGCTGATTTCCTGCACCATTGTCCATTTCCTGATGAAAATATTTTCCAATGTTTTTGCTCATAATCCTTTTTGTAATATACAAAAACAGCAGAGATGATTCTCTGCTGTTTTTATTTAACTGGCCAATATTTTTACCATGGTAAGCCAATCTTCATTGATCCTCTGCTTTGCTTTTATGGCTTTGTCCAATGGGGTATAATGCATTTTATTGTTCATGATACCGACCATCACATTGTGATTTCCCTCCATTAAACAATTCACAGCTGAATATCCCATTCTGCTTGCAATCATTCTATCCATGCTGGATGGTGCTCCACCTCTTTGTACGTGACCGAGTATGGCTACCCTGATGTCAAATCCGGGAATCCTTTCTTTGATCAAATCTGCAAGTTCATTTCCACCCCCAAAATCATCTCCTTCTGCAACTACCAGGATATTTACAAGTTTCTTCCTTTTCTCTTTTTCCTGAAGGGATTTGATGACTGCTTCAACATCGGTTTTCTGCTCTGGTATCAAAATATGTTCAGCACCTGTTCCGATTCCACTGTAGAGCGCAATATAACCTGCATCTCTTCCCATTACTTCCACAATAAAGAGACGATCATGTGCATCGGCCGTATCTCTGATTTTATCGATGGCATCAATCGCAGTGTTCACTGCAGTATCAAAACCAATGGTGAAATCAGTACCAGCAATATCTTTGTCAATGGTTCCTGGAATTCCGATACATGGAATATTGAATTCATGGGAAAAGATTTGTGCCCCCTTGAAAGAGCCGTCTCCACCAATGACAATCAGCCCATTGATCCCGTGTTTTTTTAAGTTGTCGTAAGCTTTTTTCCTGCCCTCTGGGGTCATGAATTCCTTGCACCTGGCAGTTTTGAGAATCGTTCCACCTCGTTGTATGATGTTCGCAACACTTCTGGAATCCATTTTGTGGATATCGTCATCAATCATTCCAGCATACCCTCTGGTGATGCCGAAGACTTCCATTTTATGGAAGAGCCCGGTTCTGACTACCGCTCTAACACACGCATTCATTCCTGGAGCGTCTCCTCCAGAGGTCATGATGCCAATTTTTGTGATTTTTTTGGACATGTCTACTTCATCTATTGTTGCTGGCAAGGATCGATGGAATTCAGTAGTGTTAGCGGTCGCAAATCTAGCAATAAAATATGAAAAAACAGGGTATATTGGTCAGCTTTCAGCATAGTTTATCCACATTGAATCATTGGAAATCAGCAGATTAAAAAATGATATCCAAGGCCTGATCGAAAGGGGTAGGACAGAAGTTGATATCCTTGATTGCTTTCTCAATGATAAAACCAGTTTTTAAAGGTCTCCTTCCGATTTGGGTGAAGGAATTTGCATCCACCGGCTGAATCAAGCCAGCATCAAGCCCAAGTTTTTTGGCGATGATGAGTGACATTTCATAAGGACTCATTACCTCCGATCCGGAAATATGATAGACGCCCTGTGATCCTTTTTCAGATGTATCAATAATGGCCTTGGTTAGATCAGGTATAAAAGTGGGGGTTCTGATTTGATCAGCTACCACTTTTATGGGCTTGTTCTCTTCAAGATTATTTTTGACCCAATAGATGAAATTGCTTCTGTTCAAATGGTCGGCTCTGCCATAGAGTAAAATGGTTCTTAAGATTGTCCAGCTCAATTTGCTTTCTATGATATGTTGCTCTGCCAGCTCCTTGGTCATTCCGTAAAAATTTACAGCACCTGTTTCGTCATTTTCTTTGTATGGGCCGTTGTTTCCGCTGAATACGAAGTCGGTTGACAAATAGCAAAATCTTGCATTCACTTCCTCTGCAGCAAGAATCAAGTAATCAGTAGCATCAACATTTGTTCTGTAACAAATCATTTTTTGCTGCTCACACTCGTCTACCTGGGTCATGGCTGCAGCATGAATGATTATGTCCGGCTTGAAAGCAGTCACTGTTTCCAGTACCTCTTCTTTATCTGTGATATCGAGTGAACGGTAATTAAAATTGTCATGAAAGTATTCAGCGGGTAATCTGCAGGACTGGCGGCCGGTAGCAAGCGTAGTATGGTTGGTTCGCATCAATTCTTTTGAAAGATTTGATCCGACCATTCCGTTTGAACCAGTGAGCAGGATTCTCATTTGATGACTTACTGCATCAAATGTAAGGCTTTATGGAAATCAGTGGTGGGACTAGAATTTATTCTTCCACATCATGCTTTCGATGGGCTTATCTGGCTGGCCAGAATATTTCGCATTCTTTTTTTGGTTGTATTTGATGGCAATTTCACCTTCTACTGGGAAATAAATCAATTGTCCAATTGGCATGCCGTGATAGACTTTTACAGGCTGCTTCACGGAAATCTCAAGCGTCCAATTTCCGCAAAATCCAACATCACCCTTTCCCGCAGTTGCATGAATGTCAATACCCAGTCGTCCGGTAGACGATTTTCCCTCAAGAAATGGAACATGCTCATGCGTTTCGGTATATTCTTGGGTCACACCCAAGTAAAAAATATGCGGATAAAGAACAAATCCATCATCGGGAATCTCAAAGTATTCAATTTGGTTGTGCTCCTTGGCGTCCAGGATATGGTTCTTGTAAGTAGCCAAGCATTTACCAAGATGCACGTCATAAGAATTGCTGCCGAGACACGAGGGGTCATAGGGGCTGATCTTGATACTCCCTTTCTCCATCTCTTCCATTATGCGCTTGTCAGAAAGAATCATTCCAATTGGTTTAGCATCCCGAAATTCGTAATTGATGAGCGATCCGACGATTTATTTTTTCAACAAAGTTTGAACAGGGTTTAAGCGTAATTTTATGGCATGCCGATGGTATTCAACAATGAACATGATGGCTGCTGCACCGGACTCTGGGAGATCGCTGAGGACATTGCTTTTTTTGAATCATTCCTCTCTTTTAGATCAACTGCATCCAACCCTGAAAAAATCAAGCAACAACTCGCTGCTCGCATGATTCTGCATTCCATTGACAGCAATTTTCCATTTGCGGATGTTGAAGTGTTGAAGGGGGGAAAACCTGTATTGAAAAACAACATACTCAAATTTTCATTGTCTCATTGCAATGGATATGCCGCTGCGATTGTTTCGAGCAAGGCGGAAGTAGGCATTGACATTGAACCCGTCCATGAAAGAGTGTTGAAAATTGAAAAAAAGTTTTTGCATCCAACAGAGTTAACCCAACTGGATCAATTTGACTATGCGCAACGAGTCGAATATGCTACTTTGTTCTGGACACTCAAGGAGGCAATGTACAAATGGTGGGGAAGGGGTTCTGTCGATTTCTCAAATGACATGGTCATCAATGCATTTGATATTGATCAATCTGGAACTGCTCAAATGAAATTTGCTCAACTACCTGAAGATACATTTGAGTTGAAATATTTTTTGCACAACCAGATCTGGTTTACAACATTGTGCAAATAAAAAGCCCCTCGAAAGGGGCTTGTAGGTTATTTTAAGCTTGCTTGCAGTTTTTCATTCAATGTCACATAATCGGGATTCTTGACGGCTTTTGCCAATTCAAGCGATTTGTCTGATGCAGACTTTGCTTCGGTTTTTTTGCCCATGAGGGAAAAACATCTTGCCTTCTGATACCATACCCAATATGCATTTGGACTTTGTTTGGTTGCTTCCTCCAGCCATGCAGCAGCCTTGTTCAAATCTTTTCCATTGTCCATATAGTACATCGCTGCATTGAAATAGGGTCTATTGTCGTTGTTCATCAGGTTATCAATCTGCAACATAACTTTCTTGTCTATGTCCATTTTGATGGGGAAGCTGACCATGGTGGCATCCCAGAGTATCATCAGTTCCAATTCATTGCTTTTTACTTTCTCGAACAAAATCATGAACGACTCAATTGCAAATGGAAGAGAAACTGCAGGTACGTTCAATCTTGCAACATCCATGCTTTGTTGGTAAGCAGAAGGGGAAGTTACATCTGTTTGTTTTGAAATGATGATGGTCCATTCACTCGCTCCTGGAATAGAAAGGAGTCCATATTTGCCTGCAGGAATTTTTGTCCCACCGATCACAACTTCATCGCTGAACGTCAAGGTAGTTGCATTGTTTGCACCTGTACGCCAAATTGCACCATACGGGACCAAGTCTCCAAAAATATTTCTTCCTTTCATGTTTGGTCTGGAATAAGAAAGTTCAATGGTTCCGAGTCCAAATTCTTGTTTTACGGTTTGCGAAGTAGAAGAGGAGGGTACTCTCAATGTTTGTGCATCAACAAAAACAACCATTGCAATCAATGCGATGGAAAATATTAATTTTTTCATACGGTTTATTTTTATGCAAGTTAATCAAATGGCCAATAAGAGGTATGGGTCATTTTGGAATATTCTTGAAGCCTGGATGAAATCTCAACAGGGTCTCTCTCAAAAAACTTCTGTCCAGGTGGGTGTAAATTTCAGTTGTGGTAATGCTTTCATGTCCCAACATTTCTTGAACAGCTCTCAGGTCTGCGCCCCCTTCCACCAAGTGGGTCGCAAAGGAATGTCTGAAAGTATGTGGTGAGATATTTTTTTGAATATTGGCTTTTTCTGCCAAGTCTTTTATGATGTAAAATACCATGACCCTTGATAGCTTATTTCCCCTTCTATTCAGAAATACAATATCCTCTGCTCCTTTGACAATTTCAGCATGCACTCTTACTTCTTGCAAATATAGCTGGAGGTATTTGGCTGCATCTGCCCCTATGGGGATCAATCTTTCCTTGTCTCCTTTTCCAATTACCCTTACAAATCCAATGTCTAAATAGAGGTTGGATTTTTTTAATTGAATGATTTCACTCACCCGCATCCCACAACTGTAGAGCGTTTCCAGCAAAGCCTTGTTCCTCATCCCTTCAGGCTTGCTCAGATCAATCTGTGAAATGATCTGCTCAATTTCTTCAAATGTCAGTGTGTCTGGAAGCGCTTTTTTCAACTTGGGTGCAGCAAGCAGCTCTGTTGGATCTTTCAATGCTATTTCTTCTTGCAGGCAATATTTATAAAAGGCCTTGATGGCAGATATTATTCTCGCTTGAGATCGTTCGCTCATTCCTATGGATGCAATCCACTTGATGAATTGTTGAAGTTCATGCAGTGTGATGTCATTGATTTGCTTGATCTTGTTTTCAATGGAAAGGAACTGTATCAATTTATCCAAGTCTTGGCCATATGCCAATATGGTATTGTAGGAAAGTGATTTTTCCAATTGAAGGTGCATCAAAAATCCCTTTTTATATATTTCCCACATGAATCAATCTCTGTTCTATTGTATGTGTTTATGAACTAAATTCGTTCCTCAATTTAATCATTAAAATATTCTTGTGGCAAAAGCAGTTGGTTTCAGTTTTAAAACATTCAAGATCAAAGCAGGGAAGAATAAAAAAACGTTGAGAGCTTTTCTCACAAGATTGAAAACAAAAACGCCCAAAGGATTGGATACAATGGCAGCAACGATTGACAAGGAAGTTTGGAAGGAAGTTGACTGTCTCGCATGTGCCAATTGTTGCAGGACCATGACCCCGACATTCACCGCAGAAGATATCAAAAGAATTGCGGGACATTTTAAACAAACGCCGGATCAATTCAAGAAGAAATGGTTGTACAAAGACAAGGCAGGCGATTGGATGAACAAACAGACGCCTTGTCAATTTTTAGATCTGAAAACAAATTATTGTTCAATATACAGCATACGTCCAGCTGATTGTGCAGGTTTTCCGCATTTAACCAAGAAAAAAATGGTCGACTATATGCATGTGCATCATCAGAATATTGAGTATTGTCCTGCTACTTATACCATGGTTACCAAGATGCAGGAGTTGATGAAAGTATCCCAATAATCAGAAGGGATATCCAATGGCGAATTGAAAACTTGGCTTATGCCAAACGCCATTCACAAACCATCCACCGTATTTATTGGAGTAGAACCGCTCGATGTTTGCATTTCCTTTGTTGTCAGGACCGTACCTGGGATCTTTGATGGGAAATCCCAAGTCGAATCGCAACAGGAAGTAATTGAAATCAACTCTGGCTCCAAATCCACTTGCAATCGCCAGGTCTCTGTCAAATCTGTTGAACTTGAAACCTGCGTTTTTCAATCCACCTTCCAGATCATTCCTAAACCATATATTGCCTGCATCTGTGAATACTGCTCCCCGCATCATGAATCCATAAAAAGGAAACAGGTTGAATCTGTATTCGGCATTTGCTTCAATTTGGATGTCTGCATATTTGTCGTTGAAGGTCCCATTGGCAACTGTGTCATAAAAAACATTGGAGCCAATACCCAGTTTCCGAATGGGCCAACCTCTCATGCTGTTGGGTCCACCTGCTACAAAGCTTTTAAAGAAGGGGAGTGTAACCTGACCTTTTCTTGAACCGGTGGAAAATGCCCAGCCTGCACCTGCATAGAGCCTAAAATGCATGCTGTTTTCCCTGCGGGTAATGATGTGCTTGATTTCGGCATCAAATTTAAAATACCGGTATAAATTGCTGAGTGATTTTCCAGGTTTTGTCTCGTTGTAAAAAAGGGCACCTGCAAGCAATCCGCTTCCTTCCGCAAAAAACCTGATCAGTGTTTTGTCATTCGGTTTATGTGGTGTAATGTTTCGATTGAAAAGTGCATTCGATCCAACAATTAAACCGTTGTTGTATGTATACAGCAGCAAGGGAAAATTGCTGATGGATTCCAAGAAGAGGCTATCAGGTTTGAAGCGGGTGTATTCAAAATTGATTGGTTTGATCTGCCAAGAGGTAAATGGATTGGGTTTCCAGTCGTAGCCAAAAAAAGTATTGAAGGTATTGAGGTTGAAAAAGCGAAACCTGTCTATATAAGCAAAATCAACCGACGCAATGGTTTTGGCTTGTTGAAAATATGCTTTGGCCCGGCTGCTCACAGGAGCCACCAGCCATGGAAACGTGATGCGGTTGGTAAGCGATGTTTCACCGGAAAGGAGTCTGTCGAAATTGTTGAATTCAACGCCTGTTCGAATGCTGTTCTCCAGTTGGATAGCCCGCTTGCCAATATTTCTGTTTCTCAAAGTAAAATTGGTTGCAATGCCAATTCTGCCGCTGCTCACCAGTGATAGTGCAGAAGAATTGAGGATGCTGCTGCCTTCCAGGTCAATTCCAAAATATTGTTTTTTTGTTGGCTGAAGGCTGAGGATATAATCTATTTTTTTATTGGTCTCATCTACTTTGTTGGTGATATTGATGTTTTGCCATGTTCCCAGTTTATTAAAATTATTGAGGGTTCTGCTGTAATCATCCCTTTTAAATAACGAGCCGGGCTTCATGGCAATGTTTTCCTTGATGAAGGCATCATGAAACGTATTGTGCAGCGAAATGACTTTGATCTGATCGGTATTGGTAAAATTTGAATCGGTGATCTGACTGAATTCGTCGGTCTTCAGGTCTGGAAAGATGGTCAGTCCGCCCACTGTATAAGCAGTAAAATGGGTGCTGTCAACATTGGACCTCAATCTGAATGTAAGTTTTATGAAAGGTTGATCTTTTTTAGATTGTATATCCGAAAGTCTGCTCGCCAATTCAAATGGATCAATGGCAGCATCGTATAAATCAACATAATTCGTGTCTACTTCTGCTATGAGGTCCTCTTTATTGATTTTAAAAAACCCGTTGTTTTGAAATACATCTGTGAGTCTATTGATTTCTGCATCAATCAGGTTGTAATCAAACGCAGCTCCTTTGATGGGCAAAGCATTTGCAGATTGTAAGCGTGCAAGTGATTGCAGTGCACTGTCTTTGAAAGAATAGATAATCGTATCAATATAAAATCTATTTCCGGGATCGACGTGAAAATTGGTTGTAATTCTCTGTTGTTTTTTTTTCGTAAATAGAGTGGTATCAAAACTGATGGCAGCCTTTCTGTAGCCCATGCTGCTCATTAAATTTTGCATGTTCACTACAGATTGTTGAAGGGCCTCTTTTTTAAAGGTGGTGGGTTTTTCCATTACTTCAACAGGTAAAATGAAGGGGAAAGAAGGCCATGGTATTTTTGATGCAACCCTGATTTGCGCACTGTCCTCAATTTGTGTGAATAAGCTGTTCTCCAGCTCATTCTTCTGGTCCTTTGTTAAATTCCCATCAATTTTTATGTTATTTTCGAAATGAAAAGGCAGATTGGGGGCTTTTTTTACTACAGTACATGAGATCGCTGTCATGATGAACATGACTGCGCAAATAACAATGTATTTTAAGTTGTTGCCCAACCAATAATTTTAAACAGAAAATGCTTTCAAAATCAGATATCAAATATATTCAAAGTTTATCCCATAAAAAATTCAGGGATCAAGAGGGGGTTTTTGTTGTGGAGGGTTTAAAAATGGTTGATGAGCTGTTAAGGGAACCCCAGCAAAAGGTGAAAAGTATTTATGCCTTGAGAGAATGGTATGATAAACGCAATGTTGCCATTCCCTCGTCTATTCAAACCCATGCAGTAGAAGAATTTGAGCTATTGAAAATTTCATCTCAGAAATCACCCCAAGAGGTTCTAGCTTTGGTTGAAATTTCCACGAATCATATCAAAACATACAATCCGAAGGGTGTAACTGTAGTCTTGGATCGCATTCAGGATCCCGGCAATCTTGGAACCATCATCCGTGCATGTGATTGGTTTGGTGTGAGGGACATTGTATGCTCTCAGGATACCGTTGATGTTTTCAATCCCAAAGTTGTACAGTCTGCCATGGGAAGTATGATGCGTGTAAATGTGTATTATACTGAGCTGTTAGCATTTATTCATGCAAATTCCAATATTCCTGTATTTGCTGCTGTACTAGGAGGAACCTCTATACATGAAATCGAATTCAATCATCCCTGCATGTTGATCATTGGAAATGAATCGACAGGTGTATCAAGTGAAATATTGAAATTTAATCCGCGTCAAATTTCCATTCCAAAAATAGGGAATGCCGAGTCACTGAACGCTGCAGTTGCAACCTCCATCATTCTTTCAGCATGCATCAAGTAGTTATTTGAACTGCAGTGTTTTTGAAATATTGATTTTTTTGCCAACAGCCGCAGGAATCAACAATATCATCGTGGAGATGATCAGTGTTCCAAGAATGATGACAAGGATTTGTATCCATTTTATTTGAACAGGGGCAGTGCTTACATAATATACTTCTTCATTCAATTTTATGAAGGGCCACTGTTCTTGGATCAGACACAATACGATCCCAGCAATACTTCCGGTTGCAATACCAATGCCGGTAATCCAGCTGCCATAGAGCACAAATATATTTCTGATCATCTTGTCTGCAGCACCAAATGATTTTAACACCGCAATCATATTGGTCCGCTCCAATAATAATATAATCAGGCAGCTGATCATGTTGATGATGGCAACTACCAACATCAGTCCCATGAAAATATATTTATTTGTATCCTGCAGCGCAAGCCAGTCAAATATTTCTGGAGAAAGTTCTTTCAAGGTGATGGCGTTCCAGCCTACAGGTAAAACAGGGAAAATCGCGTTGGCTGTTTCATCCAGCATGGATGAATTTTTCAATGTTATTTCATATCCATTGATTTCGTCATTTGACAGTTGATTTACATTGTTCAAATAATCAAGCTGAGCAATGGCATACGATTGATCGAATATATCAATTCCAATATTGAAAATGCCAGTGATTTTCATCTTGCGAACTTTTGGAACATCGGCATTTTTAGAAATGAAATAAACCAGCAATTCATCTCCAACCGATAGTTTTAACTGATTTGCGGTATAGGCTGATACGAGCATCTGATTTTGTGTGCCTGAATCACTCCAGTTTGGCATTTTACCTTGGCGGATATATTGCTGAAAATTAGAAACGGGGTAGTCGCTGGATACTCCTTTGATCACAATACCCTCAATGCTGTTGTTGGCACTGAGTACCGCTGAGTGTGTTACAAAGCTAGAAACCGACGCTATGTTGGCATGAGATAGTAAAAATTGTTTGAGAGAATCATTTTTTTTGATGAGTGCTGCCTCTGCATTGGTTGAGCGAACGGGCTCATAGTGCTCGACCCTTATATGTCCCCAAAATGAAAAAATTTTATCTGCTACCACTTGCTGAAAACCATTTACAAAGGAGCTCGCCAGTATCATGGCAGTGACACTGATGGTTGTAGCAATGATGCTTATTCTCATGATCATTGCTGAAAACGCCTTCTTTGGCGCTGTGATGAGTTTTCTGACAATGAAAAGGGATGGTTTCAAATAATTGATTGTCTCATAAAAGTACAAATCAATTATTGATTATTTTCGTTTCATAAGTCCTCCTTATGATCCGTTTCACCCCCTTGCTCCTTTTTATTGCATTGCTGATGGCTGGTTTTGTATATGCACAACCCGATAAAGTATTTGCATCTCATGTAAAAACCATTCGGCTCAATCGTGCGGGTGATCCTTTATCATATCCCATCATTCGGTTAAATTCCACTGATCTTCTTGAACTTCATTTTGATGATATGGATGGGGGAGTGAAAAATTATTATTACACCATTCAATTGTGCAATGCAGATTGGTTGCCCGCTCAATTAAACTATTTTGATTACGTAAAGGGCTTTAGTCAGGTGAGGATCAACAATTACAAAGCCTCTAGCATCTCTCTCACCCGTTATACCCACTATCAGGCTGCCATGCCCGATCGAAATTGTCAACCTACCAAATCCGGTAATTATCTGCTTAAAGTTTTTCTGGATGGCGATACCAGTAAATTGGTGTTCACAAAGCGGATGTTTGTGCTAGATGAGAAAATCAATGTAGGCATGCAAGTAACGCAACCATTTAATCAACAATATTTTCAAACACATCATCGGATGCAAATTCAGTTGGAAACGACCAATTTCGATGTCCGATATCCGCAACAGCAGTTGCAATTGAAGATCCTTCAAAATTTCAGGTGGGATCATATGATTTCTTTGAATCAGCCTACTTTCATTCGCCAGGGATCGTTGCAGTACAACAATGAAAATACCATGCTCTTTGCTGCAGGTAAGGAATTCAGGTGGTTGAATTTGAGGAGCTTCCGTTTGCTGGGTGACAGAATCACCAAACAACAGAACACCAATACTGCATTTGAACTTTTTGTCAAAGAGGATCAACCCAGGTTACCAAGGCAATATTTTTATTACCGTGATTTAAACGGATTGTATGTCAATGAAACAATCGACAACCTGAATCCCTTTTGGAATGCAGATTATGCGCGTGTGTATTTTACATTCAAACCCAAAGACGGTTTGGGATACCCAAAAGGTGACTTAGTCATTTTTGGACAACTATCCAATTATGGCGATGACCCAGATGCGCTTATGACTTTCAATGCCGACAAGGGCATTTATGAAGGATCCATGTTGTTAAAACAAGGATATTACGATTATCAGTATGCCATTCGTACGGAAGAAAATGGAAAAAAGGTTTACAATAGCACCATTCCTGAGCAGGATGCATGGGAGACTGAAAACAGTTATATGGTGCTGGTATACTACCGCGAACTGGGAGGAAGGGCAGATCAGTTGATTGCAGTGCGACAGATCAATAGCCAATTCAATAGATCTCTCAGGTGAATTTCGTATATTTGCATCGGCAGGTCTTACACGACCAGCTCCTGCTGAACTCCCCCAGGACCGGAAGGTAGCAAGGGTAGGCGGTTGAGCGGTGCGATGTAATCAACCTGCTTTTTTTTGTGCATATCTCTCCTTTAACTTTCCTCTTCTTTTAATTAATTTGCCCAAAATTTTCCTGTATGAAATTCTTTATAGATACAGCCAATCTTGCACATATTAAAGAAGCAAATGATCTCGGCATTTTGGATGGAGTTACAACCAATCCATCTCTCATGGCAAAAGAGGGAATAAAAGGGGAAGAGAATATCCTAAAGCATTATGCAGATATCTGTGCTTTGGTAGATGGTGATGTGAGTGCAGAAGTACTGTCGACTGATTTTAAAACCATGGTAGAGGAAGGAAAGAAACTGGCAGCCATTCACAAGAATATTGTCGTTAAAGTTCCTATGATCAAAGACGGGATCAAGGCAATCAAATGGTTTACCGATAATGGCATCAGAACAAATTGCACATTGGTATTCTCAGCGGGACAAGCAATCCTTGCTGCCAAGGCAGGCGCAAGCTATGTTTCTCCTTTCATTGGACGTGTTGATGACAGCAATTGGGATGGCATTCTATTGATTGAACAAATCAATCATATTTACAGCATACAGGGATTTGATACACAAATTCTTGCTGCATCTATTCGCAATGCACTGCACATCGTTCGATCTGCAGAAGCAGGAGCACATGTTTGTACTTGTCCTTTGGATTCAATCTTGGGTCTTCTCAAGCATCCGCTGACCGATATAGGGTTGGCTAAGTTTCTGGAGGATGCTAAAAAGATGTAGGCTCCATCTATAAATTCCACCAGTAGTTGAATTTCAACACCAATGCCCTGTTTTTAACATTAAATGGTGCTGGAAAATAGTTGTCTGTATATACAAGAAACAGATCTGATGCAGGCTTGTACCTCCATTGAAATCTTGTATTGAGGTTGATATTGTTTTGCTGGTTATTGTATTGTACAAAAGTTGTAAAGAATAGTTTGTTGGTAAACGTAACATCAATTCGTGGACCCACCAACCAAAATGTATTGTTGTTCCAAGGTGCTGGAAGCGCAATATTGTTAAAGCTCGTACTCATTGTCATGCTGAAGTAAGGTTGAAATCGATATCCCAAATCAGCACTGACAAAAGTTCTATTTCCATTGAAGTAGTATCCTCCAAATCTGCCAGAAATCAAATACGTAAAGAGTTGTTGCGGCTTGGAGGACAATTCAAATCCAACTGAATTCCACCTGTGCTTTGTGCCTCTTGCCAATGTGTCCTTGGTGTAGTTGGTTGGATCAAAAGGTTGAAGCAATTTGATAAAATCATAGGCAGTCCAAATTGTATAGGTGGCCTGCGTCCGCATGGTCAATGTATAGGCCAGGTAAGTTGTTGCATCCGTTAGCTTTAATTTTCTGGTGAAGTAATCGAAGTTCATCAGTTTGATTGTGTGACTGGTTATCTTCGGATTCTTTGAAAAGAAAATTCGGGCGATCGATGGATTGATTTTGAAATAGTCTTTTCTTGGTACATATCCTACGTCCGCCGTGAATTGCCTTCCAACGGATTCTTGCTGGTAGCTGATGAGCCATTTTTTACTGCTGTATTGAAGATTCCCGGCATGGATGAAATCATCACCGCTTGTATTTTTTGAGAAAGATTTTAGGACCATGTATTTGCCGGTCCACAGGTTATTAGAAGAGGCGAGGTTGTATTCCAAACCGATATTTCTGTTGAATGGATTGCTTGAATATGCAGGGGCTTTTTCATCCTTGTTCAGTACCTGATCTCTGTTTACAAACAGCAATCCAATGTTGGATCGTGCAAATACTTTTCTTTGAATGGCAAATGCAGTATAGTTCTGTACGGGTGTAAGGGTCGCCACATTTCGATCTGTTTGCATGTTCATGAAGCCCATCCTCCAATTCTTATTCAATTTACCACTCAACCTGGCTCCATATTGTATAGGTGCATTCAATCCGATTCTACGAGAGAAAAATGGACGAAGGGTTCCGTATCCAAAGTTGTTGAACTGGTCACCGTTCTCAATAAAGAACTGTCTTCTTTCAGGGAAGAAGAGTTCAAATCTATCAAGGTTGGTCACTTGTCGATCTACTTCTACCTGAGAGAAGTCGGGATGAATAGATAAATCTAAATTCAGTGAAGATGTAACCGCAATTTTTGCATCCAGTCCAACTGAATTTCTAAATTTTGTTGCAGTATTGGCAATAAAATTCTTTGAACCTCCTGTCAATACATAGGGTATAAGAGAAATATTTTGACCGGCATTCGGAGGGGGCTGATCCCAGACAAGTATGCCGGTATAGGCAAGTGAGGCGGTGGGAAATTGCCTTGGAACAGGTGCCCAGCTTGATTTCTCAGCTTTCGAGATATCGAGTCTGCTAAATTGAATACCCCATGTTGTGATGCCATTTTTATACCTGATGGTTTTGAATGGAATGAAAGCTTCCCAAATCCATTTGTCATCATAATATTTGGATGCTGAATTCCATTTGTTGTCCCAATTTAAATCTGCTTTTCCACCATCGTACAACAACCCATCCCATTGTGCACCTGCTGCATTGGATCCGAATGTAAATCCATTGGTCTGATCATTGAAGGGATCCATGAATAAAAGAAAATTATCGTTCTTCCCAAAATTGAAATCACGTTTCAATGATTCAACCATGAATTTTTGTCCAGGATCTATGTAGTTGATGGTGATGATATAGATTCCAGAACTGTCGTAAGACATTTTTACTTCTGTTCTTACAAAAGCCTTGCTTGTGTCCATGGGCAATACCATGTTGAAATTGGTAGCCGTTTGTGCAGTTGACCAAGC
>SXGQ01298797.1_pt1 | contig 45402 bp, 46 predicted proteins | sample 3178371 | NCBI WGS metagenome assembly SXGQ01 (sample SAMN11356859, study PRJNA531348) | freshwater metagenome | isolation source: freshwater sample F1-20 | place: China: Fuxian Lake, Yuxi | collected 2017-12-25 | reverse complement strand
CCCCAGCCCAAAACCGCCAAACCGTTAATCATCGTGGTGTGGCTATCAGTTCCAACTACGGTATCAAAATAAGCAATTTCTTGATTATTTTCAGATTTTGTCCACACAACTTTTGCCAAATTTTCAAGATTTACTTGATGACAAATGCCCGTTCCCGGCGGAACAACGCGAAAATTATTAAAAGATTTTTGCGCCCATTTTAAAAATTCATAACGCTCTTTATTTCTTTCATATTCAATCTCAACATTTTTTTCAAAAGCATTTTTATCGCCATTAAAATCAACTTGGACTGAGTGATCAATAACTAAATCTACCGGCACGAGTGGATTAATTTTTTTCGGATCGCCATTCATTTTTTTTACCGCATCGCGCATAGTTGCCAAATCAACAACAGCGGGGACTCCGGTAAAATCTTGCATCAAAACTCTTGCTGGCGAAAAAGCAATTTCAATTCTTTTCGAAGAATCTTTGACCGATTCAACAATCGCCAAAACATGTTCTTTTAATATTTTTTTATCGGAATAAGTACGAACTAAATTTTCTAAGAGAATTCTTAAACTAAAAGGTAAATTATTAATATTTATGTTAAATTCTTTAGCGATATTAGGTAATGAGAAATATTGATAAGTTTTATTACCAACTTTTAAAGGTGATTTTTCAATTGCTGATGCCATAAATTAAATATAATTTTATTAACTTGAAGTTGCCGAAATTAACCAATTTGGATTGGGAGATTTAATATCTTTTTTAAAGGTCCAAATGTCGGTTATTTCAGCAATTTCTTCTTTTTTTCCTTCGATAATTTTTTGTTCTTTGTCAGAAATATAATTGATTTGTTTGGAAATTATTTTGACCACAATCGAAGCTTGATTTTCAATCAACATTGCCGATAGAATTTCAACTTTATCAATCGAAATTAAATTGGTTGTGAGCTTGTGTTCTTTGGTTTTACGATCTTCAATCGCCGAATTAAAACCTTGAAAAATTTTCTCGGAAAGCAAAATTTTCAAAGTCTCAATATCATCTTTAGAAAAAGCATTTATGATCATTTCGAACGCCATTTTGGCACCATTAATAAAAAATTCGTAACTGATATTACAAACTTCAAATATTTTGGTTAAATTTTCTTGAGTTGCTTGATTTAAATCGCCAAATTCTTTTTGCATTGTAGAGCTCGCGCCGATAATTTTTTCTTCTTGATTGCGAGATTGGGCTGGAGAATTTTGTTGAACTCGATTGAGAATTTCTTCAATTTGCTTTTTTCTTTCGAGAAGTTTTTTATGAATTTCATGCTTTTCCTCTTCGTCGATTTTTCCAAGATTTTTGCTCAGGCGATAAAAGATGTAAGCGGTAATAATTGCAAGAATAACTAAATCCATGAAAAAATAAAATGATTTTTAAAAAAGTGGGGCAGACGACGGGTTTCGAACCCGCGACCCCCAGAACCACAACCTGGTGCTCTAACCAACTGAGCTACGTCTGCCATAATTTGAAATAAATGATAAAGTTTATTTCTACAAAAACAATAAATTTAAAAGCCAAAATTATAGAAATTTGAATTTCGAAAATTTTAAAATATAAAATTGTTGTTCTTTAAGAATTGTAAAAACAATCAAATAGTTTGTCAAGAAACCTAAATTTACTCGGGGAGCGAAATTAAATTAGACTAGAAATAATTATTATTTTTTGCCTTATTCTTCGTCGCTCTCATAGCCTTCTTTAATAGATCCCAATTTATTTCCTTTTGTTGAATTATTGGGATTCGGATCTTCAAGTGGAATATGGAATTGTGGCTTGTTTAAATTATCAAATTCTGCATGAACGATTGAATCATGAATTATCGTCGCGATTTTTCGATTTTTATCAAAATTTGATTTGGGATCATCTGTGACGGATGAAACAATAACATCCTTCTTGAATGCATCTTTAAATACATTGCCATGACCTGCCCTCTCCTCAAATACCTCTTTTGCATTTCCAAACAAAGCTTTTTTCATATCAATTCCGTCGCCATTTTTAGCTAATTCTTGAGCATATTTTAAAGCAAAATCTTTCTCACCTTCGGCATATTCATCCTTAATAAGTCTTTCAAGAACGGTATCATTTGGGTTGACAGCTTTAATCGATTGCTTAAATTCTTGTTTTAGTTTTTCGGTAGTGTCGTTAAGATTTTCACGAGTTGGTGCCATGGAATCCATCCTAGAAGTTATGTTTTTTTTAACATATTCTTCTTCTTTCTTTTTTAATTCTTTTTTTGTGCGTTTTTCTATTTCTCTTAACGCAATAGCAATGTCATCTGTATCTTTATTTCTGCGATTTTCAATGATTTTATCTCTATCATTATCAACCACCTCTCGCTTACCTCCACCCTCTTGCACCAATCTTTCTTGGAATTTATTTTTAATATTTTCACTCAACAAATCTATTTTTTTCTTTGCTACATTTTCTAATGCTTGCTTTTTGCTTTCTTTGTGACGCTCTTTAAGTGCCGCGCTTTGTTCTGTTTTCCTCAATCTTTTGTATATTGGGTCAAGTATCGTCACTAAAGGTGTCAATGGTATTCTAACAAGACCTTTTACAATTTTTTTAGGCAATGAATCATCTTTATCAATTCTTAAACCCATATCTGTTAAAATAGTTGGTTTTTTTTCGATTTTATCGATTTTTTTTAAATCTAATTTATTTATAACTTCATCTAATTTTTCTTTCTTTTTTTCAATTTCTGCTTTTCTGTCCTCACTTAAACCATAAATTTCTGTATTTGCTAATTTTTTCTCATATTTTTCTTTTTGCTCAAATAAACCGGCTAATTCTCTTTCGATTTTGCGGTCAAATTTTCTTAAATTTTTTCTTGGATTTCTCGATGGGGATCCGTTCGGATTAATTAACGGAATCTTCAATCCCATCAAATGATCTTTCGCACCCCCAACAACATTATCGACTTTTCCGAAAAAATTCCTAATTTTTTTGTTAGTTATTTTATTGGTAATAGCAACTTTACTAGCGTTGAGTCTGTAGGCTTTTTTAAATTCTCTATAAGTTCCTCCTGGAGCTCTCAAACCCTTGCCTTCGCCCCATCCAAATAATCTGCCAGTTATATTTGGAGAAACTCTCGAATTATAAATTTTCTTGGCTAAATATGGTAAATCAAAAAGAACTGGACGTAAAACTTTACTAGCAATATTTACTCCGCCGACAAAACCTTTAACAATTTTACCGCCTTCAATTTTGCTAGCTTCGTATTTTTTATTTTTTTCTAACTCCCTTGAAACCGCATTTTCTCTATATTTATCAACAAATTGTTTAGCCTCCTCAACCCTACCTTCTTTAACTAAATTTACCGCATAATTTTTAGCTTCCGATGCTCCCATTTCAGTTTGAGTTTTTAAAGCATTTTTAACTGATGGTTTTTTCATAAATTCAGATATTTTTCTATCTGGAATATGGTCGGGAAGATTTTGTTTTGCCCATTCTTGAACGGAAGCCTCTATTTTATCTCGTGCTTCTTTACCAAAAATTCCTTGCTCTTTTAATTCTGCAGCTTTTTCTTTAACAAAATCTTTCATCGGCTCTTTTATCAATTTCTGATCAAATCTTTTCATGATATTATGATTATCCAGACCTAGAGCCATAGCCTTATTTGGATTTTCACTTATAAATTGATTTAATGATGTCATCGCTTCTTGTCTAACAAAGTTATCTTTTTCCGCACCTTCGAGACCAAGATCTTTGGCCCTTTGTCCTGCAAGCGATAGAGCATTATCAACTTGCCTATCGCGCATATAAGATCTGATCCCCCTATTTCTTATTCCAACAAATTTAAAGGCATTATTGACCATATCATTGATGGATCCCGAGGAACCGATATTGGCTCTTAATCCAGCAGTCGCACCCCTCGCCAACCCTCTTCCAGCAATCGCCGCAACACCACCAACATATTTTGAAGTAGCTACACTTTTTGCTGTGCTCATCATTCCTTTGGCAATTGAAGAAGCAATTTTAAATCCACTTTCACTTCTTCCAACATTAGTTACTGCATCGGCATTAGCTACTCCACCTATTGTGATTAATTGACCAGAAATATATCCAGCTTTGTCGGCAATTGATTTGGTAATAAAAAGTAACGCACCTATTCGTATAAAAAATTCGACCCATTGATAAATTCCTCTATTTAAATCTTGAGATTTATAAATGGTATAAGTCATGACTCCATTATTTTTATCTTCGGAACAAACGCTGAAAGTTAACATCTCTGTAAAACTTTGATCTATTATTAATAAAAAAGGATGGAGCATGGTAAATAAAATTACGATCTCAAATGATCTTGCCCCAATGAATGCCAACCAATTTTTAAACATGTCTTTAGTTTTTTCAAAAAGACTAAATAAAATAAATACTGGTCCAAGAGCAAATCCAATGCAGAGCTTTAAAATATTCATCAAATATTTCAAAGCTATGTCAATCATTGCATAAATGAAATAAAAAATAAGTGCAAAAATTATAATGGCATAAAGTATGCCAAATATTCCCTTTCCGGGAATGAAGATTAATCCTATAACCTTAGAAATAACTGCATTGGAAGTAAAATTTAATATCATATTATCAACATACATGAATTTTCTACCAACATCATTTTGTATAGATAAAGCTTCCTCGCTTACTAAAACGGCATTTAAAGTTTTATCCATATTGGATTCAAAAATATTTGTTATCGTAGCAACAAGTGTATCCATGCCATCTTTGAAAAAACCTATCACAAAATCATTATAAAAAACCCAAGATTTTTCATTGGTAAATAATATAACTAAAGCTATTTTTAATAATCGCATCGCCACTTCTTTTTTACCATAATCAACCAAACCCATAAAGAAAGCTAAGCCATAAAAACAAACATACATTACCAATGAAATCGAAATAACCGCTTTTACAAGCTTATCATTCATAATCGCTTTATACATGAACTCAACCACACCAACATTCTGCTTAGTGTAAGTGAATGTTTCCTTATTATAAACACTCGATCCAAAGATATAACCATCGATAGTTCTAACGATATCAGCTATTAAGCCACCATCTTTAGTTGATATTACGCCTCGCAAAAATTCAACTTTATAAGAGCCCGAATTATCATTAAAATATCGATCATAAATGATTAATCTTACTTTATCTCCGAGCCCGTGGTAACGTGATGGATTTCCACTATTATCATAACTTTGAGCAAATATGCGTTTATTTGGACTTGTATAAATAAATTTAGTTCTATCAATACCGGAAGCATCTTTGCATTTACCTTCAGCATTTAATCTTATAGGACAAAGCACTCTATTTGGAGAAACTAAATGGTAGGCGTGCACATAATTTCGATAATTCGCTGCCAGCCCATCCAAAGATATATAAGCTCCGAAACCCATTTTATGAGCACAATCTTCTTCTTTATTATCTATTACATCATTTTTTAATATATTTGAAGGTGTAGTTGTTTTTTTAAGAGTACCCAGAGGGAATATGTAATAACCATTTCCATTATTTTGAAAAATTTCTGCTTTTTGAGAAGAGGTTGGATTTTTGCATGTGCAAAAATTGGGATCGTCAGCTTTTGCCCCTGAAGGAAGGGAGCCACGAGATAATTCAAAAGTTGGTGGGACCGGTATTATTTTATAATCTGCGACATTCTCTTCAGAAGCATAACATTTGTCACTTGATGACGTTTTAGTATCATCAACTTTGTAATCTTCAAATTGGGGAGTATCCCAATGTAAAGCACCTGCATTTTGCATTTCTGCATCATCTAAAATTGGACCGCATAAACAATTATCCTGGCTTGGTGAAGCGCCTTGTGCAGTTGACTTTATGCAATATCTGCAAGAATCAAGAGCTGAGATTTGACTATCATTGCGAGCCCCTCCTTTATCCGTCCAACCGCCCGAGATTGAAATTAAAAAATAATCACCATTTGAAATAAGACCCGTATCCATCCATTCCGACATTTGACCGCCAGTATGTTGATCATAAGTTCCAAAAACATTTTGCGTGGATGACATGTTTGTGGCAATTTGAGTTCCAGGTTTTTCGGCAGGGACATTTTCTTTTTTTGGATTGGCTGTAACGGTAAAAACTTTGGAATAAAATTCATCAGCTTCATAACATCCTCTATCACAGGAACCGAGAAAGCTTACTAAAAAAACTAATAACAAAATGTGTTTTATTTTTTTAGCAAAGAGCATTGTAAATTTATCAGTTCAACAACGGGAAAACAAATTTTTTAAGATAAAAAATTTGAAAATAAAAGATTTGGTACCTGCGGCCGGACTTGAACCGGCAAGGGCGTTGAAGCCCCACGGATTTTAAGTCCGTTATGTCTACCATTCCATCACGCAGGCAAACTTATTTGAATAAATAATAGATTTATTAATCAACTAATCAAGAAATTTTTTAAAAACTTTTAAAAAATTTTCTAACGAAATTTTTTTATGAATTTTTGCTTCGCCAATTTTATTAAGCAAAATAAAAGTTAATTGATTATTTTCGGTTTTTTTATCTTTAAATAAATGCTTAATTAAATTTTCTTGATGCCAATTTTGTCGAATATTTTTTAGACTTAATTCAAAGCCACTTTTTTGAAGATGATTATAAATTTTTTGATATTCAAAATTATCAATAAATCCAAAATCAACCGACATTTGACTCGCCATCAACATGCCAATAGCAACGGCTTCGCCATGCAAAATTTCAGTGGAATAATTGGTCTCAGTTTCAAAAATATGCCCAAAAGTATGTCCAAAATTCAACAAAGCTCTTTCGCCATTTTCTTTTTCATCACGTCCAACAATTTGTGCTTTTATTTCGCAAGAACGCGTAATAATTTTTTGTAAAATTGGTAAATTTTTGGCAAAAATTTCCATTAAATTTTCATCGAGAAAATCGAAGAAATTTTTGTCATAAATAAAGCCATATTTTACAATTTCGGCATAACCTGAGCGGAATTCGCGAAGTGGTAAAGTTTCAAGAAAATCAATATCGCACAACACTAATTTTGGTTGATAAAAACTGCCGATTAAATTTTTTCCAACATTTGAATTAATGGCGGTTTTGCCTCCGACCGAACTGTCGACCATCGCCAAAAGTGTCGTTGGAATTTGAATAAAATCAATGCCACGCAATAAAACCGAAGCACAAAAACCCGTTAAATCTCCGACAACACCACCACCAAAAGCTATCAACAAAGTATGGCGATCAATATTTTTTTGTAAAATTTCTTCACAAACTTTTTCAAAAATGGCGAATGATTTTGAAGACTCTCCGGCTTCAACCTCAACAAAATCAATGTTTTCAACGATATTTTTTAATTTTTGGCGGTGAAATTTAATTACATTTTTATCGCTAATCGCAATAATTTTATTATAATTTTTTGTTTGCAAAAAAGCCTTTAACTGCTCTAAAATATTGCTTCCTACAATTATTTCGTAAGATTTTTCTTGTAAATTCAGAGTTATTTTATTAAACATTTTTAGAATTGTTTACTTTATTAATAATTTTTTCGATAATATCTTCGTGAGTTAAGTGCGTAGTGTCAAAATCAAAATCCGCTTCTTGATAAATTGGATAACGAATTTTTGCCAATTCTTCTAAAACTTGTCGTTTATTTTTTTGATTTAAAAGCGGACGATTTGCTTTAGAGCTAATTCTTTTTAAAGTTTCCTCAATCGAGGCGTGAAGCCATATTATTAATGTTTTTTGTTTTAGAATTTTACGAGTTTCTGGATTTATAAAAGCTCCTCCCCCTAGAGAGAGAACAATTTCTTCGTCACGATTAATAATTTCTTGGATAGTTTTGGCTTCGATTTCACGAAAATATTTCTCACCATTTTGGGCAAAAATATCGGCAATTGAACGATGTTCACTATCTTCAATTTCTTGATCACTATCAATGAAATAAAATTTTAAAATTTGTGCTAAACGTGATCCAATGGTTGTTTTTCCAGCTCCCATTAAACCAACAATTGTAATTATTTTCTTTTTGGACATTTTTTATCTTGAAAAAATTTTTTTAAAATTATAGATTAAGAAATAGGTTCATCAACCAAAATTTTTAATTTTTAAAAACTAAAATAAATTTGAGGAATAATATGATTGAATATAACAGCAAAACATCTTTTGCCTCTTCCGCATCAAGAACTTCAACTTTTGATTCCGCTCTTCGCGACTACATGGTTAAGGTTTATCAATATATGTCAATTGCATTGGCAATTTCTGGCTTGGTCGCCTTCGCGGTTTCTAGCTCTCCAGCCTTAATGCAAGCGATTTTTGGAACTCCACTTGCTTTTGTAGTTATGCTTGCGCCACTTGGTTTCGTAATATTTTTTGGTGTAAAATTAAATTCAATTTCCGCTGAAAAAGCTAAATCTTATTTATGGATTTATTCGGGTTTAATGGGCCTTTCTTTAGCTTCAATTTTTGCAGTTTACACTGGAGCCAGCATTACACGAGTATTTCTCATCACCGCTTCAACATTCGGTGCCATGAGTTTATATGGCTACTCAACTAAAAAAGATTTAACCAATTTCGGTTCATTTTTAATCATGGGTTTAATCGGTATTATGATTGCATCTTTGGTTAACATTTTTTTAAAAAGTTCTGGCCTTGATTTTGCAATTTCCTTTCTTGGAGTTTTCATCTTTATCGGCTTAACCGCTTATGATACTCAAAGAATTAAACAAACTTATTATCACTTCGCTGGAAATGATGAAGCTGTCAACAAAATGGCAGTTATGGGAGCTTTAAATCTTTACATGGATTTCATTAATCTATTCATTATGCTTCTTCGTTTTTTTGGCGAAAGAAGAAGTTAATTTAAAAAAATTAATCAAAAATATTTCAGGAGTCTAAAGAAATTTAGGCTCCTTTTTTATTTGAAAAAATAAGATTGAAAAAATAATCATTAAAACGTAGAATCTAAAAATAATCTTTTTTAACTAAATTTTTTCCCAAATGTCTGAAAATATTTTTGATGTAATTATTATTGGTGGCGGTCCTGGTGGCTATGTTTCTGCAATCAGATCTGCTCAATTAGGCTTAAAAGTTGCTTGTGTTGAGAAGCATAAAAATTTAGGAGGAACTTGCTTAAATGTTGGTTGCATTCCATCAAAAGCCATGTTAGAAATTTCACATAAATTTCACGATGCCAATCATCAATTTGAAAAACTCGGAATCAATATTTCCAAACCAAAAATTGACGTTAAAAAATTAGTTCAAAATAAAAATGATATTGTCTCGGGTCTTACCTCGGGAATAGCTGGATTGTTCAAAAAAAATAAAGTTGAACATATTCACGGCGTCGCCAAATTTATCGACAAAAATTCTATTGAAATAATTAAAGAAGACGGTTCAAAGCAAATTCTTAAAGCTAAAAATTTTGTAATCGCCACCGGTTCTGAAGTTGCTCAATTACCTAATGTTGAAATTGATGAAAAAATTATCATCTCTTCAACGGGAGCGCTTAATCTTGAAGCGGTTCCACAAAAAATGATCATAATTGGCGCTGGAGTTATCGGCTTAGAACTTGGATCAGTTTGGAGTAGATTTGGAGCTGAAGTTGAAGTCGTTGAATATCTCGATAAAATTACTCCGACTATGGATAATGAAATTTCTAAAAATTTCCAAAGAATTCTTGAAAAACAGGGCTTTAAATTTCGTTTATCGACTAAAGTTTTGTCAGTTAAAAAAGATAAAAAAGGTGCAATTGTTGAAGTTGAGCCATCTCAAGGAGGCAATAAAGAAACTCTGAGTGCCGATGTAGTTTTGGTGGCAATTGGTCGCAAACCAAACACTAACAATTTGGGCTTAGAAATTGTTGGCGTAAAAACCAATAATCGTGGCTTTATCGAAAATCATCATTTGCGCACTAATGTTGATAATATTTATGCAATTGGCGATGTAACTACTGGTCCAATGCTTGCTCATAAAGCTGAAGATGAAGGTGTGGCGGTCGCTGAAATCATTGCTGGTCAAGCTGGACATGTTAATTATAATACGATTCCAAACGTAATTTATACTTACCCAGAAGTTGCTTCAGTGGGCAAAACCGAAGAAGAGTTAAAGGCTCAAAATATTGATTATAAAGTTGGAAAATTTTCAATGATGGCAAATTCGCGTGCTCGCGCTACCTTTGACGAACAAGGTTTTGTTAAAATCTTATCTTGCACCAAAAAAGATAAAATTTTAGGTGCTCATATTATTGCTCGCGAGGCAGGAAACACTATTCATGAAATTGTGGTTGCGATGGAATTTGGTGGCAGTGCCGAAGATATTGCTCGTACTTGTCATGCTCATCCAACTTACAATGAAGCGGTTAAAGAAGCTTGTCTTGCGGTTGATAAAAGACAAATTCATTCATAATTTATAATGATTTACGATTAAGAAAAAATAATTATAAATTATTTTTTCTTAAAATGTCCGTCGATACAAGCACCATCTTCAACCGAAAGAATGTCATATTCTATCTCACCATTGACTCGAGCCTTGCTGGCAATGCTAATATTTTTAGCTTTAATGGTTCCTTCAAATTTGCCACGAATACTAAAATTTTCAGCAAAAACCGTCCCATTAATAGAGCCTTCTTCGCGTAAAATTACAGAATTACCATTTATTGTGCCATTAATATTCCCTTCAATTTCAATTACGCCAGCACTAAAAATTTCACCTTGGATTTTTAAATCACGCGATATGATTGTTGGAGTTGATTTAAAATTTGTTAAAGCATCAAGTTTTTTTGATAAAATTTCACCACCATTTGATGAATCACCAATTATTGATTGATTGATTTTTGCGCGAATATTAGATATCGACATGTTTAATTCCGTTATCATTGTTGATTAATAATTCTCCAGCTTCCAAAAATCTTTTTGGATTAAGTGGAACATTTCTATAGCGCACTTCATAATGCAAATGATCTCCCGTGCTTCTTCCTGTGCTTCCTTGCAATCCAATAACCCTGCCCTCTTTTACCCTTTCGCCTTCGGAAACTTTTATTTTAGAAAGATGCCCGTAACGAGTTGTAACTCCATAGCCATGATCAATTACAACTGCATTGCCATAATCACTAAACCATCTCGCAAGAACAACTCTTCCCGCCGAAGGACTAATTACTTTTTCACGAGTTGAGCCAACAAAATCAAGTCCGCGATGCGGGGTGTGTCGATTAGTTATTGGATCAATTCTATGTCCAAAACCGCTAGAAATATAATAATTTTTCATCGGCTCCGATAAAGGCAAGGCTTTAGTAAGCTTTTCCAAAACTATCAGATATTCGATTTCATTATTAAATTTAGCTTGTTCGATTTTTCTTTCTATAAATTCAGGATCCGAAAGTTTTTTTTCTGACAAAGCTCTTTCTAAATCATCATCAAAATCTTGTTCGGGACCACCCTGTGGTAAATTTTCAATTTGTGATTTTTCATTTAAAGAATATTCCGCAACTTTGGCGTTTCTAATTTTTTCAATATCAATATTTGGCTTCTTAATATTTAGACCAGTTTTTAATATCGCTTTCTCGATTTTCTTAATTCTTTGCGAAGCCGTTTCGGAAAACATACTCAAATGATTATGTGAATTTTTTATTTCATTCAAAGTATGCTTATCTTTTTTTGTTAAATTTTCTTCGTCCAAATCTTTCGGCTTTATGAATTGTTCTTGACGCGCATTAACATTTTGAGCTTGACCCGATATAGTTATAATATATTTGTTAACTTTTTTAAGTTTTTCATTTACGATATCAAATTCATCGGCAAAATAAGAATTCGCAACCTTTAATTTATTGATCTCTTCAGCTTTCGAATTGATAATTCTATCATAATTTAAAGATTGCATAAAAAGGTTAATAACCCAAGCGAAAAATATATAACAAAAAGCTTGAGAAAATGGACCGAAGGTTATGCTACGAATTTTTTGATTAGTAACAAAAAGAATTGTTCTTTTAGTAAATATTAGTTTAAATAAGCGAATGAATAGCCTTGCATAGATTGTTAGCAAGGGTTCAATAAAAATTCTGAGCTTCCTTCTTAGTATGAATTTTTTCATTAAAATTTTTGTTTATTGTGATTTATAAAACCACAGAAATTAAAAGTTAGTTATATATTTTACATCAATTTCTCGCAAGCTTTTGTTTTCTCGCTCCCTAATTTTATTATTTTTATAGGTAATAAACTAACAATATTATATGTTGGGAAAAATGTCAATATTATTTAATCAAATTATATTTTTGGTTTATAAAACTAATCTCTATGAGAAAAAATTAATTTTAACAAATCAATGTTATTGACAAAATTTTTCAAAATTTCTAATATGGTGAAAATTAGATAATCAATTATTTACAAATCAATGTCAGTAGCTAAAACACAAAAAGCTCCTTTAGAGGGCTTAAATCCAAAACAACATTTGATAAATGTTGTAATGACCGATGGAACAAAGTTCCAAGTTCTTACTTCTTGGGGAAAGGAAGAAAGCACTTTAACTCTCGATGTCGATCCAAAAAATCATCCAGCGTGGCAAGATAATAAAAATCAAGGATTCATCAACGCCAACAACGAAAGAGTTAATAAATTTAAAAGTAAATTTGATTTTGATTTCGACACCGAAACCAAAAAAACTCAAGAATAAAAACAAATAATCAAAGTGAGTTCAATCCTTTGTTTGTCAGGTTGGGGTCAAAATTTTAAATCTCTTGAATCAAACTTTTCTGAAAATATTTTAGAAAAGTTTGAGATCTCTTCTTTAAATTATTCTTCATTCGCAGGATTCTCAAATTTGAAAGATTTTTGTCAATTCCCGCCAAATCCTGATGTTATTGTGGGCTGGAGTCTGGGGGGTCAAATCGCTCTTCGCCTGACTCAAAATAAAATTTTTAATCCTAAATTATTGGTTTTAATAGCCTCACCTTTCCAAATGGTAAAAGATGACAGGATTTGCGCTGGCATGTCGCTAAAAACATATCACGATTTTTTCAATAATTTTTCTCAAGCCCCCGACGCCACTTTAAAAAAATTTTCGATTTTGTCGATAATGAATGATAAAAATAAATCACAAATTATTAAAAATCTTGAAATCAGCGATGAAAATAATCAAAAATTACTAACTTGGCTTCAAGAATTAAAAGATTTTTCATTCTTTGATTTTGATTTTACCAATATACCCCAAACCCTTTTCTATATTGGTGCTGGCGACATGGTGGTTCATAATTCACAATCAAAATATTTTGCCGAAAGAATTAAAAATTTTGAATTACATATTTTTAATAATTGCGGTCACGCCCCTCATCTTAGTGATAAAGAATTGTTCAATAATATTTTGATTGAAAAGTTAAAAAATCTAAATTTATTTTAAAAAATTTTAATTAATAATTTGATAATAAATTCAAACAAAAAAATTATTATGAAATTATTTTATTAAAAAAACAGGTCTTGGCACCTGTATGACAAGCATTTCCCGTTTGTTCAACTTCCAATAAAATACAATCAAAATCGCAATCAGCGGTGATATTAATAATTTTTTGCAAATGCCCCGAAATGTCGCCTTTTTTCCATAAATTTTTGCGTGAACGTGAATAATATGTAGCATAACCACTAGAGATTGTTGCTTGAATACTTTCGAGATTCATCCACGCCAACATTAAAACTTCTTTACTATTTACATCTTGAGCAACCGCTGGGATAAGTCCCGCTTCATTAAATTTAAGTTTATCGATAATTTCTTGCATAAATTCTAAAAGGTTGAAATTGTTGATTTAACATATTATTATTAACAAAAAAAATTTCAAAACAAATATTTATTTAATGATAATTTGTACTCGTAGACTTGAATTTGACAGTGCTCATCGCGTTATGGAGCATGAAAGTAAATGCAAAATGTTACATGGTCATCGCTATGTGGTGGAAGCTAGTTTTGGGGCGAATGAACTTGATAAAATCGGTCGCGTTATTGATTTTGGAGTGATTCGTGAAGTTCTGGGAAAATGGATCGATGACAATTTCGATCACACCACAATTTTAAATGAAAAAGATAAAAATTTAGGCGAAAATATTTCTAAAATTACTGGTCAAAAAATTTATTATATGGCTGAAAATCCTACAGCTGAAAACATCGCCAAACATTTACTTAAAGATATTTGCCCACAACTTTTTGCAAATTATCCGATAAAATGCGTTGGCATTAAAGTTCACGAAACGCCAAATTGTTCGGCACAAATTAACGAATCTCATGAATAATTTTAAATATCGAATTTATTTTGAAGATACCGATGCGGGTGGCATTGTTTATTATGCGAATTATCTTAAATTTTACGAAAGAGCTCGCACCGATTTTCTTAGAGCCAAAGGCATTTCGCAACAAAAATTAGCCAAGGAAGAAAAAGTTGGATTTGTGGTTCGCCGTTGCGAAATTGAATATATTTCGCCAGCAATTTTAGACAATGAAATTGAAGTGAGTGTTGAGATAAAAGAATTTTCTTTCACTATAATTAAAATTTATCAAGAAATTAAAATTGATAAGAAAATCTTATCAACATTAAATGTAGATTTGGCTTGCATTAATTTGGAAAAATTAAAGCCTAATAAAATTTCACAAAACTTAAAAGATTTACTCAATGTTTGACAATTTTTCACAAAAAATTACTAAAATTTTTAGCCAAATTTCTGGAAAAAAATTTATCTCCGAAGATGATTTAACATCGACTTTACGTGAAATTCGCATCGCTCTTTTGGAGGCGGATGTTTCGCTTCCGGTTGCCAAAAATTTTATCGAACAAGTTAAAAATGAAGCGATCGGCAAACAAGTTGTTTCAAGTGTTTCCGCTGGTCAGATGATTATAAAAATTGTTAATGATGAATTAATAAAATTATTAGGAAGCGAAAAAGCCGAAATTGATTTTGCTTCAAATCCGCCGGTAATTTTATTGATGGTTGGATTACAAGGTGCCGGTAAAACTACCACTTCGGGTAAATTGGCTTTGCGTTTAAAAAATAAAAATCATAAAAAAGTTTTATTGGCATCGCTCGACACATATCGCCCCGCCGCGGCCGATCAACTTAAAATTTTATCGCAAAAAATTAACGTTGATTTTGCCAATTTTGACGCCAATTTAAAACCGGAAATTTTAGCGCAAAATGCCAAGAAAAAAGCCATCGAAGGTGGTTATGACGTATTAATTCTGGATAGTGCGGGACGCACCTCGATCAATGCCGAAATGATGAATGAGTTAATCGAAATTAACAAAAAAGTTGATGCCAAAGAAATTTTATTAGTGGTCGACGCCATGATTGGTCAAGATGCCGTCAATGTTGCCCAAAATTTTAAAGAAACTTTGCCCCTTACGGGCGTAATTTTAACAAGGCTTGATGGCGACGCTCGTGGCGGTTCCGCACTCACCATGAAAGCCTCGACTAATTGTCCAATCAAATTTATTGGCGTCGGCGAGAAACTAGAAGATCTCGAAGAATTTAATCCAACTAGAATCGCTTCAAGAATCGTTGGAATGGGCGACGTAGTATCTTTGGTGGAGAAGGCTCAAGAAATTTTTGACAACAATGAAATGGAAAAAACTGCCAAGAAATTTAAACAAGGCAAAGTTGATTTTAACGACATTTTAAGTCAAATAAAAAATATGCGTAAAATGGGCGGAATGAGTTCAATTTTAAATTTACTTCCAGGGGCGGGAGCCTTGAAGGAACAGCTTAAAAATATGACGCATATTGAAAAAGAAATCAAAATTCAAGAGGCACTTATTTTGGCGATGACAAAAAAAGAAAGGCAAAATCCTGAAATTTTAAATTCATCGCGTAAACATAGAATTGCCAATGGGGCGGGATCAAATATTCAAGAGGTTAATCGCTTGATGAAAAAATATAAAATGATGCAAAAAATGATGGGGAAATTTGGAAAAATCGATCCAAGAAAAATGGAAGAAATGATGAAAAATAAACAATTCGAATAATTATGCCAAAAATTGTAGAAACTAAAATTATGAATTTTTCCGCTAAAGAAATTTACGATTTAGTCGTTGATGTTGAAAGCTATCCGCAATTTTTACCTTGGTGCAAAAATGCTCAAATATCAAAACATATTTCCGTCTCAAATATTCAAGCTGAATTGTTAATAAATTTTAAAAATATTTTTGAAAAATATACTTCCGATGTAGTTTTTTTACAAAAGTCTCCAAGCGAATATTTTGTTGAAGCTAAAGCCATTAAAGGTCCATTTAAAAGCTTAATAAATCAATGGAAAATTACCGAAATTGAGCACAAAAAAACTCAAGTAGAATTTTTTTTGGAATTTGAATTTAATTCGATTTTACTTGGAAAAATGCTTGGTACTATTTTTTCTTTGGCGACTCAAAAAATGATGAAAGCCTTTGAAAATAGAGCCTTGAGTCTTTATAAAACTCATCATTAATTAAAAATTTTATCTTATAAAAATAAATAATAAATTTATGCAAATTACTTTAATGCGAGCCAAAATTCATCGGGCTTATGTCACTCAAGCCGATTTAAATTACGAGGGCTCAATCTCAATTGACGAAACTTTACTTAAAATGTCGGGAATTTTGGAGAATGAAATGGTCGATGTTTTAAATATAAATAACGGCGAAAGATTTACAACCTACGCAATCAAAGCACCAAAAGATTCTGGTGAAATTAAAATTAATGGTGCGGCGGCGAGAAAAGTTCAAATCAATGATCCGGTAATCATTATTGCTTACGGAATCATGTCAATTGAGGAGGCAAAAAATTTTCAACCCAGAATTATTTTGGTTGACACCAAAAACATTGCCATAAAATAATTTTTAGACTATTGCTTTTAAAAAGAGCTTTGTATAAAATAATTTTTCGTTAATAATTTCAATTACTTAATTTTTTATGAAAAGAACTTGGCAACCAAGCAAAATTGTTCGCAAAAGAAGACATGGTTTTAGATCAAGAATGGCAACAGTTGGTGGTAGAAGAGTTTTGGCTCGTCGTCGTGCCAAAGGTCGCTCATGCTTAACAGTTTCCGATAGTTAAATTTTAGATTCAAAGGTCAAGATTTAAAAATATGACTCTTAAAATTTTGACAATCAAAAAATCAGCGGAATTCAAAAACATCAAAAACTATTGCAAAAAATATCATAGCAATAGTCTAATTTTAACCGAATCCAAAACTTCACCAAAACATTTATTCGATAATAAATCTGGCAAAAATCTTCAAGATTTTTGCCGAGTTGGTACTACGGTTTCAAAGGTTGTAAGCAAATCTTCATGCGAAAGAAATCTGATTAAAAGAAGAATTCGCGAAGCAACAAAATCAATCGCTTCTGAAATCGCCAAAAATCATCATGACTATGTTATAATCGCTAAAAAACAAATAGTTGAAGTTGATTATAAAAAAATTTATAATGATTTAAAATTCTGCTTTAAAAGAATTTAATAAACTTGAATTTTGATTTTTATGAAATTTAATAAATTTAGTAAATTTAATTTTGGTTTTAAAATTTATTGGCCATATTTTATTTTTGGCGCGTTCCTTATTGTTCTAGCTGTTAACATTACTTATGTAGTTGTTGCCAACAAAACTTGGCGCGGTCTTTTTACTGAAAATTCTTATAAAAAAGGTCTCGATTATAATAAAATTTTAAAAAAAGTTGAGGAACAAAAAAAACTTGGAATTGAGATTTCAACTATAACAAGATCTGGGGTTGGCAATAGCTTTGATATTGAAACTTTTATTAAAGATAAAAATGATAATTTTATTGCAGATTTAAAGGTAATTTATACTTTAAGATACAAGCCTGATCCTAAATATGATTTTAGCATTAATGCCCAAAATAGTGATAGAATTTTTCGCCGAGCGAGCATTAATCTTAGCAAAAATGGTGATTGGGAAATTGAAACTGCGGTTTCAAATGAAGAATTTGTTGCTCAAGACGTTAGATTTGTAAATGTCTCCTCAAATAAAAGTAACGAAGAAAACCCTCAAAAAAATGAACAATAATTGCCTCCATTGCGAAAAAAATCTTGAAGCGGATCAAAAAGATTTTTGTTGCAATGGCTGTCAATCTGCTTACCAAATAATTCAAGAAAATAATTGTGAAAATTATTACATTTCCAGAATAATTAGCCCTAAAGAATTTAGTTTAAAACCAGATTTAGAAAATGAATTAGATATTTTGGAATTTATTTCGATTACCCAAAATAATGAATGCCAAGTTGATTTGATGGTTCAGGGACTTCATTGCGGAGCTTGCATTTGGCTCATTGAAAATCTTTTAAAAAAACAAAGTAACGTGATTGATGCGAGAATAAATCTTACACAAAAAACTTTACGAATTAAATGGATTGGCGATAAAAAATATGGCAATGATTTAGTAAAATTAATTAGCAAAATTGGCTATAAATTATTTCCCGCCGATCAAGAAATTTTAGATAAAATTGAAGAAAAATTCGATAATAAACTTTTTAAATCGTTAGCAGTTGCTGGTTTTGGAGCGGGAAATATTATGCTTTTTTCTTTGCCATTATGGTTCGATTCTAATTTTGAAATCAATGGTGCCACTCGCAAATTATTACATTTGTTATCTTCAATAATTGCTTTGCCGGTTTTGATTTACTCGGGAAGAATTTTTTTTATTTCGGCATTTAAATCATTGCGTCTAAGGCTTCCAAATATGGATTTACCAATCTCAATTGCAATTTTTTTAGCATCAATTGTAAGCATTATTCAAACTTTTCGCGGTGGTCAAAATGTTTATTTTGATTCGGCGGTAATGTTAGTATTTTTTTTATTAATTGGCAGATATTTGGATTTTAAAGCGCGTAAAAAAGCTTTTAATATCGCATCAGAATTTTCAATGCTTCAGGCTGGATTTGGCAGAGTCGAAATTGACAAAAAAATTCGCGTTTTGCCGATAAAAGAACTTTGTGAAAATATGATTTTAATCGTTGCGGTTGGAGAAAAAATTGCTTGCGATGGCATCGTAATTCAAGGTCAAAGCCATATTGATAATTCATTAATTTCGGGAGAATCAATTCCCGAAAAAGTTCAAAAAAATTCTTTGGTTTACGGCGGATCAATCAATCTAAGCTCTCCGCTTCAAATAAAAATTACCAAAAATTCACAAAATGGAGTTTTGTCGCAAATAATTAATTTAATCAGCAACATCGAAAATAAAAAAAATATTTATGTAAGAATCGCCGATAAATTTTCTAAATATTACACTCCCATAATTCATATTTTAGCGTTAATCACTTTTATATTTTGGTATTTTTATTTTAAATCCAATTGGGAAATTGCCTTGATGAATGCTACTGCGGTTTTAATCATAACCTGCCCTTGTGCTTTGGCATTAGCCATTCCAATCGCCCAAACCATTGCTATTAGCAATTTTTTAAAACGCGGAATTATTATGAAAAATGGCGAGTCTTTAGAAAAAATTAATAACATTGAATATATTATTTTTGACAAAACCGGAAGCATTACAATTGGCAAACCGATTCTTAAAAATATTTACGAAATTGAAGATGAAAATATTAAAAAATTAAATTCCGAAGATGAAAAATTTTATTTAAAAATAGCCGTCTCGATGGCAAAATTTAGCAAACATCCAATTTCTCAATCGCTTTGCAATTCTTTTGATGGAGAGCTGGATAATGTTGAGGTTAAAGAATATAGTGGCAATGGTTTAGAGGCTTATTTTGGAGAAAAAAAAGCGCTCTTGGGAAGTGCAGATTTTTGTAAAATTTATAACGAAAATTCGCAAATAATTTTACAAAATCCGCAATCTGAATTTTCCGCCAATCTTAAATGTTATATGAATTTTAATAATAAAAAAATAATTTTTACTTTTGACGATGAATTAAAAAGCGATGCCAAGATCGTTGTTGATTTTTTAAAGAAAATTAACAAAAAAATAATTTTACTTTCGGGAGACAATGAAAATGAAGTGCGAAGAATCGCCAAAATAACCGGAATTGAAAAATTTTATTGGCAAAAAAATCCACTTGAAAAAGCCCAAATTTTACAAGAATTAAACGCTAAAAATATTAAATTTATGATGATTGGTGACGGCTTGAACGACGCTCCCTCATTAGCCTTATCAACGGTTTCCGTATCGTTTTCTAAGGCTATCGATATTTCACAAAATATTGCCGATATTATCATAAATTCTTCAAAACTTAATCCGCTTATTTCAATTTTTTTATATTCAAAAAGCACTTTAAAAATCATGAAACAAAATTTAATTTTGGCATTGATTTATAACATTTTCGCCTTACCCTTCGCCATGGCTGGATACGTTGTGCCATTAATTGCTGCCATCGCAATGTCATCTTCTTCTTTGCTTGTTGTAATTAATTCGCTTCGTTTAAATTCTAAAAAATTATAAATTCATGAATATTTTACTTTTTTTGATTCCGATTACTTTAGCTCTTGGAGTTTGTGGGCTTTTGGCATTTTTATGGACAGTAAAAAATAAACAATATGATGATTTAGAAGGATCGGCAAAAAGAATTTTATTCGAGGATGAAATAAAAAAATAAAATTATTGTAAATTTTAATTGTTTTTGAAGTTTTTACATTTAGTTTTAGAGGGTCTTTAACTTAAAAAAAATGAAAATGAAAATAAATCATTTAAAAATTTTTATTATTATTTCCTTAGCATTCGCTTCTGGCTGTTCATCTAACAAGGAAGAGCAAACCCGCGAAATTAGATTTGTTGATTTACAAGGAAATGCAAAAGCAATTAAAACTAGGGTTCCCGAAGCCAATGCTAGAATAATGTCGGGACAATCACAAAATTCATCTGAAATAAATAATGAATATTCAGCTAATAAAAAAAGTTTTGTTGAAGCTCCGAATTATTATGACAAAAATTTAATTAATCAAAAAAATCTTAACACTCCGAAATTTAGCGATGCGGATAATTTTAAAAAAACCATTCCAATTACTTCACCAAAAGATAATGTAAGCACAACAGAAAATTCATCTAGTCAAGATTCAACAATAGAAAGTGCCAACAATCCAGTTGTTGAATATGATTTATCAGAAGATGATGGAAAAAATAATAAAAATATCAGTAAAAATAATTATTCACAAAAAGATTTTGGTAAAAATTTAGATTCTGAATCTGCAGAATCAACTTCAACCACTTCCAAGAAGTCTCGATCTATAAATTCAAATGAAGAAGAATTTGTTGAAGATGATCAATTTGCCGAATCTTCTTCGACAACCATTAATTCTTCAAATAAAAAATTACTCAACCAAAAAAATAAAGTCATAACTTACTCAAATAAAAATAATAAAAAAGTTAATAAAAAAGTCGCCAAATCTAACGTAATCGTTGCATCTGAAGAAAACGTAGATCAATCGCAAAATAACGAAGAATCAACTCAAAGAATTTATCAAGGAGGGGGCTCTGGCAAAATCTACGTTCAAGTCGGTTCGTTCTTCACTTCAAGGGGCGCAAAAGAAAGATTGGTTCTCACAAAAGAATTTGGCAAAGGTCGGGTTTTGGTAGCTTATAATAAAAATAATAAAAGAATTTATCGTTCAGTTTACGGACCATTTAAATCTAAAAATTCTGCAATAAAATTTAAAGATAAAGTAATTGATTCTGGTAATGAAGCCATTATTATCAGAGGTAAATAATAATGAAAAAAATATATTCCAAAATATATTTTTTTCTAATCGCTCTAAGCTTAAACTCCTGCCAAAACAAGCTTGATCAATCCTACAACAACGAAAGATTTAAAAAAATTTATAGCAAAGATGTGGAGAGAATTAATCGCGAAAGAGAATATAATGAAAAAAAACTAGACTCTGAAGCCCTTCAAACTCTTATGATCCCATCATCGCAAGATCAAAGAATCTCCGATGTAACAAATTCGTTTGATTATGTCGACATTTCTTACATCGGATCTAAAAAACAAGAAAAAATTTTTCCAAATTACGAAACTTACGAAAATGGCAAATTTTCTAATCCCGCCAACGCTTTTTCACCCAAAATTTTTGAAATTGGCTATAATACATATTTGAATCAACCCTTTAGTAAAAATGGCGTTGAGTTTGATTTTATTGAGATTCCCGAATCGGATTCTTTTGGCGTAAAATCATCTTCCCGCGATAAAAATTATACCCTCATTCCGATTCAAAGCCTTCAAGAAGCGGTAAAAATAATTAATCAAACACGAACAGAAGAAGATATAGAATTTTCTAAAAGACTTATTGTTGATAAGAAATCTTTGCTTCGCAAAAAAAATATGTTACGCTATGAAGAAAATAATTCCTACGTCAAATTTTTTGAAAAAGAGTCTAGCAAATTTAATTTAGCCACCCAAGAAACAAAAAACTCTAAACCATATTTACAATCATCAGACAAAACTATTAAGAATTAATTACAATGCTTGTGAACAATAAATTTAAAATTTTAATCATATCCGCCCTGATTTTTTTTACTTCAGAAGTATCATTTGCCAATGAGATTTATCAAAATCTTCATCGTGGTCAATATTATTTTTTGATGGATATCGATAATAAAGAAATATTACTTTCAAAAAATTCCGATGAAAGAATCGCGCCCTCTTCGATGACAAAATTAATGACGGCTTACGTAGTTTTTGATCAAATCAAAAAAGGAATCGTAAAGCTTGATAATCGTTGCATGATCGGCAAAGATGCTTGGCGCAAAACTGGATCATCAATGTTTTTAAATTATGGCGATGTGGTCTCGATTGAAGATTTACTTAAAGGTTTACTTGCAGTTTCCGCTAATGATGCGGCAATTGCTCTCGCACAAACAACATCTTCAAATTACTCCAGTTTTATTGACTTAATGAACACAAAAGCTCAAGAACTAAACATGAAAAATTCACATTTTATGAATCCTCACGGCCTACATGAAGATGGTCATTACATGACATTGCGCGACCTCGCAACTCTAGCTACAAGGCTTTATGAAGATTTCCCGGAATATTCTAAATTTCTTAGCATTCCCGAATTTACTTATCGCAATATAACTCAAAAAAATCGCAATCCTTTACTTAAAAAAAATTATGATGGAACTTTGGGCGGAAAAACTGGCCACACCAATCAGGGTGGTTATGGCATTGTTGCGGTGGTAAAAAGAGAAAATAGACGATTAGTTGCCGTTGTAAATAAGGCTCCAAATCCTAAGCTTCGTGAAAATATTGTTACCGAACTATTTGATTACGGCTTTGAGAATTTCAAAAAAATTAATTTTTTTGAAAAAGATGACGTGGTTACCAAAATAAATGTTTGGCTTGGAAATCAAAAAAATGTTGAAGCAATAATAAAAGAACAAGTCGATTTTAATATACCTCGCAATAAATCTATAGACGATATAAAAGTGCAAACAGAATTTAAAAGCCCACTTAATGCTCCGATTAAAAAGAATTCAAAAATCGGGGTTCTTTCGGTCGAAATTAAAGGTTTAAAAACTATAAAATATGATCTTTATGCAAAAGAAAATGTTGACAAGGTTGGATATATAAGAAAAATTAAAAGAATCTTAGAATATAAAATTAAAAATTTCTTAAATTAAAAATTTTTTGATATGGACATAAAATCGTTAATGCGTCAGGCTCAACAAGTGCAAGAGAAGATGAAAAAAGTTGAAGAGGAACTTGCCAATAAAGAATATGAAGGAGCTTCGGGTGGCGGACTAGTCAAGGTTATTATCAATGGAAGCGGAATAGCAAAAAAAATTACAATCGATCATTCTTTAATTTCTAAAGATGAAATTGATATTCTTGAAGATTTAATTATCGCCTCTTTTAACGATGCTAAGAAAAAATCGGATGATAGTTCAGGCGAAGCAATTCGCGGTGCCACAGCAGGAATACCTTTACCACCGGGATTCAAATTCTAAAATATGAAAATTAAACTTTGCGGTTTTACCGAAGTTAAAACTATTGAAACCGCAATTGATTATGGATGTAATTTTATTGGAGTTGTTTTTGCCAAAAATTCAATTCGATATGTTGATCCAAATTCTGCAAAAATTCTCTCTAAAACAATTCCTTATTCGGTTGGAAGAGTAGCTGTCGTAGTTGATGAAACCTTTGAAAACCTTCAAAAAATAAATCAAAATTTTCAGCCCAATTTTTTTCAACTTCATGGCGATGAAAATATTAAATATATCGAAAATTTAAAAAAAATATTTCCAAAAATCTCTCTGATTAAAGCGTTTTCTATTTTTACAAAAAATGATTTAACTAAAATCAAAAATTTTGAAAATCACATTGATTATTTCTTACTTGATAATAAAAATCCAGGAAGTGGCGAAGTTTTTGATTGGAATATTTTACAAGATTTTAATCCTACAAAACCCTATTTTTTATCGGGCGGAATAAATATTAATAATATCGACGAGGCAATTAAAATAGCCAATCCAGACTTTATCGATATTTCTTCTGGAATCGAAGAAAATCGCGGAATAAAATCATCAAAATTAATTATTGAAATATTGCAAAAAATTAAAATTCACAACTCTAAAAATTAAAAAAGTTAAAAAAAATTTATGTTTATTAAATTAAGAAATTTTTTATTCGGAAATCCTCGTGATTTTTTTGACAAAGAAACTCGTCGAAGCATTTCCTTGGTAGCTTTTTTAGCTTGGGTTGGACTTGGAGCCGACGGAATTTCATCATCTTGTTATGGTCCAGAAGAAGCTTTCGTAGCACTTGGTACTCACACCGAATTAGCAATTTATTTGGCAATTGCCACCGCTCTTACCGTCTTTATAATTTCATATGCTTATACTCAAGTAATTGAATTATTTCCCAATGGCGGTGGCGGTTATCGCGTTGCCACAAGGCTTCTCGGCAGATATGCCGGATTGGTTTCAGGTTCAGCTTTAATCGTCGATTACGTCCTCACAATATCAATTTCAATTGCAAGTGGCATTGACGCAATTTTTAGTTTTTTACCCAAAGATTTTCAAGGAGCAAAACTAATTATGGCGATTGTTTCCGTTGGATTTCTCGCGATTTTAAATTTACGCGGAATGAAAGAATCGATTAAATTTTTATTACCAATTTTTTTAGGATTTATTTTTACACATTTCTTTTTAATTATTCACGGAATTATAGCTCACGGTTATGGCATCCAAGTCTTAATTCCCCAAGCCACCGCAGAAGTTTCGGAGATGAAAAGCTCAATGGGTTGGGTTTTCGTTTTATCAATTTTTCTTAAAGCATTTTCGATGGGAGGCGGAACTTACACTGGATTAGAAGCGGTTTCAAATAATGTTAATACCCTTTCCGAGCCTAGAGTTAGAACAGCTAAAATCACTATGTTTTTAGTAGCAATTTCTTTGGCATTCATGGCCGCGGGAATAATCTTATTATATCTCTTGTGGGGCGTGAACAAAGTTCCGGGACAAACTTTAAATGCCACAACTTTTTATGCCATCACCGAAAGTTGGTATTTCAACGGCATTCAACTTGGCAAATTTGTGGTTCCGATAGTTTTAATTTTAGAAGCTGGATTATTAATCGTCGCCGCCAATGCCGGATTTTTAGCGGGCCCGAATGTGGTCGCTAGCATGGCCTCCGACGAGTGGATGCCAAAATCTTTTAGCTCACTTTCAAGTAGATTAGTGCAAAAAAATGGAATTTTATTTATGGCGATATGTGCGATCGCAACCTTGATAATAACCAACGGATCGGTGCATATTTTAGTAGTTTTATATTCCATCAACGTATTTATTACATTTTCTTTATCACTTTTGGGTCTTACAATTTATTGGCTTCGTCATCGCAAGAGACAAAGAAATTGGTTGAGCAAAATGTTAGTCGCCTTGGCGGGCTTTATAGTTTGCTTTAGCATTTTAATGGTAACAATTTTTGAAAAATTTTACGAAGGCGGTTGGATTACAATTCTAATCACATCGGTTTTTGTTTTAGTTGGCTGGTCAATCAAAAAAATCTATGAAAGATTTCGTCATAATTTAGCTCTTACCGAATCGCAATTTGAAGATTTTCACGAACAATGCCAAAGTCCATCATCAATTCTTGAAACCATAGATAAGAGGGCTCCAACCGCCGCAATTATCGTTGATCAAACTTTTGGCAGTGGCATGAATTGCTTATTGCAAATCAAAAAACTTTTCCCTGGAATTTTTAAAAATTTTATTTTTGTGACAGTCGGCGAAGTTGATTCAAACACACTTCGCGAAGAAAGAAAATGGCGCGATATGCGTCGTAAAACAAAATCGGTTTTGAGTAAATATAAAAATTATTGTAACGCCAATGGTCGCTTTGCTAAAGCCTATATCGGCTACGACACCGACATAGTTGAAAAATTATCGCAACTCACCGATCGCGTCGCCAAAGATTATGAAAATGTGATTTTCTTCGGCACCAAATTTATTTTTGATAATGAAAATATTTTTACGCAAATACTTTTCAACCACGTTCCTTATATTATGCAGAGAAGGTTGCATGTTAAGGGGCTGAATATGGTTATATTGCCAATGAAAATATAAATACTTCCACTCTTAAATGATGCGACCGAATTTTTCAGGTCTCGTCTTTGCGCGCCTAGATTTACTAGGCTTACGCAGACTCGCCTTCAAATTCAATCGCCTGATTTAAGATTGGAAGCGTTATTTTGTGTGCTTCTTAAATGATGCGACCGAATTTATCGCAACGCTTCGTCGCGAATGAATCGCGACATTCGCGATGAATTTTTAAGTTTTTAGATTTTCTTTGTGGATAAACGTTTCATCTTTTTCTTCGAAAAAGATTCACGACGGGGATTGCTTCGCTTCGCTCATGATCCCGTTATTCGCTAAAAATAGCCGTTTAGGCTATTTTTTAAACGCGAATAACCAATCAAAATTTCATTTTGATTTCGAAGACGACTTCAGCGACTGGGACCGCGTCGCATTCGCTCCTTGTCCCGTTATTTGCTAAAAATAGCCGTTTAGGCTATTTTTTTAACGCAAATAACCTTCGTGGCGAGTAAATCGCCGTATTCGCGATAAGATTTGGGTTTTTAGATTTTCCTTGTTGATAAACGCTTCATCTTTTTCTTCGAATGTTAAATTTATTCTCTAACAAATTGGGCGGGGCGTCGCCTTTCAATTGAAGGTTGCGTCGGATGCGTAGAGGGTTTTTGTGTTTGTCGCGGGAGGCATTTTCCAAGAAAATCAAGAATGGGATTTCTATTATTTTTGGCATCTTCTCTAAATATATTGATATTTTTTGGGTTATCATTTATTGGATGTATTAGAGGTCCCAAATTTCGCCTTGAATCCGGTGGATAAGCACCCAATCCATTCACTATAAATTCAGCAATACTTTTTTCTTGGTAAAATTCAATTTGGTTAGATTTTTTATCTTCGATTTTTTCATGTTTAATTTGCCCATCTTTATCAATTTCTTTATTCAATTTTTCCCTAACTTCTTCCAAAAGTTTTTGAATCGAATTATAAGCTTTTGGAGGTTTAAAACCTTCAATTTCGTGAATTTTTTCGGGTGGGATTGCTGGAATTGATTCGCGTGATTCTGAGGTCATAATTTTTAACAATATATTATTGTTGCTTTATGATCACTTGAATTGTCAATCCTAGGAGCAACAATAGTTGATGACGGAGAAGCAAAGGGATTTGTCACAAAATCCAATAAACTTCTCTGATTGACTGGGAGTTTTCGGTGACGGGATGTCAATGGTTGACTATTATTAGCGGGTCCTTGAATTGCTAAACCTCCTATCAAAAAATCCAACATACTTTGACCATTTTTTTGACTTTGAATTGGAGGAACAACTCTTTTGGGTTCACCACCAAAAACTCGAAAAATGGTTTCGTGAAAATTTGATGATGTTCCAATTTTAGCGCTTATCGGAAGTTTTTTAATCACTGGATTACCACTTCCCACTTCAAGCCAACTCGAAGCATTATCCAGATCTTTCAAATCTTTCAATTCTGAAGTGCTTGGAGAATCTTCAGATGGAGGGAGCCAAGCGGAAAGATTATTGTAGTTATTTATCATAAATGTTTCTATAAATTAAAGTTATAATTTATAGAAACTTAGAAAAGTTTTTTATTTCAAACAAGAAATAAATATGATTTATTTCTAAATGAAACATATTTTGTTTGAAAAACAAATAAATGATTTAAAAAACTATTTATTTGTTTTTTTTCCAATTATATCAGCCAGATTTTGTGCCAATTGAGCCTTGGTGCCGTTGAATAAATCACTATGTTGATTTTTTTCAACAAAAAAAGCTGAGGTAAAATCACTCCCAAAAATTTTGCCATTTTCAATATCATTCGCCACAATTAAATCGCAATTTTTATTGATTAATTTTTGCTTAGCATTTTCAAGTAAATTTTCACTTTCGGCACAAAAACCGATCACTAGAGCGGGACGGTTTGAAGCCGTTCCCACAAATTCTAAAATATCTGGATTTTTTTCAAGTTCCAAAGTTAAATTTTGAAAATTAGATTTTTTAATTTTTTGTGATGAATAATTTTTAACACGATAATCCGCAACGGCGGAACAGCCAACAAAAACATCTATTGAATCTAATGAACTTTTCACCGCTTCAAACATTTCTTGTGCAGTATTGACAAAAATTGTTGATTTTACAGAAGTTTTAATTTCTTGGGTTAAATTGCTGGCAATTATTTTAACATTCGCCCCCATTTCGCTTAAAATTTTGGCGATTGCCAAAGCTTGTTTGCCCGAAGATTTATTGCCGATAAAACGAATGGGGTCAATTGGTTCAATGGTCGAGCCGGCGGTAATTAAAATATTTTTTCCCGCCAAAATATTTTGATTTTTGAAAAAATTTTCAATTTCAACCACAATTTTTTCAGGCGACGCCATTTTGCCATAACCCTCTTCGCCACAAGCTAAAACATCTTTTTCAGGCTCGACCATCGCAAAATTATTTTGCAAAATTTTTGAAATATTTTTTTGCGTAATATCGTTGAGCCACATTTTTTCATTCATTGCCGGCGCAAAAATAGTTTTTTTATCGCTCGCCAAAATTGTCGCACTCGCCAAATCATCACCATAACCATTGGCGATTTTGGCAATAAAATCAGCACTCGCCGGCGCAATTACAATTAAATCATGTTGCCGTGATAAATTAATATGGCCCATCGAAATTTCATCATCGACGGAAAATAATTGATCGAAAGTTTTGGTGCCAGAAATTGCCGAAACTAAAAGTGGAGTGATAAACTCCTTGGCGCCGTTGGTTAAAACGCAATTTACTTCAAAAGATTTTTTTTTGAGTAAGCGAATTAATTCGATCGATTTGTAACAAGCGATACTTCCCGTGATGATTAATAAAATTTTTTTTGGAGTCATAAATTTTTAAAAATATTCCAAGTTTTTTCGGTGATTACGCGACCGCGCGGAGTTTTTTCAATAAAGCCTTGTTGAATTAAATAAGGCTCGATTGAATCTTCGACGGTGTCTTTTTCTTCGCTAATTGCCGAGGCAATTGTCTCGATGCCGACGGGTCCGCCTCGATAATTTTCGGCGATAAAACGTAAATAACGATGATCGGAAGCGTCGAGCCCGTAATTATCAATTTCGAGTTGCGTTAAAGCGTAATCGGCAATTTTTTGCGTAATAATTATTTGATTGGCGTTGATGGCAAAATCTCGCACTCTTTTTAACAAACGAATGGCAATTCGAGGCGTTCCGCGCGAACGTTTGGCGATTTCTTTGCCGGCTAAATTTTCGATGCCAATATTTAAAATTTTAGCGTCTCTTTCGATGATTTGTTCAAGCTCTTTGACGTTATAAAAATTAATACGCAAAGGAATGCTAAAGCGGTCTTTAAGCGGATTGGCGATGGCTCCAAGCCTCGTGGTGGCACCAACTAAAGTAAATTTTGGCAAATCAATTTTTATGGCACGAGCCGACGGACCTTCGCCGATAATGATATCGAGTTTAAAATCTTCCATCGCCGAATATAAAACTTCTTCAACATTTTTATTCAAACGATGAATTTCGTCGATGAATAAAATATCGCCCGCTTGCAAATTTGTTAAAATCGCCGCCAAGTCGCCCGACTTAGAAATTACTGGTCCCGAAGTGCTTTTAAAACCAACGCCCATTTCATGAGCGATAATTTGTGCCAAAGTTGTTTTGCCAAGTCCAGGTGGCCCGTAAAACAAAGTGTGATCGAGAGAATCATTGCGACTTTTGGCGGAATTTAAAAAAATTTCCAAATTTTCTTTGAGTTTTTGTTGTCCGATAAAATCGCCAAGAAAGCTTGGTCTTAAAGTTGGCTCAAAGTTTTCATCATCTAATTTATTAGGATTGAGGTTTGGATTTTCGTTGGTCATTAAGACATTTTATAAAATTAAATATTTATGAAATGATTATAATATTTTAATTTTTAAATATGAATTATATTTTTATTGCCCATTTTTTTGACAAATATTTGGTAACCGAATCTAATTCTTTGGCGGTTAAAGCTCGATCATAAATAATTAATTCGCCAAAGTTGAATTTGGTTGGATATTCACCTGTATTATTTCTTCCAAGATATATAGCATCAGAGGAGTTAGAAATATTTACATTATTTGTATTAAAAATGTCTGCTTCAAGAATCGAATTAACGTATAATTTTTGCCTTGATTTGTTGGCAATAGCTGTAACAATTATATTTTTATTAATTATGGAAGGAGTTGAAGGACTAGAACCCATTGCCTTCATACTGGGGTTGGGAAAATCAAATCGAGTAATTCCACCATTAATTTCCAAGCCAGTTCTATAACTAGTTAATTCATGTTTCAAAAAAACTGCAGTAACATTATTAGCTCCAACATATTTAATAACTGCAAAAATTGTAACTTGACTATTTGAAAAAATGCTAGAAGTGTAAGATTTTTCCGATGCAAGAAAATCATTAGAGCCATCAAAATAAAGAGCGGGAAGGTTATTTAGATTTTGTCGTTTGTAAATTGGTTTTAAGCCATCGTCACCCGTTTGAACAAAATTAACTTTATCCATTTTAAAACTAAGATCTTTTATTAATCCTATTGAAGCACCATCTTTGGGGGCGGATGAAAAACTTTCGGGCGAAGTGGTTTCAATCCACGTAAACAAACCTTCAATTCTTGGGACGGGAGCGTTTTTAGTTAAGGATTGAGCGGTCGCCAATCTGGAATCGTAAAAAAGATCAACGCCAGTTGAAATGCCCGCAATTAATATGCCGATAATTAAAATAACTACTGAAATCTCAATCAATGAAAATGCTTTATGCGGATGTTTTTTCATAAAATAATTTTTATCTATAACTAGAAAAATCTAAATGATAAAATTATATTTTTAAAGTAAAATTTGGACGCGGAGTTTGTAAATTTAAATTTTTCCCAAAATAATTTTCAATGTTTATTTTGTAGGCGTGAAGACATAATCTTGGAAATTTTTCTTTGCGTAAAACTTTTTTCCCGCCATATTTCATATCATTTAAAATCGGATGACCAATTTCTTTGCAATGAACGCGGAGTTGATGTGTCCGCCCTGTGATTGGCGATAATTCAAGCTCGGTAAAATCAGTAAAATGTTTTAAAACTTTATATTTAGTGATGGCGGGTTTGCCAAATTCAATATCGGCTTGGACTTTTTCACTTATGCCAATTCTTTTTTTTGCCAAAGGAATATCGATGGTTCCTGATTCTTTTTTAACATTTCCGTAAACCAACGCTATGTAGGTTTTGTTAATGGTTTTATTTTTAAAACAATTGGTTAAAAATTCGGCGCTTAAATTATTTTTGGCGATTAATAAAAGTCCGCTAGTGTCTTTGTCGAGGCGATGAACTAATTGATAATTTTTCAAATTTATAAAATCATCGACCGAAATATCAATGCCACTTCCACCTTGAGAAGCAAGACCCGAAGGCTTGTTGATAACTACAATATTTTCATCTTCAAAAATTTTTGTATCCCAAAATTTTTGTTGTTTTTGTTTAGAAATTGTGGGTTTGGAATAATTATTTTCAATTCGCGGAGGTAAATTTACGAAAATTAAAATCGTGTCGCCGATTTGAGCTTTGTAGTTGGTATCGGCTTTTTTATCGTTAACTTTAATTTTTTTTTCACGCACTAATTTTTGCGCCAGCGAAAAAGAAATATCAAATTTTTTACACAATAATTTGTCGATACGAAGTGACGCTAAGTCTTGATTTACTAGGATAGATTGCATTAAGCAAAAATAAATTTGGTTGAATAAAAGCCGAAAAAAAGTGCAAATATTGCTAATATTACAGATGAAGTCGCATAAATCAAGGCTTGAATATAATTGCCCGAGGTAAAGAGGCGAAAAAAATCGAGAGAGAAAGCTGAAAAAGTTGTGAAACCGCCAAGCATCCCAACTAATAAAAAATTTTTTAATTGCGGAGAAAAATCTTCAAAATTTTTTATAATAAAAAAATATAAAATGCCAGCAATCAAAGAGCCAATTATGTTGACGGTAAATGTTCCGATTGGAAATTTGCCAATTGAAGTTGTTAAAATTTTACAAGATTTGGTTAAAAATTCGGTGGAAAGGTAGCGCAAAATTGAACCAATTGCGCCACCAAAACCGACTAATAAAATATTGTAAATCATTAAAAAAATGTTTTTAATTTTTCGGCTAAATCAGTTTTTTCCCAAGAAAATCCGCCGTCACTTTCGGGCTTGCGTCCGAAATGTCCGTAGCTCGCAGTTCTTTTGTAAATTGGACGATTTAATTGCAAATGATTTCTAATGCCACGAGGCGATAAATCAACCAATTCATTAATTATTTTAACAAGCTTTTCTTCAATTTTATCATTTTGATAAGTGTCGATATAGAGCGATAAAGGCTTGGAAACACCGATTGCGTAAGAGATTTGAATGGTGCATTTTTCTGCCAATCCAGCGAAAACAATATTTTTTGCCAAATATCTCGCCATGTAGGCCGCCGAACGATCGACTTTAGTTGGATCTTTTCCCGAAAAAGCTCCGCCACCATGTGGAGAGGCTCCGCCGTAGGTATCGACAATAATTTTACGACCCGTTAAACCCGCATCGCCGTCAGGTCCACCGATTACAAATTTTCCGGTTGGATTAACGAGAAATTTTTTATATTCGCACATCCAACCCTCAGGAATTGATTTCTCAACAATTGGCTGAATTATGTCGCGAACATTTTGTTGCGTAAAACCTTCGGGATGTTGAATCGAAACTAAAATTGTTTCCGCTCCAACCGGTTTACCATTTTCATATTTTAGCGTCACTTGACTTTTGGCGTCGGGTCCGAGATTGGGAATTTGTTTAGAGCGAACTGCGTCCATGATGTTATGCAAAATGCGATGAGCATAAAAAATCGGCGCCGGCATTAATTCTAAAGTTTCGTTGCAAGCAAAACCAAACATAATTCCTTGATCCCCTGCACCTTCATCTTTATCGGCGTTGGCATCAACTCCCATCGCAATGTCGGGCGATTGACCATGAATTAAATTAGTTATTTCGAGATTTTTCCAATTAAAACCACTTTGCTCATAACCAATTTCTTTAACGGTTTGGCGAATAATATTTTCCACATCATTTTTAGCAATTTCGGGAGCGCGAATTTCGCCTCCAATAATTACGCGATTAGTGGTAGCAAAGGTTTCAATCGCAAGTCTGGATTGATTATCTTTTGTTAAATAGGCATCGACCAAACTATCGGAAATTTGATCGCAAACCTTGTCGGGATGACCCTCAGAAACTGATTCCGAAGTGAACAAGAAATTATTAGGCATTGTAAAGTTGAGATAAAATTCAGGAAGGCTTTCCAAAAAATTTAAAAGATATTTAGAATGATTTTAGGTAACCGAGACGAAATGTTGTGTATTCAGTATCGAGTAATCCAATTTTTCCAATATATCTTTGAGCTGATAAGCGAATAAAATCGCCACCGAACGGCGAAATTTGAGCGCCAATTCCATAAAGACCAACGGTTTCATGAGATTTGCGTTGAACTTTTGTTCCGCCAGTTGGAGTATAATGAAGCTTACTTCCAATGTCAACAGCTCCAGCTTCTAGAAATAACTCAGCTCGAGTTGGAATGATTGGTAAGAAAAATAAAGCGGTAGCATTAATTTGGTCGGATTTATATTTTGCCGAATTTTCTAAGGAATTATAACCATTAAGTCGAGTATTTTTTAATGTAGTTTGTGACCAATTAAGATTAACGCCGAGAAGTCCGAAGCGAATATGAGCACCCAATGCGATGTCTTCAAATTGACGTAAATTTTCAAAAAAATCATTACTATTTTCAAATTTAGAATTAATCGATTGATTTGACATAACCGATTTTCCTAATTCTATTGTTGCGAAAGTGCTGGCGAATGGACTTAGAATCCCAGCGTTTGCAGAAGAAATTGTAATTAAAAAAACACTGAGTAAGGCGAAAATTTTTTTCATAATTTATTTTTAAAATTAATTAATTTTTCAAAAAGTTTTACTTTGTTAAAATTAAATAACAAGATTTATTCTTGAAATTACTTCATTTTTTCCCAAAAGTTCGACGACATCAAAAATTCCACCCGCCGATGCCGATGAAAAAGTTAAAGCGATTCTTAAAGCGGGTCCAAAATCTTTAATTTTTAAAGTATTTTTTTGACAAAAATCGTCAAAATTATTTTTAATTGAATCATGGCTCCAATCACTAATCTGTAAGAATAAATCTTTTAAATTTTGTAATAATATTTTTTTCTCATCAATAATTTTTTGATCAATTTCATTAATTTTTTCACGAAAATTTTCTTGATAAATTTCGCAAATTTTTGCCAATTGTGGAATTAACTCAACTTTTTCTTTGGAAAAATTAATTATTTTTGAGAATTTTTGATGATTTTCACTAGAAGTTTTTTGTTTTAGATAATCATTCACTAAAACTATCAAATCATCATTACTTTTATTTTTTATATAATGTTTGTTAAGATGATTTAATTTAGCAAAATCAAAACGCGATGGCGACTTGCCAATGCTAGTTAAATTGAATAAAGCGATGGCTTGTTCGTCAGAAATAATTTCATCATTACCATGCGACCAACCAAGTCTCAAAAGATAATTGCGAAGGGCTTCGGGGACATAGCCAAGATTTTTATATTCAATTACCGAAGTGGCACCGTGACGCTTCGACATTTTAGCGCCGTCGGCACCGTGAATCAAAGGAATATGCGCAAATTGCGGAATATTCCAACCCATTGCTTGGTAAATAATTTTTTGACGAAAGCCGTTGGTAAAATGATCGTCGCCTCGAATAATGTGAGAAATTTCCATATCATGATCATCAACGACAACCGCTAGCATGTAGGTTGGCGAGCCATCGCTTCTGAGTAAAACTAAATCATCTAATTCATTATTTTTAACTTCGGTTTTGCCTTGAACTAAATCTTCAATAATTGTCGAGCCTTCGAGTGGAGCTTTAAGGCGAATTACAGGTTTAACGCTTGAAGACTGCGACAATGTTTTATTCCGCCACGGACTTTTAAAACGAAAAACTTGTCCGTTTTTTTCGGCATTTTGACGCATTTCTTCGAGCTCTTCGGCGGAAGTATAGCATAAATAAGCTTGATTTTTTTCAAGAAGTTGATTGGCAATTTCAGCATGTCGAGCAATATTTTTTGATTGTAAAATATAATTGCCATCATGCTTTAAGCCAAGCCAGTCAAGCCCTTGCAAAATTGCATCGATAGCTTGAGTAGTCGAACGTTCTTTGTCGGTATCTTCAATTCGCAATAAAAATTTTCCAGAATTATTTTTAGCAAATAAATAATTGAATAAAGCGGTGCGTGCTCCGCCGATATGAAGATAGCCAGTTGGCGATGGTGCGAATCTAACAACTACAGACATGAATTTAAAAAATTGAAGTAATAAAATTTAGAAAAATTGTAATAAAATTAATTAAAATAAAAAAATATGATATAAAAAATTTTAAATTATTGACTTTGGATTCTAACAATATCAAATTTAAAAAAACCAATTTTTTATGCGATAATGAAATCAAATATTGATAACAAAACTATACAAAATATTCCACTAGCTCCAATCTCTTCTGGTGCAGATATTGGCAGTAAATTGTTGGACAAAAAAGTCATTTCTGAAGATCAATTAAATATCGCTTTAAAAGAACGTGAAAGAGTTGGAAATACTCGAAGTTTAGGCGTTATTTTGGTCGATATGGGTTTCGTCTCAGAAGGGGCTTTGGGCGAAATTTTAAACGAATCATCGGGCATGAAAAAGTTCGATTTAAGAGCCTCAATTGTTGATTCCAAATTAGTAAAAAAAATTCCAAAAGATTTTGCGGTTCATAATAAACTAATTCCAATTTCATACACGGCAGATTCGATTTTAGTAGCGATGGTCGATGTTTTTGACATTATTGCCATTGATCAAATGCGTCGATTTTTCCCACCAAATTTTAGAATCGATCCAGTTTTCGTTTCTGAAGCTGAAATAATGCAGTCTATCGATCAATATTATGATTATGAGATGTCGATCGAAGGTATTTTAAAAGAAATTGAAAGTGGTGGTGCCGCCAAAATGAATGATGAAACACAGCTGCGTGGCGATTATAAAAGTCCGATGGTGCGTTTAGTTGATGCTGTTTTAAATGACGCCGTTCACCACGGCGCATCGGATTTACACTTTGAGCCTGAAGAAAAATTTCTGCGAGTTCGCTATCGTATCGACGGTAAAATGGTACAAATTCGAAGCGTTCACAAAGACTACTGGTCAGCTATTGCAGTGCGTATTAAAATTATGGCGGGAATGAATATCGCCGAAACCAGAAAGCCTCAGGATGGTCGTATCGAAGCCGAAATTTTGGGAAGAAAAATCGATTTTCGTGTGTCGACTCAGCCAACTATAAATGGCGAAAATATCGTTATGCGTATTCTCGATGAAAAACAATCGGTGATGACTCTCGATAAATTAGGCTTTTCTAATCATTGCATTGATATTTTAAAGAAAATCGTTAAACGTCCAGAGGGAGTTATAATCCTTACTGGTCCTACGGGTTCAGGTAAAACTACCACTCTTTATACTGTTTTAAACTACATCAATTCGATCGATAAAAATATAATGACACTCGAAGATCCGGTTGAATATCACATTCCATTGATTCGTCAATCGAATATTAAAAGTGATATTGGCATGGATTTCGCGACCGGAATTAAAGCGATTTTACGTCAAGATCCCGATGTCATTTTAGTCGGTGAGATTCGCGATAAAGAAACGGCAATCACTGCCATCCAAGCCGCCATGACGGGTCACCAAGTTTATAGCTCTCTTCACACCAATGACGCTTTAAGTGCCATTCCACGCTTGATGAATATTGGCGTTCCGAATTATTTAATGTCGGGTTCTTTGATTGGAATTATCGCTCAAAGACTTGCCAGAAAATTATGCAATCACTGTAAAAAAGAATTGCCAATCGAAGATCACGAAAAAAAATTACTTGGAAGTCGTTACGCTGTTGTGAATAAACTTTATAAAGCGGTCGGATGCGATAAATGCTCGGGTTCAGGCTATAAAGGACGAACTGCGATTTCTGAAATATTGCCATTTGATCGTGAACTGGATGAAATGGTTGTGCAAGGACAAACTCGCAAAGACATGCTTAAATACGCCCTTAGCAATGGTTTTATTCCAATGGTTGAAGATGGTTTAGAAAAAGTTGTGACTGGAATAATTGATTTAAAAGAGTTGATTAGAGTTGTTGACTTGACAGAAAGAATGTAATTGTTAAATTAATTTAATAATTTATTTATTTTGAATCCACAAATACATTCTTAAAAATGAAAAGTTTTTCTCAAATTTTTAAATCCGCCAATGAATTTTTAATTCCAAATGAACTTCTTCAGCAAAAGCCTTATGTGGCAATTACCAACAATATTGAAGTTAGCGTTTGGCCTGAATTTATCGACAGAAAAGCAAGTCAATTAGGTGATTTATTTATTTGGGCATATCACATTCGCATCAAAAATAAAAGCCTTGAAGAAATAAAATTACTATCTCGTTATTGGCGAATTGTTGATGAATGTGGTAATGTTCAAGAAGTTGAAGGGGAGGGTGTTGTTGGAGAAAAGCCCTTAATTATTCCAAATGCGGTCTATCAATATTCAAGTGGTTTGCATTTAAAATATCCATCAGGAATAATGTCGGGTAAATATCGTCTGGAGAAAATTGCAAATAAAGAAATTTTTGAAATCAAAATTCCCAATTTTTCCCTAGATATTCCAAGCTCAAAAACGGTTTTAAATTAATGCTTACTTTAGCTTTTGATTGCTCAACTTCAACTATGTCAATTGCATTAATTAATGGCTCTAAAATTCTAGGAGAAAAAAATTATATCCAAGAAGCTAAGCACTCCGAAATGTTAGTATTAGAAATAAAAAATTTACTCGATTCTAACAAAATTAATTTTAATGATTTAGATTTAATTATTGCCACCAATGGTCCAGGCAGTTATACCGGCATCAGGGTTGCATTGGCAGTGTTAAAAATTATTAAAATTACTACGCAAAAACCAGTTTTTACGGTTAATTGTTGCGAAGTTATAGCGGACAAATATTCAAAAAATTATAACAAAATTAATGTGATAATTCAAGCAAATGGCGATGAAGTTTATTACGCTAAATATAACATAAATAATAATTTTGAAGAGCTTGTTAGTCCAAGGATTAGTAGTGTTGGTGATGTTTTATTGGAAATTAAAACCGAAGAATTTTTATGTGGCTCTGCCAATAAAATTTTCAAGGAACATTTGTTAAAATCTAATCAAGATGATATGATTTTAGCTTATGATGTTGCAATTTATGGGCAAAAAAAGTTTTTGCAAAATAAAGATTCGCAAGATATTTTACCACTTTATTTACGTGATCCAAAAATTACTAAGAGAAAATAATTTTATTGGAAATTGTGGAGGCCAGGGCCGGAATCGAACCGGCGCATAGAAGCTTTGCAGGCTTCTGCATTACCACTTTGCTACCTAGCCGTGATAAATAATTTGAATTTTTAGATTTTAACAAAAAAATAAAATAAAAATCAAGATAACATTAAATTTAAATTAGAACTATTGCAACTAATAAAATTTTTTTCAAAAAATTATGACCAAAGATAAAATTTATTCTCAAAGTTTTAAAAATATCCCAAATGTACAAGATGTTAAAATGCATTTTAAAAAATGCTTAGAAGCTGGGGATAAATTGCGTAAACAAATTAAAAATTCGGAAATTTTAGCGTTAAATATTGTTCAACAAAAAAAAGATATAAATGAGTTTAAAAAACTCGCCAAACTCGCCGAAGGTTATAAAAAAATTATTATTTTAGGAGTTGGTGGATCTAGTCTCGGAGGCAAAACTTTATGTTCGTTAAAATTTCAAGAAAAAGTTGAATTTATTGAATCAATCGATCCAATAACCATCAATAATCAAATTAAAAAAATTGATTTCCGCAATAGTTTTTTTATTGTAATTAGTAAATCGGGCGAGACCATCGAAACCATTTGCCAAACTCTGATAATCATCGACGAATTTAAAAAACAAAAAATTAAAAATTTTGCCGAACAATTTATTTTTGTGACCGAATCTTCAAAAAATTCCATCGGCAAAATTGCTACAAAAATTAACGCTAAAATCGCCAATCATCCAACGCAAATTGGTGGTCGTTATTCATGTTTTTCAATTGTTGGATTATTGCCCGCAATCCTTGTGGGAGCTGATATTACCAATGTTCGTGACGGTGCCAAAGAAGTTCTTGAAAATTTTTTAAATGATGATGAAATTATAAATTATTGTGCGGTGCAACTTAAACTTTACGAAGAGGGTTTTATCAACAATGTGGTGATGCCTTATGTTGATGATTTTAAAAATTTTACCGATTGGTATCGCCAATTATGGGCAGAATCTTTGGGCAAAAATTCGTTTGGATCGACGCCGATAAATTCAATGGGAACGGTTGATCAGCATAGTCAATTACAACTTTATCTAGAAGGCAATCGTGATAAATTTTTCAATTTTATCATCGCTAAAAATCACAAAAATGATTTTAAAATTAAAGATTTAGCGGGTTGCGAAACTTTGTTCGGCGGTAAAACGCTTTCTAAGATTCTTGAGGTTGAACATCAAACTACGATTGAGGTTTTAAATCAAAAAAAATTACCAATTCGCATTTTTGAAATTGATAATGTTGATGAAAAAGTGATTGCGGGATTAATGATGCAAATGTTCTTGGAAACCATAATTGTAGCATATGCAAAAGGGATTAATCCTTTCGATCAGCCCGCGGTTGAATTACGAAAAGATTTAGCAAAAAAGATTTTAAAATCATTATAATTTTTAAAAAATGTTTTCAAAAAAATTAAAATTTATTTTAGAAAAATTTACAAAAGATTTATCCAAAAATTATTTATTTTTGGCTTTTTTTGCTTCTGTTATAGCATTAATTTCGGCATATATTTCGCAATATATTTTTGGCTTCGAGCCTTGTATTTTGTGCTATCACCAACGTAAACCATTTTTTATAATTATTACGATTTCATTAATTTTTTTAGTAATCAAAAAATTAAAAAATTATCAAAAAATCGGCGCCATTTTATGTGCTTTCACTTTTTTAATTAACGCCGGAATCGCTTTTTATCATTCGGGCGTTGAAATAAAAATTTTCGCCGGACCCGATTCTTGCTCTTCATCAAATTTTGATAATATTATTGATGTTGAACAACTTAGAATAGCAATGCTTGCGACCAAGGCAATTCGATGCGACGAACCACAATTTTATTTCCTCAATTTAACCATGGCGAATTGGAATTTTATTTATTGTTTAGGTTTAGGTTTGGGTTTGTTTTTAATTTTTTTACCAAAAAATAAATCCAAAAAAACCTAAAATCTCATCGCGAATGGGCGAATTTAGTTCGCCCGAAGCGATTCAACTTCTTTCTAAATTTGCGTAAGGTTATTCGCGTTAAAAAAATAGCCTAAACGGCTATTTTTAGCGAATAACGGGATCATGAGCGAAGCGAAGCAATCCCAGTCGCGAATCTTTTTTGAAAAAAAAGATGAAGCGTTTATCAACGAGGAAAATCTAAAGAGCAAATATTCATCGCGAATGTCGCGATTCATTCGCGACGTAGCGATTCAAATTCTCCCTAAATTTGCGTAAGCAAATTTAATTTACTTCAAATTTAACATTTATGAACTGCGTCAAAGCTTGATTCGAAGGCTCAAAGCGCCATTTTTTTAAAGACTTTAAAAGCAACAAATTTAAGCGCGGATTGTGTGAAATTTCAAGTAATTCGACATCGCTTACACTGCCATCTTTTTCAATATAAAATTTAGCAATAATTTTAGTCGAAAAAGCCTCGCTTCGCATGTCAAAAGGAATTTCAGGAAGTGGTTGAAAAAGTGGAGCAACTTTTTTTGCGTTTAAATTATTTTTGGAATTAGTGGTCTCAAGCTCTTTATTTTCTTGGTGCGGTTCAATTTCTTGTTTTTCGTTAAATTCTTTTTTGGAAATTTGCGGAAGTAAAATTTTGTTAATATTTTTTTCTTTTTGCCTTGTTGATTTTTCTTGATGTTGATTGACGAGCCCAATGAAATCGGCTTCAATTTCCAAAGAAATTAACGGATTTTTTTCGTTATTTTTTTCTTTTAAACCAATAAAAATAATTATTGATAAATAGCATAAAATAGCGATTGCGTAGCTTCGAAGCGGGTAAATCATATTCAATTTTTCACAATGAATGAGAATTTTTTTGCTCCAGCTTTTTTGGCTTCAAGCATCGCTTGCATGACGACACCTTGTTTGGAATTTTCATCGCTGGCAATTAAAATATTATTATTTTTATCATTAATTAACTTTTCTAAATTATTCGCAACTTCACTTGGCAAAACTTGATTTTTGTTGATATAAATGAGATTATCATGAGTTATGCTGATAGTTATTGATTGCAGTTGTTCGCTAATATTTTCGGCACTGCCCTTATTCAAATTAACCGCGACGCCTTGATATTTCTGCATGGCGATCGATGCTAAAATAAAAGTTGCCAATAAAAAAAACATCACATCAATCATTGGAATGATTTCAATTTTGCCTTTTTTGCTTGGATTTAATCTTTTAATTTTCATGAATTTTGTTATCGATTTTTAAATGTTCGATGATTTTGGTGCCAAGTCTTTCAAGGTCATCAATGATTTGATTTTGAATTTTCGAAAAATAATTAAAAGCACATAATGTAATCAAAGCGATGATTAAACCAAAAGCCGTGGCGATTAGACTTTCAGCAACTCCCGCCGTGACGCCATTTGGGTTAATTATGTCATTGGCACCGATAATTTTAAAAGAAGACATCATGCCAAAAATGGTTCCAAGCAGTCCAAGCAAAGGTGCCGAGGTGGTAATCGTTTCCAAAATCCACAAATTATTATTGAGATTTTTTTCAATAATTTTAGCTTCATCCCCTGCCCTTGATTCAAGCCACCAAGCAGGTCTTGACTTATTTTCATCGAGAACTTTAAAAAATTTATAATAATAATTTTTGTGATTAATTTTTTTTAACTCTTGCGAAAAAATTTTCCAATCGAAATTATAAGTTTCAATAATTCCTGCCAATTTTTCGGGATATTTGCTAAATTTTTTGATGAAAAATAATTTATCAAAAATTATTGCCAAAGCAATAATGGCAATGATTGAGAGCGGTATCATGGTGATACCGCCCGCAGTTATTATAGTAAAATTCATTTTTAGAACTCCCTTGATAAAATTAAATACGCACTTCTTCTTGGTGCAAATTGTGAGGCTTGAGCGCCAATTCCCGTGCCGTCGCGCAATGCATATTTTTTGTCCAAAATATTATTAATACTCAAACGCAAATTGAATTTTTCAATTTTTTGTGTAGCAAAAATATTAAATTGACTATAAGACGGCATCTTGAGCGTGTTGGCTTCTCCGCGACGTAATCCATTGCCATAAAGCACATCAAAACCTAAATTGGTTTTGGTTTTTGTGAATTTATAAGCCAAACCAGCTGAAGCAGTTACGCGTTGCGCGTGATCAGGATTTAAAGAAGTTTTTTGCGAATAATCAACTTCGGCAACTTCATGAAGATATTGTCCAGAGTTGATTCCTTTGGCTTGAGCCTTTTGATAAGCGACATTGGCAAAGGCGGTAAAGTTTTTGATTTTGTAATCACTCGAAAATTCTAAACCATAAACATTAGCTTGATCGTAGTTGAAAGGCTTGTAAATCAAGGCTTGACCGAATTGTCCTTCATCGAGCATATCACGAATATTTTTGTAATATCCATCGACTCCAAAATTTAATTCTTTAGTCGCTTGATATTTTAAACCCACATCAAAATAATCAGTTTTTTCGGCCTTAACTTTATCATTACGAAAAGTTTCGGGTTGATTTGTTGTGCCTTCAAACCTTTGAATATCAAGGTTCGAGAGCAGTTCAGCTTTTGGTGCGGTAAAATATCGCGAATAGCCCGAATGTAATTTAATTTTGTCATTTAATTGATAAATCGCATTAAATCTTGGACTAAAATGATGAGCATTAATTTGGCTGTTAACCTTATCAAATCTAGCTCCGCCATTCAATGTTAATTTCTCAATTGGCTTATATTCATTTTGTAAATATAAACTATAAAGTTGAGTGTTTTTACGTGATTTAGCATTGATATTAAAGGGCGAAGTTGAGGTTTGCCCGTCTTCATTCGCCGAAAATAAAAGATTTCTTTGTGAATCACGAATTGCTGTGTCGCTAAAATATAAGCCAGTTCGTAATATATTTTTATCATTAATTTTCTTGCTAAAATCAGCTTGAACACCCGAGTTTAAGCTAGATTTATCAATGTTTGAAGAGGTGCCGTTAAAAATTAAATCGCCAATATTATCGCCACGAAATTTTAAATCACTATGACGCACAAAAGCCGAAATTTGGTAATCAATTTCGCTTTTGGTAATTCCTTGCAAAGCTACGATTGCGAAGCGATTTGACTCGGTTTGGTTTTGATCAAGTTGCGACGAATTAATGTTTGGAGAATTATCAAGTTCATATGATTTTTCTTGATTGGCAATATTGGGAATTTGATAGCGATTTGTTGCGTTGGCGACAATTACATTAAGCCTTTTACTAGCATCAAGAACATAAGAAAAATAGCCAAATAATTTATCTTGTTTAGTGTCGTTATGAATTGATTTTCTAGCTCCTGTTGGGCTTTCAAGACCGCGGGAATTTTGCAAATAAGAGCCACTTAAAAAATAATTTAAACCTTTTTTGGAGCCACTAAATTGTTGATTCAAACCCGCAGTTCGGTTGGAGCCGTAAATCGCTTCCGCATAAGCTCCGCTTGCCAAATTTTCTTTAGAAACGTGATCTTTGGTTTTTATTTCAACAACGCCAGCGGTTCGGTAGCCATATTGTGCTGGCATCGCACCCGTCAACAAATCGGCGGAATCGATAAAACGCGCGTCGAGAACTTGCCCGAAGCCCGTAATTCCTTCGGGAATTATGACGTCGTTTATACGATATTGAATATTGCTGTGATCATTGCGGACATGAATTTGACCGTAAGAATCTTGCGAAACTCCCGGTGCACGCAATAAAATTTCATTAATCGAAGAAGCTTGTCCCCGAGGCAAATTATCGATATTTTCACGTTGAAAATTATATGAAGTTCCGTAAGTTTTTGGCGATAAATTGGTGCGTGATTTGTCAAGTTTTTTAGCAGTGATTTCATAATTAAGTTCATCGGCAAAAGCTTGAGAGGTAAGCAATGAAGCGGTTGCGATAAGTGTAAATATTTTTTTCATGTAAGTAAATTAAATTGGTTAATAACTGATTTTTTAAAAATGTTATACCAATTTAGGAGGAGCACGCGAAAGCTTGTGAGTAGTAGCAAAAAATATTTTTAACGAAAAATCTTTGTTAAAAAATATTGCTAAAAATAATAAATTTAATGCAAATAAAATTGCCAAATTGGCAATCGATAATTGTAAAATTTCAACAAAATGACAAATAAAACAATTTTGGTGATGCGATTCGGAATTATTTTTTGTCGGGATTTTTGTATAATTATTTTGCTCAAGAATTTTATTATCATTGAGTTCTAGATCATATAAATATTGGTGCGAAAGACCATAGCCTTGGCAAAAAATTAATAAAATTGCCAAAAATTTTATGAAAGAATTTCGATAATGTGTTGTAAAAAATAATTGTTTCATCAAAAGATTTGTTTTAAAAATTATTAAGTTATAAGCGCTTGACCTCAGGAATCTTCCGTTTGCTCTATATATCGACCTTTGACCTTGACCTTCAAAATTTTGGCCTTGACCGACTTTGTGGACCAAAATGAGCAAACAGTCCATTGTGCATG